>ENA-UOOK01000129-UOOK01000129.1-fermentation-metagenome-genome-assembly--contig:-NODE-129-length-86470-cov-6.579043_pt1 | contig 86470 bp, 77 predicted proteins | sample MGYA00245777_ERZ724023 | MGnify/ENA primary metagenome ERZ724023 (study PRJEB28704, sample SAMN03018312) | fermentation metagenome | biome: anthropogenic terrestrial biome; feature: soil; material...
GAATTTTGATTTTAGAAGTCTTAAAAAGGTATTTGACATGGTATTTATTGATGGGGATCATCATTACAGCTCTGTAAAGTCAGATACCAAGTCTGTTTTTGAAGTGATTAATCCGGAGCATAGCATTGTTGTGTGGCATGATTATTCTTTTAGCCCGGAAAGCATTCGCTGGGAAGTTCTTAATGGAATCCTTGATGGTGTGGATAAGGATTATCATAAATATTTGTATCATGTGTCAAATACCAACTGTGCAGTTTTTATTCCGCAGAAACTAATTGCAAGACCTATGGTAAAATATGAGCTGCCGGATAAGAAATTTATTATTAATATCAGTGCAAAGAAGATCTGACAAGAAATATGCTTACCGGATATTGCAAAAAAAAAATGCCCTGCCGCAAATGGCAGTTTCTGAGCGCTATTAAGACTCTATGCAAGACAAACTTTGCTTGGCACAAGTTGACAAAATATAATTCAATGTAGTGTAATTAGAAGATAATGTTATATATTGTTCCGAGTAAAGAACACATAGCATGAAAGCCTTACTAATAATCGACCTTCAGAACGACTTCTTGCCCGGCGGCCCCCTTCAGGTGCCTCATGGAGACGAGATAATACCTGTAATCAATAATATTCAGAAAAGTTTTAGAATTATTGTTGCAACTCGCGATTGGCATCCTGTTAACCATGGTTGCTTTGCTTCAAATCACGAGGGAAAATCGCCGGGTGATGTTATCAAATTAAATGGACAAAGGCAGACGCTCTGGCCCGACCACTGCGTTCAGGGCAGCCCGGGCGCGGAAATCTCTCCCCTGCTTAACCAGGCTTTGATTAACAACTTTATTTTTAAGGGAAGTGATCCTGATATTGACTCCTATAGTGCTTTTTACGATAACGGTCATCTCAAGGAGACCGGACTCCACTCCTACCTGAAACGAAATGGAATTACTGCTTTGTATATCACCGGACTGGCAAGCGAGTATGGGGTATATCATACTGTAAAGGACGCTCTTTTGCTTGGCTATGAGACTTATGTCGTTGTAGATGCAACTAAAGGAGTGAATTTGGAGAAGGATGACACCAAAAAGGCATTGGCGGATATGGAGAAGCGTGGTGCTGTTTTAATAACTTCCTCAGACATAGGGAAGCGTGTTAGTTGATTTAACTTAAGACGCTGAGTCTATACGCCTTATTGATGGTTCCAATCTAACAAGGTGTACGATATCGGATACCATCTGTTTTAATTCCTTCATAAATTCGGCAGCATCGTACTTTCCGCTTTCAATTTCACGCAGCTTCTTCTCCCATAAACCGGTTAATTCGGCCGATTTAACTGCTTCATTTTGTATGGTATCTATCAACTGCACTCCAGTAATTGTTGGTATTAAATTTTTCTTATTACGGACAATGTAATTGCGCTTAAAGAGAGTCTCTATTATAGCGGCGCGAGTGGAAGGGCGACCGATGCCATTTTCCTTCATCGCATCTCTTAGCTCTTCATCGTCAACCTGCTTTCCGGCAGTTTCCATCGCGCGAAGCAGCGTTGCCTCAGTGTATGGTTTTGGAGCCTGAGTAGCTTTCTCCTGCAAATCTGGTGTATGAGGCCCTCTTTCTCCCTTAGTAAACTCAGGCAATTCATCGTCGCTTTTCCCCTGCCCTATCTTCATCACAACACGCCATCCGGGATCCAGAACCTGCTTACCGGTGGCCTTAAACTTAAGTTTCTCAACTTCTCCTTCAACGGTTGTGGTGTTAATGATAGCATCGGGATAGAAAGCCGCAATAAAACGACGAGCTATCATGTCAAAGACAAGCTTTTCATCACGACTAAGCGTGGAAGGAGGATTCTGACCGGTGGGAATTATGGCATGGTGATCGCTAACCTTAGTATCATCAAATACCTTTTTCGACTTGGGAATCTTGTTCGCTAATACCGGCGCAGTCAACGCTTCGTAAGGTTTGATACCCTTCATAATCTCCCCTATTTTGGGGTAAATATCATTGCTTAAAAAAGTGGTGTCAACGCGAGGATAGCTAGTGAGCTTTTTCTCGTAAAGCATTTGAACCAATTTCAAAGTATCATCAGCCGAAAAGCCAAATTTACGGTTGCATTCAACCTGAAGGGAGGTCAAATCAAAAAGGCGAGGCGGCGCCTCCTTACCCTTTTTTCGTCCAAAGCCGGTAATTTCAAACTCCTTGCCCCTTATGCTTTCAATTGCCTTTATGGCCTCTTCCTTATCAGTAAAGCGCCCCTCCGAGTTATTAAAAGTAACCTCTTTATAAACGGTTTTCAGCTCCCAATATGGCTGAGGCACAAAGTTGTCAATTTCCTTTTGCCGCGCTACTATCAGTGCAAGAGTAGGTGTCTGCACCCTTCCTATCGAAAGGAGCTGCCCCTGATTACCATATTTCAATGTATAAAGACGTGTCGCGTTAATGCCCAGGAGCCAGTCGCCGATAGCTCTGGCACTTCCTGCAGCATATAGATTGTCAAAGCGTTCGGAATCGTATAATTTTGAAAAGCCTTCGCGAATAGCCTCCTCCGTAAGTGATGATATCCACAATCGCTTAATGGGACAAGAGCACTTAGCCTTTTGTAAAACCCAGCGCTGTATAAGTTCTCCCTCTTGTCCGGCATCACCACAATTAATCACCAGGGAAGCGTCTTTAACGAGCGACTCGATAACGCGAAACTGCTTTTCTACCCCTTTATTATCGAGCAGTTTTATTCCGAAGCGTGAAGGAATAAGTGGCAGTGCCCCCAAAGACCAGCGCTTCCATTCCGGCAGGTAGTCGTGTGGCTCTTTAAGAGTACAAAGGTGGCCAAAAGTCCATGTTACTCTGTAGCCATTTCCCTCATAATATCCGTCTTTACGTGAGCCGGCACCGATAACAAGGGCAATCTCCTTTGCTACACTGGGCTTTTCGGCTATACATATCTTCATTTCCTATTCTGCATAAATTAAGGAAAAGCAAATATAACAATTCAATCAAGATCTATCACTAGTCCGTCGTATGCCAGTTCCACGCCCCCGGGCAGCATGGCGTTGACTTCATCGTGAAGTCCAAGCTGGTGACTGATATGAGTGATATATGCTTTTTCGGGCTTTATTTCTGAAATAAGTTCTAATGCCTCTTGAATATTGAAGTGTGAAACATGCTTTTCAAAGCGTAAACCATCAACAACCAAGACTTTAGTACCATAAAGCTTGGGATACTCCTCACGAGGCACGTGATTGGTATCGGTAAGATATGTAAAGTTGCCTATTCTATAGCCCAGGACAGGCAATTTATGGTGCATTACCCGCACGGGAGTAATGCAAATACCGGCAACTTCAAATTGACGATTATCTATGTGATGAAATTCAATTTCCGGAAGGCCTGAATATTCAGACCTGGCAAAGGCATAGGAAAAATCATGTTTAAGGGCATCTATTACAGTATCCTCTGCATATATATCAACAGGCTTACTGTTTATCCAATTAAAGGAACGAACATCGTCAAGTCCTGCTGTATGGTCGCGATGCGAATGAGTCATCAATACCCCTTCAAGGTGCCGCACATCATTGTTAAGCATCTGCATACGAAAATCCGGGCCTATATCAATCACGATATTCCTCGATTCGGCCTGCACCAACACAGCTGATCTAAGCCTTTTATCTTTGCTATTAGTTGATTTGCACACTTTGCATTGACAAGCAAGCATAGGAACTCCCAAGGAGGTACCGGTCCCCAACATACTAACCTTTAGTCTCACGAAATTCTGTTTAGCCTCAAAGGTAGCAATTTTTCCGGGCTACTTATTACTGATTATGGCTGAAATGCAATCACTCTATTCAAAATCCTTCACCCTTGCCTTAACCAGCTCGAAGCGATTACGCCTCTGATTATCCGTATCAAACTCCATTGGTACATAATAATCGTTATAACCGGAGGCCACGCCATTATTCCATTTTTCCACAAGTATTCGCTGCTCAGTGTTATCGAAGGCTGCCCTATATGCTGAGCTTAGTTCTTCTGCCAGCGCGTGCATGCGCTTGCTGCGCTGAGTTTTCACTTTCTCGTCGATATGTCCCGCCATTCTTTCGGCGCGGGTGTTATTCCTCACTGAATATTTAAAGATATGTATTTGACCAAAGCCTACGCGGCGGGCAATATCCATGGATTCTTCAAACTCCTCCTCAGTTTCCCCCGGAAAACCCACTATTATATCAGTAGTGAAGTTGAAATTTGGATTTACTGATCTTATCCGTTCCACAATTGTCATGAAATCTTTCGCACTGTACATCCGGCGCATTTGCAAGAGAATTCGCTCAGAGCCACTTTGCAGACAAAGGTGCAAATGTGGCGCCAGTTTGGGATGCCCTACAAGCGTGAAGAAATGCTCGTCAAAACGGTCGGGCTCAATCGATGAAATACGTAGCCGGAAGTCTCCATCTAAATTCAGAATTTTATCTACCAAAGCGGAAAACTTTAGTCCTTCGCTTTCATAACGGCTTATATTTACACCCGTTAATACTATCTCCTTAGCACCTTTGGCAATCACCTCCCTGATATTTTCCAGTACCTTACTCGCCTCGCGGCTTATGGCCCTTCCCCTTACAAATGGAATAATACAAAAGGTGCAGAAATTGTCGCAGCCATCCTGTATTTTTATCAGACTTCGGGTGTGAAACATCCCGGAAAATGATTGATAGCTAAACAGGTCGTGGTCTTTATCCGACAAATCAGCTTTCCCGCCCTTTACAAGTGAATCGACGGTGTGAAAAATAGCACTTTTACCCTTGTTGTTTATTATCGTGGCATCGGGAAACTTATTTTGCAGCTGCCCGGCATGGCTTTCTGCCATACAACCCGTAATTATCATTTTTGCTGAAGGGTTGATTCGCCCGGCGTGTCTGATAACATACCTCGACTTGTGATTGCTCTGATTTGTTACCGTGCAGGTATTTACCACTACAATATCAGCATTATCTTCCTGCTCCGACACTTCGTAACCATTGCTTTTAAACTGCGCAGCCAGCGCATCTGTTTCATATTGATTTAATCTGCAACCAAGTGTTTTAAATGCAATTTTCATTTATAAATCTACCTTTCTTAATGAAAACTATCAGTGTTTATATTCCGGGATAAACAAGTTCAAGCTTCAACAACTTCTTTAACCACTGCTCCTTCAGCACTGAAAGGCCGAACTGATTCAATTCTCACATCTACAAATTGGCCAATCAGGCTCTCATCTTCAGAAAGAAAGCGAACAATAATCTTTCCCTCTGTGTGTCCTGTCAAATAGCCGTCTTTCCTATCTTTAGCGCGAACAAGCATGCGCACAGTCTCGCCCTTCATTTTCCTGGTATATGCCAAAGCTACTTTTTCCAAATCACCGGTCAGCACAGCGTAGCGTTCCTTTTTTACGGCATGCGGGATATCATCCTGCCAAGCGAAAGAAGCAGCTCCCGGACGAGGCGAGTACATAGCTATATAGGCCATATTATATTCAAACTCACGGATTGCAGCGCGTGTGTTTTGGAATTGCTCATCACTTTCGCCGCTGAAACCAACGATTATATCCGTAAACAAGCTTGCCCCCGGAAGCAAGTCCCTAATCCAGCCAACCACCTCGCGGTAACGAGCCATGCTATGTTTGCGATTCATACGAATCAAGACCTTATCATCGCCCGATTGCACCGGAAGGTGAATCTGCTTTGCAAGTGAACGTCGGCGTGCTATTGCTTCTATCACATCACGTGTCATATCCTTAGGATGAGGAGAAGTAAAATAAATCCACACCTCATGTCCCGAATTATCGGCAATCTCGCCCAGCTTATCAAGCAAAGCGGCAAATGACAGTTCCGCCCCTTTCTTATCCAGACCATAGGAATTGACATTTTGCCCCAATAGCGTGATACTCTTGTATCCACGCTCGATAAGTGCAGCAACTTCCTCAATGATATCTTCGGAAGGACGGCTAATCTCGCGGCCTCGGGTATAAGGGACAGCACAAAAAGTACAGAATTTATTGCAGCCGTTTTGAATAGGAATAAAGGCCTCAAACTCACTGTTATAAATTGGCGTGACATCCCAGGTTTCGGGTGGTGCAGCCACTTTGGAAAGAGGTTTGGCTCCCGCCAAGGCAAGCTTTTCGGCTACCGTAGCCGGTCTAGCCACTTCGCTCATCTCCTCACTATTTACAATACTGCTATTAGAAACAGGTGTTGTAACTCCATATTGGCTAAGCATTGCAGGAAAGGATGCAAGCTCTTTCATATCAAACACCAAATCAAAGAGTTTCAGAAACTTCATTCTGTCATCGGGCAAAACACAACCTGAAACAAAGGTTATAAGGTTCTTTTTGTTCTTCCACTTGTTCCACTTGGCTATTTTCGAGTAAACTTTATCTATGGCCTTTTGCCTTACCGAACACGCAATTATGCCAATTACATCAGCCTCCTCTTCCCTTTGGGTAAGAGTATAGCCCAATTTTGCCATCACAGCCTGCACACGCTCGGCATCGGCATAATTCATCTGACATCCTAATATTACTATATGGTACTTCATTTGCTAAACAGCTTACTTCAAAAATCAAAAATACACTTCGGTAAATAGGTTTTCCGGTCTAAGACCCTGAGCTTCGAGGATATCGAAGGCATCATGTATCATATCACAGTTGCCGCAAAGATAACATAAAGTATCAGGACTTACTGGATTTTTACTTAGGTAGTCGGTCACACGACCGTGAAAATCGCCTTCTTTATCCTGAGATGTACAAGCCAAATATCTTCCTGCCTCATAATCATCCCTCTCGTAAGTCTCGTTGGCATAACGAACGCCATGCAACAATTTATAGTCTAAGCCCGGGTAGCTCTTTACAAAACTGTGAAAGGGAGATATACCGGTTCCGCTGGCTATAAACAGAAATTTAGCATCCTTTATGAGCTCTTCCGCGATTGTAAAATACCCGACAGCATCATTAATAACTACACTATCACCCACCCCCAGCTTGTTAAGGGCGGGACTAACCAGTCCATCGTCAACCTGGCGAACAAGTATCTCAATATAATCATCTTCAGGACTGCTATATATTGAATATTCGCGGGTGTGAATCCCGTTTGGGGGACCCACCTGAATATGCTGGCCTGCAACAAATTCGATCCCCTTACGCTCCATCCTCAAAATAAAGGCAGCTTGGGTCAAGACTCTTTTTTCTATTATCGTATGTAGGTTAAATGAACGTGTCTGCATATCTGATATCAGTGCTTTAGCGCACAAAAATCGTGTTTTTTACCATGAGTTCAAAACAATTAAAGTGTTTTATATCTTTTTGTCCGATTTAGAGCTAGTTTGGCTACCCTCACATTTATCCCACTATTTGTAGTCAATAGTTAGTCTTTTTCGCCTGTAAGGAATATCTTTGCCGCAGAAAAATTAAAGCTACCATGAGCGGAAAACTATACCTGATTCCAAATACCCTGGGTTCGACCGACACTGCAGCTACAATACCCTCAGAAGTTGCAGCACTGGCTGTTGAACTGCGTAACTTCATAGTTGAAGACCTTCGCAATGCGCGTCGTTATCTGCGACTTCTGGATAGCAAAATGGACATTGACGGCTCTAAGTTCTATCCGCTTAACAAGCATACAAGCCGCGAGCAATGGGCAGAGTATCTAAAACCTCTGAAGGCCGGCCATAATGTTGGTATTATCTCCGAGGCAGGATGTCCCGGAGTTGCTGATCCCGGTGCTGAAGTAGTGAAATTGGCGCATGAGTCGGGTATTGAAGTAGTTCCTTTAGTTGGCCCCTCCTCTATTTTACTGGCTATGATGGCATCCGGAATGAACGGCCAAAGCTTTGCATTTAACGGCTATATTCCGATAAAAAAGGAAGAACGGCTAAAAACCATCAAACAACTCGAAAATCGCTCTCGCACAGAGCAGCAAGCACAATTATTTATAGAAACGCCCTTTCGTAATGATCATCTGCTTGCTGATATAATCAATAGCTGCGCCGCTTCAACGAAACTATGTATTGCTTGCAATATAACACTCCCCGACCAGTATATAGTTACCAGGACTATAGCCCAATGGAAAGGAAAATTGCCCGAGCTTCACAAAAAACCGGCAATCTTTATAATTCAATCTGCCTGAAGCCAGATTAATCAAAATCTAAGTTAGAAGGTCGATATCCAACTTCAGAGAGTTTTTAGGAAGTCTGACACATTCTTTTCGATACGTTTGCTGACATCTTCCGTGCTTGCTTTTTGAAACTTATCGCCTGTGATTTTTTCATAAAGCTCAATATACCGTTCAGAAACACTGTTGACAAAGGCCTCATCCATTTCAGGAACCACTTGTCCCTCATTGCCCTGGAAACCCTTTGCTATCAGCCATTGACGTACAAATTCTTTTGAGAGCTGGCGTTGCTCTTCACCTTTGACCAAACGGTCTGTATATCCATCCTTGTAGAAATAGCGCGATGAATCGGGCGTATGAATCTCATCTATAAGGTATATTTTCCCATCTTTCTTGCCAAATTCATACTTAGTATCAACCAAAATCAGACCCATTTTGTCTGCCATCTCAGTTCCACGGCGGAAAAGTTCGCGGGTGTATTTTTCCATCATCAAATAGTCCTCTTCCTCAACCAGACCCTTGGCTATTATTTCTTCCCGCGAAATATCCTCATCATGTCCATGATCAGCCTTAGTGGTAGGAGAAATAATAGGCTCGGCAAATTTCTGGTTTTCAAGCATTCCATCGGCCATTTCAACTCCGCAAAGCAAACGCTTCCCGGCTTTATACTCACGCCAGGCATGACCGCTCAGATAGCCGCGAATAACCATCTCGACCTTAAACGGTTCACAAAGATAACCTACTGTAACCATTGGATCGGGCATTGCGATTTTCCAATTTGGCACAATATCAGCAGTTGCATCCAAAAACTTTCCGGCTATTTGATTCAATACCTGACCTTTGTAGGGAATACCCTTGGGAAGTACCACATCAAAGGCTGAAATCCTATCAGATACTACCATCACCAGATAGTCGTCGTTAATATTATAAACATCACGCACTTTTCCTTTATATAGCGACTTTTGTCGGCTAAAGCTGTAATTGCTCTCAATAATTGCCTTGTCCATTGTTTTATAAATATTAAACAGCTACTTACTAATTACTCTCTTTCATAGGCCTCAACAATATCCTGTACCAGCCTGTGGCGAACAATATCTTTGACTGTAAAATTAATACGCTCAATGCCTTTTATTCCTTTTAAAATACGCATAGCCTGAACCAGACCCGAGTTTTGAGGATTTGGAAGGTCTATTTGTGTTACATCGCCGGTTACAACAAACTTGGCGCTATCGCCCATCCTTGTGAGGAACATCTTCAGCTGGTTGGTCGTTGTATTCTGAGCTTCATCCAAAATAACAAAGGCGTTATTTAAGGTTCGCCCCCTCATAAAAGCCAGTGGCGCTATTTGTATTATACCGTTTTCCATGTATTCCTTCAGTTTCACGGCTGGCAGCATATCCATCAGAGCATCGTACAGGGGTTGAAGATAGGGGTCAATCTTTTCCTTCATATCACCGGGTAAAAAACCCAGCTTTTCGCCTGCTTCAACAGCAGGGCGACTTAGTATTATCCTTTTAACTTCCTTTCGTTTTAGAGCACGCACAGCAAGAGCGATGGCTGTATAAGTTTTTCCGCTTCCCGCAGGGCCGACGGCAAACAGCAAATCGTTGTCGGCGTATGCCTCTACCATTTTTCGTTGATTCTCAGTCCTCCCTTTTATGGGTTTTCCATTAACTCCAAAAAGTATCAAATCGCTGTCAGCAACAAATTCCCCATTTAGCACAGAGCCCTTACCTGCCAAAATTTCAATTACCGAGTCTTCTTTAAGCTGATTATATTGGTGGTAATGCTCAATTAGAAGGTTGATTTTTTCTTCAAACCCGGCTACCTCCTCAGCATCCCCAATAGCTTTCAGCCAGTTTCCACGCGCCACAATTTTAAGTTTTGGGAAATGAGCCTTAATAATATCAAGCTTAGAACTCTTAACCCCCAAGAACTCCATCAAGTCAATCGATTCAAGATAAATTAGTTTTTCAATCATATAAAGCAGGTAATTCCTATTTTTGTATTTACAAATTAACGACATTTTTTACAGAAGCTTTATCGGCCGTCATGCTTTTTTGTCAATATACAAAACTAATGAAGCATTTATTGGTTCCTATCGCAGATATCTAAACAATATGGCCGCCCAAGTTAAACCGTTTAATCATTAACTTATTATTCTAATATGCAAGCTAATAAAGATAAATTTCAGAAGCTTCTCGAAGTTATGGGGCAATTGAGGGAACAATGTCCCTGGGATAAAGTTCAAACAAATGAAACATTACGCACCCTGACTGTCGAGGAGGTTTATGAACTCTCGGAAGCTATTCTGAGTAATGATAATCACGCTATTGCCAAAGAACTTGGGGATGTGCTCTTGCATATTGTCTTTTATGCCAAAATTGGAGAGGAGAAGGGAGCCTTTGATATAGGAACGGTGATCGATCAGCTTATAGAAAAACTGGTGTTCCGTCACCCCCATATTTTTGGCGAGATCAAAGTTAGCGGGAAAAAAGAAGTTGAAGAAAATTGGGAAAAACTAAAGTTGAAGGAAAAAAACGGCAACCGCTCGGTTTTGTCGGGTGTTCCATCCACACTTCCGGCCATGATTAAGGCATACAGAATACAAGACAAGGCGCGCGGCGTTGGTTTCGACTGGGATAAAAAAGAGCAGGTATGGGACAAAGTGGCTGAGGAGCTTGGTGAGTTGAGAGTTGAGATAGAAAAGGGTGATACCGACAGCATGGAAGATGAGTTTGGTGACCTTTTGTTCTCTCTTATAAATACGGCACGTCTTTACGGCATTAATCCCGAGAATGCCTTGGAACGTACCAACCGTAAATTCATCAGCCGTTTCAGCTATCTGGAAAAAGAGACAATAACCAAGGGGCGTGATTTGAAACAGATGACGCTTGATGAAATGAATGAAATATGGGAAGATGCCAAATTGAAGCTTAAAAATAATTAGAATATTACAGGGCTGAGAAAAAATCCTTACTTTAGCAAAAACGATAATTAGATTAGCAATGGTAAAAGCTAAGGGTGCGGACAATAGAGCTAACGGCTTTGGAACAGGCCCGGTTTTTTTCACCGCAATATCAACTATCTTAGGGGCCATACTCTTTTTAAGGTTTGGATTTGCCGTTGGTATGTTAGGCTTCTGGGGTGGCATTTTTATAATTCTTTTAGGGCATTTAATTACTATCCCCACAGCTCTGGCGATTTCCGAGTTGGCCACTAACACTCGCGTTGAAGGCGGCGGTGAATATTTTATTATCAGTCGCTCCTTTGGATTGAAAATCGGAACAACAATAGGCGTAGCTCTTTATCTGTCGCAAACAATTGGCGTTGCCTTCTATATCGTTGCCTTTACTGAGGCCTTTGAGCCTCTGTTCTTCTGGTGGCAGAATAACTTCGGATGGGACTTGCCGCGTCAGGCAATCAGTATTCCGGCTCTTGCCATTCTGGCTTTTCTAATACTTAGGAAAGGATCAGGCATGGGCGTTAAGGCTTTAATAATAGTAACAGTTATATTATTTGGGGTAATTCTGCTTTTCTTTTTGGGAAAACCCATTGAATCGGAAGAAGCACTGCGTCAACCGGGTAATAATTTTGGCTTTTTCAATCAAAGCAATTTCTTTACGGTCTTTGCAATCTGTTTTCCTGCATTCACAGGTATGACAGCCGGTGTGGGCCTAAGCGGTGATCTTAGAAACCCTGCAAAATCAATTCCTTTAGGAACCCTTAGTGCGACTTTTGTCGGGATGATTGTCTATGTTTTTATTGTATGGAAACTTTCGGTGTCCGCCTCTCAAGCCGATTTATTAGAGCATCAGCTAATTATGTCAAAAATTGCACTTGGCGGAGCGCTCATTATTCCCTTAGGCCTGGCCGCCTCTACCGCTTCGTCGGCTCTTGGTTCCATCTTAGTGGCTCCCCGCACCCTTCAGGCAATTACAGCCGACAGGAGTTTGCCGCTTCGCCGCTTCAACATATTAATGTCGCGGGCGAATGGAAATAACCGCGAGCCGGTAAATGCCACAATATTCACCTTGATAGTAGCCTTTATTTTTGTTGCCATCGGTAATGTCAACTTGGTCGCGGGCGTTATCTCAATGTTCTTCCTGATCACATACGGCTCGCTATGTCTGATTTCCTTTCTGAACCATTTCGGATCCCCCCCGTCATATCGTCCGCGCTTCAAATCAAGATGGTATTTTTCATTGGCGGGATTCCTGCTTTCTGTTTGGGTAATGTTTCAGATAAGCCCTGTTTACACCATTGCCTCCTATATAATTATTATAATCCTCTACCTTATAATTGAGCATTATAACAAGGAGCAAAAGGGCGTTGTTAATATATTTAAAGGCGCTTTGTTTCAGGTTAATCGTGCCATACAGGTCTATATGCAGAAAAACTACGGAGATCCCGATAAGGAAGAATGGCGACCGGCTGCAGTTTGCATATCGTCTCATTCATTCGAGCGCGAAAAGGTGCTTAATCTGATGAAATGGATAAGTTATAAGCATGGTTTCGGAACCTATTTTCATTTTATTGAAGGCTATTACAGTAAACAGACCTTTAATGAGTCACAACAAATTTTAGCGGAATTGATTGATTTGCAGAAGGAAGAGAATAATGCCCTCTATATTGATACCATGATATCTCCGTCTTATACCTCCGCCATAGCCCAGGTAATTCAGGCACCCTCAATTTCCGGAATGGAGAACAATATGGTTCTTTTTGAGTTTGATAAAGATGAACCTCAGGAAATTGAAAGAATAATTGACAATATAAAACTTACTAAAGCGGGCAATTTTGATGTCTGCATTTTTGCCGGTTCAAAGTTTGCCATTAAATATATAAACGGCATCCATGTTTGGATAAGGGCTACCGATATTAACAATACAAATCTGATGATTTTATTGGGTTATATTATTTTGGCTCACCCCGACTGGCGCAAGAGTTTTATCAAGATATTCAGTATATGCTCGCCTCAAAACACTGATAGTACCAGAGAGGAGTTGCTTGAACTGATTCAGGCGGGGCGCCTTCCCATTACACTAACGAATATTGAAATAATTACCTCTGAAGGAAATCAGAGTATAAGTGAAATAATTTCAGAGCGTTCGAAAAACGCGGCTCTTACTATAATGGGATTCCGTGATGAAAAGATTAAAGATGTAGGAAGCGGTTTCTTTAACGGTTTTAATGAACTGGGCGACATCCTTTTTGTAAACGCTTCTAAATCGAAAGAAATAAAATAGATCTAAGAAGCACTTTAGCTTAAAAACAATAAAATATTACTGCTTATGAGATTTAAAGAGACCCAGAGATTCAGGCAACCATGGATATGGTTATTGGTAATATTAACGGCTCTACCTATCTATTGGCCTCTTTTTCGTCAAGCCGACAGTTCTCCTAAGGGGCTTAGCGTAGTACTGCTAATTCTTCATCTGCTTATGGTTGTGCTGCTTCTTCTTACACGACTCACGGTCGAACTTGACAAGCGCAATTTGTCATACATGTTTTTTCCTTTTCATCTTAAGAAAAAAAGATTTGCCTTAAGTCGGATACGAAGTGCTTCAATAAGAGAATTTTACCCGCTAAAAGAGAAGAGTTTTTTTGGAATACACGCCTCAACTAGCAGCAAATCATACCATATTAAAGGCAACTGGGGTTTGCAGCTGGAGTTTACCAGTGGCCGCTTCTTACTCTTGGGAACGCAGCGACCTGAAGAACTTAAGAAGGTATTGAGCGAATTGCATATTCCGGAGGAATAGGCAAACACAAGACGATTTTCGCCCTTATCCTTAACGATTGCCAGGATATTTGTATCTTTATCAAAGCTAATAAACTGACCAATGATTGATACGACTGATATTGAGCTATTAAAGAGTAAAGGTATAGCCAAAGAAGTGCTAGATGCACAAATTAAAAGATTTTCCGGTGGTTTTAAACCTTTAAACGTCTTAAGACCGGCCCTTGTTGATGACGGAATTATAAGGCTAAGCAGCCGGCAAACAGAGGATTATGTAGCCATTTTCACTTCACAGCTTGAGGCTGGTGTCTATCCTGCTAAATTTGTCCCTGCATCTGGGGCTGCGAGCCGAATGTTCAAGGATCTTTATGCTTATTTAGATAATCCTGTTCCCCTTACTTCGCTTCCTGAAACAGCCCCCGTTGTAAAGTTTATTAAAGAGCTGCCCCGCTTTGCCTTCTTTCCTATATTAGAACGAGAGCTTAGCTCATACTATCTGAATGATGTAGAAGTAAGAAAAACTCAGGCAGCGGAAATTATTTCATGGCTGTTGGGCAAAGATGGTCTAAATTACGGTTTCCTACCCAAGGGGCTGGTTCATTTCCACAGCTATAAGGATACAATCCGTACAGCAATGGAGGAACATCTTGCCGAAGGAGCCTCTTATGCCGCTAATGCTGATAAAGTAGTACGGGTGCATTTTACAATTAGCCCCGAGCATGAAGAGTTTTTTAAAAAGCAAGTACTCAATGAGGGCCCTGCCATTGAGAAAATGTATGGGGTCAAACTTGAAGTATCTTTCAGTTTCCAAAAACCTCACAGCGATACTATTGCAGTAACTCCGGATAATAAGCCTTTCAGGGATGAAAAAGGGCAGTTACTTTTCCGTCCCGGAGGTCATGGTGCCTTGATAGAGAACCTGAACGAGCAGAACAGTGATATTATTTTTATCAAGAATATTGACAACGTTGTTCCTAAGCATCTGCTGGATACCACAATTAAATACAAGAAAGCGCTTGGAGGATTACTCCTGGACTTACGAAGCAAGCTTTTCTCCTTTCAGGAAAGGCTTGATTTAGCAAAGGATGACAAACTAATTGACGAAGTCCGTGATTTCATTAAGAAAGAGCTCTTTGTGTCGCTAACTGACGACTTTAAATCAATGAGCCTTGAAGACAAGCATGGATATCTGAAGGCCTTCCTTAATCGTCCTTTCCGAATATGCGGAATGGTTAAGAATGAGGGTGAACCCGGTGGAGGACCATTTTGGGTTAAGGGAGATAAGGGGCAGGAAAGCCTGCAAATTCTGGAGAGTTCGCAGATAGATATGAGCCAGCCTGCTCAGGCTAAAATACTAGAGGCTTCAACTCACTTCAACCCTGTTGATTTAGTATGCTCGATAAAGAATTATAAAGGAGAGAAGTTTGATTTAATGCAATATACTGATCCTGAAACGGGCTTTATATCTGAAAAAAGTTATAATGGGCGTGCCTTGAAAGCTCTTGAGCTGCCGGGTTTGTGGAATGGTGCCATGGCAGATTGGATTACTCTATTTGTTGAAGTGCCAATAGAAACCTTTAATCCTGTAAAAAGCGTTAATGACTTGCTGCGCAAACAACATCAACCTGAATAGCAGCGCCCTAAACTTATTGGGATTATTTACGTGAAAGATTACACTTTATGAGTAACTTTGTAGCCTTAAAAGAAATTGCTTATGCGTGAACAGTGGCATACCAACTTTAATGACATCAAAGGGGAGATTGAAAGGTTTGAACTAATGGAGAGCGGCGAAAAGACCTTCTATTTTGATGTCCACACTATAGAGAATATTTTTGAGTTTTATGCCGAAAAATTTCAGTTCGAAAAAGCCGAACGAATTCTCAAGGTAGGAATCTTACAACATCCTGACGCTCCATCCCTTCAGACTAAGCAGGCGCTTATTCTGATTGAGAAAGGTGAAGATATCGAGGCGATTGGCCGTATGGAACATCTTGTAAAAATGGAAAAATCCAATCCCGAGTTATTTCTAAATCTGGGCTACGTATATCTCCGCAATAACCGTATTAATGAAGCCGTAGAATGTTTTAAAAATTCTTTATCCCTTGCCTTCGAAGATCACGAGGAAACCTTGCTCGACATTGCGCAATACCTTAATCAACACGAGCAATTCAAATATGCCCTGGAGTTTCTGGAGCCTGAGTCAAAAAAGTATCCCCTCAACGAGGCCATCCTCTTTGAACTTGCCTATGCATTAGATAAGGAAAACAGAACGGAAGAAGGATTTGATGCCTATCAGAGACTGCTTGAACTTGACCCCTTTTCTGAAAACGCATGGTATAATCTCGGGATAATATATATTAAGAAAGAGAATTATAACAAGGCTATCGAGTGTTACGATTTTGCCCTGGCACTTAACCCCAGCCATGCCGAAGCACTCTTTAACAAAGCTAACTCACTGGTAGCTCTTAACCGGCTTCCGGAGGCTATTGACCTATATATAGAGTATCTTTCTTATGATTATGACTCTTTGTTGCCTTACCACTATATAGCCGATTGCTATGATCAACTTAATAATAGTGAAATGGCGCTTAGATTTTATCGCCTGACTGTTAACACGGATCCTGCATACTTGCCGGCATGGCTTAATTACCTTGCCACCCTGATTAACATGGAGTTGATTGATGAAGCTGAGGAAGCATCGCTTAAAGCACTTGAACATCATAGCGATTTTATAGAGTTTTGGTATTTGCGTGCCCGTGTGCTTTTGCTTTCCGAGAATTACCGGGGAGCCTATGATGCCCTGCTTGTCACAATCACACAGGAGCCAGACAACCTGAGAAATCTGTTTGAGTTCTATAATGTTGAAAGGAAATTGTCGCCTCGCAAAAATCCTTTTAAGATAATCGAGAACTTGCTAAAAAAATACCCTGAGGCAACTGTAGCGCATTATCTTGCGGTAGCATATTTCTTGATGGAAGACAGGCAGCTGACTCGTGCCGCGGAGCATCTGAAGACAGCCTTAATCGAGAATCCCTACGACTACGACCTGTTTTTGGATTTATTCCCGAAAATGGAGAAGATTATTGGCCAGAGCAAAAAGCTTAGTGCAATTGTTGATCAATATTCATCGTATGAATTTTAATTTACCATTTTTACCGGATAGGACTGAAAAACCACGTCAATCGGGCATTACCATAATGACCGATCGGGGTTTGGGCGTTAGCGAAACCGAAAGTTTCACTGAAGGCAATGCTCCCTATACCGATTTTGTAAAAATGGCTTTTGGAACTGCCGCACTTATTCCTTCACTGGAATCTAAGCTAAATATTTATGAAGCATCAAAAATTAACTGTTACTTTGGAGGCACTCTGTTTGAACTATTTGCGCGTAGGGATGCAATAGAAGAATACTGGCGATATCTGGATAAATTTGGTATGGAGTATATTGAAATTTCAGATGCTGCAATCCGATTAGCACGTGCCGAAAAGCTCAAGTATATCAATGATTTCTCTAAGGAGTTTGTGGTTATTGGCCAGGTAACAAACTTCCTGCCTGTGGGTTTGTTTAGTTTCGATCTCCTTCTGAAATTTATTTCTGAAGAGTTGGAGGCGGGTGCGCGCTATGTAATCGTCAAAGAAAGTGAACAGATACCACTTTATGGGAGTGGTGGACTCGCCACCTATCTTAGCTTAAACCCCGGGCTTGTAAACAACCAAGCTGACAATATTATTTGGGACGCTCCTGAAAAGGAGCAGCAGATTGAGCTGATTAATATTTTCGGAAGCAATGTTAACCTTTGTAATGTAGCGCCGAATGATGTTTTGGCACTGGAGGCAATACGCCTTGGTTTGCATAGTTCGACTCTTAGCGCACTGATCGCTGAGAAAAAATAGAAAAAGCAATACTCTGTCCTTCCTCGAAAAAGAAAATCGGAGAAAAGATGAAAACTTTTGGAATAATTGGATACCCCTTGGCTCAATCATTTTCGCAGAGCTACTTTAGTGAAAAGTTTCAGAAGCTTGGCATTGATGCGCGCTATTTAAGCTTCCCTATTCCGGCTATTACTGAGTTTAGAGGTCTCTTACAGCAACATCCCTATCTGGCAGGTCTGAATGTTACCATTCCTTATAAAGAGCAAATACTTCCTTTCCTGGACGATCTGGATAAAGAAGCCGGATTAATTGGGGCAGTAAATGTGATAAAAATCAACTGGGACGGGAAAAAACCGTATTTGGTGGGATATAACAGTGATGTAAAGGGCTTTCATGATTCTTTGCAAGCCCTGCTTAAGCCTATACACAATAAAGCCTTGATATTAGGCACCGGGGGAGCATCTAAGGCAGTTGCCCACGCCCTTATTAAGTTGGGTGTCTCATTCAGGTTTGTTAGCCGCACTCCAAAAGCACCGGCGCATGTGAGTTATGAAGAATTGACTCCCGAGATTATGGAAGAATATAAACTTATCATCAACAGTTCTCCAGTGGGAATGTATCCCAACTCAGACCAGTCTCCTGCTATTCCCTATAACTGCCTAAGTGCTAACCATTTGGTGTACGACCTGGTATATAATCCTGATCCGACAATCTTTCTGAAAAAGGCTTCCGAAAACGGGGCTATGGTTAAAAATGGCCTAGAAATGCTGCATCTTCAGGCAGAAGAAGCCTGGCGCATCTGGAACCTTTAGAAGTTGAGAGTTTCGGCTTACACGTAAAGCGGTGAGAGCCGTCTTATAGACTTCGGGTAAATACCTCCTGCGGATAAATAACATCCACAAGGTAAAGCCCCTGCGCCGGGGCGGAAGTTCCGGCCTCTCCCCTGTCTTTGCTTTCAATTATCTTTCTGAAATCGTCAAGCGTCAATCGTCCCCTTCCAACATCAAGAAGGGTTCCAACTATTGCCCTTACCATATTACGTAAAAAACGATCTGCCTGGATTGTGAAAACAAAGATTTCTTCTTTCTTCTCCCATCGGGCAAATTCCACCTTACAGATATTGGTAAGGTTGTCACTATGAAGTTTGCTGAAACTGCTAAAATCGCTGTATTCAGTGAGTATGGCAGCGGCCCTGTTCATCAAAGCAAAATCAACACCATAGTTAAGCTGAGTTGCCAGTTGCTGCAAAAACGGATTTCTCTCTGTTGTAATCCAATATTCATAGCGACGCGCAAGGGCATCAAAACGGCTATGAGCATCGCTCCCAACCTGGCTTATTTTATATACTACTATGTCGGGCGACAAAACTTTTGATAGCCGCAGGGCAAGTTTGTCTTTATCCTTAATCTCTGCTTCAAAGTCAAAATGAGCCACCATGTATTTTGCATGCACCCCGGCATCTGTCCTACCCGCACCCGTAACGGCAACAGGGCTGCGCAAAATAAGTGCCAGTCCTTTTTCAAGCTCTCCCTGCACAGAAACACCATTGGGCTGACGTTGCCAACCGCAAAAGCAGCTTCCTTTGTAAGCTAATTCCATAAAATATCTAGACATGGCGCATTATTTGTAGCAAATATATAAAACCGGCTTGATTTGTCCGACACAAATGGAATAAAGTCGGGCTATAATTATTAGTTAACTAAGCAATTTCGCGGGATATAAATAAAAAAATGTATATTTATAACAAAATAATTCAAAACATGCTTAATCATAGTGTTAGTACCCCAAAACCTGCCATGGCCTTGAAAAATCGGCCTTTATTGTTTATATTGCTCTTAGTTGTAATATTCTCTTTTTCTGATAATGGCATGAAAGCACAAAACTGGGTTCAATTACGCGAAAAGATGGTTAATGAGCAGTTGCGAGGTCGTGACATTAGCTCATCAAACGTTTTGAATGCGATGCGAGAAGTGCCCAGGCATCATTTCGTTCCAATTGAGTATCAAAAATTTGCTTACGACGACAGGCCTCTTCCAATAGGCTTCGAACAAACTATTTCTCAGCCTTATATGGTTGCATTTATGACCGAACAGATAGAACCCAAACCAGGTATGAAAGTATTGGAAATTGGAACCGGTTCGGGCTATCAGGCAGCTGTATTAGCTCATCTGGGCTGCGAAGTATATACCATAGAACTTTTGCCGGAACTTGCCGAGAGAGCAGACAAACTATTGAAACAACTTAAATATCAACCGGTTAACATTAAGGCGGGGAATGGCTATGAAGGATGGCCTGAGGCTGCTCCTTTTGATGCGATAATCGTAACAGCTGCCCCCGAAAAGATGCCTCCGGTGCTGGTAGAACAGCTTAAAGATGGAGGTACTATGGTTATCCCCGTGGGTCCTGTTAACAATTTGCAATATCTTAAGATAGTAAAAAAGCGCGATGGTAAAGTGACTACAGACACTCTGATGCCTGTAAGGTTTGTTCCTATGATAGACCGTGACGTTCAGCCTAACTAATAGCTTATTTATATCATTATTAGGAAATAGGCGTATATCGCTGATTAACACTGCTACCCGTTTCTGTTTAGAGACGATGCACAAAAGTCTGCTTACTTTCAGGCTTTGATATAGTAGGAAATCGCCAGATAGAATAAACTATGAATTGGGAGAAAGAACTTGAAGAGATAAGCTTTGGTGGGCAAAGTGAGTATTTTGGCCGGTATTTATCTGAGCATCCCGGGGAGATTCCTGAAGTTATTAAAGCTATTAGCAATATCAGGTCTGTAATTGCCTGGCGCGCCGGATGGGTCCTGGACAACTTTGCCCGCAAACATCCCATTGCAATAAAACCTTACGTTGAGGAGCTGACTGAAATACTGATTTCCACGCCTCATAATGGTGTGAGGAGGCATCTGACACGGATATTAAGCGATATAGACCCCCGCCAATTAGAAGACGGGCGACTGGTCGATCTTTGTTTCAGCTGGCTTATCAACCCTAAAATTCCGGTGGCCGTAAAAGCAAATTCAATGTCGATAATAGCTAATCTGACTAAGATTTACCCTGAGCTTGCACAAGAGCTTGAAATTATAATTAATGATGCTTATGAAGAAGGAACGGCCGGATACAAAAGCCGTTCCCGAAAAATTATGCAGCAAATTAAAGGTAAGCCGGAAGTTGGCTTAGCCGATTGAAGTCATTCATTCTTTATCCATTCGGCATGTTTAGCCCTAAACTTTGCCACCTTTGGAGCAACAACAACCCGACAATAGGCTTGTTCTTTATTGTTGTTATAGTAATCCTGATGATAATCCTCAGCCTTATAAAAAGGTTCTTCCGGAAGCAGCTGGGTTACTAGCGGAGCGTCAAAAATCTCTTCCTCGCTAATGCTCTTCATTACTCTTTCGGCAGTTTCTTTTTGCGACTCCTTGGTATAAAATATTACTGAACGATATTGAGTACCTATATCATTACCTTGGCGGTTGAGTGTTGTAGGATCGTGAATGGTAAAAAATATCATCAACAACTTCTCGTAGCTAATAATTTCAGGATTAAATGTAATCCTTACAACCTCAGCATGTCCGGTAAGCCCGGAGCACACTTCACGATATGAGGGATTCTTAACATTGCCTCCTGAAAAGCCTGACTCTATAATCTCGACCCCTTTTACACGCTGATAAACAGCTTCCAGACACCAATAACAACCACCGCCTAAAATAGCGCTCTCTCTCCTATTCTCTGACATAAGATTATTGTTTAAAAGGAAAGTTAAAAGTATATAAACCTGAAATAACTTCATACTATATCTTTGACTAAGATAATGCAAAATCTCACTTTAGATTCTATAAATAAACATCCAAGAGAACTAAAAGTTTTGGTATATAAGGCTTGGGCAAGTTAAACTGTTTGTAACACAAAAAAGTTAACTTTGCAGAAGCAAAAACAATGATAGCTATGAGTACTTATCCTCCTTTGGCAGAACGTATGAGGCCCAAATCACTTGACGATTATATCGGACAAAAACATTTGGTGGGTGAAGGGGCTGTACTTCGAAAAATGTTGGAGTCGGGAAAGGTGTCATCCATTATACTTTGGGGCCCTCCGGGAGTCGGCAAAACTACACTTGCAAAAATAATTGCAAATCAACTCGAACGTCCTTTTTTTGTTTTGTCTGCGGTTTCTTCAGGAGTTAAGGATGTTCGCGAGGCCATTGAAAAAGCAAGAAATTCCCGCTTTTTCAACAGTGCGTCTCCCATTCTTTTTATCGATGAGATTCATCGTTTCAGCAAATCTCAACAAGACAGTCTTTTAGGAGCCGTTGAAGAAGGTGTCGTTACGCTTATTGGAGCAACAACAGAGAACCCTTCCTTTGAGGTTATAGCGCCCTTACTCTCACGTTGTCAGGTCTATGTGCTTAAACCTCTCGAGAACTCTGACTTGTTGGAACTATATAACAACATTGTAACTAATGACAGCCTTATTAAGAAGCGACAAGTACAACTTAAAGAAGATGATGCTTTAATGCGTTTTTCGGGCGGTGATGCCCGAAAATTTCTGAATATTATCGAGTTGCTTGCCAATTCCTACAAGGATGATGAGGAAATTGTAATTGATAACCTTAATGTTACCGAGCTCCTTCAGCAAAATCCGGCCCAATATGATAAGAACGGGGAAATGCACTACGATATTATTTCGGCCTTTATAAAGTCGATACGAGGAAGTGATCCGGATGCAGCAGTTTACTGGCTTGCCCGTATGGTTGAAGGCGGGGAAGATCCCAAATTTATAGCACGACGCCTACTTATATCGGCTGCCGAGGATGTAGGTCTGGCCAATCCCAATGCTCTATTGCTTGCAACAAATGCTTTTCATGCTATTCAAATGATCGGATGGCCCGAATCCAGGATAATATTGAGCGAGCTTACTATATATCTTGCCACAAGCGCCAAAAGCAACTCTGCTTATATGGCAATATCTGCAGCCCAGAGTTTGGTTCAGGAAACAGGCAATCTGCCTGTGCCCCTTCACCTGCGTAATGCCCCCACCAAACTGATGAAGGAGCTTGATTATGGAAAAAGTTATAAATACTCCCATGACTATCCTAATAATTTTGTAGAACAAGAGTTTATGCCTGATAAGCTTAGTAAAAAGCAGCTGTGGAAGCCTCAGAACAATCCTCAGGAGGCTAAACTTAAGGAGAGAATGGAATATCTATGGAATAGAAAATTTTAAACGATAAATTATGATAAATACCGTTCCCGGAATCAAGCATACCGACAGTGGCCGGTTTTTCTTATTGGCCGGGCCCTGCGCCATAGAAGGTGAAGAGATGGCACTGCGAATTGCAGAAGAGATTTTGCGGGTTAGTGACAAACTGCGTATCCCTTTTGTTTTCAAAGGCTCATACAGAAAGGCTAACAGGTCGAGGATAGACTCATTCGCTGGCATTGGAGATGAAAAAGCCCTCAAAATACTCCGTAAAGTAAGTGATACTTTTGCTGTGCCAACTGTTACCGATATTCATTCGGCTTCTGAGGCAGCTATGGCTGCTGAGTATGTAGATATTTTGCAGATACCGGCTTTTCTATGCAGGCAGACTGATATACTTATAGCAGCAGCCGAAACCGGAAAAGTTGTAAATATCAAGAAGGGTCAGTTTTTAGCCCCCGAAGCGATGCTGTTTGCTATTAATAAGGTGCGTGATGCCGGAAATAGTCGTGTGATGGTTACTGACAGAGGAAGTATGTTTGGATACCAGGATCTCGTAGTCGATTATCGCGGAATACCTGCCATGCAGCAGTTTGGTGTTCCGGTGATACTCGATATAACCCACTCATTACAGCAGCCCAACCAGTCGTCGGGAGTTACCGGTGGTAAGCCTCAACTAATAGAAACTATTGCAAAAGCTGGCGTTGCCGTTGGTGTTGACGGTTTCTTTCTTGAGACCCACCATGACCCGGCCTCCGCAAAATCCGATGGTGCGAATATGCTGAAACTTGACTTGCTTGAAAAACTAATGACTAAGCTTGTAGCTATCAGAGATACTATCAATAAATTTTAAGAGACTCACAATCATGAAAAAAGGCTTGCCTAAAAATTAGTGCAAGCCTTTTTTATTAGCTGATATAAGCCTATTTTTTGTAATACTGCATGGCTTCCGGGAGAGCGTTTTGCAGATTCCTGATTCGAGTCGCATCACTTGGGTGAGTGCTCAAAAATTCTAAAGAACTTCCCCCACCGCTCATTTCCGACATCCGCGTCCAAAACGCAACTGCTGTTGAAGGATCATAACCGGCCATTGCCATAAAGATTAAGCCTAAGCGGTCAGCCTCCACCTCGTGAGTTCTTGAATAGGGAAGCATAACACCCAGCTGCGTTCCAATCCCAAATGCTGTCATAAAAATATTCCTGGTCTGCTCAGGCTTTTCGGCCAATAGAGCGCTAAGGGTCGATGAAGCCATCTCTGTACCAATCTGCTGGCTCATACGCTCACTGCCATGCTTGGCTACAGCATGGGCAATTTCATGCCCCATAACAACAGCTATACCGTTCTCATCCTGACAAATGGGCATTATCCCTTCATAAAAGACCACCTTTCCACCGGGCATACACCAGGCATTGGGAGTAGGATCGGCAACAAGGTTGAACTCCCACGCGAAATCAGCTATCTGGGAGGACAAGTTGTTTTGGGAAAAGTATTGCTCAACAGCATTGGCCAAATTTGCACCCACTTTTTTAATCTGAGCACTTTGCACCTTATTGCTTGAAAGAGGGTTACCCTTAATAAATTCATCATACTGATTAAAACTCATAGCATTAATCTCCGCGTCGGAGACAAGGTTGAGCTGACGACGACCTGTAATCGGTACTGTTGCGCATGCCCATATAAATGCTCCCAATGCTATTGACATAACAAGCACCATGCTTATTCTGTGATGTTTAATTAAGATTTTCATTGTTTAAGAATTTAATTGTTCGTTGCTCTGGAAACTTCCATGAATGTGTGTTAATAAAACTCTTTTCTTGCCTTAATAATTCTATTTATAGCTTTTTCAATAATCGAACGTGGACTGGCAACATTCATCCGCATAAACCCACGGCCTTCACGGCCAAAGGTATTCCCATCATTCAAGCCCACTGCTGCTTTATCGTAAATAAACCGTTTCAAATCATTCTGATTCATGCCCCATGCCCTGAAATCTAACCATAACAGGTAAGTGGCCTCAGGCCGCCTTACCTTTACTTCGGGCAAATTCTCCTTAAAGCAGCTTATTACTAAATCAATATTTCCTTCCAGATATACCTTCAGCTCTTCCAACCAAGCTTCTGATTCATTATAAGCTGCCTCTAAAGCCGGGGCACCAAACACATTACCCATGTGCAGATGATAGCCCATCACCAATTCTCGACACTTTTGCAGGAGCAAAGGATTTGAGGCAATCATATATGAAGTACTAAAGCCTGCTAAATTAAAGGTCTTACTTGGCGCCATGCAGGTAAGAGTGTTAGATGCAATTTCAGGAGAGATAGTTGCCATAGGTCTGTGCAGATGTCCAAACAGGGTCAAATCGCAATGAATCTCATCTGAAACTATTATTACACCGTGCTTAACGCAAATCTCGCCCATCCTTCGCAGCTCATCGGGCGTCCAAACCCTGCCAACCGGATTATGTGGATGGCATAACAAAAACAACTTGTTATTAGGCTGTGAACAAAGTTCTTCAAAATGTTCAAAATCCACCTCATATCCTTCATCACTCTCCTTCAGGGGATTCTCAATCAGCTGCCTCCCAAAATCACGGACTACACCAAAAAATGGAGGATAAACAGGCGGTTGCACTATAACCCTTTCCCCGGATTGAGTGAAGGCCTGCACAGCAAGGCCCAGGTTGGGTACAACTCCGGGCGAAAACTCTATCCACGACTGCTCAACTTCCCAATCGAAACGACGCTTGAGCCATGATGTTATGGCTTTGAAAAATTGTTCGGGTCGATTGCTGTAGCCATACAAGGGATGATCCATACGCTCCTTTAAAGCTTTAAGCACAGCCGGCGGAGCAGCAAAATCCATATCCGCAACCCATAGAGGTATTACATCATTGTTGCCGAATAGTCTTTCACGATACTCTAGCTTTATGGCCCTGGTACCGCTTCTGTCTATTATTTTGTCAAATTCAGACATTATTAAACTTGTTTCCGGTGTATATTACAGCTAATTAATACTCAGCATATACTCGTTTAATACCTTCTTCCAGGTCAATGGAAGCTTTCCAGCCCAGTTCCCTAAGTCGTGATACATCCATCAGCTTTTGAAAAGTACCGTCAGGCTTGCTTGAATCCCATGAAATAACGCCTTGGAAACCAACCACTTTCTTAACCAGCTCAGCTAAGTTGGCAATTGAGATGTCAAGGCCTGAACCGATGTTAATATGGCAATTACGAAGCTCTGTCAAACCTCTGTCACGCACTATATCATTAAAACTAATATTCTCCATTACAAAAACCACTGCTTCAGCCAAATCATCAGAATGAAGAAATTCACGCCGGGGTTTTCCACTTCCCCAGAGCCTGATTTCAACTTCCATGCCGTTTTTCACTATGCCAAAGAGCTCAAGCTCTTTGCATAAATGCTTATCATCAAGCGAGTTCTTAATGCTGCTCATAGGGCGTCTGTCCAGATCAGCTCTTACAGCTGCCATATCTCCATTCATCAAGAGCTTGCCCAGATGCATTTTTCTAATCATTGCAGGAAGCACGTGCGAACTCTGCAAATCATAGTTGTCATTAAGACCATAAAGATTCGTTGGCATAACCGAAATAAAGTCAGTTCCGTACTGAATATTATAGGACTCACACATCTTTATACCGGCAATTTTTGCAATTGCATAGGGCTCATTAGTATATTCCAGCGGGCCGCTTAAGAGATACTCCTCTTTAATAGGCTGAGGCGATTCTTTGGGATATATACAAGAGCTTCCCAAAAACAAAAGTTTCTTAACTCCGCTTTTGTATGATGAATGAATTACATTATTCTGAATCTGAATATTCTCGTATATAAAATCTGCCCTATACTTGTTATTGGCCATGATTCCCCCAACCTTGGCAGCCGCAAGAAAAACATATTCAGGCTTCTCCTTATCAAAGAAGGCCTCTACCTCCGATTGACTCCTTAGGTCTAGTCTGGTTCTATCGGCAAGGATAAGATTATTGAAACCTAAGCTTTTTAGTTCCCTTGTTATAGCAGAGCCTACCAAGCCCTTGTGTCCCGCGATAAATATCCTGCTGTCTTTCTGCATTACTCAAAATAGTTTAAGGTTTGATAGCCACCCTCTTTCAGATACCTTTCCTTCTTCATTAGTGTAAGGTCACTCCCCATCATATCGTCAACCAAGGCCTGAAGGTCATATTTTGGTTCCCATCCAAGCTGTTTCTTTGCTTTTGATGGATCTCCTATTAACAACTCAACCTCAGTGGGGCGGAAATAGCGAGGGTCAACTTCAACAACACATTTGCCGACCAGGTGCTGATATTCATCATTTGCACTTTTTATAATATAGCCCTTCTCTTCAACTCCCTTACCTCTAAATTCAAGGTCGCAACGCAGATAGGCAAAAGACATACGCACGAACTCGCGCACCTCGGTTGTAACTCCTGTAGCAACCACATAATCATCGGGTTGATCTTGCTGTAATATAAGATACATGGCTTTTATGTAATCCTTGGCGTGGCCCCAGTCGCGCTGAGCCGACAAGTTGCCCAAATAGAGCTTTTCCTGAAGACCTAAGCCTATGCGCGAAACAGCACGTGTAATTTTGCGGGTTACAAAAGTTTCCCCCCTTATGGGTGATTCATGGTTAAAGAGTATTCCGTTGCAGGCATACATATTATAGGCCTCCCGATAATTTACAGTAATCCAATAACCATAAAGTTTAGCTACAGCATATGGCGAACGGGGATAAAAAGGAGTTTTCTCACTTTGAGGAACTTCCTGCACCAATCCGTAGAGTTCACTTGTGGATGCCTGATAAAAACGGGTTTTTTTAACGAGACCCAGTAATCTGATAGCCTCAAGAAAACGCAGAGTGCCAATGCCATCAGCGTTTGCAGTATATTCGGGAGTATCAAAACTTACACCTACGTGCGACATAGCTGCAAGATTATAAATCTCATCGGGCTGAGTCTCCTGTATTATGCGGATTAGATTCGTAGAGTCGGTCAAATCACCATAGTGAAGAGTGAAATTTTTGTTATCAGCATGAGGATCCTGATATATATGGTCTATCCGATCGGTATTGAAAAGCGAGGAGCGCCTCTTTAAACCATGAACTATATAACCCTTTTTTAATAGATACTCGGAAAGATAGGCTCCGTCTTGCCCGGTCACACCGGTAATTAATGCTGTTTTTGCCATGATAGATTATTGATTCTTATTATTGCTTTGATATTAAAATTAGAAAATATACCAGATAAATATACTACTTATTTCTTTGTGTCAACTATCGACCATATTAAGCAAATAAGTGCGAGTAATATTATTGCCAAAACTCATAACTTAATTTCTAAGGTTCTCCCAATACCAAAGGATGGCCTCCTTTACCCCGGCTTCAAAAAGATGGCTGGGAGTATAAGCCAGCAGCCTTTTGGCCTTTTCTATAGATGCTAGTGAGTGTGGAACGTCGCCCGGCCTAATCGGTGCGTATAGCGGCTTGACGGACGCAATCTCCTTGTCGAACAAAGAGAGTTCCTCCCGCAGAACTTCAAATAAGCGATTAAGGCTTGTGCGCTCACCACAGGCAATATTATAAACAGCGTTTACAGCCTCCGGGGTCGCGACCATCGCAGCGCGTTCATTCGCCTGTACAACGTTTGATATATATGTAAAATCCCTTGAATAACTGCCGTCACCGTTAATTTTAGGCGACTCTTTTGATATCAAGGCTTTAACAAACAATGGAATCACTGCGGCATAAGCACCATTAGGATCCTGACGCGGACCAAACACATTGAAGTACCTTAGTCCTATAAGTTGCATATCGTAAACCCTCGCGAAAACTGAAGCATACAACTCATTGACATATTTAGTTACAGCGTAGGGCGACAAAGGCTGCCCAATATGCTCCTCAACCTTTGGCAGTTCAGTACTGTCACCATAGGTAGAACTACTTGCTGCATAGACAATACGCTTTACCCCCGCGTCGCGGGCGGCAATCAAAATATTCAGAAAACCGCTTACGTTAACCTCATTTGAAGTAATGGGGTCATTTATAGATCGCGGAACCGATCCTAAAGCAGCCTGATGCAACACGATATCAACGCCTTTGCAGGCCTGACTGCAAATTTCAGCATCTCTGATATCGCCTTCAATCAGCTTGAAATCAGGATTTTTAAGATGATGGGCTATATTCTCGCGTTTGCCGGTGGCAAAGTTATCAAGGCAGATTAGCCTGTTGTTCTGCTTTATTAATTTATCTATAATATTAGACCCTATAAATCCGGCTCCGCCGGTAATCAATATAGTTTTATCGGAAATTATCCCCATCGTTCCTGATTTTAAAGCAAAAGTAAGAAATTATTCTGTGAGGCAAGTCAAATATGTCGCAATGCTTTCGCTAAGGATTTCAACAGGGAGAAGAATAACAAAAAATAGCGCCAAAAAGAAAACTCCTAAGTCTTTTAAAACAAGCAGCTTATTCAAGCTAAACCTGTTCAGAACATGGAAGAACTTTCTATTTGGCGCCGGCAGACACTGGCTAGCTTACTTCAGTTTGCCTTTTATCATTGTCAACGAATGCGGTGGAAACTCATAAGTAAAACTTGTTCCTTTGGCCTTAATATCGCTCTTTCGAGTTGTTTTAACCGTGGTCTTGCCAAAATCATTTTCTGACTTTATATCCGAACCGTTTACCTCGAAAACCTCAAGTAAACCGTCAAAACGACTTTCGCCAGCCTTCACATCCGTTTGAATAGCCTTATCCTTATGTCGGTTTACAACTGTAATAACGATTTCTCCATTATTTAAGGTGGCGGCAACATCCAAATATGGAACATCAGAAAGCTGAGCGGTAGTCTCACCTAATCCAAGATAAAATTCCTCTGTATCATAAGTATCACACTTCACTAACACATCGAGCGAGGTGCCATGCATATTATTAGCAAACAGCTCTAAGGGATAATAAATTGTTTGTTTGAACATATCATCCTTAGAGGTAAATATGGGACCTATAACATTGACCAACTGAGCCATATTGGCCATTTTAACAACATGAGCATTGCGAATAAAAGCATTCAGCATACCGCCGATTACAAGGGCATCTTCCAGATTGTAACGCTCTTCAAGCGCAGTCTCTCCCACCATGTGAGCTCCGGATCTTGCGCGGTACCAAACATTGTATTCATCCCAGGCAATGTAGATAGGGTCAGTTGTATGGTCCCGGCGTATGGTTCTCTGCATTACCTCATTAATCATGCCTTCAACAATTTTTGTACGCTCTTCCACGACCAAGGGTGTGGCAACAAAATTATAATAATTATCCTGGGGATTACCCACGTAAATATGCAGGGCTATGTAATCAATATAATCTTTAAGTTCTTCCAAAATGGTGCGGTTCCATAAATCAGGATTTGCATCGGGACGGTAATTGGAGGAACCTGCAGCAATAAGTTTTATATCAGGTGAGGTTAGCCTCATAAGTTTTCCTGCTTCTCTTGCCTTTTTTGAATAATCTTCAGCATTCAAATGCCCCATTTGCCAATAACCATCCATCTCGTTGCCCAAGCCCCAGTATTTTATATTCCATGGCTCTTCAAAACCATGTTTCCTTCTTAGCTCTGCATAATAGGGACCTTCTTTAACATTGGTATATTCGACCCATTGCTGAGCCTCAAGTATGGTTCCCGTACCCAGATTTACGGCAAAAAACGGCTCAGTATTCATTTTCCTGGCCCATTGCATAAACTCGTTAGTCCCAATCTCATTGGTCTCCAGCCTGTCCCAGGCTAGTTCCAATCTGGGAATCCTCTCGGGTCCGACACCATCTTTCCAGTGGTAATTGGACACGAAATTCCCTCCGGGATAACGCATCAGGGGAATATTAAGTCCTTTGGCTGCCTCCATTACGTCAGTTCGAAAACCATCTTCATCGGCAAAAGGAGACTCGGGGTCGTAAATGCCTCCATAAACACATCTTCCCAGATGCTCAACAAAGTTTCCGTATATATTCTTATCAACCTCACCTATGGTTCGGTTCACGTCAATACTTATCAGGGCATTTTGCCCCGATAAATGGCTTGTTGTTATAAAAGTCATTATAACTAACAATGCCCTCAATAAAAACATCCTCTGCATATTCTATTTTTAAGGGGTTATTATAATATTTCCCAAGCAAGTTAATTCAGAAATACTCATTAGAGGAGGACGCAGGGGTATTTTTGGACGATATATCGGTATGCAAAAGCGGGGATACCAAGTTTTTGGTATCCCCGCTTAATATATATTTTGCTTTTAGCTATTTCGCGTAGCTGATAGCCCTGGTTTCACGGATTACAGTAATTTTAACCTGTCCCGGATAGGTCATTTCAGTTTGAATCCTCTTGGCAATATCATAAGAAAGCTCTTCAGCCTCCTTATCATTCACTTTTTCGCTTCCCACAATTACCCGCAGCTCACGGCCGGCCTGAATAGCATAGGTTTTAAGCACACCGGGATAATTAAGCGCCAAAGTTTCCAAATCATTGAGTCGCTTAATATAAGCCTCCACAACCTCACGGCGGGCACCCGGACGAGCACCCGATATAGCATCACAAACCTGTATAATGGGTGCGATCATTGTGGTCATTTCCACTTCATCATGGTGAGCACCGATAGCATTGCAGATATCAGGCTTCTCCTTATACTTTTCAGCAAGCTTCATACCCAAAATTGCGTGTGGTAATTCCGGATCCTCATCAGACACTTTACCAATATCATGCAATAAACCGGCACGCTTGGCGCGCTTGGCATTAAGCCCAAGTTCCGAAGCCATTATAGCGCATAAATTAGCTGTTTCGCGACTATGCTGAAGCAAATTCTGCCCGTAAGAAGAACGATATTTCATTTTACCCACAAGTTTTATCAACTCAGGGTGTAAGCCATGAACTCCCAAATCAATAGAGGTGCGTTTACCCGTCTCGATAACCTCTTCTTCCACCTGCTTACGAACCTTATTAACCACCTCTTCTATTCGGGCAGGGTGGATTCTGCCATCAGTCACCAACTGGTGTAAGGCCAATCGGGCAATTTCCCTGCGCATTGGATCGAATGCTGAAAGCACTATCGCCTCGGGAGTATCGTCAACAATAATCTCCACCCCTGTTGCAGCTTCCAGAGCCCTTATATTGCGGCCTTCCCGACCAATAATTCGCCCTTTAATTTCATCCGAATCTATATGGAAAATGGTAACTGCATTTTCAATGGCTGTCTCGGTAGCGACCCTCTGAACGGTATTCAGAACAATCCTTTTTGCTTCCTTGTTAGCATTGATTTTGGCCTCATCCATTATGTCATTGATGTAAGACATGGCTTCGGTCTTAGCCTCAGCCTTCATTGATTCCATCAAAATCTCCCTGGCCTCATCGCCCGACATACCCGACAGAGCCTCTAACTGCTCTACCTGCTGCTTGCGCATTTTTTCCAGTTCCTCGCTTTTTTTCTCCACCAGTTCTAGCTGTAAATCAAGATTCTCGCGTACAGCGTCTATCTCCTTCTTTTTTCGCTGATATTCTTCAATACGCTGTGATATGGCTACTTCCTTCTGCTTTGCTTTATTCTCAATTGCTAAAACTCTGGAATTTCTGATGTTGATTTCCTTCTCATGTTCAGCTTTAAGCTGAAGAAACTTTTCTTTTGCCTGAAGCATCTTCTCTTTCTTCATTACTTCTGCTTCAGCCTCAGCCTTCCGGATAATGCTCCGGGCACGGGTTTTAAAAGCCTGCGTTATGATTAACCATGCTACCAGCCCTCCAACCACAAAGGCTAACACTCCTATAAGTATTTCCATTATTTGTTTATTAAATTCATAAAGTATATAAATAAAAAACGCATTCTCTTCCTGTACAAAACACTAAGCAACAATCAATAAACGACTGTTACTTCAGGAAAAAAATGCGGGATTAAAAAATCAAAAAAAATACTATTGCTCCGACAGAAGCTTTTCAAGCTTTTGGTCTAACAAAGAAACTGCATTGCTTATGGGCAAAGTGTCCTGATTGTTCTCCATCTCAAGGGCTTTAATTACAAACTGTAATGCTGCCATTGCCAAAAAATCCTGAACATCCTTGTCATTATAACGCTGTTTGTATTGTAAAACCTTATCGTTAATGAGCTTGGCCGCTTTTCTTATTCGTTCCTCATCATCACGATCCACCCTTAAAGGATAATACCTATCGGCTACATTTACACGTATAGAAAGTTTATCGTCCATCTAAAAGCACTTAACGATTCAACAGGGCAATACATTTATCAATCTCCCGCACAATTTGATTAATCCTCAGCTTTGTGTCACGCACATCAGCAGTCGAGGCTTCTATAGTCCTGGCAATCTTCAACTTATTATAGTCTTCTTCAAGCGATGAATAAGATGATACGCCATGAGCTAACTGATCGCTTAATTGAGTAATTTGGTTCTTGAGCATTCTATTTTCTTCCTTTTCAGCTCTATACCTCTCAACCAAAAGATCTATTTTCTCCTCTAATTTAACAACTATATCTATATTTGGATTAATCATAGTTCAAATTTCCTCCACAAAATTAACATAGCATTTAAAATTTAAAAAATTATAATGCTATTTTCTCTATTTTATTCTAAATAATACCAATACATAGCGCAATATACAATAATTATACATGCAATATATGAGAATCCTCCCACTTTATTAGCATAAAAAAAGATTAACTTTGCCAAAACAATGCTGTTGGACAATAATCGTAATATAAATGACTGGCTGCCGGTTTCTGTTAAAGAAATGCAGCAAAGAGAATGGGAACAGGCCGACGTCGTGCTCTTCTCGGGCGATGCTTATGTCGATCACCCGGCCTTTGCCAACGCTGTAATAGGCCGTACCCTGGAAGCAATGGGTCTCAGAGTTGCTATTGTTCCTCAGCCTAATTGGCAGGACGACCTGCGTGATTTTAAAAAGTTTGCTAAGCCGCGACTCTTTTTTGGAGTGGCAGCCGGCAATATGGACTCGATGGTAAATCACTACACGGCCAATCGCAGGCTGCGCTCTGATGATGCCTATACCCCAGGCGGCAAAGCGGGTTTCAGACCCGATTATGCCAGTGCGGTTTACTCTAAAATACTTAAATCCATCTATCCGGATGTTCCTGTTATTCTTGGTGGAATTGAGGCTTCTCTTCGCCGCCTGACTCACTATGATTATTGGCAAGACTGCCTAAAGCCCGGTATCTTGGAATGGTCGCAGGCAGATATGCTCGTCTATGGTATGGGTGAAGCCCCGCTGCGTGAAATAGTGCGCCTGCTTAATCGCGGTGTTCCATTTTCACAACTCAACAATATTCGCCAAACTGCTGTACTTCAATCTGCCGACAGTGCATTGCCAGGTAATGGAAAATGGAAGTCAATTGAGCTTTATAGCCATGAAGAATGTCTTGAAGATAAGAAGAAGTACGCAATGAACTTCAGGCATATAGAAGAGCAATCTAACAGTCTGGATGCTGCTCAGCTAACTCAAGTATGCGGCAAGTCAAGAATAGTGGTGAACCCTCCATTCCCGCCAATGAAAAGCAAAGATCTGGACGCTTCCTATGATTTGCCTTATACGCGGCTTCCTCATCCAAAATACCACAAAAAAGGAATAATCCCAGCCTACGAAATGATTAAGCACTCTATCAACCTTCATCGGGGTTGTTTTGGAGGATGCAGTTTCTGCACTATATCAGCACACCAGGGCAAGTTTATCTCATCCCGCTCGTCCAACTCAATACTTAAAGAGGCACTTCAGGTGAGCCAAATGAAAGACTTCAAGGGTTATATTTCAGATCTTGGCGGTCCAAGCGCCAATATGTATCAAATGAGCGGGCGTGATATTAACATTTGTAAATCATGCAAACGGCCATCTTGCATATTTCCTTCTATATGTGGTAATTTAAACACTTCACATAAACCTTTAATTGAATTATATAAAGAGGTGGATAAGCTTCCGGGAGTAAAAAAATCTTTTATTGGAAGCGGAATACGGTATGATTTGTTTATGAATGACAAAAGTGGCGACAAAGATAACAACGAAGCTTATCTGCAAGAGTTGGTGGCCAAGCATGTATCAGGCCGCCTGAAAGTAGCACCTGAGCATAGTTCCGATTCAGTTTTAAAACTAATGCGCAAACCATCTTTTTCACTTTTCAAGCAGTTTAATCAACGCTTTAATCAAATTAATAGTGAGTCGGGTTTGAACCAGGAGCTAATACCCTACTTTATATCCAGCCATCCGGCATCAAGCGAAAAGGATATGGCAGAACTAGCAATCGAGACAAAGCGCTTAAACTTCACTCTTGAACAGGTTCAGGATTTCACCCCTACACCAATGACTTTAGCTACAGTTATATACTACTCAGGTTATCATCCATATACGCTGGAACCTATTTACACGGCCAAAAGTCCGGAGCAAAAATTGCGGCAAAAAAGTTTCTTCTTTTGGTATCGCCCTGAAAAGCAAAAGGAGATAGTAGCATCTCTCAGAAAGGCAGGTCTTGAGCATTTAGAGGCTCTACTCTTCGACAAAAAAAACGGGGCTGACATAAAGCGGACAATTAAGAAAAAATAACCCTTTTATAAAATAAAAAAAATCTTGTCAAATTTAAAAAATCAAAAATGAAGAAGACTATCTTAGCGCTCTTTGTATCATGCTTTATAATAAGCAGTTGCACTGAATTACTTCAAGTTGTACAAACCATAGATTCCGAACGTCCTCTCAGTGAAATGGAAGTGGTAAGCGGACTCAAAGAAGCCTTGCGTGTGGGAAGCGACTCTGCAGCAGGCGGACTCTCAAAACTAAACGGATACTACGCCGATCAGGCTGTAAAAATCCTTCTTCCTCCTGAAGCAGCAGTTATAACCGACAATTTACACAGGATTCCCGGAGGCGAAAAGTTACTTGAAGATTTGATAATACGCATTAACCGCTCGGCTGAAGATGCCGCTAAGGAGGCAGGACCAATATTCTGGAATGCCATAACTCAAATGACGATTCAGGACGGATTCACCATTCTCAAGGGCGAAAACAATGCAGCCACGCAATACCTGAAAACCAATACCTATCAGCAGCTATACCGATTATATCAGCCAAAACTTCAGACATCACTTGACAAAAAGCTGATAGCCGGCATTTCCACAAACGAGTCGTGGGAAACACTTACAAGCCAGTGGAACAAGCTAGCCGGTAGTTTGGCCGGTCAGATAGCAGGTTTCAACAAAGTAGAAGTTGAATTAGACAGTTATCTTACCAACAAGGCACTTGACGGCTTGTTTTTAAAGCTTGCCCAGGAGGAAGCCAAAATACGTACGGATCCTATGGCAAGAGTAACAGACATTTTGCGCAGAGTATTTGGCAAGCAATAGATTGACCGGCAGTTAAGCATTGGAGCCCTTCCAATACTTTCCTTGCCAGACATCCAATTCTTCAAGGCGCTTTTCGACCATACGCGCCATTTCAAAATTCTTCAATTTCCAGTTGGGCGCCAGCAACATATTGTATGGCGCCTGACTGGCAAATCTTTCCATCACGATACTGGGTCTCACACGCGTGATAAACTCAACCACAAGCTCAATATATTCATCAAGCTCAAACACCTCGTATTTTTCAGGGTTTTTCATGAAATCCGCACCAAGTATCGAGCCCTTTACATATTGCAACTGGTGAACTTTGAGAAAATTTATAGGAAGTTGCGAGATCACATCAGCATGATTAAGCATCTCCTGCCTGCTTTCACCGGGTAAACCTAAGATTAAATGCGCCCCTGTCAAAATGCCCCGCGAAACCAAGCTCTCAACGGCATCAATTGTACATTTGTAATCATGGCCGCGCCTAACACGCAGCAGTGTCAGGTCACTTGTTGATTCTATGCCCAACTCCACAGTTAAATATTGTCGTTTACTTAAATCCTGAAAATAGTCGAGCAGACTATCAGGCAGGCAATCGGGACGCGTCCCAACTATCAAACCAATTACCTCAGGTGTTGAAAGGGCTTCCTCGTACAAATCAATAAGTTGTGAAATATCACCGTAAGTATTGGTATAGGCTTGAAAATATGCGAGATACTTAGTATCCGGGTGCTTGGCTTTGAATAAATCGATTCCTCTGATTAACTGTTCCCTAACACTTATATCAGGCTGACAGTAAGTCGGTTTAAACGTATCATTGTTACAAAAAGTACAACCACCATACCCCTTATTCCCATCCCGGTTAGGACAAGTTAGTCCGGCATTTACAGAAACCTTTTGCACAGTGCCATTGAAATGGCTTCGCATATATGTCCCGAAATCATTATAACGCCTTTTGTGTCTCCATGCAAAATTCATCTTCTCAGCCATCATCCAAACAGTTGGTTACTTTCAAGTGCGGTGCACAACTTATTATAAACCTTTTGCATATTTATTCTTGAATAATCACCATTCAAGGCTCTTATAATTCTTGTGCTTAAAGTTCCTTTATCAATTATATGCTTAATTACAGCGGTCGAGGGCTCAGAAATATCGTCTTTGAGTATGTCAAAAAGATGCTTCCATACGGCTGCGGAGCTCGTCAAACTTTCCTCTATGCCCCACATAGACAAATATTTGGGTGATTCAACTAAAGCGTTTTCCGCATCATTAATGCAATTCAGCAAAATGTAGGACAAATCAGATTCATGCCATTTTTTCTGCTCACTATAGCTAATAAACTCCTCATCAATTAAGCACTTCAACAAAGATATTATTAGTTCAATTATTGCCAAATCAGCCGAAGGACACTCCTGTATATCCAGCAGCCTAATTTCAATAGCTCCTCTGTCAAAGCGAGCAATGGCACCACGAGAATTGAGGAAATGGTGCTTTAACACACCATCTTTATCAAAAGGGTTAATATCAGAAAGGATTCTTTTATAGATGCCGGAATAATAGTCAGCCTCAGAAAAAACAGCTTCCGGAATCACAGAACCTACTATTGAAGGAATTCTGCTTTGATTATTTCGATAACACTCTAAGCGAGAGTCCATAAAGCCACTTAACTCGCCGTCAAGCACCGGCGAACTTGCAGCAATAGCGGGCAAAAGAGGCAAAATTAATCTGATAGCCGCATGTAAACGACCAAATTCCTCATCATCAGCAAAAGGCAAATTTATATGCGTGCTTTGTAAATTGCTCCATCCATGGCGCATACAATCGAAAATTGAATTGTACAAGGAATAGACATTAGATTTTCCGGACTCCCACAGTCGCGTTTCATGTTTGGGATTCATCCAGGGGTGAGCTCCCCCCGGCATAAGCTTTCCATTGTATTTTTCAAGCAGTTGATTAACTCTCTTGATATTATCCGGAAAATCATTATCCAGTCCCCCTAATGAGACCGCCGGGAAAGCTGTTTTGAGCTCAATTACATGAGTAACCAGTTCATTAGACCATGCCACCCTTCCATTTTCGAAATACCCGGAATTGTCGCCGCTGGCATCGTGCAACAAACTTTCGGATATCGGCATAATATCAAGCGTATCCTTGTCAACAATCATATATTCAAGTTCAACGCCGGTAACATCAAATAATGAAAAGCGTTGCTTGATATCCTCATTTTTCATACTAGCATATATTCATCGGCACAAAACAGTTAATACGCACTCTTTGCTTTCCACAAAAAGCTTAGATACGCTCATGGCCAAAAGCTTATCGCTTAACATTGTCAAGCAAATGGCCAATAATGGTAGCATATAACTGCTCTCCCAACAAGGAATCTTCAACACCGGCATCAATATTGGGATTATCGTTAATTTCAATCACAAATGCCTTTCCGTCCACCTCTTTAACATCAACACCATATAGCCCGCTTCCTATTAGCTTAGTAGCTTTAAGTGCAATATCAACGACATATTGAGGAACATCTTCGATTTTGAAAATATCAAAGTTTCCTGTCATATCATTCTTTACCTTAGTGCCCCAGTTAATTATTTGCCAGTGATTCTTTGCCATGTAGTATTTACATACAAAGAGCACTTCATTATTCAGAACCCCCACCCTCCAGTCGTAAGAGGTCGGCAAAAACTCCTGTGCAATTATTAAATCTGATATTTTCATCATCTCGCGCAGTTTGACTTTCATCTCTTCTGCCGATGATACCTTAACCACTCCCTGTGAAAATGAGGAATCAGGGAGCTTTAAAACACAGGGAAAGCCAAGTTTTTTCTCCACACCCTTAATATTCTCAGAATGGATAGTAATCGTTTTGGGAGTGGGAACTTTAGATAGAGTTAACAACTCTGCCAGATAAACCTTATTGGCACATTTCAGGATTGATTCAGGCGAATCAATTACCGCGAGTCCATCCCTCTGGGCCCGTCTGGCCATGCGATAGGTATGATGATTCACGGCCGTTGTTTCTCTTATAAAAAGAGCATCAAACTCACCAATACGGCTATAATCGTCTTTAGTAATCAATTCGACATAGCAACCCTGCTTCTCTGCCGCCTCGACGAAATTAGCAATAGCCTTTTTATTTGAGGGAGCAGCTTTTTCTTGATGGTTAACTAATATTGCTAGGTCATATTTATATTTGTCGATACGCGCCTTATCGTAGCGTTTCAACATAAAATACTCTTCTGCAAACTGGTAAAGAAAGGGAATATGGTGATCCGGTATTTCTTTGAAGGGAATAGTCCTTACTGAAGACAGTTCCCACTTGTCAGCATTTCGGACAAAACGCGCTCTAAGCAAGGGAGCCTGAAACAGCTTATACAGCTCCCGGGCCAGTTTGTCATATTGTGGCGAGAGATTACGCCCGAAATAAATACTCATAATAAACTCAGAAGAACGAATATGCTTCATAGTTTTCTGAATCAGCACATCCTGCGCCTCCGAAATTGATTTCACAATAGCATGCGCCTTTAAGTCCAAAATATTCTTCACCGAAGGAATTACCTTTTGGCCGCGAGCCTCTGCCAGAAGTGAAACATAGTAGCCCCTGGTCTGATATGCATAGTCGTAGCAAAGGTTAAACACCCTTGCGTTCTTCATCTTAGCATACTTTTCAAGTTCGAGATACTCTTTGGGCGATATTACTTCAACTCCGGGAACATCCAACACCCATCGTTGGGGGTAGTTAATAACAACAAGTTTTTTCATCTAAATCCAAGCAATGTTAGCTCTGTTTTTTAAAAAATCAGTTAATGTTTTCCGTTTAATAAACAGCCTCAAAAGAACAACTTTTTTTGATTTGATTATGTTTTAAACTGCTATTTTTGACAAATATCTTGCAATAAATAAAAAACCTAGAATTTCTGCTTATGCAACTTTTTTATGAAGAGGAAATTACTACTAACGGAGGCTATTTAGATCCCACTGAATCAACTCATTGCATAAAAGCCTTGCGCCATAAGGCCGGTGATGAAATTCTTATAATTAACGGTAAGGGGCAAATATTCAAGGCCCTTATTAAAGATGCTAATCCAAAAAAATGCAGGGTAGAAATAGTATCCCAAGAGACTCAGCCCCGATCCTCTGTTGAATGTCATATTGCAATTGCTCCGACTAAGAATATGGAACGAACAGAATGGTTTGTTGAAAAGAGTACAGAATTGGGAATTGAAACGATAACACCAATAGTTTGCAGAAATTCTGAACGTAAGACCATAAAACCCGAGCGTTTGGGAAAGGTGGTAATTTCTGCAATAAAACAATCCGGAAGCCTTTGGCGACCCTTGATAAATGAGCTGAGCGACTTTGACAGCTTTATTGGGCAACAATTTGAGGGCGACAAGTTTATAGCTCATTGCCACAGCGGCAATGAGCCACATCTTAAAGACCTTGTTGAGAGAGGAAATAATACCCTGGTACTAATCGGACCCGAAGGCGACTTCACAATCGAGGAAGTGAAACGTGCAGAAGCTATGGGCTTCAAAGCCATATCATTAGGGCCAAAGCGCCTAAGAACAGAAACTGCCGCGCTTGCAGCCTGCCACATTATCAGACTAGAGAATCAGTAAACAGCTAACTAAATAAAATCAGAGAGTTTCTTTTCAGCCATGTATTTACGAACTTCCGAAGATACCTTGTGCGACAAATCACCCAAAAGGCATTTGCGGTCGAAAGGACAGAGCTCCTTATCACCCGGGCAACTTTGTACATCCAACTTTCCTTCAATAGTCTCATAAATATCAAGTAATGTAATCTCAGAGGGATCCTTTTTTAGACTGAAGCCACCGGAAGGGCCACGACTAGAAGTAATAAAGCCGCTCTTGGCAAGCCTCTGAAGAATTTTGGCAACATGATGTCTGGAGCTGTATATTTTTTCTGCAATTTGTCCGACATTCATAGTTTCTTCAGTTCTAACAATTAGAACCATGCTATGTAGCCCTATTGAGGCCGCTTCTGATAACGCAACTATATTTGACATACTTTAATTAATTTGGTTAGGTTAAAAGGCGAGGCTGCCGATGAAAGCAGCCTCGCGTGTAAGTATCTCTATACCGGTTTTATTTTGACTGTTCCAGCTGAAGAGTATGAGTAGTAAGATCGCTAACAGAAGAAGGGCCGAAATACTGAATCGGACCCGGATATAAGTAGCAAGAGTTCAGAGCCCACTTCTCACGGTTTTCAAGCAATGTCTTGTAAGGTTTGCCTTCAAGGTCAACCAAGGCCTTCTGAATAACCGGTTTCATAACACCATGGCGTTTTTCCAAGTTCATCATCATAGTAATCGGAGCTCCACCTGGCAGCCATTCATCGGCAGGCTTGGTAAGATTCTTCACAGAAGCCATATATCCCGTTTTACCTTCTGAGATAAGCAAAGATGCCGTATAACCAAGAGTATAGCAATAATCAGCATCAAAATTTGAAGGAATTGCACAGCGTCCTTCGTAGCCGAAGAAATGTCCCTGACCGGCAAAAGCACCTTCAAATTCACCATTCTTCTTCATCTTCTTTAGCTTGGCCTTAACCATGTCCACAAGGAGCTTTTCAGTCTCTATAGCTGACACCTGAACGTTTCCGTGAGGATCTCTATCAAGCATTAACTGATTCGCAAAATTATTGGGAAGACTGGTAAACACTTCAGCCGATTCGCCGGTCAATTTTGAGGCTACAAAATCACGACGGTCACGGTTAGATTCAAGAACAGCAACTTCCGATTCGTACTTAGCAAGGATATCGTTCAACTCAGATATCAGCTTCTTCATCGCGGGAATAAACTCTACAAGACCTTCAGGTATCAAAACGGTTCCGAAATTGAGTCCCTTTTCAGCCCGTCTCACAACAACATCAGCTATATCAGAAACAATCTCATCCAGAGTCATACCTTTTTTCTCCACCTCTTCCGAAATAATAGTAATATTTGGTTGAGTTTGGAGAGCACATTCCAAGCCAATATGAGAAGCAGAGCGCCCCATCAATTTAATAAAGTGATAGTACTTCTTAGCAGAATTGGCATCTCTCTGGATGTTACCAATCAACTCGCTATAAGTTTTGCAGGCTGTATCGAAACCAAATGAAGTTTCAACTACCTCATTTTTCAAGTCGCCATCAATAGTTTTGGGAACACCAATAACTTGAATTCCTGCTTTCTTAGATGCAAAATACTCAGCCAAAACGCAGGCATTAGTATTAGAATCATCGCCCCCGATAATCACTATGGCTTTAATTCCTAAAGCTTTACAATTCTCAATAACCTTATCAAACTGCTCAGTCTCTTCCAGCTTAGTACGTCCCGAGCCAATTATATCAAATCCGCCGGTATTACGATATTCGTCAACGACCTCGCGAGTAAGCTCAATATATTGATTATCAACCATACCGCTGGGGCCGCCTAAAAAGCCGTACAACCTGTTCTCCTTGTTGCATGATTTTAGTCCGTCAAACATACCGGAAATTACATTGTGACCCCCCGGTGCTTGTCCACCTGAAAGTATCACTCCTACATTATAAGCAGGATATTTTTTTTGCTCCGTGCCTTCTTCAAAAAAGATAACAGGCATTCCGTAGGTATTGGGGAATATTTTCTCAATATCAGCCTGGTCAGCTACTGATTGAGTTTTATTTCCTTCAACAATCTTAACTTTTCCTTTTAATGATTTTGGCATTTTGGGGTTGTAACTTCCCCTTGCTACCTGGAGTGGACTTTTCAACATTTATCGCCTTTTTAAATTTATATATTTGTACATAATTATTGTGCCCGATTGTAAAAACAAATCAGTTTCCACATTTTACAAAGAGATGCAAATTTGTGAATATTTTTCGATAGTTAAAAAATTGAAGACTTAATAATTACAAATTGATATCAATTATCACGTAAACGATAATAATTCTCAGCGTTCAAACATAATAAACAGTAAAAAGACAGAAGTTTGAAAGCTTAACTTAAAATAATAAGCTCCATAGCTGAAACGCCGAACTTAGACATCTCAAATATTAGTAATTAGTTTTGACAAGCTGTCGTATCCTACTTTTTTGTATCTTTGACAAATATTAATGTAAGAATAATATGCCCTCTTTTTCAATTATTATACCTGTATATAACAGACCTGACGAACTGAGTGAGTTGTTGGAGAGTATCGCAGTCCAAACATACAGGGATTTTGAGGTTATTATTGTGGAAGATGGTTCTGAAACCAAAAGTGATAATTTGGCAGCAGAGTATTCAAGCCGCTTTCCCATTAGATATATTTATCAGGAAAATAGCGGTCCCGGACCTGCACGTAATACCGGTTCGAAAGAGGCTAACGGAAGGTGGCTCATCTTTCTTGATTCAGACTGCATTCTTCCTGAAGATTATATGGCGATTGTAAATCGTGAAACAAGCAGCGAAGACTTCGACTGTTTTGGAGGGCCAGATAAGCCCCACCCTCAATTTAACACTATTCAAAAAGCTATAGGTTACGCGATGAGCAGCGTGCTTACAACCGGGGGAATAAGGGGTGCAATAGAAAGTTTGGACAGATTTTATCCGCGAAGCTACAATCTTGGGGTTCGCAATAGTGTATTCTTTTCACTGGGAGGATTCTCGACTATGCGCTTTGGTGAAGATTTGGATTTCAGCATGCGCTTGCTTAAAAAAGGCTATTCCACTGAGCTTATTAGGGAAGCCTTCGTTTTTCATAAGCGTCGTAATAATTTCCATTCATTCTTCAAGCAGGTTTACAATTCAGGAATAGCACGTATCAATCTCGAAATCAGACACAAAGGGAGTCTAAAAGCCGTTCATTGGTTGCCATCCCTATTCGTAATTGGGCATGTAGCAATACTGGCCTTGGCGTTTTACAATCCACTTTTCCTATTATTACTCTTAGTAGTACCAGGCATACTGTTTTTTCACGCCTTGTACGAGACAAAGGAGCTAAAGACAGCTTTATGGGCTATACCCGCCGCCTTCACTCAGAGTTTTGGATATGGCCTGGGTTTTCTGGAAGCTTTTATCTCACGTAAAATATTAAAGCAGGAAGAATTTCATGCCTTTGGAAAAAACTTTTATAAATAATTAGTTTCTGGCAATACGAAATTTGTCGTAAGCCCTTGTTTTATTTCTGATTTCAATCAAAACTCTTTCTGAGGGCGTTGGCGTTAGATCCTTAAGTTCCTCATCAGATAAATTTAAAATCATAGTCCTAAGCTTTCTTCCCTTCCTGTTTAAGTAGGAAACCCTTACTTTTTTTGTAAAATTTCTCATGTAGCATGGCGATAATAAAAATTAAACGCCATTCTACAACAAATAGTATTTATCGCATTGTTTTTTGGTAAAAAACTAATAACAAATACTTAATATTAAGACGCTATTACCTTTACGTTGCGCTCTTCCATCATGCGTCTGAGGTTGATTAAGGCATAACGCATCCTTCCAAGAGCAGTATTAATACTAACATCAGTCTCTTCTGCAATTTCTTTGAAACTTAAACCAAGATAATGGCGCATAACAACGACTTCCCTCTGATTATCGGGCAGCAATTCAATCAAAGCGCTGACATCTCTCAACTTTTCCTCAAAAACTATCGTCTCTTCGATGTTTAAATCGGAGTATCTGGGATTATTAAAAAGATCTTTCGGATAATCATCATTATAAACCACCTGGAAATGCTTTTGACGCCTGAAGTGATCAATAATTAAATTATGAGCAATGCGCATCACCCATGAGGCAAAGCGACCTGATTCTGAATATCTTCCTTTACTAAGGGTATAGTGCACCTTAAGGAAAGCGTCTTGAAAGATATCCTCGGCAAGCTCTTGCTTGCGAACCATCATAAAAATATAGGAAAAGATTCTCTGCTTATGCCGTTCTAACAGTACGTCGAAGCATTTCTTATCACCGGATACGAAACTTTTTACAAGCTCTTCGTCCGACAGTTTGTTTAAATCTGTCATAACAAATAGTTTTTATAACACTTGTAAAAATATTTCGATAGGCTTTGTTATTAGTTTGAAAGCACGAATAAATAAAAAAATGTCAACAAAAACAAATATAATTTCACATTTTTAACACAGACTACACAATAATGAGAAAAAATACCCTTAAAGAAAAACTATTGTTTGGTATCTTTGCAGGTCAATAAAAATGAAACCTCAGTATATTTATGATCCCGCAGAAAGTTAGCGCTCAAACGCATATTTTATTGAAAGGTGTAAGGGTTCACAATCTGAAGAATATTTCACTGAACATTCCCCGCAATAGATTTACCGTTATTACCGGAGTATCAGGCTCGGGCAAAAGCTCTCTTGCTTTTGACACCCTATATGCTGAAGGACAGCGACGTTACGTGGAGAGTCTCAGCTCCTATGCACGGCAGTTTCTGGGTCGTATTGACAAACCGGAGGCAGACTTTATTAAAGGAATACCACCGGCAATTGCCATTGAGCAGAAGGTAAATACCCGTAATCCAAGATCAACCGTAGGTACTTCCACTGAGATTTATGATTATTTGAAACTTCTTTTTGCAAGAATCGGGAAAACATACTCCCCCGTCTCCGGCAAAGAAGTTAAGCGTCATAGCGTTAGCGATGTTGTTGATTTTATTAATGCTCAGCCCACAGGAACGCGAGTAGCAATTATGGCACCTCTTCGTGTGCCCGAAGGAAGAAGCACGAAGGAGCATCTGGAATTGCTTTCCAAGCAAGGTTTTAGTCGCATAGAACTGGGCGGTGAATTTGTTCCCATATCAGAATATATTGCTAAAGAAGATTTACAATTAGCTCAGCCCGCAAATATCAGACTATTGATAGACAGGGTAGCAGTCAACACTGATGACCGGGACAATGTATCGCGTACGGCAGATTCAATACAAACTGCTTTTTATGAAGGTTTTGGTGAAGCTATTATTAAAGTATTTAACGGCGACACGACATCAGAGCATCTATTTTCCAACAGGTTTGAGGCTGACGGAATAGTGTTTGAGGAGCCTTCCGAGCATCTTTTTGCATTCAACAATCCAGTCGGTGCCTGTCCAAAATGTGAAGGTTTTGGCAGTATTATCGGAATTGACGAGGATTTGGTAATCCCCAATAAGAATCTTTCCATATACGAAGAAGCCATTTCTTGTTGGCGCGGTGAAAAACTCAGTGAATGGAGGAAGTTGCTTGTGCGTAATGCGCACAAGTTTGACTTTCCGGTACACAAGCCTTATCACGAGCTTAGTGAAGAGCAGAAGCAATTGCTGTGGTCGGGCAATGAATATTTCCACGGTCTAAATGAATTTTTCCAACATCTGGAAGAGAAGCTATATAAAATTCAGAATCGGGTAATGTTGTCCAGATACCGCGGTAAGACTAAATGTCCGGAATGTAATGGCACACGACTTCGCAAGGAGGCCTCGTGGGTAAAAGTTGGAGATATGAGCATTCATCAAATCGTTGTAATGCCCGTTTCTAAACTATATGAGCATTTCAAAACTATCAAGCTCAAGTCCCACGAAAAAGCCGTTGCCGAACGTATTTTGCTTGAAATATGCAATCGTCTGGAATTTCTTAATCGTGTAGGACTTGGATACCTCACTCTGAATCGTTTAAGCTCCACTCTTTCGGGAGGTGAGAGCCAGCGAATCAACCTTGCAACATCCTTAGGAAGTAGTCTGGTCGGATCTTTATACATTCTGGATGAACCAAGTATAGGTCTTCACTCACGTGACACCGGATTACTAATCAAAGTGCTTAGGGATCTGCAGGGATTGGGAAATACCGTTGTGGTGGTTGAGCACGATGAAGAAATTATCAGAGCCTGTGATGAAATCATAGATATTGGTCCGGGAGCCGGTCAGCATGGAGGAAATGTGGTGTATCAGGGTGATTTCTCAAGATTAAAATCTGTGCCTGAGAGTCTTACAACTCAATATTTGACCGGGACAACCAAAATAGAAGTACCTAAAGTTCGACGTTCCCATTCGTCTTACATAGAGACAATAGGGGTGCGCGAGAACAACCTGAAGAATATTTCGGTTAAATTTCCCCTCAATGTTTTAACAGTTGTCACCGGGGTTAGCGGATCAGGGAAGTCATCATTAGTAAAAAAAGTATTATTCCCCTCATTAAGAAAGTTAAAGGGTGGTTTTGCAGATAAGACGGGTATGTTGGAGCGTCTGGGCGGAAATCTGGAGGCTATCAGTGAGGTAGAATTTGTTGACCAAAATCCTATCGGCAAATCGAGTCGTTCAAACCCGGCCACCTATCTAAAAGCTTGGGACGAGATTCGCAAACTATTAGCCGACGAGAAGCAGGCTAAAATTGAAGGGCTTAAACCATCACATTTCTCTTTCAACGTTGAAGGGGGTCGCTGCGAGGAATGTTTGGGTGAAGGCACAATTAAGGTTGAAATGCAGTTTATGGCAGATTTAGTTTTAATCTGCGAAAGTTGTAAAGGACGACGCTTTAAGAATGAAATTCTTGATATTAAGCACCGGGGAAAAAATGTTTACGATATATTGGAGATGACAATTGAGGAAGCTATTGCCTTTTTCGGTAATAGCGAGGGCTCAGCTGCCAAAAGAATAGTTGGCAGGCTACAAGCTTTGGTTGATGTAGGACTAGGTTATATCCGCATGGGCCAGTCATCAAGCACCTTGAGTGGCGGCGAAAGCCAGCGTGTAAAACTCGCCTCATTCCTTGCCATGGAAAAGAGCGCCCCTACTCTGTTCATCTTCGATGAACCGACCACAGGCCTTCATTTTCATGATATTGCCAAACTATTAAAGGCATTTAATGACCTGATAGAACTGGGTCATTCAATAATAGTTGTAGAACACAATATGGAAGTCATAAAATCAGCTGATCATATTATAGACCTCGGTCCGGAAGGAGGAGAAGAAGGTGGTTATCTGCTGTTTGAAGGAAGTCCCGAAGAGCTGATAAAGGTAGCCAAGTCCTATACCGGAAAATATTTGGCTCCTTACCTGAAAAGCTGAGAAATCAAGAGTTATCTACGCTTGCCTTCAGCTTCTACACCAAACAGAATTGCTATGCAACCGCCGATAATCTTTTTGTTTTCTCCGGCATCAGGTATTTTAATATGAACTATCATAGTCCCTGTGTTTTCGGCAGTAAAATTCCAAACATTTACAAGATTATGGTTTAGATTGTCGAACATGACATTTCTTTGGTCGTCGAGTAATCGAATATGAATCTGTGGCAGCTCATCCACACCCGAGACTACTAACCTATAATTCTCACCTTTGAAGAAAGTCTTGTATAACTCAGCACTCTCCCCTTCCTCCATGTAAGTTGCGTTATAATTACCATCATGAATATAGGGTTCAAGAAGCGGCTTGGCAATATTACGTGCAAAACTTAAGCATTGCGCCTGAGTATGCCCAAAGGCAGTAAGAAGCACAAGAAAAACAATGGACAACAAACGAACAGGAACAACTAACTTCATTTATGCACAATTATTAAATCTCAGGATACAAACTCAGTTCTGATTTCCCTTATTTTTTCCAGTAATCTGTTAAAAGTATCATTAGTAATAAAAGTCTCAGCTTCGGAGCGCAGAATAGTAATCTTTTGCTCCGCGTGAGTTTCAGCTTCTACATCTGAAACAGTAACTATCTTAATTTCGTCAAAAATCATCTTAAGCTCATTCATTCTTTCTATAAGAAAACTAATGTCCGGATTACTCCTGTGTGACTCAAGCAGATTGATAACCGTAGTGAGAGAAAGTTTTTGATATACAATTCTATCAATAAGTTCCGGATTAGCTTCCAAAGAGCCATTAGTTAGCTGAGTGGCAATATATAAGCCTTCTACCCAACCACCAACAAGCACCATCACGGCTATTGCAGGTCTGTCCTGCTGAACCAGATAGGCGTTGGAATTCATAAAAGTCTCTGAAATAATATCCATGACAACCTCGCGGTTATTCATATTTTCCTCCAAGCGGCGAATGGCTTCCTCGTCAATAGCTTCTAATACCCCCAGTTTGCCCGCCAATTGTCGCGCTCCACCCATGTAGTTGATAGTGCTCTGAGTCTGGTCAAAAAGGCTGGAATAACTCATATCAGTGCTATATACACCAAGGTTAAGAGCCATCTTTAAGTTGGTGTTATATAGTGAAGTATTGTGCAGATCATTCAACAAATCCGGATTGTAGCCTGCCCCTGATCTCTTAATGAGCATTGCTGTTTCCAAAGGTGATGGTAAGGAATAAAAGATAAGTTTAGATTTATTGAAATCTTCTAATAATCGTTCATCAATAGTGACCGAACTAATTATCTCTTTCTCTTCTGTCCCCTGCCCCTTCTGCTGTTGACAAGTGCAAGCAAATGATAGGCTAACTAACAAGAAAGCGGAAATAACGAAAAGGGAATAGCGGGCAACTTTTTTCATAATATGCTAAATTTAAAAAGGCATTCCAACCAAAGATAAATATATATGATGAAATGATTTATATGATTATTCAAAATAATAACAATAAAAATCAAACACCAAGATCCTGCCTCTTATTCAAACTTTGAAAAATACCTCATAAACTGGGCTCTTTCGTACACAGCAGGGTTCGCCATCTTGCTATAAGACATTAATCCTCTGAATTCATCCACAGAAGTAAATCCCTTTTCTCTCATCCAGGTCTCCACCTGTTTCAACATTACGCTTATCACATCCGGGCCATTCTTATAAACTGAAGAGCATACCTGCACTGTTTTAGCTCCGGCAAGCAACTGTTTTATAAGCGCCTCACCGTTATGAACACCGGTTGAAGCAGAAATATCAATATTTCCGACTTTGTCGCTAACAATAGCTACCCAACGAAGTGAACGGCTAATATCCGAAGGCGAGCTAAAAATTTCCGAAGAAGTAAGGCTTAAGTTATTTATATCTATATCAGGCTCATAAAAGCGGTTAAACAATACCACGCCTTTGGCACCGCTTACTGATAGTTTGTCAACAACAGCAACGAGATTTGAAAAATAAAAGCCCAACTTCATAACAACGGGGATGGAAACAACCTCGCTAACTGCTTTAGCGACCCTGAAATACAGCTCTTCATAAGCGGATGAATCACTGTTTTTATCAGTATTTACTATAAACAAGTTTAATTCAATCGCATCCGCCCCGGCAGCCTCTATTTGCTGGGCAAAATCTATCCACTCGTCTGATGAATAGCAATTTATACTTGCTATAACAGGAATATCAATCGCCGCCTTGGCATCTTTGATTAACTTTAAGTATTCAGATACATTGTTATTACGGGAGTAGTTTTTTATATAATCCATAGCCTCCGGATAGTCCATGCCCACTCCTTTATAAATAGCCCGATCTACCTCATGGGTAATCTGTTCTTCAAACAGAGACTTCAAGACAACTGCGCCTGCTCCTGCCTTGTGCAGTTTTGTAAGCTTATCAACACTATTTGTAAGCCCTGAACTTCCTACAATAATTGGATTCTTAAGCTTTAATCCCAAATAATTAGTATCCAGTTTAGTCATAACTATAAAATTTCATCAAAATAACTACTCCTGCACCAAAGGCATCTTTTTGCAATATAAGATGCAATTTACTTCGAATAATCACGATCTCCAAACAGAGCACTTCCAACCCGCACCATAGTACTCCCCTCCTCTATAGCAATTTTGTAATCATCCGACATTCCCATGCTTAGCTCTTTAAACTTTTCATTATCGGGGAAGCACTTTTTCTTAATATCATCAAAGAGAGCTTTCAGGGCACTGAATTCTCTTCTGATCTGGTCTATATCCTGCGTGAATGTTGCCATCCCCATAAGACCTGCAATCTCCACATTTTCGAGTTCCTTTAGCTCGCCACCTGTAAAAATAGCCAATACTTCTTCTGCAGTAAAGCCAAATTTAGTACTCTCACGGGCAATATGAACCTGTATCAGACAGGGAATTACACGAGCTGCCTTTTTTGCTTCACGGTCGATTGTTCGCAAAAGTTTAAGAGAATCCACTGCATGAATCAGTGCAACAAAGGGAGCAATATATTTAACCTTGTTTGATTGTAAATGACCTATCATATGCCACTCAATGTCGCCCGGCAGTGCTTCAACTTTTTCTGACAATTCCTGAACCTTACTTTCGCCAAAAGTCCTTTGCCCTAAGTCGTAGGCTTCCCTGATAAGTTCAGCCGGGTGTGTTTTCGACACCGCTATAAGCTTAACATGACCGGGAATCTCATTCCTAATGGTATTAAATCTTTCAACTAACATAATTTTATCGCCTTTCAAACCATAGTAATCATTAAGCACTATGGACAATAATCCAAACTACTACAATTGATGTATCACAAGTCCTGACCTTAATTTAGGTTCAAACCAGGTCGTTTTAGGAGGCATAATATTACCACTATCGGCAATATTAATCAATTGCTGCATAGAGACCGGGTAAAGCGCAAAAGCAGCTTTCATCTCTCCAGAGTCAACACGCCTTTTCAATTCTTCCAGTCCTCTGATACCACCAACAAAATCAACACGTTGCGTAGTTCTAAGATCTGTTACATTTAAAATTCTTTCAAACAAGTGCTTTGACAGGATGGTAACATCAAGTACGCCAATAGGATCCTTATCATCATAAGTGCCCTTACGTGCAACAAGCCTGTACCATTTACCCGACAAATACATGCTAAACTCGTGCAATGCAGTAGGTTTGTAAATCTCCGTTCCCATCAGATAGACTTCAAAACTGCGACCTAAGGCAAGCATAAAGTCACTTTCGCTCAAGTCGTTCAGATCTTTAACCAGTCGGTTATAATCAATAATAGCAAGCTGATTATCAGGGAAATGCACGGCCATAAAAAAATTGTAATCTTCATTGCCGGTATGGTTCGGGTTGGCGGCCATCCTCTCCTTACCTATGCGCGAAGCAGCGGCAGTTCGATGGTGACCATCAGCAACATAAGTGTAAGGAACCTTTTCTGCAAAGAGTTTTTCTATCTTTAAGTTGTCCTGCTTATCTCTTACAATCCAAAAATGATGACCAAAGCCATCATCGCTAACGAAATCATATTCCGGTTCCTGATTATACACAATCTTCCCGACAATCTTATCAATCTCCGGAACAGCCTTGTAGCTAAAGAAAACGGGCTCCAGGTTGGCATTATTAACACGGATATGAATCATCCTGTCATCCTCCTTATCGGGACGGGTAAGCTCATGTTGCTTAATAAGACCGTCAAAATAATCCTGACATGCAGCACAGCCAACAATGCCATATTGAGTGCGGCCATTCATCGTCTGGGCGTAGATATAAAAGTGTTCTTCACTATCCTGAACCAACCAGCCCTTTTCGATAAACTTCCTGAAATTGGCAACTGATTTATCGTACACCTCTTTTGAATGTATATCAATACCTTTTTTACAGTCTATCTCCGACTTGGTAATATGTAATAGAGAATAGGGATTACCGGCAGCAATTTGGGCAGCCTCTTCGCTATTCATCACATCATAAGGCAAACAGGAAAGTTCCTTCGCTATATCTTTGGGTGGACGTAGGCCTTTAAAAGGCTTAACAGTAGCCATAGCTATTAGTTGTTTTGATTAATAAATATTCAATAAGATAGCAAAGCTTAGCGATTTACTCTGAAAGTTTCATCGCCATTAGCGAAGAATGCTATGATTTGTTGTGCGGCAGCTACACCGGCATTAATATTGGCCTCTTCAGTTTGCGCTCCCATTTTCTTGGGTGTAAAGAAACAGCGACCTTGACATTTCTCCTTAAATAAGGCTGCATTAGAAGGCTCTATATCTGACAGATAGATAAAATCAGGACGTTCTTCCATTACCTTAAAAAGCTCTTCTTCGTCAATTACTTCCTTACGGGCAGTATTAACCAATACAGCACCTTCGGGCATCAAAGATAAGAGGGACTTATTAATAGATTTCTTTGTCGCATCCGTAGCAGGAATATGTAATGAAACTATACGACTCTTGCGGTAAAGTTCTTCAACAGTGGCAACAGGAATAACACCGTCGGCCTTCATTTTATCAGCTGAGACAAAGGGGTCGAAGGCATAAATGGTCATGCCAAAACCGGCGGCAATCTTCGCAACATAGCGCCCAACATTCCCATAGGCATGAATACCAATACTGCTTCCGCGCAGTTCGCTTCCGGATGCACCGCTATATTGTTTGCGAAGACCGAAAACAAGCAGGCCAAAAACAAGCTCGGCAACAGCATTAGAATTCTGACCCGGCGTATTCATGGCAACTACACCGGCGGCAGAACAAGCAGCCAAATCGAGGTTATCGTAGCCGGCACCGGCTCTAACGACAATCTTCATTTTTTTCGCTGCCTCCACTACCTTTGCACTAACAATATCAGACCTGACAATTAATGCGTCAGCATCCGACACCGCAGCCAAAAGCTCAGCCTCAGAGCTGTATTTTTCCAGGAGCTGAAGAGCGTAACCTGCTTCTTCAACTACATTTCTGATTTTATCTACCGCAAGCCTAGAAAAGGGCTTTTCAGTAGCAACTAATATCTTTTTCATCTATATACAGTTATTTTGTCAAATAATCGCGGGGCTAATTTACCAAATTCCTAAAAGAAAAGGGAGGTAGTGACCAACTTTTCTCACCCTCCCTTTCTAATACTTCTTATAAAGTCGTCTTAGTGCTTTTTCTCAAACTCCTGCATAGTATCAATTAAAGCCTTGACACTAGATTCAGGCATTGCATTATAACATGAAGCTCTGAAGCCGCCAACAGAACGGTGTCCCTTAATTCCAACAATACCACGGGCAGCACTAAATTCCCTGAATTCAGTTTCCAGTTCTTTATAGTTTTCATTCATCACAAAACATATATTCATAATAGAACGATCTTCTTCATGTTTTACAGTTGACTTGAAGAGTTTATTACGTTCAATTTCTGAATATAACATATTAGCCTTCCTGATATTTCTCTTTTCCATAGCAACAACGCCACCTTGCTCCTTCAGCCAAAGCAGGGTTTGCAATGCTGCAAAAACAGGCAACACCGGTGGTGTGTTAAACATAGAGTCATTATCAATATGAGTCTTGTAATTAAGCATGGAAGGAATAGGACGATCCACTTTCCCCAACAAATCTTCTTTTACAACAACAAAGGCAAGGCCAGCCGGGGCAAGATTCTTCTGGGCACCACCATAAATAATGCCATATTTAGACACGTCAAGGGGGCGGGAAAATATATCAGAAGACATATCAGCAACTACAGGAATACTAACATCCAGGTCTTTGCGAATTTCAGTCCCGAAAATAGTATTGTTAGTTGTTATATGGAAATAATCTGCGTCGGCAGGTACTTCATAATTCTTTGGTATATAAGAGAAATTTTCGTCTTTCGATGAAGCTACTTCAACGACCTCCCCAAACAATTTAGCCTCTTTCAAAGCTTTGGAAGCCCATGTTCCGGTATTAAGGTATGCTGCCTTCTTGTTAAGTAAATTATAGGGCACCATACAAAACTGCAAACTTGCACCTCCTCCTAAAAATATAACCTTATATCCAGATGGTACGTCAAGAAGCTCTTTAAAAAGAGCTGTTGTTTGATCCATTACCGCCATAAACTCTTTGTCGCGGTGGGAAACCTCCATAACTGACAATCCGGTTCCGGCAAAATTCATCACTGCTTCAGCAGTCTTTTGAATAGTAAACTCGGGTAGAATTGATGGTCCTGCAGAAAAATTATGCTTCTTCATGAGAAAAAAAATGTATTAGGTTGTCTTACTTTGCTGAAATGAAGGCACAAAATTAAAAGAAAAATGTATATCTTAATTACAAATCGGAATAAAATACATAGTTTTTAGAATAAAAAGCATAAAAGTTGCGGGCCAGGCAAATCAAAACTCGCAGCATATATCAGCCTAAAGCACAATTCAGATAATACTTCCTATATAAATGGCGGCTTTGTAACAAGGGCTTTCAAATCTTTGTTTCTGATTCTTATAAATATTTCTGTACCGGCTTTCCAATATTCCCTGCTGATGTATCCCAGTCCTATGCCCTGCTTTAAAACCGGCGACATAGTTCCCGATGTTACCTTGCCAATTAGCTCCCCATTTGCATTAACAATCTCATATCCATGGCGCGGAATGCCTCTTTCCTGTAAAACAAAGCCTTTTAAGGCCCTTTTAATGCCGGCTGTTTTTTGGTTTTGAAGCCTCTCTCTGTCAATAAAATATTTATTGTCAACAAAGCTGGTAATCCATCCCAAACCGGCTTCTAAAGGCGAGGTAGTATCATCTATATCGTTACCATAAAGACAAAATCCCATTTCGAGACGTAAAGTATCACGAGCACCCAGACCCGCCGGAATCAATCCTTCACCTTTACCTATCTCAAGAATTCTATCCCACACCTGGACAGCATTATCAGTATTAACATAAAGCTCAAAACCTCCTGCACCGGTATAACCTGTATTTGAAACAATAACATCCTTAACACCGGCTACTGTCCCAATTGCAAAGGAGTAAGAAGCTATTGAAGCAAGATTAAGGTCACATATATTTTGCAAAATTGCAGCAGCTTTAGGTCCTTGAACCGCTAACAATGCGAAATCGCTGCTGGCATTGACCAGAGCGGCATCCATACTGTTATTCTTGACAAACCAGGACCAGTCTTTCTCTATATTGCCGGCGTTAACCACAGCAAGGTATTTTTCATCGTCAAACTTATAAATCAGCAAATCGTCAACAATTCCACCTTGTCCATTAGGGAGGCAGGTGTATTGCGCTTTACCGGTCTCCAATCTGGATACATCGTTACTGCATATTCTCTGGAGAAGGTCGAAGGCGCTTTTACCTGTAATCCAAAATTCACCCATGTGCGACACATCAAAAACAGCAGCCGCCTGCCTTACTGCCATGTGTTCAACATTAATGCCGCTGTATTCGACGGGCATTTGAAAACCGGCAAAAGGCACCATTTTTGCGCCTAGCTGAATATGACGCTCAAACAGGACAGTCTTTTTCATAGAAATATTACTTTATAAAATTTGCCAAAATTGAAAAACTCAGCAAAAATTAAATAATTATTGCATTTTTCAATTTATCTCAACAATTATTCAGCGAATGTATTATTTTTGTTTGTCAAAAATAAGAATTAGACCCTGCTTTTTGAAGATAATATTTTAAAGTAGTAGATTTGTAGTACTTTTGCATAAAAAAAAGAGTCAGAACCATGTCAGCGGTTTACAAAGAGATAGACCTCTCTTATCTGGAAAGCATCGCCGATGGAGACAGAGAGATTATAAATGAGTTGATTACAATCTTTTTAGATCAAATTCCCGAATTCTCCGAAGGCTTGGACCAGGGATTAAACAACAGGGATTGGCGGATTTTGGCTGCAATTGCTCATAAGGCAAAATCATCAGTTATTTCTATGGGTATGCACACCCTTGGTAATATAGACTTAAAGAACCTGGAGTTAATCGCGAAGAGTCTGCGGGTTAATGAATTACAAAACAACCCTGCTCTTAATGAAAAAGAGCAGGAAGAATTAAGAAGAACACTTCATAGCTTAGGCAGCTACCCACCTGAAAAGCAAAAGTGGATAAGAGAAAATAGCAATGAAGAGATTATGCGTTCCATAATCAACAGTTTTAAATCAAAATGCGATATTGCGTGTAACGAACTAAGGAGTGTATTAGTAAAATAATTGCCATGTTGAAGACTGAAAAAATTGAGAACAATCGATATTTATCGACAATTGAAGGGACTGATAGGCTAAATGCTACTATTGCGCCGTTGGTAAAAGACCAACTGTCTAATCTCTTAGTGCAGAGCGGCTATAACTTAACACTGAATCTTCAGAACATACGTTTTATTGACAGTACCGGAATCGGGGTATTAATTTCAGCCCTTAAGGCAGCTCGTGAAAATAACGGCACTTTTATGCTACGCAATGTTGATAAGGATGTGTATAGCCTCTTAAGCCTTATGAAACTAGATAAGGTATTTGATTTCAGCAATTAGGAAATTTTTAAGTTATTTATAGAACAAAGGGAGTGGTCGTTAATAAGCGAGCACTCCCTTTGCTTTATTTGCAAGCATTATAGAGCTATTTGTTTGAAAATGTCAAACCTTCCTGGTTCGCATCTACCCTTAGCGGACGTTCTTGTGTTAGCTCCTCGGAGATTATTAATTCCGACAATTTGTTTACCAAATACTTTTGAATGGTTCGCTTGATTGGACGAGCTCCGTAAATTGGGTCAAATCCTGTTTGTGCAAGCCATTCAACAGCCTTTTCAGAAATTTGCAGTTCAAAACCTTGTGAATTAAGCATCTCCTCAACCCTCTTTAGCTGCAGTCGAGTCACTTCAGTGATTTCCGACTTCCCTAAGGGGGTGAAAATGATTATTTCATCAATTCGGTTTAAAAACTCAGGAGTTATAGATTTTTTCAGCAGTTCCGTAACTTCGTTGCGTGCCGACTCGCTCACTCTAACTCCATCATTCCCGTTATTCTCCATGCTATTCTGCAAAATGGCTGACCCAAGATTGGAGGTCATTATGATTATCGTGTTTTTGAAATCAACAACACGTCCCTTGTTATCCGTCAACCTTCCATCATCAAGTACCTGCAACAAAATATTGAACACATCGGGATGGGCCTTTTCTATTTCATCTAATAAAACTACCGAGTAAGGTTTGTGTCTGACAGCCTCGGTAAGCTGTCCTCCCTCTTCATAACCCACATAGCCCGGAGGAGCTCCTACCAGGCGCGACACGGAATGGCGCTCCTGATATTCAGACATATCAATACGTGTCAACAGGTTATCATCATCAAAGAGAAGACCTGCCAATGCCTTAGCCAGTTCGCTCTTTCCGACACCGGTTGTTCCCAAAAAAATAAAGGAACCAACGGGCCGTCGGGCATCCTGTAAGCCTGCCCTACTTCTTCTTACTGCATTAGCAACAGCCGAGACGGCTTCATCCTGTCCAATCACCCTTTTGTGCAAGTCGTCTTCTATGCTCAACAACTTTTGGCGCTCACTACGCAGCATACGGCTAACAGGAATACCCGTCCATCGGCTAACCACCTGAGCTATATCCTCCGAGTCAACTTCCTCCTTGACCATAGGCTTATCCGACTGTTTACTTTTCAAACTTTCTTTTAATATCTCGATTGATTGTTCAGCATTCTTAATTTTTCCATATCGAAGTTCGGCTACTTTATCATAATGTCCTTCACGTTCAGCTTTAGAGGCTTCAAATTTATATGATTCAATATCGGATTTCAGTTTTTGTATTGAGTCAATAACTGCCTTTTCTTCTTCCCATTTTGAGCGCATTCTGATGCGCTCATCTTTAAGCGTCGCGATCTCTTGCGACAGCGAATCCAACTTCAGGGTGTTGCCCTCACGTTTAATTGCTTCTCTCTCTATCTCAAGCTGCTTGATGCGTCTTTCTATTTCATCTATCTCTTCGGGCACGGAGTTCATCTCCAATCTTAGGCGTGCCGCAGCCTCGTCAACAAGGTCAATGGCTTTGTCGGGCAAGAAGCGATCAGAGATATATCTCTTAGACAGTTCAACAGCCGCTATAATTGCCTCGTCGCGGATTCTAACTTTGTGGTGAGACTCATACCTCTCCTTTAGCCCGCGCAATATTGAAATGGACGACACAACATCGGGCTCGTCAACCATAACGATTTGGAACCTCCGTTCCAAAGCCTTATCCTTTTCAAAATATTTCTGGTATTCACTAAGCGTGGTTGCCCCTATTGCCCTAAGTTCTCCCCTTGCCAATGCAGGCTTCAAGATATTGGCCGCATCCATGGCGCCCTCACCTTTCCCGGCACCTACCAGGGTGTGTATTTCATCGATAAATAGTACAATTTCACCTTCGCTGCTTATCACCTCTTTGACGACAGCCTTAAGGCGTTCTTCAAACTCACCCTTATACTTTGCTCCAGCCACAAGCGCTCCCATATCAAGTGAAAATACCTGCTTGCTCTTAAGGTTCTCAGGAACATCGCCATCGATTATGCGCTGTGCCAGGCCTTCAGCAATGGCCGTTTTCCCTACTCCGGGCTCACCCAGTAGTATAGGATTGTTTTTTGTTCGTCGCGATAATATCTGAAGAATTCTACGGATCTCATCATCTCTTCCGATAACAGGATCAAGTTTGCCCGAGCGCGCACGGTCGTTAAGGTTGATAGCAAATCTGTTGAGAGCATTATAGCTTTCCTCCGCCGAAGGAGTATCGGCCTTACTTCCTTTGCGAAGTTCGGCAATAGCCTTCTCCATGGACGATTCAGAAGCTCCGGCATCTTTCAGCATCTTAGCAACTTCGTCTTTACCGGCTAATATTCCAAGCAGGATATGCTCTATAGAAGCAAAGCTATCTCCCATGTTCTTAGACTTATTAACAGCCTTTTGCAGGGCATCTGCCGATTCCCGACTCAAATAAGGCTCGGCACCACTCACGCGAGGATATGATTCGATAATTTTGTCGAGAATAGGAGAAATCTTTCCAATGCCCGATTTGCGAAACAGGAAATCCGTGAGGCTTTCATCAATCTGAATCACTCCTTTTAATAAGTGACCCGGTTCGACAGCCTGACGACCCGAAGCTGAAGCAATTTGAAATGCTTCTTGAATTGCTTCCTGCGATTTTATTGTAAACTGATTTAGATTCATAATTTCAATGCTTTTTTGCTTATTAATAGCAAATGAGCTGCCAGAGGCAAATCAGCGCCAAAACGGCACACTAAAATCTACTTATAAGCCAATTTGGCAGTTGTAGAAAACATTAAATCAAAGCGAACTAAGATAATGACATGACTCTTTAGTAAAGCAGACAAAATTTGCAGCAATATCCTTTAAAACGCAAGATATTTTACGAAAAAACGAAATAAGAATTTTATATTGTGAAGGTATTTGAATAACTTTGGTCAAACTGCTTTACAGCATAGCGACGAATTATATAAATCAAACACGAATGAACAAAAAACATATCATTATAGCTGCGCTTTCATTGCTTGTCTTTATGCACCCTGTTGGAATAAACTCACAGGAAGACAGCTTGATAGACGACTGTCTCTCATCCATTGAATCGCCCTTTGTAGCCGGCGATAGTTCCTCCAAGGCCTTGCTGGTTGGCGAAGAAGTTGCTGAATTCAGGACAACCCTGTTCGACGGGAATACTTACCGATTAGTAATGTGTAGCCACCTCCCGGGGCTAATTGAGTTTTCATTGTATGACACAAATCGTAACCTGCTATTTTCAAACCGTGATTTTGGAAACACCGGCAGCTGGGATTTTAAAATGGAAGGCTCGATGGAGTGCATAATAGAGGCTCGCTTAAACAACGAAATTGCCGAATCAGGAATGGCCATAATGCTACTTGGGTTCAAGGTAAGATAAAATGAGCCATAAGAAAGCAAGTCGCCAAAGCGCTTAACAAATTCCTTGGGCGAATTCCGTATGACATAGTTAAAGAATTAATAAGGTATGAACGAAGAGATACTAAAAGCGCTGATGCAGCTATTCGCTCTGGTTTCCTCACCTAATCAGAATGAAGATCATCGACGCGAAGTTGTGCGAAATTATCTTTCGCAACAGCTAAATAGTCAGCGGGTTGACGAGTATCTTTCGATGTATGATTTATTTGTTCATGAGCAAGAGTTGCGACTTAGTGAGCCCTCAAAACTTAGAAAGCGTTATTCGGCAAGCTCTGTAAAGGTTCTGAGGATAGCCACCTCAATCAATGAAGAGCTAACCCACTATCAGAAGCTGATTGTCATTATCCAGCTACTTGAATTTATCAGTAGCGGACAAAAGGCCATTTCAGTTATGGAGACTGAATTTGCCAATACCATCTCAGAAACCTTCAATATAAATAGTAGTGAATATTTTGAGATTTATGCCTTTATAACAGATAATTTTAGAAATCAGGCACCGGGTAATAACCTTCTCGTTATTAGTGGAGAAAAGCGACACAAGGACAAAAGCGGCTATCTTTATCAGGAGCATTTACAGAATGAGTTACGTATTTTAAACGTGCATTCAGGGAATCTCCTGTTGATTAAATCAAAGCAATCCAGTAATTTGACCGTTAACGGTCAAATTATTCAAGCCGGGAAGGTTTACTTTATGAGACCCGGTAGTTCGCTTCGCCACCGTAGGTCTGCACCCTTAACTTTCACCTTTATTTCAAACCTGTTTTACAAGAATAAACAAAAGGACCCTATTCTATTCGAGGCAAAGAATATTTCTTTTAGGTATTATCGGAGTGATGCAGGCATAAGAGCTATGGATTTCATGTCCAACTCCGGAAGTTTGGTTGGAATAATGGGTGATTCGGGGTCAGGAAAGACCACTTTAATCAGCCTCCTTACTGGTATGTTGGAGCCTGAAACAGGATCAGTTACAATAAACGGAGTTGACATTCATAAAAGTGCCGGGAAAGTAAAGGGCCTGATAGGCTATGTATCGCAGGACGACCTTCTGATTGAAGATCTTACGGTTTATCAAAATTTATACTATAACGCTAAATTATGTTTTGATCACATCTCCTTGCCCAATATAAAGCGAAAAGTGGATCTCTTATTAAAAGCACTTGGTCTTTATGAAATAAGGGATATGAAAGTAGGGAATCCTCTCAACAAAAAAATCAGCGGTGGACAACGCAAGCGTCTTAACATCGCCTTAGAGCTTATACGGGAGCCTGCTGTTATGTTTTTGGATGAACCTACTTCGGGTCTCTCATCGCGAGACTCTGAGAACATAATGGATTTACTCAAAGATTTAACTCTCAAGGGGAAGCTAATCTTTGTGGTAATACACCAGCCTTCGTCTGAGATTTTCAAGATGTTTGATCAGTTGCTTGTGCTCGACCGGGGTGGCTACCTTATCTACGACGGGGAAGCGGTGGAGGCAATAAACCACTTTAAAAGCTGCATTAATCATGTCAACCGTGAGGAGAATGAATGTCCGGTCTGCGGAAATGTAAGTCCAGAACAGATTCTAACCATCGTTAACAGTAATGTACTTGACGAATACGGCAATCCGACAGGCGAGCGTAAAGTAGATGCCGAGGAGTGGTTCAGGCTTTTTAGGCAGAGCCCCGCGTCATCTAAGCCACAAGTTGCCGATAGACCCTCGAGGGTTCCTGAAGTAAACTTCAAGATTCCAAACCGCTTAAAACAGTTGGATATCTTTATCAGGCGCGACCTCCTTGCCAAACTTTCAAACAAGCAGTATCTTATTATTAATATATTAGAGACACCGCTTTTGGCCCTAATTCTTTCATCCCTTATTCTATATTTCGAGCAAAACCCTGCCAACGATAGAGGTTATATTTTCAGCAACAATCCAAATCTTACGGTTTATATAATAATGGCTGTTATAATCTCGATTTTTATTGGATTATCGGTTAGTGCGGAGGAGATTATTTCGGACAGGAAGTTGCTGAAGCGAGAATCGTTTTTAAACCTTAGTCGTTTAAGTTATCTGAGTTCTAAATTTTTTATTTTATCTGCCATTTCGGCCATTCAGGCCGGGCTTTTTGTTCTGGTAGGCAATTCAATAATGGAAATTAAAGGAATGGCCTGGTCCTACTGGATGATATTATTTTCATCCGCAGTATTTGCAAATCTTTTGGGTCTGAATATTTCAGATGGATTAAAAAAATCGGTGAATGTCTATATTACTATCCCATTTTTAATCATTCCCCAGTTAATAATTAGTGGAGTATTTGTTAACTACGACCAGCTAAACCCACGACTATCTTCGCAAAAAGACATTCCATGGTATGGGGAGCTAATTACTGCTCGATGGGCTTTTGAGGCTTTGGCGGTACACCAGTACAATAATAATCTTTACCATCGTGAATTTGCAGTTTACGAACGCCTTAAAAGTGAAGCAACTTACCGTAAAGATTATTGGATTCCTGAGCTTCAAAATCAAATTGGCAGGTGGGCAAAGTCATCTGATAATGATGAGAAGGCTCAAAGAGAGACTTTACTAAGAAATGAATTAGAGAAACATAATGAAATAATTAAACCATTGCAGGCAAGTATTTCAGCAATAGAATTAGCAAAAACACCCTTGGATAGTGCAGCTCTTGGTCTTATCAAAGAAAAATTGGAGCAGTATAAGACTTTCTATATAAGGCTTTATAACCTTGCTGATGATTCGATGGAGTCACATAAAAAAGCAATAATTGCCGACAAGGGAGAAGACTACCTGACAAAGCTAAGAGAAGACTATCATAACGATAATCTGGAGCGTTTTGTAAGAAGAAGCGATAATATTTTTCTTAACAGGTTGTTAGTCCTTGACGATGAGCTTGTCAAAAAGTTTGATCCTATTTACACGGAGCCTCAACACCGCTTTATCAAGGCTCATTTTTTAGCTCCGGTTAAGAAGATTAACCGGAAGAGCTTTAGCACCTATAAAGTAAATCTGACTGTTATATGGATATATAATATTATCCTATTCCTTCTCCTCTACCGGGGAGCTCTCAGAAGACTCCTAAATTACGGGCATATGATAAGGAAAGAGAGGGAAATTCCGGAACGCTCATCCAACTAACTGTAGCACAATTATCTTGTTGTGCTTAAAAACTAAGCAATATTCAGACAGACTTCCAGGAGCAGCCAAACAGTAGGAAGTGCAGGACTTCCTACTCCTCCATTTCGATCATAGTAAACGGAATATTGATGATAGACTGATAGTCTTCTCCAGCTTCAAACATATCCTCGTCATCTTCTTCATAATACCAGTTAATCTGTACTTTGCTTCCCTTTTTATAAATCAATTCCAGCTTCTTAAAAATATCAAGAATACATTTTGACGAACTCGTATTGAAATATTCAAGTTGAACATTTACATTAGTAACTTCCAAAGGCCCTGTTCCATACTTGTCCAACCAATCGATTAAAGGCTTATAAAATTCAACAGAATTTTCAGGAATTGAACGACCTTTAATTTCAATCAATCCCTTTTCACTGTCTAATCTGACATAAGGAGTTTTGGGGCTTCCTTCACGAATTATTGTTTCCATAGGGGTATTTAACCAATTTATTTAACTAATATAGACATCCATAGCGAAAAATACAAAATCATCATCATGAGGATATATTGAATACTCAAGTTTATTTCCGGTCTTGCGCACTATATCCAACATTCCTAAGCCTGCACCACCCTTATATGAAATCACTTCATTTCCAAGGATATCACGGTACAAACTCTTTAATTCCTCATCCGAGAGAGAGTTAATCTGATCAATCCTATCACGAATAAGGTTCACTTTCGATAGATTTACATAATTACCGGTAGATATTCGATAAAAGTAGCTGTCCTTGGCTAAAATAATTACTCCAAACCTTGGACTAGCCTCCACATTAGCCGTTGCCGGTGGTGTATCAACATGATGAAAAAGATTCTGTATGCACTCAACAAACACATTATATACCTTCTTCCTTGTCTGATTTTTCTCATTCTTAAGATTTAGGCTCGACTCAATAGCATTAAGTGTTTCGGTGATTTTATCAGAGCATATTTCCCCCATATACCTGACTATCACCTCTCCCTGCATTTTTTGCAAATACCACTTGTCGATATCAAATCCCATCTGTTCAATTAATCAAAACAATAAGCAAAGATAAAAATTTTATGCAAGCTCAATCATAAGAGTTTGTGAATATCGTATTTAAACTTTAAATCATACTTAAAAGGATAGCTTAATTTGGCTAATGAATAATCATATTAGACAAACATACTAAATCATAACACTAAACTAAATGCCATCTCCTCCAATAAATCCTCCAAAACGATACTTCTCCTGAATCACTTTGCTATTTGGTGCCACATTGGATGTTATCCACACATTACCTCCAATTACCGAATTGGCTCCTATAGTGATACGACCAAGTATAGTGGCCTGGGCATATATTATCACGTTATCCTCAACTATGGGGTGACGATCAATGCCCTTGATGGGGTTTCCTTGCTCGTCCAGGGGAAAACTCTTAGCTCCCAGAGTAACCCCTTGATAAATCTTCACATTATTACCAATAATTGAAGTAGCACCTATCACTACCCCGGTACCGTGGTCTATTGTAAAGCTGTGCCCAATTTTTGCACGCGGATGAATGTCTATACCTGTTTCCGAATGTGCCATCTCGGTTATAATACGCGGTATCAAGGGAACTTTTAACTCTAATAGGGCATGGGCAATTCTATAATTAGTAATTGCCTTAATAGCTGGATAACAAAATATTACTTCAGCCTTGCTTTGAGCAGCCGGATCACCCAAATACGCGGCATCGACATCAGTAGATAACAAATGTCTGATTTCGGGCAGCTGTTCGATAAACTCCACGGCTAAGGTAGAACTAATTTGCTTGGCCTGATTGACCTCAAAAGAAGCCGGGTCGCCACATTCAAAGCATAATCCGGCAAAAATCTGTTGACGCAATTTTTCATATAAGAGCTCCACATTCACGCCAATATAATACTGAACGCTTGAGGGGCGGGTAGATGAACTGCCAAAATAGCCGGGAAAAATGATCTCCCGAATCAGGCTTACAATTTCCTTCATAACAAAGACTGATGGCATTGGCTGCTCAGGGTTGTGCCTATGCCAAACAGACTTAAAGGATTCGGACTTAGACAAGGCATCTATGGTTTTCTTTATTGCCTTTGGGTATTCGTAGTTACTCATTTGTTAATAAATTTAGTTCATCAACATACTTTTTTGCACAACGCAAGCGGGCCTCTCCTATTCCCTTCACCCTCTGATACTTAATTTTGTAATACTCCAACTCCTCCACATAGCAATTGAACAGATAGTCACGCCTGTCGCCATTCTCTCTGACTCCATCCTCAGTCCAGGTCAAATCAGGTTCACACAGAAGTGTCAGGTCGGGAATATTATTCTTAATAGCAGAGTTTATCCAAATAGGACAAGATCCATAGACCTCTTGAAACCACACTTTTGTAATAATCAGAAAGGTATCAAAAAAAACGATTTTACTGTTATATTTATGTTTTGTTTTTGCACTTTGAAAATCCAACAATTGCCTTCGTGCTATAATCTCAACATCTTCAAAGTTATACGCTCTGCCCAGGCCGCTCACATAATCTCTTGCATACTCAAAAATGGGTACTCCATCATAATGCAGAGCCAACTGACTTGTCAGGGTTGTTTTGCCCGATGCTTCCGGCCCGCTTATTACAATTCTTTTCATTATTTTATTATTCTGACCAAAGCTTTGATACCTGCGGCTGCATATTATGTTTCCATCTATAATAGCCGACAACAGCCATAACGCTGTAAATAACAAAAATCACTGAGGTTAAATAAAGGCCTTTATAGAGATAGATTCCAAGGGAGAACAGGTCAATTACTATCCATATAAGCCAATTTTCCAATATTTTCCTGGCAAGCATCCAGGTGGCCACAATGCTCCCGGCGGTTTTGAATGCATCGGCAAATGGCAAATCAGGAGGCGGGATTTCAAGCACATCAGGCACTTTCTTTAACAAAACGAATAAGACCAGGGTAAGCAAGGAAGTAACAAGTCCATACTTCAGCCATTGCTTAGCATTAATGCTTATGGTAGGAATAACTTTAGCCTCGCTTATATCCTCCTTTTTTGCGGTACTCATCCAATGAAACCAACCGTAAACACTGACAAAGAGGTAATACACCTGCAAGCTCATATCAGCGTAAAGACGACTCTTAAAGAAAAGTATCATATAAAAAAAGGACATCATAAAGCCCAGTACCCAAAGCCATCTATTTTCGCGAATTGAGAAAAAAAGATAGCACAAGGCAAACACATTGCCCGCCAATTCTATCCAGTTGTCCAGCAGCCAGTTCATTATCATGGCATTATTAGCAATTAGAAACAGTTATTGTTACAAACAAAAAAACACCCGTTCGGATATATAAACCAAACGGGTGTACAAAGTTACAAAATTAGAGCTTACCTCTTATCTATTTCAGAGAAGAGATCGCGCTTTTCAAGGAGTTCTATCGCCTTATTATATACAGAAAGAGTAGGGTTAATAATTTCGTAGTAGGCACTCATATCCCACAAATCCTTTGCAATAAGGGCTTTTAAATGATTATTAATCATTTCAGAAGAAAGCTCCAATTCAGCCGGGACCGGCTCCACTCCCAAACCCACGCCTTCATCAACAAGCATTTCGATAAGCTGCTCATCTACAAAAAAAGCAGATTTAAACTCTTCAAAATCAGTAAAGGTTCTTTTCAAATCATCCCTGTGCAAGTCAAGATACTGAATAACGCTTTGGTTTAGAGCCCCTGTAGCTGACAATCTTCGGAAATACTCACTGTAGGATGTGGTGTCTATGGGCACAAAAACATCAGGGATAATACCTCCTCCTCCGTAAACTGCCCTTTTCTTTACCAAGGTCTCGTAGTATGCTGCATCTTCAAGATGGATACTATCTCTGGAAGTCAATTCCCCCTTAGCCAGTCTTGTCCCAATTTCAGACCGGTACTCAGATATACCTTTGCCGTATGGCTTCTGAATACTTCGTCCGGAAGGAGTAAAATAATTAGCTATTGTCAGACGTATTTCGGAGCCGTCAGGCATGGAAAAGGGCCTTTGAACCAGGCCTTTGCCAAAACTCCTTCTTCCAACTACTACACCTCTGTCCCAATCTTGAATTGCCCCGGCCACTATTTCAGAGGCAGAAGCCGAGCCCTCATCAAGCAATATAACCAAATCTCCTTTTTGCCATAATCCATTACGTGTAGAGAAGTGATTACGACGCGACACCGAGTTACCTTCGGTGTAAAGCATCAACTTATTGTCGCCCAAAAACTCATCGGCAATATCCAAAGCAGCCTTAAGATAACCTCCTCCGTTTCCGCGCAAATCAAGAATCATATTCTTCATCCCTTCAGAATCCAGGCGCTTAACAGCATCAACAAATTCATTATGGGTTGTTGCGGCAAAACGACTGATTTTTATATATCCTGTCTCGGGAGTGGCCATATAAGCAGCAACCAGGCTGTAAATAGGAATCTTATCACGGGTTATTCGAAAAGGTATTTGATTATCAATGCCCTTGCGCTTAACCATCAACTCAACGACAGATCCTTTCTTTCCCCGTAACAATTTAAAGACATCTGAATTTTTCAAGCCTATCGAAGTAATGCTTTTACCGTCAACAGCTATTATTCTGTCGCCTGCTCTTAGTCCCACCTTTTGCGATGGACCTCCTGTAATGGCTGAAACTACTGTTAAGGTGTCATCCATTATCACAAACTCGATGCCGACCCCCTCAAAATTGCCATCTAAGGGCTCATTCATGGCCGAAACTTCCTCAGCGGGAATATACACCGAATGCGGGTCAAGCTTACGCAACATGGCTTCTATAGCCTCGCGCGCAAGCTCATCGTTGTCAATGGTATCGACATAAAAATTTGTTATTAGCTGCCATGCTATCTGAATATTGTCTAAGCCGGAATCAGTGCGCTGACCCGATAACACAACAGAAGGCAACAAAAACAAAAATATAAACCGAAACTTTAGAGACTCAAGCATATTTCTCATAAGAACTCCTTTCACACCATAACTAATCATTCCACTAACACAATTTCAAACTGCGGCACAAAATAAATAATCACAGAAAAAACCTCAACTCTTGTGCCACAAAAAACTGAATAGGTTTACGTGAAATTACTAATTAGGTTATGACAGAACGAGTTATTCCCACTCGATGGTTGCCGGCGGCTTAGAGCTAATATCATAAACCACGCGGTTTACGCCTCTGACTTTATTGATAATTTCATTTGAAATATTTGCCAGAAACTCATAAGGAAGATGAACCCAATCGGCCGTCATCCCGTCAGTTGATTGTACAGCTCTGAGCGCTACTACGCTCTCGTAAGTCCTCTCATCGCCCATTACTCCAACAGACTGGATAGGAAGCAAGATTGCACCGGCTTGCCACACCTTGTCGTAAAGCCCGTTTCTTCTTAGACCTTCAATAAAAACGCTATCAACCTCCTGCAACAAAGCAACTTTTTGTGGAGTAATATCACCTAGTATGCGGATAGCAAGTCCGGGCCCCGGGAAGGGGTGACGCCCCAGTATATTAAGAGAAATTTTGAGCTCATGCCCTACACGTCGCACTTCATCTTTAAACAGAAGTTTTAAAGGCTCAATAACCTTCAGCTTCATCGTTTCAGGTAGTCCGCCTACGTTATGATGAGATTTGATAGTTGCCGATGGACCATTGACCGAAACCGACTCTATAACATCGGGGTAAATAGTGCCTTGAGCCAACCATTTCACATTCTGAATCTTGTGAGCTTCAGCATCAAACACTTCAATAAAGACTCTTCCAATTATTTTTCGCTTAGTCTCGGGATCACTTACACCTGCCAACTCCTTTAAAAACAATGATCCGGCATTGACTCCCGTAACATTCAGCCCCATGTGCTTATATGACTCCAAAACACTCGCGAACTCGTTTTTTCGCAAGAGCCCGTTATCAACAAAAATACAGCTAAGATTCTTACCAATGGCTTTATGCAACAACATAGCTGCAACAGAGCTATCGACTCCTCCGGATAAGCCCAGGACCACCTTGTCGTCGCCAATTTGAGTGCGCAGGTCTTCCACGGTAGCGGCGATGAACGAAGCTGGACTCCAATCCTGAACACAGCCGCAAATATCCACCACAAAATTCCTTAATATTTGCGCACCTTGGCTCGTATGATAAACCTCGGGATGAAACTGGATGCCATAAATATTTTTAGAAGCAAGGTAGTACCCGGCAATCTTCACATCACGCGTCCCGGCAATAATCCTGAAATCATCAGGCAAGCTTACGATAGTATCTCCATGCGACATCCATACCTGAGATCCTTTTTCCAGCTCTGCAAAGAGCGGGTTTTCATTATCAAGCATCTCGAGCATGGCGCGACCATACTCACGGGTTTCAGATGCTTCAACCACACCACCCGATAACTTTGCGATATATTGTGCTCCGTAGCAAACTCCCAAAATTGGTATTTGTGGCGGAATTTTACTCAAATCAGGAGCTGGAGCTTTTTCATCCATCACACTGGATGGACTCCCTGAAAGAATTACTCCCTTCACTCCGGCATCCATTTCCGGAATATTGTAGAAGGGGTGAATTTCACAATATACATTAAGCTCCCTGACCCTGCGGCCGATAAGTTGCGTGTATTGAGAGCCAAAGTCAAGAACAATTATTTTATTCTGCATCTGTTTGTGGTTAATTTCTCTGTTAAAACTGGAAGTGCAAATATAGTGAGAAAGCTCTAAATAAATTAAAGCCCGGTTTCAAATTCAATCTTTAAGGTAAGGAATATCGAATGTAGCTCCTTCCCTGGCCAGATAAGTAGCCGGAAACACCTCTCTTGCCTCCTTTTCAAACAAGGTCATATCCTTATATCTGGTACTAAAATGGCCAATAATTAATTGCTTCACCTTTGCCTTAGCTGCAATCTGAGCAGCCTGACGAGCCGTGCTGTGATGCGTTTTTTCGGCTAAGTTCTCATTATCAGACAGGAATGTAGCTTCGTGATAAAGTAAATCAACATCTTTGATTAAAGAAATAATTTCTTCGCTATATTTTGTGTCCGAACAAAAAGCATAAGAACGCGGTGCTCTGGCCGGCTTTGTCAACACATGATTAGGAACAAGGCTTCCATCCTCCCCTATATAGTCACTTCCTTTCTTTATAAAGGGAATGCTTTTTATGGGAATATTATAATAGTCAACACTTGATTTATTAATATGCAGTTCAGGGTTCTTCTCTTTGAAAAGGTAACCGCAGGTTGGGACGCGATGCTTAAGGGGAATAGAGCTTACAATGATCTTATTATCCTCATATACAGTTTCCGAGACTTCAGTATTAACAATATGAAACTTCACATTAAACTTCAAATCTTTGGAGAAATAATTGAGCTGTGGCCTATAAACCATTTCAAGATCGACATGACCATAAATATGCAAATCATTAGTGCGGCCCAATAAGCCAAGTGTGGAAATAAAGCCCATTAATCCAAAGCAATGGTCACCGTGGAGATGAGATATAAAAACATGATTAATCCGCGTAAACCGTATATGGTTTTTCCGCATCTGCATTTGGGTGCCTTCACCACAATCAATCAAAAAAAACCGCTCAGATACATTGAGCACCTGAGCGGTTGGATTTCTTTCTGATGTTGGCAGTGCAGAGTTACTTCCTAATACTGTAACAGAAAATTGCATTTACCAAGATTATTTTGACTTAAGCGCCTTACGCATCATCTCAATACCGTCGTCGGCCGTTGGAGCTATTGTAATAACAGTATCCAGCTGACTAACCGAAATTAATCTCTCTACAGCAGTTTGCAAACCTGCTAAAACAAAGATTCCATCGCTATTTTTGCATAAACGGTTGGCGACTAATATGGCACTTAAACCGGATGAATCGCAATAATTGCATTTGCTTAGATCCAATAAGATATTCTTTTCGTTGTTACCTGCCAAAAGAACCAGTTCAGACTTTAAACCGGGGGCAATGGTAGTGTCAAGCTTCTCTTTCAGAACCTGCACAAGGATAAAATCATCCAGCTTGTCAATTTTAAAATCCATTATAACAATCAGTTAAATTTCTAATCCTTCAAGCATTACTTTTCGTCGGCTTCCATCTGATCTTTCAGGGCAGCTAACTCAGAAATGTCACCCAGAGTTGTTTTCTCCAGATTATCCTTCAGTTTCTTAACACTCTTCTTGGTGCTTGCAGCAGCCTTAGCCTGTTCGGTTTTAGCAGCTTGCTCTTCGCCCTTCTTTTCATCCTCGAAAATACGAGAGTGAGACAGGATTATGCGTTTTGCACCCTTGTTGAACTCGATTACTTTAAACTGAAGTTTTTCTTCTGCCTTAGCCTGACTTCCATCCTCTTTTACAAGATGGCGTGGCGTTGCGAAGCCTTCAACTCCGTATTGTAATGCAATAACGGCACCTTTATCGAAAATGTCAACAATAGTACCTTCGTGAATTGAATCAACAACGAAAATTGTTTCGAATACATCCCAGGGATTTTCTTCCAATTGTTTATGACCCAGGCTTAGACGACGGTTATCTTTATCAATTTCGAGTACTAAAACATCAATATTTTCACCGATGGTAGTAAACTCGGCAGGATGTTTCACTTTCTTAGTCCATGAAAGGTCTGAAATATGAATTAATCCGTCAATACCCTCTTCTATTTCAACAAATACTCCGAAGTTGGTAAAATTACGAACTTTGGCAGTGTGCTTGCTGTTAAGCGGGTATTTCTCTTCGATATTATCCCATGGATCAGGTTTAAGCTGCTTAATTCCAAGTGACATCTTTCTTTCGTCGCGATCAAGAGTTAAAACAGTAGCTTCAACTTCATCGCCAACTTTAAGGAAGTCCTGTGCGCTGCGCAAGTGCTGCGACCATGACATTTCCGAAACGTGAATCAAGCCTTCCACGCCCGGTGCTATTTCAACAAATGCACCGTAATCGGCCATAACAACAACTTTACCCTTAACTATATCACCAACTTTAAGCTCCTGATTAAGAGCATCCCATGGATGAGCTGTAAGTTGCTTCAGACCTAGAGCAATACGTTTTTTCTCATCATCAAAATCAAGGATAACAACATTCAGTTTCTGATCTAGCTGAACAATCTCCTCGGGATGAGAAACACGACCCCATGAAAGGTCGGTAATGTGAATCAAACCATCTACTCCACCAAGGTCAATAAATACACCGTATGAAGTGATATTCTTAACAGTTCCTTCAAGGACTTGTCCTTTTTCCAGCTTAGAGATAATCTCCTTCTTTTGTTGTTCAAGCTCAGCTTCAATAAGAGCCTTGTGAGATACAACCACGTTCTTAAATTCGGGGTTAATCTTTACAACTTTGAACTCCATTGTTTTACCTACAAACACGTCATAGTCGCGTATTGGCTTCACATCAATCTGCGAACCGGGAAGGAAAGCCTCAATGCCAAATACATCTACAATCATACCACCCTTAGTGCGGCATTTGATGTATCCTTTAATAACTTCATCTTTTTCCAGGGCTTCATTCACACGATCCCATGAGCGGAGAGCTCTGGCTTTTTTGTGCGAAAGAACCAACTGGCCTTTTTTGTCTTCCTGACTTTCAACGAAAATTTCTACCTGGTCGCCTACTTTTAAATCGGGATTGTAGCGAAATTCATTTCGGCTAACGATGCCATCAGACTTAAACCCAATATTGATTACCACTTCACGTTTGTTCATCGCGATAACGGTACCATCAATCACCTCTTTTTCGGAGATGGTCGAAAGGGTTTCGTCATACATTTTTTCAAGATCTGCTTTGTTTTTTCCTTCAATTACAATTTCATCAGCTTCAAAACTGTCCCAGTCAAAATTGTCAATAGGAGCGGCAACACTCTTGCTTGTTGCTTTCTTTTCTTCTAAAACCGGAGCTTTAAGCTCTTGGTTTTCTTCTTCAAATTCTGCCATTAATACTGAATTTCTAAATTAATTGGTTAGACTTTATCTTAATAAAAACGCTGCAAAAGTACCACTTTTGTTTGAATTTCTATTATTTAGCCACATAAAATCTTTAATATTTTGCATCCTTTGCCAGAGAAACCGGCTTTATCTTACTATCAAATATTTTATATTAACAAAAGTGTGGTTGAATAATAACTATAAAGCCTTATTTTTGGGGAACAAAATATAAACAGATGAAACGAATTTTGGTAACCGGGGGCGCCGGCTTTATAGGGTCCCATCTTTGCGACCGACTTATAGGTGAAGGCAATGAAGTTATTTGTATGGATAATTATTTTACCGGTAGCAAGAGCAATATTGTCCACCTGTTAAGCAATCCATATTTTGAGTTGGTTCGTCACGACGTGACCCACCCATACTTTGTGGAAGTGGATGAAATATATAACCTTGCCTGCCCCGCCTCTCCGGTTCATTATCAGTATAATCCCATTAAAACGATTAAAACATCAGTAATGGGCGCCATTAATATGCTGGGATTAGCAAAACGTATTAAGGCAAAAGTTCTGCAAGCATCTACAAGCGAGGTCTATGGTGACCCGCTGGAACATCCTCAGCCGGAGGTCTACTGGGGTAACGTGAACCCAATCGGAATCCGTTCCTGTTATGACGAAGGCAAGCGTTGCGCAGAAAGCCTTTTCATGAACTACCACCGCCAAAATGGGGTAAAAATCAAGCTTATTAGAATATTTAATACCTACGGCCCCCGCATGCATCCCAATGACGGACGGGTAGTGTCAAACTTTATTGTGCAGGCACTTAAGAATCAGCCTATCACAATTTTTGGAGACGGAACACAAACCAGAAGTTTCCAATATGTGGACGACCTGCTTGAAGGAATGATCAGGATGATGAATACCGCTGACGATTTCACGGGACCGGTAAACATTGGCAACCCCAATGAGTTTTCGATGCTTGAACTAGCTAAGGAGGTTTTGGATATTACCGGCTCATCATCAGAAATCATTCATCTTCCCCTGCCTGAAGATGACCCAACGCAAAGAAGACCTGATATCACACTGGCAAAAGAAAATCTTAACAACTGGGAGCCAAAAATTCAGCTCCGTCAGGGGCTCTCTGCCACGATAGAGTACTTTGATCAATTGCTGAATGCAAAGTGAAAGATTTTGGGATATAAAGCATTGCAAATAAACATATTGAAAACACAACATTAAAGAGATGAAAGGAATTATATTGGCCGGAGGTTCAGGTACACGTTTATATCCGGCAACCAAAAGTATATCCAAACAGATTATTCCGGTGTATGATAAACCAATGATTTACTACCCACTGTCAGTATTAATGCTGGCCGGGATCAGGGAAATATTAATTATATCAACACCCTACGATTTGCCATTATACAAGCGACTATTCGGAGATGGAAGCGAATTGGGACTATCCTTCAGCTATGCCGAACAAGCTTCACCCGATGGTTTGGCACAAGCCTTTATTATTGGTGAGGAGTTTATTGGCGACAGCCCGGTTTGCTTGATTTTAGGCGACAATATTTTCTATGGCTTTGATTTCAGCAAAATACTGCGCGAAGCTCATAGCCTCACCTCGGGAGCTATGGTGTTCGGTTACTATGTAAATGATCCCGAAAGGTACGGAGTTGTTGAGTTTGACAAGGCCGGCAAGGTACTAAGCCTGGAAGAGAAACCAAGTCATCCAAAATCGAACTATGCAGTTACCGGTCTTTACTTCTATGGCAATGATGTGGCGAAAAAGGCTAAATCATTGAAACCAAGCCCACGCGGGGAGTTAGAAATCACGGATTTAAACCGTCTTTACCTGAATGAAGAAAATTTGCAGGTAAAGTTGCTTGGACGAGGGATGGCCTGGCTTGATACAGGGACTCATGACAGTTTGCTTCAGGCCTCTAACTTTATTTCAACCATCGAAAAGCGCCAGGGACTAAAAATTGCTTGCATTGAAGAAATAGCATATAAAAAAGGGTGGATTGACAAGAAGCGGTTGTTGACCCTAGCCAAGCCCTTAGAAAAGAATGAATATGGTCAGTATCTAAAAAAAATTGCAGGTCTTGATATTAGCGAAATACGGAATGAATTATAATTTTGTCTGCGCTAAGCTGCTTTCAAATAGAAAAAGAAAGGTAGAAAATGAGAATTGAAGAGACCAATATTGACGGACTTTTAATTATTGAACCTCAGGTTTATAATGACTCCAGAGGCTATTTTTTTGAGCTTTATAACCGGCCCGGATTTAAGTCACAAGGTATTGAAGCAGGTTTTATTCAGGATAATGTATCATATTCAATAAAAAACACAATAAGAGGCTTGCACTATCAGTTGGCTCCTCATGGCCAGTCAAAACTAGTACAGGTTTTGAGAGGACGCGTTCTTGATGTCGCAGTTGATTTAAGAGAAAACTCAGCTACTTTCGGGCAACATTATTCAATTGAGCTTTCTGATGAAAACAAGCTCCAATTCTTTATTCCCCAAGGATTTGCCCATGGATTCGTTGCACTGAGTGATGAAGTTGTATTCTATTATAAGTGTGATAATGTCTATCATCGTGATTCTGAGCGCGGGATAAATTTCAATGATCCAAAGCTTGGGATTGATTGGGGAATTAAGCTTCAAGATGCCATTGTTTCGCCCAAAGACAAAGAGCTTCCTTCTTTTGATATGGCAGAGAAAAACTTCTCGTTTCGTGTATAAAAAGCAAATATTACAAGTGATTTGAAAATTATATAGCAAAATGCGAGTATTGATAGTAGGCGGTGAAGGTCAGTTGGGTTTAACTCTTACGGAGTTATCAAAAACTGCAGGTTTCGCGAGTTTCAAGGCCACGACCATGGAAAGCCTCGATTTAAGCAAGGAAGAAAACGTGAAGAGCTGTTTTGAGAAGGAAGAGTTTGACTACCTTGTTAATTGTGCTGCTTATACGGCAGTTGACCGGGCCGAAAGTGAGCGTGAAACAGCAATGCTTATTAACGCTCAGGCTCCTGAATGGATGGCCAAATATGCACATCAGAAAGGAGCAGGTATTATTCATATTTCTACCGATTATGTGTTTGGGGGCACGGGCAACCGTCCCTTTAGTCCGGAATCTCCAAAGTTTCCAACTTCAGTTTACGGAGAAACAAAGCTAAAAGGCGAAGAGTTAGTGGCCAAAGAGAACCCGAATCATATTATTATCCGCACAGCCTGGCTTTACTCACGCTACGGAGCCAATTTTGTAAAGACCATGCTGCGATTATCTGAAGAAAAATCGGAACTTTCGGTTGTTTATGATCAGGTTGGAGCCCCAACTTATGCCGACGATTTGGCAGCAGCCATATTAAGAATCCTGGAACTCAGCGCTAAAGATAAAAGTTCTTTTGTCCCGGGTATATACCACTATTCTAACCTTGGAGTTTGCAGCTGGTATGACTTTGCCCTTATGATTTTTAAGTTGAGCAAGCGAAAAGTTAAAGTAAGTCCGGTTTTGTCGGATGAATACAAAACAGCTGCTGAGCGACCTGCTTATTCTGTTATGGACAACTCAAAAATCAGAAAAACGTTTGGCGTCCAAATTCCCTACTGGACTAATAGCCTTGAAAAATGTATCGCAGAACTTAATAAAGAATGAATTAGTAAGAAAAATACAAAAATCCCCATCACTAATTTCTAATTAAATTGATTATGGAAAGTATTATAGAGAAGGTCAGAGAGAAGGCACAACGATGGCTTGACGGCGCATACGATGAGTCAACCAAGGCCGAAGTAAGAAGAATGCTTAACAATCAGGATACTACCGAACTGGTTGATTCCTTCTATAAGGATTTGGAGTTTGGAACCGGCGGTTTGCGAGGCATTATGGGTGTAGGTTCAAACCGCATGAATATTTACACGATGGGTTCGGCAACTCAGGGATTGGCCAACTATATCAACAAAGAATTTGCTCATCTGCCTGAAAGAAAAGTAGTGATAGGGCACGATTGTAGAAATAACTCCAGGCTCTTTGCCGAAAAAGCTGCCGCCATATTTGCTGCTAACGGTATCACAGCTTATTTATTTGAAGATTTAAGACCCACTCCCGAAATATCTTTCGCGATTAGAAAACTATCCTGCCAGAGTGGTGTAATGATTACTGCGTCGCATAATCCGAAAGAATACAACGGATATAAGGCTTATTGGAATGATGGCGCACAGATAATTGCTCCTCACGACACAAATATTATTGATGAAGTCAACAAAATTGCTTCTGTCGATGATATAAAATTTGAAGGAAACAAGGATCTTATAAAAATTCTTGGAAGAGAGATGGATCAGCTCTTTTTGGATGCAGTTAAGGCTATCTCACTGAATCCCGAAGCAATTGCGCGACAAAAGGATTTGAAAATTGTCTTCTCTCCTATTCATGGAACCACATATAAAATTGTGCCGGAGGCTTTGAGACAATTTGGCTTCAGCAATATTATTAATGTGCCCGAGCAGGATGTAGTAAGCGGAAACTTTCCTACTGTTGAATCTCCCAATCCGGAAGAACCCAAGGCTTTGAAAATGGCTATCGACAAGGCCGTCGCCACCGGAGCAGAGCTTGTCGCAGCATCCGACCCCGACGGTGACAGGCTCGGCATAGCAATTAGAAATGATGAAGGAGAATTTATTTTGGTAAACGGAAATCAAACAGCTCTTCTAATAACCTGGTATATGGTTACCCAATGGAAAGAGCGCGGACTATTGACCGGAAAGGAGTTTATTGTAAAGACAATAGTAACAACCGAGCTAATGAAGGCCATTGCAGATAAAAATGGAGTGGAAATTTATGATACTTTTACCGGGTTTAAATGGATAGCCTCAATTATTAGGGAGCTTGAGGGCAAGAAAAAGTATATCTGTGGCGGAGAAGAGAGTTACGGATTTCTTCCCGGGGATTATGTCAGAGATAAAGATTCGGTGGGCGCGATATGTATGATTGCCGAAATCGCGGCATGGGCGCGTGATAAGGGAAAGAGTCTCTATGAGCTTCTGAAAGATATTTACATAGAATACGGCTTCTCACAAGAACGATTAATCTCGATAGTACGTAAAGGAAAATCAGGCGCAGATGAAATTGCTGCTATCATGAAGCAATTCAGAACAACGCCTCCTGTTAGCCTTGGAGGTTCAAAGCTTAACTTGATTAAGGACTACTCTGTTCTTACGGCAAAGAATCCGATTAGTGGCAAATCAAGCCCAATTGACTTGCCTGCTTATTCTGATGTTTTGCAGTTTTTCACCGAAGACGGCTCCAAGGTATCAGTTCGCCCCTCAGGGACTGAGCCCAAAATAAAGTTCTATTTTGAGGTTCAGGTTGAGCTTAAAAATCGTGCAGGTTACAATGCTGCAACGCAAAAGGGTAATGAAAAAATTGATAAGATTGTAGCTGACTTAAAGCTTAGCTGACAAAACAAAGATTCTTAGCTGCCACAGCTTAAATTAAGAGCTAACATAAGCCGCGATTTAAAATCGCGGCTTATTTTTTTTATTCGCTGAAGAATTCTTTTGGAAAGTTTACCAGATACAGCCTTTCTGTTGCTCTGGTGAAGGCTGTGTATAGCCAGCGGATAAACCCGCGTGAAAGGTAGTCTTGAGTAAAGTATCCCAGATCAATAAAAACAGCTTTCCACTGTCCGCCCTGCGCTTTATGACAGGTCATAGCGTAGGCAAATTTAACCTGCAAAGCGTTGTAAAATTCATTGCTGCGAATTGCCTCATAGCGCTTTCTGCTAACTGTTATATCCGCATAATCTTCCATAACAGAATTAAAGAATAGTTCATGCTGCTCACGTGATAGTCCCGCTCCCTGGCTTTGTATGGAATCTAAGATTACTCGGGTATCAATTTCAATATTTTTATAATCTATTAATTCACAGCTAATATCGGCAAATCTGAGTCCGTAGAGCTCATAATATTTCTTAATCCTCAAGATGCGGGCAATATCTCCGTTGGCAATAAAACTAATATCTTCATGCTCTTTTAACCAGTGATAGTTATTTTTCATAACCAGAAGATAATCACCCGTTGAAAGCTCTTCTTCTCTGTACAGCACAGTGTTTCTGACACCCTGGTTGTACAGATTGGCTCTTTTGTTGGTTCGCGTCACGATTAGAGTCTCTTCCAAACCAAAATTACTGTAACAATAATTTAGCTCTTCCATAAATTCAGCTCCCGAAATCCTAAAAAGGTCAGGATAGCCATTAGTAACAATTTGAGGGTAATCATTAATCTCATTATAGCCATTTAGCATTGCCCTTAGGGCAGTTGCATTATAAAGCACACCACTATCCTTTTGCTGCCTTACGACATCGGTCAAAACCGACTCCCATACCTCTGCCCCGAAGGCTTCCATGTAAGCCTTGTCAAGTGCGGGGCTAAGTGCAATGCCAACAGGGGGAAGCTGGGCTGTATCCCCTATCAAAAGGAGTCTGCAATTCTCAGCACCATAAACATAGGCCATCAAATCATCCAGTAGGCGACCCGAGCCAAAAGAAGAGTCTCCCAAACTTTCATTTGCAATCATAGATGATTCATCCACAATAAAAAGAGTGTTCTTATGAAGATTATCATTCAGATTAAAGCTTCCAAAACCATCTTTAGAAGAGTGGCGGCGATAGATTTTTTTATGAATAGTATAGGCCGGAAGCCCTACATAGGCACTTAAGACCTTGGCAGCACGCCCTGTGGGTGCCATTAGCACAGCTTTAATATTATATTCAGAAAGAGTTTGCACAAATGCCCGCATTAATGTAGTTTTGCCGGTACCTGCATAACCCCTTAAAATGAATAGAGGCATATTGCCAGTAAACGCCATGAAAGCGGATATATTAGCAAGAGCATCCTCTTGAGAATTTGTAGGATTAAAAGTGAAATTAGATTTAAAGCTGTTAAAAAAGACTTCCTTCTGCATTTTTTTGAGTAAATAATTCAACAAAGAAAAGTTGAATGATATATTTTTATAAATTTGTGCAAAGATTGGATTAAATAATTTTACAATGAAAGTACTATGAAAATAATCTAGCTAGCAAGTTAGGATTTTTATGTTCTCAGTACTTACAATTAAGCAATAAAAACAATAACATAAACAGGTGAAATGAGCTCGGGAATACATCTCGCAAAAACACAGGATAATTCCCCTGGCAAATTCCATACGACAACAAAAACAAACTATTAACGTATGAAAACAACAGTCCAAATTCTATTGATTATTGCAATTTTGTTTGTAGGCTTTTTAGTTTACGAGAGCATACAGCGACCTGTCAGATTCGACAGAGAACAAACCATAAGGAAAAATAAGGTTATTGAAAGACTTAAAGAAATCAGAAGCGCTCAAGTTGCCTTCAAAGCAGTTAACGGTCGCTACACTGCAGATTTTGACAGCCTCTCATCTTTTGTAGCCAATGATTCACTTCCTATGGTAAGGATGGAAGGATCTCTAAGTGACAGTATGCTTATGGCAGGTATGACTGAATTAAAAGCACTTGAATTAGGTATAATTAAAAGGGATACTACCCGTATTAGCGTTATGGATTCGCTTTTTCCAACTAAGCCCTGGATGGCAGATTCACTTCGATATGTGCCCTTAACAGATGGCGCCGTTTTTGAGATGGGCGTAGCTGTTCTTCCAACCGCTTCAGGAGTAAACGTTGAAGTTTTCGAAGCTAGGGTTCACAATGATGTCTATATGAACGGCATGGAGAGACAAGAGATTATTAATCAGAATGATGTAGCTAATAAACTAGGCAGATATCCGGGCTTGAAGGTTGGTTCTCTTACAGAAGCTAACAATAACGCCGGAAACTGGGAATAAGCACAACGAAATGAAGGCTTTTTCTATTGTTGACGAGAGTTTTGATCCTGGCATTAGCTTATCTTATTTTTTATCCATCCAGATTACTCTGGATGGATTTTCTTTTTGTACGCTCGATCCGGTAAAGAACAAGTATATCCAAATGCAGCATATCCGCCTTGACAGCAAGCTGCCACTTGTTCCCCAGGTTGAGGAATGCTTCAATACCATTGAAAAACTAAACCTTCCCTATAAGAAAAGCATGGTTTTGATACCAACCCATATATCTACTTTGGTGCCAACTCCATTATATAATCCTGATGATAAGCTTCAATGGCTTTCATTTTGTCACCACTTACCCGAAAATGCAAGCGTAAGAGCCAATAAAATCAAGTTGGCTGATGCAATTAATGTTTTTGTGCTTGATGAGGGTTTAGAGAAATTGCTTAAGCGACAATTCCCCGATCCATTAATCTTCCAGCAACATACCCCTATTATTGAAGGAAATCTTACAACTAACATGATAAACTCCGGCCAGACAGTCATAGCTATTAATTTTGAAAATGACTATTTTGACTTGATGGCCTTTCAGAATAATAACCTGAAATTGTGCAATTCTTTCCCTATCAAGAGTGATAACGATTTTATCTATTTCACTTTGTTTACCTACGAACAACTTAAACTAAATCCCCTTAGCACTGAAATTATTATGTACGGTCGTCATCCGCACTTTCAGCAGCTTAGCGAAACTCTATCAAAATATATCAGGAAAGTAAAGCAGAATTATATGCCGCACCATTTTCAATATAGTCATCAGTTCAGAACACTCAGCAGTACGGCATTCTATAACATGTTAACTCTTCCGGTATGCGTATAGTTGGAGGAAGTTTAAAGGGAAGGCGTTTTTCTCCTCCTAAGCAGTTCAGGGCTCGACCGACAACCGATACCGCGCGTGAAGCCTTGTTTAACATTCTAACAAATCACATTGATTTTGAGGAAAGCAGCGTTATAGATTTGTTTGCCGGAACCGGAGCTATCAGCCTCGAGTTTGCCTCAAGAGGCGTGCGGCAAATCACCAGCGTCGAGAAAGATTTTCACCATTTTAGCTTTATCAGGAAGTGCGTGGCCGAACTTGGGCTTGAGGAAACTATAAGCATTGTAAAATCAGATGTTTTCAACTTCCTTAAGCACAAGGGTGTGGCGCCGGCATCTCTGATTTTCGCGGATCCTCCATTTGATATGCCCTCTTTTGAGACAATACTAGCTGCCATTTTAGACAGCGGCTTATTGTTGCCTGATGGATTGCTAATCATCGAGCATAGCTCAAAGAATGACTTCTCCGGACATCACAAGTTTATTTCTCTGAGGAAGTATGGGAAGGTGCACTTCAGTTTTTTTGGAACAATGTAAGAGTCCCTATTGTCTGGGATGAAATTGAGAAACTGTTTCCTTTAAATAATCTTTATCAAGGTGGGTATAAATCTCAGTCGTAATAATAGATTCATGGCCTAGCATTTCCTGTACTGCCCGTAAGTTTGCACCACCATCAACCAAATGAGTGGCAAAAGAATGACGAAAGGTGTGCGGACTAATATTTTTTGATATGTTAAGCGAGTTTGCAATATTTTTTATTATGGTAAATATCATTACGCGTGATAATTTTTTCCCTCTTCGATTAAGAAACAGTATATCTTCATGTTCAGGGTGGATTTTTAACAAGCGTCGATATTCGCTTAGGTAGAGGTTTATTTCCTTAATAGCCTTGGTACTAACCGGAACGAGTCTTTCCTTATTTCCCTTCCCTTCAATCTTAATAAAACCAGACTCAAAATACAAATTTGAAATCTTCATGTCTATCAGCTCTGAAACTCTCAATCCACAGCTGTAAAGGGTTTCAAGGATGGCTTTATTTCTTTGTCCTTCGGGTTTTTTGGTGTCAACTGCGTTAATTATCGTGTCAATTTCCTCAACAGTCATCACTTCCGGCAGTTTACGGCCAATACGAGGCGCTTCCAGCAAGGCTGTGGGATCTTTCTCAATTTTCTCTTCAATAAGCAGAAACTTATAAAAAGATTTTATTCCGCTTATAATTCTTGCCTGCGTTCTGGGGCTAATGCCACGACTACTGACCCACTCCATCAAACCCTTTAATTCAGGAAGTGTAACTTTATCCGGCTCCATTTCAAGGCCGCGATCCTGCAAATACCTAACAAGCTTATTTAAATCAGTAATATATGCATTAATAGAATTATCCGACAAGCCTTTTTCCAGCTTAAGGTAGCTTCTAAATTCGTCAATTTCCGTTTCCCAGTTCATAGAATAATGGTTTATTTAAGTACCCTTTTGCAAAAACAAAGTGAATATAAAATATCAAATGATAACAAGCTGTTAAAATAGCGAATAATTTTTATGTAAATACATATTTATTCGTAAAAGTTTAACTTACACTCTGTTTTTTATTTCAAACAGTTGTCCTATTTTTGCACGGCATCAGTAGTAGAGTTTGCTATGAGAGTAATAATAATAAATGGTCCCAATTTGAACCTCCTTGGGGTTCGGGAACCCGAGATTTACGGGAATCAATCTTTTGAAACCTACCTTGAGCTACTAAAAGAGCATTTCCCAAATTGTGAGTTATCATATTTCCAATCGAATAGTGAGGGTGCTATAATTGACTGCATCCATCGCGAAGGTTTCCTTGCAGACGGCATCATCATTAATGCCGGCGCCTACACCCACAGTTCGCCAGCTATAGCCGATGCTTTGTCGGCAGTGCCTGCCAAAGCTATAGAAGTGCATATTTCAAATGTCTTTAAACGGGAAGGATTTCGTCAGCATTCATATTTATCACCGGTTGTGGAAGGCGTTATATGTGGCTTAGGCATGGAATCATATAAATTGGCACTACACTCACTTATTGATAACAAGTTATAAATAGTATTATCTTCAATTATTCAGACAATAATTAATTTTCCGATGAAGAAACACACCAAGATTGTGGCCACAGTATCAGATTTAAGATGTGATGTGGATTTTGTAAAAAAGCTGTATAAAGCCGGCATGAATGTGGTTCGCATGAACACTGCCCATGTTGACTTTGAGGGTTTGGATCGCCTTATTTCAAATGTGCGCCAGGTATCTGAGAAGATTGCTTTGCTAATGGACACGAAAGGTCCTGAAATCAGGACAACAAAGAGTGATAGTGACATATCCCTGAAAATGGGTGAAATCGTAAAACTCAAGGGCGACCCGAGTGGAAAAACGACTAAAGATTTGATTTATGTTTCCTATGCTAATATCGCTAACGATGTAGGTGAGGGCAGCCATATCTTGTTTGATGATGGTGAAATTGACCTTATAGTAAGATCTGTTGAAGACGGCATATTGCATTGCGAAGTTCTTAATAACGGTATTTTGGGAAGCAAGAAAAGTGTAAATGTACCGGGAGTACGCATTAATCTGCCTTCTTTGACCGAGCGGGACATCGAATTCATCGATTATGCCATTGAAAAGGATATAGATTTTATAGCTCACTCTTTTGTTCGCAATGCCGAAGATGTAAAAGCAATACAGACTATTCTAGACGAGCGCGACAGTCCCATAAAGATAATTGCAAAAATAGAAAACCAGGAAGGAGTTGAGAATATAGATGAAATTCTGGAAGTTGTGCATGGTGTTATGGTTGCCCGTGGCGACTTGGGAATAGAAATACCCCAAGAAAAAATTCCTCTTGTTCAACGTCAGTTAATACGCAAATGCGTTGAGGCCAAAAAGCCTGTTATAGTGGCTACTCAGATGCTGCACAGTATGATTAAAAATCCACGCCCGACGCGTGCTGAGGTAACCGACGTAGCCAACGCCATATACTACCGTACTGATGCAATAATGCTTAGTGGCGAGACCGCCTATGGAGCATACCCGGTTGAAGCTGTTGAAACCATGTCAAGGATTGCAAGAGAGGTAGAAGATGCCAAAGATTCACGCAACGACATTCCCGTTGACCTGGTTAGAAACGACATTACAGCCTACCTTGCCGATACAGCTGTTGAAGCATCAAAAGAATTGCCAATTAAGGCCGTGTTAACAGACAGCTTGACGGGTAAAACGGCGCGCTACTTAGCTGCTTTTAGAGGGGCTCAGCCTGTTGTGGCTCTATGCTATAACAAGCGTGTAGGTCGCGAATTATCGCTCTCCTATGGAGTTTATCCAAGATTAACGGAGCCCGGCAGCTCAAAAAGCGATATTATGCACAAGACAGTAGCAAAGCTAAAGAAGAAAGGAATATTGGATGACAATGACCTGGTTGCCTATCTTGGTGGTTCTTTTGGCATTGGAGGGGGCACTACCTACCTTGAGATTATTACTGTTGATGGCTTAATCAATAAGATTGATCGCTACGTTGACTAAGGGCCTAATACTATTGCCATAATAACCAAAGCCCGCCATATCTTGTCGGGCTTTGTTTTCTGAGAACCATAATGATAGCTTTACCTTAAAAAAATATTAAAAAAAAGACTGCAAAAAGCCTCCGCGGATATTGGAAAAATCAAAAGATACTCTATCTTTGCAGCGTCTTTTAAGAAAGACATTTTTTAATGATTTTTTGGTCTGGTAGTTCAGTTGGTTAGAATATCGGCCTGTCACGCCGAGGGTCGCGGGTTCGAGTCCCGTCCAGACCGCCAAAATTTTTATTGAAGAGTTTGTTTTAATGGTTTGGTAGTTCAGTTGGTTAGAATATCGGCCTGTCACGCCGAGGGTCGCGGGTTCGA
>ENA-UOOK01000130-UOOK01000130.1-fermentation-metagenome-genome-assembly--contig:-NODE-130-length-86295-cov-34.607004_pt1 | contig 86295 bp, 81 predicted proteins | sample MGYA00245777_ERZ724023 | MGnify/ENA primary metagenome ERZ724023 (study PRJEB28704, sample SAMN03018312) | fermentation metagenome | biome: anthropogenic terrestrial biome; feature: soil; material...
AAAAGTGGTACAAAAAATATTAGCGTTTTTGGTACACTTTATATTGACATTCACAATAGCTTTTATAATGTTCTTTGGTTTTTTAGAATTTAATATTTGTTGCTGTCTGAAATCCGTATTTTTCAGACGGATTTATGTAGTTTTTACGCCGATTGATGTATTAAATAGGAAAATATGTAGATTTTCCCACAATAAAGGACTAATATAAATGTAATTTATCCATTTAGAGAAATAGGGCGGATATGAAGCTACGCATATATCTACAAAATTCTATGTGATAATTAGTGATGGAGTTATTTAAATTTATCTTATCTAGAATTGCTGCCTTAGTCCATGAAGGGTTAATTTAAATAATTAAGACAAAGGAGATTTGATGAATAAGCAGGGACTAGTAAAAGGGGCTATTGTTCTCGGCATCGCTGGGGGAATCAGTAAAGTGCTGGGTGGTATTTATCGTATACCCCTGGCTCGTCTTATAGGTGATGAAGGGATAGCTATTTATCAGATGGCATATCCAATCTACACATCAATTTTAGCATTTGCTACAGCTGGTATTCCAGTAGCCATTTCAATCTTAATTGCTCGTAAGGAGACTCAAGGTTATACGGGTGATAGCCGAAGGATTTTCCGGGTTAGCCTAATCATGTTAGCTATTTTGGGCTTAATTACAACTTGCTTCGTGTTTAAAGCTGCTCCAATTATTGCACAGAATATATTGAATGAACCACGTGTTTGTTATCCGATAATGGCAGTAGCCCCTGCCATTTTTTTGTCCAGCCTTATGGCAGTTTTCCGAGGATATTTCCAGGGCTATCAATCTATGACCCCGACCGCTGTTTCACAGGTTGCGGAACAATTATTCCGGGTTATTGCCATTATGATATTAGCCTGGGTACTCTTCCCTAAGGGATTGCAGTTTGCAGTAGCTGGAGCAACCTTTAGTGCAGTTATCGGAGGAGTTATCGGCTTGATTATTCTAGTATATTATTATATTAATTTTGCTTTAAGATCCGGAACAACTAAACCTGCTCTTGTATATTCAGAAAGCAGTGTTATTAAATTGGGCAAAGAATTGTTGCATTTGGCTATACCGATTTCTTTGGGAGCTTGTATTTTGCCGGTGGTACAAATATTGGATGCTATTATAGTTCGCCAGAGATTAGAAGTGATACATTACAGCAAAATTCAAGCTACCATGTTATTCGGTCAGTTATCAGGTAAAGCTGCTGTACTTGTTGGTCTGCCAACAATATTCACTATTGCTATTGCAACAAGCTTGGTCCCTGCAATTAGTGAGGCCATGGCAAAACGCGATTTCAGGTTATTGAATAAGCGTATAAACTATGGCTTCCGCGCCGGAGCTATAATTTCTTTTCCTTGTGCGGCTGGGCTATATATCCTAGCCTATCCTATCTGCGATCTTCTTTACGCTACTCCCAAAGCTGGCATACCTCTAGAGACCTTAGCTATATCATGTATTATGATAGCTGCATTTCAGTTGTCCAGTGCAGGCCTGCAAGGTATTGGCCGTCCTGAGATTGCCATGTTTAGTCTGATAATTACCAGCTTATTTAAAATAATATTTAATTACACATTAACATCTATCCCGGTATTAAATATCCGAGGTGCTGCATTAGCTACTGTAATATCATTTTTTATCGGCTCTTTGTTAAATATTAATATACTTAAAAAAATGACCGGTATATCATATGAAGGACAAAGACTTTTTAAAATAGCATTGGCTACTATAATAATGGCAGTGGTTGTCAAATTTTCATTCTTATTTTTACTTAGTCTGAATGTTCATTCTCATATAGCCACATTAATTGCTATCATTATTGGAATATGCGTTTATGGTATACAGTTATTGGCTTTTAGAGAATTTAGTTTGGAAATATTTAAACTGAATTAACTGTGTTCTAATAAAATTATTTTTCTTAAAATATTGGGGTGTAATCTACTATGAAAGTCGAGTTACTAATCTAAAATCCGTACATTCAGATCACAATATGTAGCTTTTAGGCTAGTCGACGTATCAATTGGAAAGTGACGTTGAAATTGCAAAATTAAGGGAATAAAATTGATGTAGCGACAAAATATTACGGTGAGAGTAAGGGATGTGGCAGAAAGGAGAATAAACGGTATGAAGCAAATGGTTCGTTTCCTGTTTTATTTATTGGGTATCTTGCCGATTGGATACCTGTATAACTATGGTTTAGAGCTTACTAGATCATTCGAAATTACATTTCATAGTCGGCTTAAGGCGTTTCTTATCGTGGCTTACCCAATGTCGATAGGTATTTTATTAGGCCTTATGGAAGTTATAGCAAAGCCTAGAGCATATAAATTAGAGTATGATTGGGTCTTTGCTCTGGGAGCGGGTATCCCCCTGGCTTATTTAACATTTCAACCATTATTGCTTCGATTCCATATCGTCCTGCCAGGTTTACCGTACTCGTTCAATTTCCCTATTTCCGGGATACTGTTGGGTTTTGTTTTAATCTCGGCTATAAAAGGTATTCCTTATAATCTGCCGGCAAAAGCTAATTCATCCGCCATGTAGTCTTAAGTATAGCAGCAGGAGGACGTTGACGGTTTTATCTATATGCATTCGATTCAATAGATGTCTAATGTCAGAATATGAAATAGTACTGACTATCCGGAGACAAAGAGAATGGTCCATTGTTTAAGACACGAATGGCAATGGTAAGTACTGAATGAAAAGCGGTATTTTGAGGAGGTGTTTATATTGCCGCCGATACCCTGGTATAGTTATTCGTTTGTATTTATCTTAGTATATTTTGTACCGATTCTGTTCTTAATATTAAATTTGAGTATTTTGATTGTAGTTATCAAGATTTACCATAAGATTCAAAATATATATTAACGGATATTTCTTAAAACAGATTACGATTTATTTTAGTAGCCGTAGAAGGAAAAAGTTAAATTGGCGACTTTAAGATTAAGAAAGGAGAGACAGGGAGAACTGGTATTAAATCGTCCCCCTGCCTCCGGTGTCCCGCTCAGCAGCAGGAGCCGCCGTGTCTGCCCATTTTGGCCATGGCTTCCGGCACCAATTGGAGCAGCTTTTCCAGGCTGCCTTTTTGACTGAGTGAATATACCTGCACCTCGTTTTCGTCAATGATCAACAGCGCGGTCGGCGATATGCTCAGCCCGGCGCCGCCGCCCTCGCCTTTGCCCACCCCTTGCTGGGGCGCATTGCCTTCCCCTCCGCCGCTACCGAAACCTACCCGCACCGAGAGCAGCGGAATGACTGTCTTGCCGTTGCTCTGGATAGGCTCTCCGACTACCGTTTTGGCTTGGACCATATTTTCCAGATGGGAAACAAGCGCTTCAATATTGTCTTTAAGCATACTGAACAGCCTCCTTGTGTTTTTTACTATTTTTTATCTTCGGCCACCAAATGGCTCTGACCGGCCTCTTTAAAATAAGCCCCAATACGATGAACAGTATATGAAAGGGAATAAACCAGGTTTGAATCCACCCCCGCAGGTCGACCGCCTCTCCGGCAAATTCCGGTTTGAGATCAATGGAATAGTTCTTCACGGTACCCAGGGCGGTCATTACCCCCAGCACAAATCCGGTCAGGGAAGGATCGTCAAAACCATAAACCCCTGACAGTTTCACTTTTAGATGCAGGGCCCGCAGCAGCCGGCGGATAGATTTATTTACCGCCGCCAACAAACGTAGGTTGAGGAAAGAGAGAGGGGAATCCGATTGTCCTTTTCTCTTTTTTTTACCGGAACGGGATTCCTTGCCGCCGGGTTGCTTTTTTTCTTCGGCGGCCTTTTTAAAAGTTTTTTTCAGTCCCAAGCAGCCCGGGGTCAGCTCCAGCCTTCCTTCGTTGTGTTTCAGGTCCAGGCTCAGCAGCCCCCCGGCCCACTTTAAACGCCCGTGAAAGCTCAGGGTTTGCGCATATTCCCCTCCAAAGTCGATATGCACCGGAACCAGCAATATAACGCCCAGCAGGGCGGCCAGGGCGATAAGCACGTAAAGCAGAACCTCGGTCACTTCCCGGTCCCTCCCTGGTTATCCCGGGGCGGGAATAGCAGCCGCCGGGCCACAGACGCGGCCCCCGACATCAATTTGGGGACCTGATGGCCGGCCGCAGAAATCAGGCTTATACCAGGAAAATAACTGGCCCCCAGTAAGGCGGGGCGCCAGGCTAATTTCTGGGCTTCCCAGTAACTTAACGCCGTATTGGAGTCATCCGGTTGACCATATAGAAACTGATGAACGGCTTGTGAACGAAGATAGGACAGTTCCGCTGGAATTTCCTCTTCCTCGTTCTGGCCCAGCTCCAGCCACAGCAGCTGCAAACGCCCCATTTCCCGACGGCATGAACGGCAGCGGGCCAAATGCTCTTCCATTTCCTTCCGGGTTAAGGCGTCCATTTCCCCGTCCAGATACATTTGCAGATTTTCCTGATTGCACTGCACCTTATATCACTCCCAAGCGTAGTAGGTGGAGAATTCTTTCCGCAGCGCGGCCCGGGCCCGGAATAAATGGGTTTTCACCGTACCCAGCGGCACTCCGGTCTGTTCGGCTATTTCCCGATAGCTCATCCCTTCCTGATGGCGAAGGACGATCAATAATCGGTATGCCTGAGGCAGCCGGTTCAAAGCCTCCTGAAGAAAACGGCCGGCCTCCCTCCATTCGATTTCCCGGGCCGGGTCTTCCGGGGAAGCAACCGTATCGGCCAGGGTGAGTTTGCCGTCCCCCAGGGGCTGGTCTAAAAACAAAGGGGCAGACGAATGCCTTTGCAGGAAATTGACGCAGGTGTTGATGGCGATCTGCCGCAGCCAAGGTCTAAAAGGGCGGTTTAACTGATAACTGTCCAATCCCTGAAAAACCCGGATGAAGGTTTCCTGGGTCAGATCCAGGGCATCCTCCCGGTTGCCGGTCATGCTGCGGCAAAGGTGGTAGATATAGCCTTCATAGCGGCGCATCAACTCATGATAGGCCTGTTCCTGCCGATCGCGGCACTTAATTACCAGTTGGCGGTCCTCCTCGGCCAACGGTGCTCCCCCTTTCTTTATCATTAATCTATACCCGCAATTATATTAAAAAGTTTCAATAAAATAAAAAAATTGCCGCAGGTAAATCATAGCGATTTAATTTTGCGGCTTCCAAAATAAAAGCTGGGGAGACGGCCGTGATTATTATCCTCAAAAATGGGGAGGGGAAGATAATTGGCGCCGCCAGCTTTTTATCATTTAAGTTGTCCAATATTTCGTTACCGGAAAAATATTTAAGTTAAATATTTTCTACTGCCTCTACCAGTCTCATAAACGCATCCTTTATATTTTCCTGCCGCAGTTCCCAAACCGTATGTCCTTGTGATGGCAAATCATGAATCCTTTCACAATAGGGGATCGGGTCAGCTATCCTTTCAAAACCGACATAGTAAGCCAGAGCAAATAATTGCCGGCTGTTATGTTCCCATTCTTTGGTATTGATTTTGTTGGGAAGAATTAGCTTGATACAGTTTTCTTTTCCGGTTGAATCATGCATACATTGTTCCAGGGCTTTAAATTCCTCTAATTCATTAGTGTGGCTGAGATCAGTACATACAATTACAGCGTCAGTTATTCGATTCAGCAACCTGAAGTCTTCATAATTTATAGGGTGAATCAGCACATAATCATATGCAAGCATATCCGAAGCGGGGAAATCTATTATTGTATTATCGGAACTTTCGGGTGCATAACTCAACAGATCCATACCTAATCGGGAATTTGAAATGGTTAAATTTTTATTATCCGCATCTGATATCTTATTTCGCTTCTGATTTATGCCCAACCAGTCAGGGATTTTCCCTTTGGGGTCTGAATCTATTATTAACACTCTGTGACCCTTGCGTTTTAAACCACTGGCCAGATTCACTACTATCATTGTTTGTCCGCAGCCGGAATGTTTAGAAATAACAGATATTGTCTTCATAAACTCATCCTTTTTTAATAAAAACAAACTCTATTGAGTATTTCTGCAACTTGCAATAAAGAAGACTTCAGATTGCTTTATTTGAATTTTGGTGTCATCTATACAAGTTTAATTTCCGCATTCATCATGATATTGGTGTTCATGGCAGACCGATCCGGTCGATTTTAGGCTACCCTGCAGATATAGCTCTGCCACAGCCTTGGCGTCGCCTCTGGCGCCGACAATTACTTCGATACCTTTTTCATTGAATATGTCAATGGCGCCGCTCCCCATACCTCCGGAAATGATCACATTTACCCCCTTATCGTTCAGGAAATTGGGCAGAAATCCCGGCTTGTGTCCAGGATTGGCTATGGTTTCGCTTTTAATAATTTGGTTTTTCTCGGTATCAAAAATCGTAAAGCTCTCACAATGTCCGAAGTGTTCCGTAACCATTCCATTTTCACTCGCTACTGCAATTTTCATCATTTCTTTTTCCTCCATTTCTTCTAATGTTTGGTTAACTTCATCAAGCCAGGCGCCATCATAAAACTCTATCCGGCCCTGATCGCATGATTCCGATATTTTAGGATCAATCGGCAATTTTGCCAGTACCTTTAAGTTATGCTTTCCGACAACCGTTCCAGTACAGTAACAGATAAATTTTGTCCCTGCTCCAAAGGTACGCTCCCAACATTTGTTTCTTGGTGTTTCATATAGAAACTAAGCTTATACCTGTAAAATATCAAAAGTCGATATGTTCTCCGCTAATGTTTTTATAGAGCAATATTGTTGAAAAGTATTTTTATGGTCTGATCATAAACTTCTCTGGCAGCGCGTCCCGAAGCACAATCCAGGTCGACAATGGCCTGCCCGTTATTGACCGCTTTTACTGCCTCCGCGTCAAAGGGTATTCTGCCGACTATAGGGATCCCCCTGCCTTGACAAAACAGCTTGATTTTTTGAGTCTTTTCAGGGTTAATATCATATTTGTTGATACAAACAGCCATTTTAGTTTGGAAAGTCTGGGCGGTTTTGATAATGCGCTCCATATCACTGACACCTGATATGGAAGGCTCGGCGACAATCAAGACCATATCGACGCCGCTTATTGATGCAATGACCGGGCATCCTATTCCCGGGGAGCCGTCAATGACCGCCAGTTTGCCATCCACAATCACTGATCTCATCTGCCTTTTCACTTCCGTAACCAACATTCCGGAAGTGCCGCTTCCCATCTTAAGTTGGGCGGTGGAGAATACTCTGCTGCCGTCGGAATAAAGCCTTAGTTCACCATCAACCGCCGGCTTTAGAGACACCGCATTTACCGGACAGACGGCTTGACAGACGCCGCAGCCTTCACAGGCGTACCCATCCACTTGGTATTCATGATGATTTTTGATTGCGTCAAATCGGCAGTAATTTCGGCATAAGTCACATTGAACGCATAGCTGGGTATCTATTTCCGCCTTGGGCAGCCCGCAATAGCCGGTCCGTTTTGGTTCAGAGGACTGATCCATGATCAGGTGCAGGTTGGGCGCATCCACATCACAGTCCGCATAGGCCCTGGCATCGGCAAGTTTAATAAAAGCGCCGGCCAAGGTCGTCTTTCCGGTACCGCCCTTGCCGCTAAGGATTAGCAACTGTTTCATGCCGCACCTCCTCGGTCACAATCTGCAGCAGGGAAGAGAACATTGTTCTATATTTTTCTTTTTCCCTGACAGCGATTTGGGCATTTGAATTCAGTATCCCAAGCTCATCGTCAAATGGTATCCTGCCTAAGATTCTGATGCCTTTTTCCAGGCAAAATTCTTCAGCAGGATTTTCCCCCTCCAGGCACTTATTGAGCACCACTCCATGGGGCTTATCAAATAACTTGACCAGTTCATAAACCATATTTAAATTATGAACGCCGAACAAGGTAGGCTCTGCTACCAATATACAGTAATCCGCATCTTTGATGCTCTCCATGACTATGCAGGCGCTGCCGGGGGGGCAGTCAATGAAAGTGGGGCTGCCACCCGCAAGCTCATTCTCATTGAGAAGCTTCTTTATAAGGGGAATGCCGGACGCTTCACCAATGTTTAATATCCCTGTATTTACAGTTACATTATCTGACACTCCTTTTTGCACCTTCCCGATAAACTTATCTTTTTCCGAAAGGGCGTTTTCCGGGCAAAATAATGCACATCCCCCGCAGGAATGGCAAACTTCCTCAAAGATTTTTAATTTGCCATTAATGTAGGCCAGGGCATTGAAGTTGCAAAAATCAACACATATACGGCATCCGTTGCACAGCTCTTCATCTACAGAGGGAATATTAATTGCTGTTTCTTCATCTTGGACGCCTTCAGGTTTAAAAAACAGATGCCCATTCGGTTCCTCAACATCACAGTCTACATAAATGGATGTTTGCGCCGCTGCTGCCAGATTTACCGATATCAGTGTCTTTCCCGTGCCGCCCTTGCCGCTGAGCACAGCTATCCTCATATTTATTTGCTCCCATGGTTGTGAAATCCGCGATGAATCTCATCTAACAAAGAAAGCTTCCCATTGATAAAAGCATTGATATTGTCCGGAGCCGAAGCATCGGTTGTCTTATATATTTTTATATTTGCGGCATTGATCACCTCGGAGGCGTTTTCTCCGCACCTTGGCGTAAGCAAAGCGCCTATTCTGTAATCAACGACGGCTTGGGCCGTCTTAATCCCGGCGCCGCCCTGGCTGGCCGCTGCGCTGTTATTGATGAACTCACTTTCTTTTGAATCGGTATCATAGATGAGGAAATACGGCGCCCGTCCAAAGGATTGACACACACTGGCTCCGATGCTTTTTTCATCTACCGGTATCGCTATTCTCATAGGGAAGTCCTCCTTAGTGTCTATTAGTATTCTTGGCAATTTATTTAAACATTACCGTGATTTGCATAAAGCTTCGGCTCTATCAATCCTTTCCCAGTAGAAATCGGGATCTAAACGGCCAAAATGTCCATAGCAGGCCGTCTTTTTGTATATAGGTCTGCGCAGATTCAGATACGATTGCCCCCGGTCTTAGGTCAAAATATTCCTGTATAAGCTCAACAATCAGTGGAAATTTTCAGGCTCTTGCCATAGCCGCGCCGCACTGCGGGCACCTTAGTGCATAACAAGGCTGCCCGGGTTTATGCGGTACTTTTGTCCCGCACTGCGGACATTCGCAAAATCCTCCGGGCCCAGCACTTGCCGAACCTCCCATTTTGCCTCTGCCAGATCCACGTTTGGATTGACGGGCGACCCCTCCGCCACCAAAACTAAGCGGTCCTTTTCCATCTTTTCCCGGCATATGATTCACCTCTTTATTTTTGGCATATGTCATTTACAATTTTTATTGTATGCTATTCCGGGCATATGTCAATAATTATTTAGGAATTTATTTTATAACAACATATATAAAACGGCCAGCCATGTCTGTTCCCCTGAAATGTTCTATAAAAATTTAATTTCAAGCCGGCAGTAAAGCTACCAGGCATGCATTCCTAATAGTTAAGGCGTGACATAGTTTCAATTTTTTCTCCTGATAATTATTTTCATAGCTGCTTTCAGTATAAAAATGCCGATAGATGAAGAACTTAATAAACAAAAGTTAAGGGGATACTTCGATTAAAAAGCTATTTCGGGCGTTAAATTATCTAAAACTTAAATCAGCCAATAATCAAAAACAGGACCCGGCAGTTGGCGACTGTAAGTTGCAGAATATTCCTCAGTCTCTCGAACAGGCCAAACTGGAGTTAAAGCGAGTATTTGCTGATTGCGACGATTTCTGCTTACGCGAGATTTCATTGGGTACGGATGATGAAATAAACATCATGATCGGTTTTATGGAAGGTTTGGTTAACAAACAAATGGTTAACGCGGACATATTGAAACCGATAATGATTGAGTCCCATAAAATTGATTTAAAATACAACAATATCATCAATCTACTGCAAAAAGAATTACTGACTGCCAATCAGTTAACTGCGGTTAACAGTTTTACCGATGCGGTAGTATCTATTTTATCCGGCGATACCGTCATATTTATATCGGGTTACCATACCGCTCTGAAAGTTGATACCAAAGGATGGGAAGGAAGACCGGTGGAGGAACCTGATACGGAGTCAGTGGTGCGTGGGCCCAGGGAAGGGTTTATTGAAACCTTACAAACCAACCTGGCCATGATTCGCCGTAAAGTCAAAAATCCTAATCTGAAGTTTGAGAGAATGAAACTGGGAGCCCAGACTAATACTGACGTATATGTCTGTTATATCAAAGGTATCGCTCATGAAGGTATTGTGGATACAGTCAGAAAAAGATTAGAAGAGATAAAGATAGATGCCATTTTAGAGTCGGGATATATAGAAGAGTTTATTGAGGATGCGCCTTTTTCACTGTTCCCCACGGTTGGCAGCACGGAAAAGCCTGATGTAGCCGCAGCCAAACTTTTAGAAGGCAGGGTAGTGATTCTTTGTGACGGAACTCCTTTTGCCCTGACGGTGCCTTTTTTATTTATTGAATCCTTGCAAGCCAGTGAAGATTACTATTCCCGATTTTATTTTGCTTCGCTGGTAAGAATTATAAGAACGGTTGCGCTGGTAATAACTACTACTCTGCCTGCGGCCTATGTTGCATTAATATCCTTTCATCAGGATGTAATACCATTTAAGCTCCTGTTAAATATCGCGGCATCAAGGGAAGGTATTCCCTTTTCAGCATTTACCGAGGCCCTCTTTATGGGAATTACCTTTGAGTTTTTAAGGGAAGCCGGAGTCAGGATGCCGAGGCCTATCGGCCAGGCAGTCAGTATCGTAGGCGCCCTGGTCCTGGGTGAATCTGCTGTAAGTGCAGGGCTGGTCAGTAACATCATGGTTATAGTCACTGCCCTCACAGCTATATGCAGTTTTATGTCGCCTTCCCTGGGTGTGACCACAGTTTTTCTGCGCCTTATTAATCTGGCTGCTTCCAATATTATGGGATTTCTGGGGCTGACCTTAAGCCTTACGGCATTTTTAATTCATCTTTGCAGTTTAAGGTCTTTCGGAGTCCCTTATACGGCTCCGTTTACACCTCTGGCCGGAGCGGATTTAAAAGACACTGTAATCAGATATCCTATGTGGGCCATGTTTACCAGGCCGAGGTCTATTACCAGAAAAAATGTGGACAGAATGAATTTTAATCAATGATAGGGGAAAATTAGTAAATGCCGAGTTGGATCAAATTAATAACTATGGCCCTGCTTTTCAATTTAGTCACTTGCACTGCCACCGGCTGCTGGAATAACCAGGATTTGTCCGAGACCAGCATTGCTGCAGCTATGGGCTTGGATAAAGCTGAGGATAATAAAATCGAATTGACGGTACAATTGGTCAATCCATCTGCTCTTAAGAGTGCTCAGGAGGGAGGAGAAAGCAGTAATAAGGCGTCCTGGACCCTTTCCAAAACCGGTGAGACGGTATTTGAGGCCAATCGCAATCTGCTCTCAACTGCCAACAATAAGATTTTGCATAATCATATTCAGATAATTATTATCGGGGAAACTCTGGCTCGGGACGGAATTACCCGAATACTGGATTTTTTGGAAAGAGGTAATCAAACCAACCGCAAGGCGGATATCCTCATTGCCAAGGGCACTACGGCCAAAGAGATACTCAGCCTCCAAAGTGAGCTGGGCAATATTCCTTCAATTAATCTGGCCAATACCATAGACAATGAAGACAGCATCGGCAAGATCAAAAAAATTATGTTTACCGACTTAATGAAAGAATTGGCCACTCCGGGGAAAGATCCGGCGATAGGGGTGGTGGAAATAATGAATGATAAGGAGCAGCTTTTTATTAAAGACATGAAAATAGAAGGAGCTGCGGCTTTTAAGAAGGATAAACTGGCATTCTGGTTAAGTCCGGTTCAGACCAGGGGATTGTTGTTTGTGGAGAGTAAAATATCCAGCGCGGTAATAAATATCCCCAATCCCCTTGAACGCAGTACCAAGGTGGCTATAGAAGTCATATCATCTAAAGCTAAGACAAGTGTGGAGCTTAAGGATGGAAGTCCTGTTTTTAATATAGAAATTAATGAACAGGGAGATATTGTTGAGCAACAGGATGGCGGTGACCTAAGCTCTCCGGAAGCAGTAGAGAAGCTGAAAAAAGAGACGGAAACAGCTATTGCCAATGAAGTGAGAAACAGTATCCAATTAGCCCTGGATAATCGATGTGATCTTATGGGGTTTGGGGATAAATTGCATAAAGAATACCCCCAGTATTGGAATAAGGTTAAGGGGAACTGGGATGAAGAACTAAGCCGGGTTCAGTTTAATATCAAGGTTTCATCAGATATTGGCCGGGTAGGCTTGGTAAAAACCTCGGTATTGCCTAAATAAAAGGAGAAAGCAATGATGGTCATCGGTGTCATTCTGGTGTTCGCAATACTCATGGTGATTGATATTCCGTATTTTTTGAAAAACCAGAACTTTAAAATTATTTTAGCTTACTCTTTTTTGATGACCCTGGGATTGGCTTTGAGCTTGATTCTGGCCCTGGATATTTCCATCACAACTCCATCCCAGATTATAGAAAGTATTGTTAACATGATGTGAGGTGAGTATGTGCCTGAATATATCCGTATCTCTTATATTCAATTAACATTATTGCTTACCGGGTTTTTATTGGGCAGTTCAGCAATTATGAATCAATCCGACACAGCTCGGCAGGATTCATGGCTGGCGGCTATTCTGGCCGTTATTGCAGGAGTCGCAGTTATAAGCATGAATGTTTGGATATCGTTGCTGAACCCGGGGAAGTCTTTGATAGGAATATTAAAAGATAAATTCGGAAATGTTTTCGGAACTGTGACCGCTGTTCTTTACATCTGGTATTTCATTCATATAGCAGCACTGGTTACAAGAGAATTAGCCGAATTCATGGTCACTACCACCTATGCCGAAACCCCGATCATATTTGTCGCCATTTGCATGGTATTAGTCACAGCTTATCTAGTCAGACACGGACTGGAGGTAATAGCCAGAACCAGTGAAATATTGATACCGTTATTGATTGTCAGCGTTATTATAATTTTCCTGGTAATGATAAATCTTCATGAATATAATATAGAAAACCTTTTGCCTTTTAATGAGCGGGGATTAAAGCCCATTTTGCATTCTTCGTTTATAATGACGACTTTTCCCTATGGAGAAAGTATATTATTCACCATGATTTTCCCTTATTTGTATCACCGAAAATTGTTAAAGGCCTCAATTCTGGGAGTATTAATTTCCGGATTATTAATACTCGGCATTACGCTTCGCGACTTGATGGTTCTGGGACCGGACTTGATATCGAGAGTAATATTCCCGCCTCATATAACCACAGGCTTGATTCCCAACCTGGATATTACTCCCTTAGTGGAAGTTAATCTCATAATCGCCGGAGGAATAAAGATAGCTATTTGTATTTTTGCTGCTGCTCTGGGGATCGCCCAGCTTTTAGGGGAGCACGACCACAAGCCCTTTGTCGTCCCGATATCGGTGCTGACAGTTGTACTATCCATATGGATATTTGACGACATACTGGCATTTTTTTATTGGATAAACACAGTATGGCCTTATTATTCGATTCCCTTTCAATTTGTCATACCAGTCTTGCTGTTGTTGATGTCGTGGCTGAAGACCAAGCAACGTACAGTCTAAGCCGCTTTTCAATTCCGGCAGCTCAGCAGGTAATCTATATTCGGATTGATTCCTGGGCGATTTAAGGATATTATATTGATTAGCAATATTTAGCAGGGAAAATGCTGTTTTATAGATTTAAGAGCCGGTGTTTTATATGTTCATAGCTGATTTTCATATCCATTCCAAATACTCGAGAGCCACCAGCAAGGACTGCGTACCGGAAACGCTCGAATTCTGGGCACGGCGTAAAGGCATTGACCTTATCGGCACCGGCGATTTCACCCATCCGGCCTGGCGGGAGGAATTAAAAGAAAAGCTGGTTCCGTCAGGGGAAGGACTTTATACCCTCAAGGATGATTTCCGCCAAGAGGATCAAGCCGCAAGCGATTTGCTCAAGACTCAATTTATCGTGACCGGTGAAATAAGTTCCATATACAAAAAGAACGGCAAGGTCAGAAAGGTGCACAATCTGATCATCTTGCCCAGCCTGGAGCATGCCGAACTGGTATCGCGCCGACTTGAGGCCATAGGTAATCTGCACTCCGACGGCCGGCCCATATTAGGCCTGGACAGCCGGGATTTGCTGGAGATCGTATTGGATACGTGCGCGGAGGCCATCTTTATCCCCGCCCACATATGGACCCCGCATTTCTCCTTGTACGGCGCCTATTCCGGCTTTGACCATATCCAGGAGTGCTTTGAAGATTTAACCGGCTGCATTTATGCCCTGGAAACCGGGCTTTCCTCAGATCCTCCCATGAACTGGCGCCTTTCCGCCCTGGACGGCTTTACGCTGGTTTCCAATTCGGATGCCCATTCCCCGGCCAAATTGGGACGGGAAGCCAATCTTTTCGATACCCCGCTTTCTTATCACAACATTCTGCGGGCGTTGAAAAACCGCCATAGCAAAGAGTTCTACGGCACCATAGAGTTTTTCCCGGAAGAAGGGAAATACCACTATGACGGGCATAGAAACTGCAAGGTATGCTGGAAGCCTGCGGATACCAGGACTGCACAAGGCATATGCCTGGTATGCGGAGGCCGGATTACCGTTGGGGTACTGCATCGGGTTGAAGCCCTGGCCGACCGGGAGGAAGGATTCGTACCGCCGGATCCCCGGCATTTTGAAAGCCTGGTTCCCCTTCCCGAGATAATAGCTTCCTCAATCGGAGCCGGGGTCGCCAGCAAGAAGGTAGGGGAGATATACCGAAACCTAATCAGAAATTTGGGATCGGAACTGTTTATACTCCGGGAGGCAACGCTGCCGGATATTGAATTGGCCGCCGGTTCCTGGCTGGCGGAAGGGATCCGCCGGCTGAGATGCGGCGAGGTCAGCGTACAACCAGGATTCGACGGGGAATACGGCAAAATTACGGTCATGGACAAAAGCGAGATTGAGCGCTTGTCCGGTCAGTTGTGCTTTTTCGACGATACCGGCGATATTCTGGCCAGCCCGTCAATGCCTACGGTGCCAGTCGATGAAAAGGGTTCGGCCCGGCAAGACATGCTGCCGCCGATTTCAGCCGACGCCCATCCGCTGGAAAGCAGCGGTAAGGCCCAAGGTGCGGCTACTGCAGAAATTCCCTATGATCTGAACCGGGAGCAGTGGGAGGCCGTTTCCTCCTCCAGCCCGGCCATTGCCGTGATTGCCGGCCCAGGAACGGGCAAAACCAAAACCCTGGTCTGCCGCATCGCCTACCTGGTGGAAAAATGCGGCGTCCATCCCGCGCAGATAACCGCAGTCACTTTTACCAACAAGGCCGCCCGCGAGATGCGTACCCGCCTGGAAAAGCATTTCGGGCAAAAGCGGACCGTCGCCGCTATGACTATAGGAACCTTCCACTCCATCGGTCTGCAAATTCTGTCGCAAGCGAGGGATGGCAGCGATGTCGTGATTATTGACGAATACAATGCCCTGGCCATTATTGAGGAAATTATAAAGGAAATGCAGTTGGAGATTTCTCCCCGCGCTGCCCTGCGCGGCATATCGCTGCTTAAAAACGGGCTGGCTGCGCCGGAAGAAAAGCAATCCGGCTTTCAGGAGGAGACAGCCCCCGACCATCTGCCCGGCAGGGGAGGCCGGGCGGCAATCCCTGCCCAATTATACGATGCCTATTGTGCGCAGCTTAAGCGTTACGGGGTAATGGATTATGACGATATCCTCCTGGAAACGCTGCAGAGCTTTAAAGGCGGGAACAGCTGCTCCTATTTGCTGGTAGATGAGTTCCAGGATATCAATGAAATTCAATACCGCTTGATCAAAGCCTGGGCCCGGGAAAGCCAAAGTATTTTCATTATCGGCGACCCGGACCAGTCGATCTATGGTTTCCGGGGTTCGGATCTGCGCTATTTTGCAAGATTCGAAGAAAATTTCCCGGCCTTCCGGCAGTTCCGGCTTACCCGGAACTACCGCTCCACGCCCGAGATCATCCTTTGCGCCCAATCGCTGATCTCCTCGAAAAACGCCGGCAGTCCGGAGAGATTCCTGGAGGCGAGCAGGGCGGGAGGACTTAGAGTGCGTTTGATAGAAAACCGGGATGAGTTTTCCGAAGCCCTGTTTGTAGCCAAGGAAATAAACCGGATGGTCGGCGGCATTGATATGCTGGATACCCAGACCCTGGCGGCGTCTCGCCGTAAAAGCCCAGGGGCCCGACCGCCCCGAAGCTTTTCCGATATGGCCCTGTTGTACCGCACCAATCAGCAGGCGCGAGTCCTGGAACAATGTCTGGTAAAAGAGGGGATTCCCTATGTGGTGGCCGGGAGGGAGGACTTCCTGGCCGATAAGCCGGTGCGCCGGGCCCTGGCTTTTTTCAGATTTTTACTCAACCCCGGGGACATGGCTTCTCTGCTGCTGTGCCTGCAAGGGGAAAAGAATGATTTGATTGACCTGAAGCAAAAGGTTCTGGCCAGTTATGCGGCCGGGGAGAAAAACCTGGACTCTCTGTCAAGAATCATGGAAGAGGTTCGTCCCTCCCTGGAGCAGCCGAATCAGCCTGAAAATTTACCGGCAATGCTGAACAAGTATGCGGCCCTCATCCATAAGGAAAAGCCGGGGAAAGTTATAGATGCCTGGATTGACGACCATAACCTGTCCGACAGCCAATCCATGAGCTTGCTTTCCCATACTGCGGTCATGTATGACGACATGCCTGCTTTGCTGCAAAACCTGATACTGGGCCGGGAAAGCGATGTGGTCCGCAGCGGCGGCAAATCCTATTCCCCGGAGGCGGTTTCCTTAATGACCATCCACGCGGCCAAAGGCCTGGAATCTCCCATCGTGTTCATCTGCGGCGTCAACGACGGACGTATTCCTTTGCGAAACAGCCGGATCGACGTCAATATGGACGAGGAGCGACGGCTGTTCTATGTGGGGATGACCCGAGCCCGGGACGAGCTTCTTTTACTGACTTCCGGCATCCCTTCTCCCTTTATCGACGATCTGGCTGATGCACAGTTTACCAGAGAGCATGCTGCCGCCGCCAGACCAAAGCCCCAATACCGGCAGGCCGCTCTTTTCGATTAATCGGCCCGGCCGCAACACCCGCTATTATAAAAATTACCAAAACATGCAAGCCGGACCGTTGGCTAGCGTATATCATTAATAGAGCGAATGCAGAGGACCGAATATTGAAGGAGGCCGCGAGAAGATGAGATTTAACCGGAGGGCGGGAGATTTTGTGATGAAAAAAAGCATACCGCTAGTTGCGCTGATGGCGTTCGCATTGATTTTGTTTCCGGCCCTTCCGGCTCTCAGTTCAGCCCAGGAAGATTCCGGCATCAAAGTATATTGCAACGGTGATTTCCGGGGCAGCACCGCCTATATTGATTCCGCCAGCGGAGTGGGCATGGTGCCTCTGGCTCTCATTGAATCTTTTCCCGGATTGCGGCTGAACGTCCGTGACAATCAGGCCTGGTTTGCGTTGAACGGCCGGCAGCTGCGCACTACGATAGGGAGCAATGATTACACCATCGACGGGCAGAACAAGACCTGGCGGTGCGGTCTGCAGTCCTGGCGGTACGGAATCGCCGTCCCCGGACGCGATCTTTTCGAGGCTTTGGGGGCTAGTGTCCGCTGGGACGGCAACGAGAGAGCTATTTACATTGACGCTCTGCCGCCCGCCTCAACCGCGCCTGAAAACCTCAGTGAAGCAAGCCTGCCGCTGCGTCTGGCTTTCATCCAGGATGAACAGCTGTGGCTGCTGGATGCCGGCGATCCGGGAGTGCAGCCTTTATCGGTGCCCGGCAGCAATGTTGAGCAGATCATAGGCTGGTCCCCCGACGGAAAATGGCTGGCCTATCTGCAGAGGGTGAACGGCGAGCCGTTTTCGGGAGAGAAAAATCTGTGGGTGGTATCGTCCGACGGGCAGCGGCGTCAATGCCTTGATAACTTGCCGATGGCCTATCATACTCCGGTATGGTCGCCGGCGGAAAATATTATCGCTTATCAGGTTCAACCGGAGAATCAAGCTGACATTCAGGACATTGCCTTGAGAATCGCCTATCCGGAAAACGGGCAATGGCGATATCGTGAACTGGCGAGCTCGGCCGAACGCTCCCTGGGCTCGGGCTTGGCCTGGTTCCCGGACGGGCAAAGCCTGGCGGTAAGCTGGGTGCATGATAAGAACAATTTGCCCGAACTCAGCCGGATTGATTTGCAGGGCAGGGCCGGCAGCCTGCTGGTGCTGCCGGCGGCTTTGGCCGGAAATTATCAGGATGGAATGTATATCCGGGACATCACCGGTCTGAAATTGTCGCCGGACGGACGCTATTTGGCCTGTTTTCTGGGCATGAACTCCTCTTCCATGAATGCTGACGGCATGAATCTGCAGATCGTCGATCTGCAGCAAAGGACCTTGTTTCCAGTCGGCGGCGCCCTGGGGTACCCGGAATGGGTGGCCTGGTCCCCGAATAGTAGGGAAGCGGCGGTAATACTCGGAGGAGGCCGGGAAGCCAGCATCAACAAGCATCTGGCCCTGGTGCAAATAGGCGAAGACGGATTTAAGGTCCGGGATCTGGGCGAAACCGGCCGGGTGGACGGCAGGCCGGTTTGGGCCCCGGACGGCAGCGCTTTATATTTCAGCCGCGGCTCTGAGAGCCTGGCCTGGGAGGAAGAGGGCCGGCGTCAGGAAGCGCCGGTTCCCGGGCAGCAGATATTCTGCCGCCGGACTGAACAGGTGCAGAGCCTGAGCAACCCTGGAGAAACACAGGCCGACTACCCCCTGGCCTTATCTCCGGACGGCCGCTATCTGGTCATGCAGAGGCTGGACTACGTCGATCTGGGCGCCCTTCACTTGATGGATTTAAAAAACGGGCAAACGGTCAAATTTATGGATAATTTGCAGGCCCAACCCGGTTATTACGGCAATTATTACCCGGATGGGGTCAGCGTTTACTGGATGGAATAAAAGCAAGCCGGATGGCAAGGGGACGGTTCCCGATCATATTCTTGTTCTCAGTTTTATGGTAGCGAATAATCATGGCCCGATTTATAATTTAATGCAGAAGGCATACTATATTAAAAAGCTATAAATCAATTTAGTCGGAGAGGAGTAATTTTATATGAAAGAAATTACTTATACTGATTATGTTGTACCATTTTTAAACCAATTGCCCCGAGGAGCTTTTCTGACGGTAAAATCAGGGGATAGAATCAACACTATGACTATCGGGTGGGGCACAATCGGCTATATATGGAACAGACCGGTCCTATCAGTATTGGTGCGCTATTCCCGCTATACTTATGAATTAATTAAAAATGCGGCCGATTTTACGGTAAGCGTCCCCTTGAATAAAGAGCTGCAGCGAGCCCTGGCCCTGGCCGGAACGCGTTCGGGAAGAGAAACCGACAAGTTTCGGGAATGCCAATTATCCGCAGCCCCGAGCCCCAAGGTCAACAGCCCTTATGTTGGAGAATGCGGGTTGATCTATGAATGTAAAATCGTATTTCGCCAGAAAATGGAGGCGGAATATCTGAATAAAGATTTAAGGGAAAAATTTTACAAGGACGATGACTGGCATGAGATTTTCTATGGAGAAATCGTAGGCTGTTATTTAGCCGAATAGTTTAAAACAAATCGGATAAATATGAAAAGGTTATGACAAAGGGGCGTTCTTCTTGTCATATTGTTTTTTTGAGTGATTTTTTTAAATCTTATTATGGTGGTCAATTATAATATATATTGGAAAATAGTTATGCATTATTTCCCGGCTTCCGGATATTATGAGTTGAGAATGTGGCTTCCGGAAATATTGAAGAAGAGCTAAATCCAAGGGGGGATCATAATGTCGCAACGGCAAAGGTGGATTGTGTTGTTGTGCTTATTAGGAGCAGCAGCTGTATTTCTAATAATACCAAAGTCCTCTTTTCCGTATCTATCATTGTTGCTAGGGCTTTTAGGATTTATATTTATTTTTATTGCTTGTTTATTGGCTATAAAAGCTTTAAAAAAATGATAGCTTGATTCAATACTTTACCTGCTTTTCTTAGTCATCCTAATCGTTAACCTCCGGGATTATACCCAAAAGATAAAGGTTAAGATTTAGCCAGTCATGAGACAATAGGGAAAAAGACGGCAGATCGAAACCATAAAATAAAATGCAAAAGGTACATAGACAAGGGGCGGTGTTCTCGTCATAAAGTAGAAAACCCGGGGGACGACCCCGGGTTGGTGTTGCGTTAATCCCGGCGCAGGGCATCTATCGGATCCAGATTGGCCGCCTTGTTGGCGGGCAGGATGCCGAATATGATGCCGATAGCGGCTGAAAAGGTAAAGGCCAGCAGGACAGTGGTCCAGGAGATCAGCGGCGGCCATTTGGCCAGAGCGGATATCAGGAAAGCTCCGCCGATGCCCAGGGCCATTCCGATAATGCCTCCCAGCAAACAGAGTACTACGGCTTCAATTAGAAACTGGGTCAGAATATTCCGGCGGCGGGCGCCCAGAGCCATGCGCAGTCCGATCTCCCGGGTCCGTTCCGTTACCGAGACCAGCATGATATTCATAACCCCGATGCCTCCCACCAGCAGGGAAAGTCCGGCGATTATCCCGATCACCAGCGTCATTACCCCGGTCACTTGGTTCACAGCCGCCATTTCTTGCTCCATAGTGTAACCTTCATAGAGATCCTCGCTCCGGTGGCGCTTTTCCAGTATTTTAATACTGCTCTCCATGGCGGTTTTAACCTCTCCCGGCGTGCGGCCGCCCCCTTCAAGGTAGGATATATTGTCTTCGGGATAGATATCCAGCCAGACCCGGGTAGGAATATAGACGGATTTGGTCCCCGAGCCGAATAGTGAACTCTCGGCTTTCACCAGTCCGCATATTACCAGTCCCTGATTGTCAATGACAATTCTCTTCCCTATGGCGTTATCCCGGGGGAATAGTTCCCGGGCCAGGTCTTCGTCGACCACGGCTACTTTTCTTCTGCCCTGACAATCGCTCTCGGTGAGAAAGCGGCCGGCGGCCATCTCCAGCGGATGCAGGCGGGCGTAGTCGGCCTCGGTGCCCCGAACCTGGGCAGTTTTGGATTTGGTTCCCCCCTTGACCTGGGTATAAGAGCTGACGCCCGGAAGCAGGTATTGCACCTCCGGCACATTGGCTTTTATAATTTCGATATCCTGCATATTGAATTCATTGCCGGTTGGAAGTTCATCACGCCGCCAATCGACCGAGATCTGGAACAGATTGCTGCCGAACTTCTCCATTTCCTTCAGGATTGATTGCTGTCCGCCCTGACCGACTGCAACTACCGCGATAACTGCGGTGATGCCGATCATTATGCCCAGGGTGGTAAGAACCGACCGCATCAGATTGGCTCTGATCGAATCCAGCGCAATTCGTATGCTTTCACTCAGATTCATTCGGTTTCACCACCTTCAACTGGGTCCGATATCCCGGCAGGGTGAGGGTTGATTACTTCATCTACCAATCGGCCGTCCCGGAAATGCAGAACCCGGCGGGCATAAGCAGCGATATCGGGTTCGTGGGTGACCAGGACGATGGTGCGGCCTTCCCGGTGCAGAGACTGGAAAATATTCATGATCTCCAGACTGGTTGCAGTGTCCAGATTGCCGGTAGGTTCGTCGGCCAGGATAATATCCGGAGTATTTACCAGAGCCCGGGCAATAGCAATACGCTGGCACTGGCCGCCGGATAGTTCGGAAGGACGGTGATGCATGCGCTCCAGCATCCCTACCCGGCTGATGCAGTCCAGGGCCCGGCGGTTGCGTTCCTCTTTGTCTATGCCGGCATAAAGCATGGGCAATTCTACATTGTGCAGGGCGGTCATCCGGGGCAGCAGATTGAAATTCTGAAAGACGAACCCGATTTTTTTGTTGCGTATTACAGCCAGGTCGTCACTGTTCATACTGCTGATCTGGACTCCGCCCAGCCAGTATTGGCCGGAGCTGGGGGTGTCCAGGCATCCCAATATATTCATCAGGGTCGACTTGCCCGATCCGGAAGGACCCATTATGGCAGCAAAGTCTCCCGCCGCGATATGCAGGTTTATGTCCTGTAGCGCATGCACCGGATTGGATTGAGGGCGATATATCTTATTGATCTGCTCCATTTTAATCATGCTGCTCATCCCCTGCGGCGGCGGAAGGCATGGGAACCTGGCGCACCTTTTCTCCCTCCTTGAGCTGAGCAGGCGGGTCAGGTATAATGATATCGCCTTTTTTCAATCCCCGGCTTATTTCCAGATAGAGTTCCCCTTCCAAACCGGTGGTAACCGGTTGCAGACGGGCTTTTCCGTTATCGCATACCCAGACCTGTTTTTTGCCGTTGCTATTGTCCAAGGCTTCGTAGGGTATCACCAGGCGTTTCTTGGCGGCTACGCTGATAATCTCCAGATCTACTGAATAGCCGGGTTTTAAGCGGCCCGACTTATCTTCTACGCTGACCTGAACCGGCACTTCTACCGAGCGGGTATTATTGCTCTCTTTTTCCCGGGCCAGGCCGGCCACTTCGGTTACCTGGCCGCTGAATTTTTCTCCCGGCAGGGCGGCGGCTTCTATTATCGCCTTTTGTCCCGGTTTCACCCGGGCGGCGTCAGCCTCGCTTATCCCTACTTTGACTTGCAGGCGTTGGGGTTGTCCTATGGTCATAAACTGTTCTCCGGCTTTTATCATGTCGCCCGGCTGGTTTTCGAGATTCAATATGGCTCCATCCATCTCAGCTTTGATCAGGTAATGGCCCAAATCCTCCTCAGCGGCCTGCAATGCGGTCTGGGCCCGGCTCAGTTTGGCTTCCGCGGCTTTGCGATCTGCCGCTCTGGGTCCGTTGCGGAGAATATCGTAAGTTTTCTGAGCTTTGAGGAAAGCAGCTTCCGCGGCAGTCAATTCCTGGCGGGCAGTCTCCAACTCCTGGGCGCTGATAGCTCCTGCGGCGTACAGGGAATCCTTGCGCTGCCAATCTTTCTGTTTATTCTCGTAAGCGGTTTGGGCCTGTTCAAATTCTGCCCGGCCGATGTCCAGATCCTCCCCGGATGGGGTTATAAGGGCCTGGTAATCGGCTTCCTCTGCTGCCAGGTTGGCCTGGGCATCGGACAGTGCCTTTTCCTCGGACAGAGCATCCATAACTGCCAGTAACTGTCCCGTCTTGACCTGGTCTCCGGTTTTTACGTATAACTGTCTCAATATCCTGGTATCCCGGGCCACTACTTCCTGTTTGTTCTGAAGTTCAATGCTGCCGCTGGCATATACCTTTTCCCCCATGGTTTTCTCTTCCACTTTGGTGGTATGTACCAGGGTTCCGCTGTGGGTTCGGTTGCGCCACAGGTTAAGGCCGATTATGAGGGCGGCGATTAGTATGATCAGTACTATTTTAAATGCCGGTTTTCGGATCGTGGTTTTTATATTCAGAGCAGACACTTTTAACATTCACTCCTTGCATTACCAATGGTTCAAATATTTATTTAGATCATGGTGCTCATTTTAAGTGCACTGTAATAGCTGGTGCTCAGAGAGTAAACCAGCCATAGCAGAAAAATATAGAGGCTTACATTCTTGACTTTGCTCTTCATCAGGGCAGCTCCTCCCAGGGCAGTCAGGTATAGGCTCCAGAGCATGAAAGGATCGACATGGGATGCCATCATAGCTGCAAAACTATGGGAATCAGGAGGAAACAGGAGATAAAGGCTGGTGGATACATTGCCGAAACTCTCTACCGGGGTTGCCAGCCCCAGTCCCAATCCGATCAGGGAAGAGAGCAGAATGGGGAGGTAGGCATAGACACAGACGGAGAACAGCTTGCGGTACGGTACCTTATCCCCGGCAAAGGCATTGAAGAATTTGAGCAGCAAAGCCATGAGCAGGGCAAAAAATACCGGTATCAGTACTGCGCTTGCTATGGCAGCCACAACCGTAACCTGAGCTGTGGTTTCCAGGGCTTGAGGGCTGGCCAGAGCAGGATTATCAGGCAGTTGCTGCAACTGTATAAGGCCATAGGCTTTAATCTTGGAGAGCAATGGCACAGTAGCGGCCAGGCTGATGGCCGAGATTGTCAGCAGAGCGGCCAGCCAGGAATGATTGCGTTCCAGGTCGGCAAAAACACTGCTCGGACTGGTAAATATACGGGACAATCGCTGCCCCAGGGACAGGGTTTCGTTATTAAGTTCCAATTCCATGTTAATCCCCCTTTGTGGTTGTAAACCATAATTCCACAGCAAAGAGTTATAAAGGCTGCTTCGCCTCAGGGTGTTTCTAACCTTAAATAGCGACCGCAGAGAGTAGCAGTGGTGCTCGTAGAGTGCTATCAGGCTACGTCTGAGGGCTCCTGCATATTTATGCATCTAAACAGGATTTTTGCAGTGGAACCAACCATTGAATTTTGGTGAGAAAGACTTCTTCCCCCTTTTTAAACTACGGTTATATATACTAATTCTTGCATAGAGGACAGTAATTTCTGCCAGAAGCCCAAAAATCACTGCAATATTCCATAAATGCCTGGTTTCTCCTGCAGATCATCCGACACCAGTCTCATTGCGAGTATTGACCAGGTTGTTACGGGGGTCCCAAAAAAATTCATCATATCTGCCTGGACTTTGTAAGCTGGACACTTTATTTTCGTAAGCTTTATAATGTACAGGGAGGTACGGAGAATTGGAAATCAAGCGTCTTAAGTTTATAGATAAAAGTTATGTTATAACCCTCTTGATCCTGCTGATTTTCGGACTGGTGGTGCTGACCAGCGCCAGCAGCAGTATTTCCAGCGATCCCTATTTTTATTTAAAGAAGCAGATAACTTCCATTGTTCTGGGGGTTATAGCCATAATAATCATTCTGCGCTATGAGTATGTTGAACTTAAACAGTACAGCTGGTTTTTGTACGGCTTAGCGGTTCTTATGCTGATTGTGGTGCTGGTGCTGGGAGAAGAGGTGCGGGGAACGACCGGATGGATTAGTATCGGGCCGCTGCCGGCCATACAGCCGGCGGAGTTCACCAAAATCCTTTTGATATTGGCATTTGCCGATTTCTTGGAGCGCAGGAAAGGGGAACTCAATACTCTGGCGCAGATGCTTCCCTGTTTTGCCTATATGGGTTTACCTTTTATTCTTATCATGCTGCAGCCCGACCTGGGTACGGCTTTGGTCTACATAGCCATAACCCTGGTGATGATGTATGCTGCCGGCGCTAATCCCAAAATCCTGTTTACGTTGCTGTTTTCTGCCGTACTGCTCACCGTGCTGCTGTTCCTGGCCCATGTTCATCTCGGTCTGCCTCTGCCGCTGGAAGATTACCAGATCAAGCGGCTGATAGTATTCCTGGACCCTTACAATGATGGCCAGGGGGGGAGGGGACCGGGATGGAACACGATTCAGTCCCTGGTCGCCATCGGCTCCGGCGGGCTGACCGGCAAGGGACTGTTTAACGGCACCCAGGTACAATTGAACTTTCTGCCCGAGCATCATACTGATTTTATTTACGCCGTCATCGGAGAGGAACTTGGATTTGTCGGTGCTGTTTTTGTTATCATACTTTATGGCATCTTGATCCTGAGGGCTGTAAATATCAGCTATAATGCCAAAGAACTCTATGGTACCCTGATGGTACTGGGAATAACTGCTATGTGGCTGTTCCATATTTTTGAAAGCATCGGCATGTCCATTGGATTGATGCCGGTAACCGGGATACCGCTGCCGTTTCTGAGCTATGGAGGAAGCTCCATGCTGACCAACTTAATTGCGGTGGGCCTTATTTTAAATGTAAATATTCGGGGCAAGAAAATAGTATTCTAACGGTTGAGCCATACTAGATTAAGGTATGGTAAAGAATCTGAAGCCTTTTAGTGGGTGGAGCTGAAAGGCCTCGGAACAAACTTCTAAGGGGGCGCAGTATGGTTAAAGATGAGAGCTGCAATGCTGCTATGACGACTTTAAAAGAAAGCCTGTTGTTTATACCCAATTTCCTAAAACTCATTTATCGGCTGGCCCAGGATCCCCATGTGAGCAAAACTGACCGGGTCCTATTGCTGGGGACGGCGGCCTATGTGCTTTCGCCCTGGGATTTTCTTCCCGACATAATGCCCTTCCTGGGTCAACTGGACGACCTTCTCCTGGTGGCGCTGGTTTTAAAAAGGCTGCTGGACAGTGTCAGCCCCGATACCCTGTTATCCTACTGGGATGGCGATAAAGAACTGCTGAAACTGATGGAAAATATAATCGACCTGGCGGTGCAGTTTGTTCCCCAGGGAGTTTATCGCAAGATCGTCAAAAAATCCCGTCCCCAAGATTACACCGACGTGGAATATAAAGTAAAGTAGATGCAGGATTCACGGAAAGTCATATAGTTATCTGCAAATTCCGTCTACTCCGGGTCAAAATAAACAAACCCTCTGGTTAACCTGATGATTTTTCCAGAGGGTTTTCTAAATTTAGTTTTCAGTCCAGATTGCGGCGGTCAAATACCCGCTTGCTTTTTTTCTCGCTGCGCGGCAGGGTCTGGTAAGGGGATACTTCCACATCAGCAATGATGTTTATTATCGCTTTAATATTATGTCTGAACTCTCTGGCTGCTTTCGGGCTGGGACGCTCAGGGTCTTCCTCCACCCGAATCAGCACCGAGTCCTTGCCGTCCTCTCGCTCAATTATCATCTGGTATTCACTGGATAAGCCCGGGGTCATGCGAATGACATCTTCTACCTGGCCGGGGTACACATTTACCCCCTTTATCTTGACCGTGTCGTCGCTGCGGCCCAGTATGCGGCCCATCAGGGGATAGGGCAGACCGCATGGGCACGGTTCAGGGCTCAGATAAGTAAGGTCGCGGGTGCGATAGCGCAGGAGAGGCATCCCTTCCTTGGCCAGGGTAGTTATAACCAGTTCGCCCAGTTCCCCCGGAGGCAGAACCTTTCCGGTTTGAGGGTCAATTATCTCACAATAAATGTATTCCGGGTAATAATGGATACCACAGTGCAGATCGCAGTCGATGCCTATCCCCGGCCCGTAAATTTCGGTGAGACCATAAATATCATAACTCTCCAGGCCCAGAATCTCCTCCATGCGGGTACGCATCTTTTCTCCCCAGCGTTCCGAACCGAATATGGCCTTGCGCAGTTTAAGCTGATTTTCAAGGCCCCGCTTTTTGGCTTCCTCCGCCAGCAGCAGACCATAGGAAGCAGTGCCTATGAGTACCGTAGCCTGCAGATCCAGCAACATGGACAGTTGCTTATCGGTATTGCCCGGCCCCATGGGAATAGCCATAGCCCCTAATCTTTCGCATCCGGTCTGAAAGCCGATGCCTGCAGTCCACAGACCATACCCGGGAGTGATATGCACCCGGTCCCGGTTGTTGATTCCCACAATGCGCATACAGCGTTCCATCATTTCCGCCCAATCATCCACATCCTTGCGGGTGTAAGGGACTACTACCGGTTTGCCGGTAGTGCCGGAAGTGGAATGAATACGGACGATTTCTGATTCCGGCGCCGCCATCAGGGCCAGAGCTTCCTCCTGCCGCAGTTCTTCCTTGTCGGTAAAAGGCAGGTATTTTATATCCTCTATCGAATTGATATCGGTAAAATTGATTCCTGCCTGCTGCAGCTTCTTCCGGTAAAAACAGGAATGTTCCTGCAGGCGGTCCATCAATCTCCGTAAGAGAACGGACTGCCGCTCCCTAAGAAATGCAGGCTGATATTTTTCTTCAATCAACTCCACTGCTTTGCTCATCTCGTCTTTCCCTCCACATATTCTCTGCCCAGGCTGAAGGCCCGGGTATTTACTTCCTGCACCTTTTGGGGCAGATGGGCCAGGAGCTTCTCCAGCAATTGGGCTTCCTCAACAGCGGGGCACAGCTTCGAAAATGCTCCCAGCATAACGGCATTCAGTGCTTTGGTGCTACCGGCATTTTCTGCCAGTCGCCGGGCGTTGACCAATACCACTCCCGGGATCTGTTCCCGCAGGAAACTGATCAGTTCTTCCCCGTTATAACCGGATATCCCCAGATAAACGGTGGGAGGAACTATCATTCCCGTATTTACCAGGGCCCGGCCGCCGGTTTTTAATTTTTCCAGATTGCGTACGGCCTCGGCCAGTTCAAATCCCAGGAGGTAGTCGGCAGCAGCGTCAGGGATCAAAGGCCCCTGCAAAGTCTGCCCGATTCGCACCTGTGATACCACCGAACCCTCGCGCTGAGCCATGCCTATAATCTCGGAGGTACGAACCTCATAGCCCTGAGCGATAGCCGCTTCGCCTACTGCCCGGGAGGCCATGACCGTTCCTTGTCCGCCCACGCCGCACATAATTATATCCATCAGGACTCTCCTCCTTTAATGGCGTTAAAGGGGCATACTTCTATACAAAGGCCGCATCCGGCACAGCTTTCCAGTACCTGCGGCAGCTGTTTGGCTTCCATTACCAGGGCCGGACAACCTATCTCAGTTACGCAGAGGCCGCATTTTTTGCATGCTTCCTCATTAATTATAACCGGAGCTTGATTTTTGATCCGGGGCAGGTTAATACAGGCGCGTTTCATTATAACTACCGCGGGGCCGTCAAAGGCCAGAGCGTCTTTAACGGCGGTTTCGGCCTCTTTCAGATTGACCGGGTCCACCTGGCGAATAAAGGCGACCCCGCAGCCTGCCAGTACTTGGGTCAAGTCCAGCGCCGGCACTGCTTCTCCGGTAGCCGTTTGGCCAGTCCCCGGATGGGGCTGAAAGCCGGTCATGGCAGTGGTGCTGTTGTCAACTATCACCAGGGTAAGAGGATACCGGTTATATACGGCATTTATTACTCCCGGGATACCGCTGTGGAAAAAAGTCGAATCTCCCAGCACGGCGATGGTCTGACGCCCGGGTTCGCCCCGGCCGATACCCTGGGCCTGGGTTATCGCCGCCCCCATACACAGACAGGTATCCACCGCTGAAAGCGGCGGCATCATCCCCAGGGTATAACAACCGATATCACCGGTAAACACCACTTCCGATTTTTTCCCTGCCGCCTTGCGAATGGCATAAAAGGATGCCCGGTGAGGGCAACCGGCGCAGAGAATCGGCCGGCGGACGGGCAGCTCCGGTTTAACCATGGCCGAGGTTCGGTCGGTGTTTTTTCCCGACCAATGGGCAATGGCCTGAGCAACCAAATCCACGTTCAGTTCGCCGATTTCAGGAACCATGGCGTCATTTTTCCCGCTCAACTGTATATGCAGACCATGTTTACCTGCCAGACGCAGCATCGCATCCTCCACTACCGGATCCTGCTCCTCAATTACCAACAGCCGCTGGTGTCTTTGCAGATATCCAGCCGCTAATTCCTCCGGGAAAGGGTAGGGGGTAGATATTTTTAAAATCTCTGTATTATCTGTCAGATTAAGCCGAAGGAGCGCCTCTTTGACATAATGATAACTTACCCCGGAACAGGCAATGGCATATTCGCCCTGACCTTCCCGCCGGTTGAAAACAGAAGCGGAAAATTCCACGCTTAAATTCTTCAGATTTGCCAGTAATTCACCATGTTTGCGGTAAGAGACACTGGGAAAAATAACCCAGTCGCCACCTTTGTCAAAACCGGTCGGAGCGGCCTTAATATTTATTACCGGCAGCTCCACATCCTGTCCCACGTGGCATACTCTGGTGGTGGGGCGCAGTATCACCGGCAGGTGGTATTTTTCCGATATATCGAAGGCGGCAATAGCCATTTCCATGGCTTCCCGGGGATCGGAGGGATCCAGTACCGGGACCTTGGCAAAGCTGGCAAAATGCCGGGTATCCTGCTCGGTCTGAGAACTATGGGGCCCCGGATCGTCAGCCACTACCAGAACCAGTCCGCCTTTTACTCCCAGATAAGTGCCGGACAGAAGAGGGTCGGCCGCCACGTTCAACCCCACCTGTTTCATGGTGACCATGGCCCGGGCGCCGCTGATGGCGGATCCGTACGCAACTTCCAGAGCTACCTTCTCATTAACGCACCACTCGGCATGAAACCCGTAGCGTTTGGCTTGGGCAGCCAGGGTGCTGAAAATTTCGGTGGAAGGCGTACCCGGATAGGCGGTGGCCACCTTTACCCCGGCAGCTATAGCTCCCCAGGCGATAGCCTCGTTTCCCAGCAATAACTGTTTGGTCAATTCTTACACCTCGCCTATAAAATAAAAAGCCAGGTCAACATAATAGGTTGACCTGGCCCGATTATCCGCAACCAGCTCAACTAATCTCATCCGCACTTGTCTCAGCTCTTCTCTTCTGCTTACTATAGCCTATTCTAGCATGGGATGGTGAAGATTGTAAATGATTTTACGTTCGTGCCGGTTGGCATTTTTTATTGGTAAATAGGCTGAGATGCTTATAATCCATGGCATAAAATCAATCGGGCAGCTATATATTGTATAAAAAATGGGTACAAGTTTAGATTCGGGGTGATAGGTATGCTGGGAAGCTTTAAAACCCGTATGTTAATAGTCATCGTGATAATTACTCTGGCAGGATTGGCTATGCAGTCCAATAACGGCAGCCGGGAAGTGGTCGAACCGATAATTGTCTATGTGCTGAAAGATTATGGAGTGGAGAAAAAAATAGCCACCTTTGTACATAACGTCCGGGACGACCGCAGTATCATATCGGTATCAGGAGATGCCGCCATGCAGGTCCCCTGTGCCTACCTGGAGCTTACCCAGAAATATGGCTGGTACTGGGACCCGGCAGAACAGAAGCAGAGCTTTTATCCCGGACTCAGCTTAAAGGTGGAGGAAAACACTCTGGTAAAACCGGTAATGGCCGGAAAGGTAGCCAGAATTTCCAGCGACAGCAAGGGGCGAACCGTATTATTGCAGCACGAGGACGAGGTTTATTCTCTATATGGGGGACTGAAAGAGGTGCTGGTGGAGGAAAAGGATGAGGTGGAACTGAATGATACCTTGGGTAAATGCGGCGACAACTTATATCTGGAGATGAGAAACCAGGATGGACCGCTTAACGTCAATTATCTTTTTGAATAATGCGGCTGGGTAAGCTGGCCGGGGCTCTGGTCAAGGTTAACCCGCTTTTTCTACTGCTGTGCGGCATATACATTTACCTGGGACTGGCCCGGGAAATACTGGTGGTAGTAACATCGGTACTGGTGCACGAAATTGGCCATGGTATCATGGCTAAAATTATGGGGCTGAAAATAGCTGAAATTGATTTGCTTCCTTTTGGCGGGCAGGCTAAGATTGAGGACTTTACCGGACTGGACCCGGATAAAGAGATATACGTTGCTTTGGCAGGACCTATAACCAGCCTGTCTTTGGCAGCGTTTTTTTATTTTCTGCCCCTGAAATTCGACCCTCTCACCCTGGATATGATGGTTAAGGTTAACCTGCTTTTGGGATGCCTGAATCTTTTACCGGCTTTGCCCCTTGACGGTGGTCGGGTACTGCGGGCTTTGCTGTCGTCTTATCAGGGCTACAAAAAGGCTACCCGGGCGGCAGCCTGGGCTGGTGAGACCATAGGAGCACTGATGATTGCGGGAGGAGCTTATCTCACCTGGAGAAGCCTCAATGGCGCCAACTTCATTATATTGGGGGTCTTCCTGTTCTGGGCGGCCCGTCGGGAAGCCCGTTTACTGGTCTATGCCTTCATGCGTTTCCTGGTCCACAAAAAAGGAGAATTGGCTCGAAAAGGTTTCCTGACCTCCCGCCAGGTAGTAAGCTCGGAAAACGCCGCCGTAAAAGCCATCCTTGACTCCAGCCAGCCTAACCACTACCTGCTGGTGGTGATAGTCGACCAGGAGCATCATATAGTAGGGATGCGCAGTGAAGCCGAACTCATCGAATGCCTGTTTGAAAAGGGCCCCCGGTCTACTCTGCGGGACTGCTGAACCGGATAAAAGGGCGAGCCTATGACTAATTAATGGGTACAATTCTCAATCAGATAATCCGACGCCTTATGCAGATCAGATCCAGGCATGCCATATTGCTTTTCGAACAGCGGCCACATCTCCACCGCCGCCTCCAGTATTGCAGGATCAAACTGCTTCCCTTGGTTCAGCTTTATTTCCCGCAGAGTCTCTTCCAGGCTGAAGGCTTTACGGTAAGGACGATTAAAGGTCATAGCGTCCACCGTATCGCATATGGCTATTATTCTTGAGCCCAGGGGAATCTCTTCTCCTTTCAGTCCTGCCGGGTAACCATTGCCGTCCCAGCGTTCATGATGATGACGGACAATCTGAGCGTAGGTTTTTAAATAGCGGGATTGGGTCAAAATATCGTGCCCATAATCAGGATGCCGCTTTATTTCTTCCCACTCTTTCCGCGATAACGGGCCGGGCTTTTTTATTATTGACGCCGGAATCTTTATTTTACCGATATCATGAAGATGAGCGGCTATGTGAACTTTTTCCAGTTCAATTCCGGCCAGGCCCAATTTCTTGCCCAAAAGATAAGACATGTCGCCTACCCGCGCACTATGCCCGCTGGTATATATATCTTTGGATTCCAAACCTGCTATCAGATGCTCAATGACATCATGAATAGCGCTGTTCAATATTGCTGATTCCTCGTTGAAAATAAAGATATTACCACCTTCTATCAATTGATTCACCCTAATCGCGTATAATTTCTTTAACTCATATTCTGATAGCCGTTCCCGTTTTCTGTTACTTCTATGGGTCCATATTGATGATCATAAAAGTAAATGCGGTTTCTTCCCGCTTCCTTGGCCGCATAAAGGGCTATGTCCGCTTGCTTGCACAGCTTATCGGCCGATCTCACCGAAGCCTGGCTGGCAACGGTGATTCCCGCCGAACAAGTTATTTTAAATGTCTGTCCTTCATCGTCCTTGAAAACATGTTCCCGCACCTCCCGGCAAATCCTGCAAGCGATATGTACAGCTCCATCCTTGTCGGCATCGGGGACCAGAACGGCAAATTCCTCTCCGCCGATACGCGCCACTATTTCACCGCTTCGCACAGTCTTTTCAATTGCCCGGGAAAGTTCGGTCAGCACTATATCGCCCGTCTGGTGCCCATATTTATCGTTAATTATTTTGAAGTGGTCTATATCCAGCATGATCAGCGAAACTGACTGGGGTTTGCGGTTCATATGAGCGCATTCTTGCTCCAGATGGTCAAAAAAATAACGCCGGTTGTACAGCCGGGTAAGGGGGTCGGTCATAGCCATCTCTGCCAGGCAGGCGTTGCTTTGGTTCAATTCATCCTGAGCCGCTTTCAGCATCGCTATGCTGGCGCGCAGTTCCTGCTCTCTCTTCTTGATCAAACGAGCCATCCATCCCATATCCCGCATCAGGGATATGAATTCGTTTTCATCGCTGTTGATCAAACCTTGACCGGGCAGGTCGTCGAAACCGTCATATTTCCCCTGCTTAACCTGTAAACAAAAATCCTGAAGCCTTTTTATTGCCCCCATGAATAAACCGTTTACCACCAAAGAGCCCAAAAGCCATGATATGGATAGAGCTACCAGCACCCCCAGCACCATGGCCAGATTAAACCTATCGTCATCAAGCAAAGGCGCGGCAGCTATAACGGCGACCACCAGCGGAGCCAGGCCGGTCAGCAGCAGGCTGCTTCTCAGAATGGTGGTAATTTGGATGGAATTTATTTTCGCCATAACCTTCGTTGCCATTTCTTCCATGGGCAAATACCTTTCTATGTAAAAAACGGAGCAAGAATTAGTATGATAATCATGATAATGATAATCATTATCATGATTATCATACTAATTTACTCAAATTTTGTCAATCAATATTTCAAGAATCTTGATAATAATGATAGGAAATCAAGAGAAGATTTTTGCCATGGTAATTATTGAGGAGATGAATTTGGGCTCAGGCCAAGATTTTAGTTGCCTGAGTGCAGATTTTTGTTGCACCTGGCCAACATTTCTGCAATAAAAATACTAATGATTCGGCTATGTTTTTTACATTGATTCAGGGGAGAACGCGGATATATTAAAAAGCCTGGTATTGCGCATCCGTTTTGCTTTTTTAATCTGCGTCTATTTACTTATTTAATTTGTAGTATATATAAGAATGTTAATATATAATTATATCCATATAAGTAAAAAAATAATATATAAGATACTAAATGTAAATAAAAACAAGAAAAGCAGATATTTTTAAACTAAATATATTTTCATAATATAACTTAAATTGCTGATAATTAATTTTGTTGCGGGATAGAAACAAATATGAGTGGATTTCAGTAACAATTGATTACTCAAGGGCCGGTAGAAGTAGATTTTGGACAAGTGGCACACTCTATGCATTAGAACTAATTGAATCTATTGCTTGAAAAATGGCCTCACCCCTCAATGACGGCAAACAACAAAGGAGGTGATGGGTCCGATAATAGCCAAAATGAAATATCCTGTAAAAGTTCAAGGAGTTTAATTTGAAATCTATATTTATAGGAATGAGGTATTTATATGAAAATTCGGGAAATTATGAGTTCCAACCCTATTACCTTAAGTCCTGACCAAAAAATCAGTGAAGCAGTAGCTATTTTCATAGACAATAAGATAGATGGCGCCCCAGTAATAAACAAAAACGGGAAATTAGTGGGCCTTTTTACCAAGAGTCATATTTATCGTTTAATAAATACCAGTATGGATATAGATGCCAGAGTTGAAAAGTTAATGACTCGGAACATTTTAGTCGGTTATCCCGATGAGGAGTTTGGGGAGGTGGTTAATCCCACCGTACCTCGGCTTCCTGTGGTTAATGAGACCGGGCATGTTGTAGGCATGATTACCCGTGGAGATATAGCCAAAGCTTTCTTTTATTCCTACAGTAAAATTTGTCTGGAATATGATACTATAATCAATTCAGCCTATAATTTGATTGTCTCCGTAGACGAAAAGGGTATGATCAGAATTTGGAATTCGTCGGCGGAAAGATTGCTGGGCAAGAGAGCAGAAGACGTTATCGGCAGAAATATTCTAGATGTGCTTCCTGACAGTGATCTTATTGATGTAATCCAGACTGGAAAAGTTGAGCCCGTGAGGAAAGTGAAGCTCAATGAGCGTTTCTTTATATCTAACCGCTCCCCTATTATAAAGGATAGGAACATAATTGGAGCGGTAGCAGTTCTTCAGGATATATCCGACCTTGATAAAATGTCTCAGGAATTAAGTTATGTCAAAGAGTTGAATAAAGAACTTGACGCTATAGTGGAATCATCTTTCGATGGGCTATTTATAACCGATGGCCAAGGAATTACCTTGCGTTACAATAAGGCCTTTGAGCAGTTGACGGGGATAGAGGCCTGTGAATACCGGGGACGAAGCGTAGATGAAATTAAGCGTGACGGAATTATTTCCGATCCTGTTACCTGCTACGTACTGGAACAGAAGAAATCAATAACCGTTATGCAGAAAAGCCGGAGCGGAAAAATCACCCTGACTACAGGGAATCCGGTGTTTGATGTAAAAGGTGAGATAATAAGGGTCGTTTGTAACGTCAGAGATATAACTGAACTGAATCTATTGAAACAGGAACTGGAGAAAGAACAAGGGTTAAGTCAGCATTATGAGAACCAAATTCGGGTTATGCAGTTAAAATATACGGCCAATGAAAGACTGGTGGCAAATTCCCCTAAAATGAGGAATTTGGTAGACATGGTCATAAGATTGGCCGTAGTTGATTCTACCATATTAATAACCGGTGAATCAGGTACCGGCAAGGGGCTAATTGCGGAGACCATTCATTCCAATAGTATGCGCAAGAATAAACCTTTAATCAAGGTGAACTGCGGAGCCATTCCTGAGAATTTGCTGGAGTCAGAATTGTTCGGATACGAAGGCGGGGCCTTCACAGGAGCTAAGAAAGAAGGCAAGCCGGGATTTGTTGAACTGGCAGCCGGAGGTACCATATTTCTGGATGAGATTGGCGAGATACCTTTAAATTTGCAGGTAAAGCTGCTGCGGTTTTTACAGGATAAGGAGATTACCCGAGTCGGGGGAGAAAATTCTATTGAAGTTGATGTACGCATTATCACTGCTACCAACAGAGATCTTCTGGAAATGGTGCAGAAAAAGCAGTTCCGTGAGGATCTTTATTATAGATTGAATGTAGTACCGGTGAAATTACCGGCCCTACGCGAAAGAAAGGAAGATATCCCCTCTCTGGTAGCCAATTTTACTCAAATCTGCAATCGCAAATATAAGATGAATAAAAGGTTCTCTCCCGGAGTTATTGAGGCTTTCATACAATATGATTGGCCTGGTAATGTAAGAGAGTTGGAGAATCTTATTGAGAGAATGATTGTTATTACGAACCGGGATATAATAACCACGGGCGATCTGCCTTCTTGTTTATGGGATACGGTGAAAGATGATAATTCGTGTGTTCTGGTTTCGGGAATAGTTCCTCTTAAAGAGGCTATAGAAATGGTGGAGAAACAATTATTGGAAAGGGTTTATGCCAAATATCGGACTACCAGACAGATGGCGGACGCATTGAAAGTAGATGCTTCAACCATAGTAAGAAAAGCGGCAAAATACCGCATTTCCAAAAGTCTAAGACTCAATCATTAACTAAAGCCTTAAAGCCATCCGGTGAGACAGTATCAGTCACAAAGCCGCAACTCCAAGGCAAAGTTAAAAGAATGGCCGGCTCGACCTCGGCCTCGGATACCACCTGGGGAGAATTTTACCGAAGGTTTTTAAGCCTTCGGTATTTTTGAATCAATTTATAGTTTCCTACGATTTTTTATTTGATAAGCTTTGCAGCAAGTTTTCCATTTCAGCCCCAACCAGCAAAGGCATCTGGTTCCAGTATAGATAGCCGGACACCGCAGGGTGCGGCAGAACATGGCATTTTAATGTCTTCGCAGCGGGTATGCCGGCAATCAGCGGATCGGCAAGCATACTATCATATTTACCGCTGCGCAGCATCTTAATCAGGTGACCTTCGTCTTTCAGCAAAATATCCTCCGGAAGGGCTAGTGCCGGCTCCAGGGCAAAAAAACTGGCCACAGTTATCCTGCGGCAGCTACCTGCTTGCCACAGGGCTGCCCGCAATGAATTGGCCATAACCTGCTCCCCGACAACCAGCATGGAAGAAACCGCCTTTTGGGTTGAGGGTCCTCCGGTGATGATCCGGCTTACCTTGTCCAGTTCCGTTTGCCGGATCATTTGAATTATGCTTTGACTATATCTTTGTCCCAGGGGGACAGCGACGATATAGGGAATGCCGAACTGTGCCCGCATATATTGGGCTGCCGCCCACCCGGTCTGGGATACCACCAGATTAACTGCGGCGCCAGCAGCCCGGCGCACCTGTTCCAAATCGCTTTCCATCAATAAACTGGCATTGATCTTAAACCCATGCTCTTCCAGCAGTTTTCGAAAAAGTTTACTATTATTATTAGCCGAAAAATCCAGAGGGGTCAGTCCCAAAATGTTTACGCTATTAGCTATGGTCATCCCTGCGGGAGCGGTAAATCTTTTCAGCAGCATCATAAACGCATCGGAAACGCCTTTGTTGTAATAGGAAAAACCGGTGGTATTAAAACCTAAAGCGGGGCGACCGCTGCGCGCTTCTATTTCCCGCGCCATCCCGGTCATATCCATACCGATAATAGCCGGAACCGGGCTTCCCAGCACCGCAATAAAATCCGCATGCAGTTTTTCTGCCGCCTCAACTACCTGCAGGATTACTTTTTCATCATTCCCAAGCACTGCATCCATGGTCCGCAGCTGTGAACAGAGGATGGATTTTTTCTTTACTGTCCAGCGCGGTTCGTCGCAATTGATATAATTGCCTGTACAGCCTTGAGCGTCGTTGATAACCACCAGGCAATTTAAATCAAATAAAGCTGAACAGACCCCCGAATAATCACTGGAAAAGGTGGGAAGGTAAATGGACAATTGTTTCATTAAAACTGTACTCCTTTTTAGAACATGTGGGTTACCAGGATGTTTGCTTATCACAGGCAGCGCGCATAAGCCCCATTAATTTTCGGATACCGTGAAAGCCGTAAAAAGATTCGTCATCAGAAATTCTCACAAAATGGCGGGCCCGCAGCGTATAAGCGCAGTCAAAACCAATAGCCAGACATTCCGGGCTGAACCCGAAGCCAGGAATGGCATCGTATCTTTCTGTCCGTAAAACTTTGATATGCGGGTACTGTTGAGTCAGCCAGGCCTCGTCCTCACGGTTGATATCTCTGATGCGCGTAGTAAATATGGCCTTTACCCGGAAGCCATATTGGTGCAAGGCTCTGGCCAGGGCAAAAGGTCTTAAGGTTGCGGAAGAGTCCACAACGACCGGCATGTCGCCCATATGTTCCCGCGCTTCCTGCACCGCACGCCGGGTTTGCATGATTTCCGAATCGAAATCCGGGCTTTTTTGATCCAATAGAACGGCAATATTTTCGTAATTCTGCACAACTTCGCTGATATCATAAGACGCTGGACTGACGAAATAAGGAATACCCAGTCTGCGACTCATATTTTCCGCGGCCAACTTCCCTATAGGTGCCAATACCAGATTCAAGCGGCTGTCCGCCATCTGCTGATATTCCGCGAATGTCCGGCAAGCGAACATCTGGCGTACCTGATGGACTCCCCACTGGTTCAGCACGGAAAAGAATTCACTTTCCGCGTCAATAGGAGCAAAATTACCGATAAGATTAATCCCATCGTCCTTTTTTCCGGAATAATCCAAAAGGCCATAGAGTTGATTATAAATACTCATTCCGGGCATTGTTTTCCCATCCAAGGCCACGGGGTGGTTATGGCAAACGGTGAAGCGCAGGGAAGGAAAGCGGGTGCTCAGTTCTTGCAGCAGAGCTTGTTCGTCGGTACCTAAAAAGTCGTCAATGCATTTTAAAAATATAATAAATGCTTGGGGAAGGGGCTTTAGTACCGTTATTAACTCTTCAACGGCATCGCCGATGAATTTTTCATAATATCCGGATGCTATGTCAGCTTCCGTAATCTGGAGAAAAGAAACGGAATCTTTCCTGCCCAGTTCCAGAGCCTGAAGGGAATGGTGACGGCCGCAGGCAGACGGACATACGTGCAGGTTGTGGCTCTCCGGCAGGCGTAAGAAATCGTTATGCTGTCTATAGTTGGGAACAAAATAGGCAAGGCCTTTGTCAGTCAAAATATTACGTATGTCAGTCATTATTAAATCATCTCCGAAACCATAATTCCTGGCAGGTGAAATATTGCAACCAGGCAAGCTATAAAATAAAGAGGCCGGGAATTTTGCCCGGCCCTACCAGACGCATTGTATCCTCGGCTTCAATTTCCACGGCGATATTTTCCATAATTACATTAGGCCCAGATCCCACAGTTCCTAATTACCAGCTTCATACCCATTTCCTTTTTTTCCTTCTCAGTAATAAAAATATAAAAAAGGGAGCGCCGATTAGTGAGGTCAAAATGCCTAACGGTATTTCCATGACAAATAGACTTCGGGCCAGATCATCAATAAAAAGAAGATAAGCGGCTCCGATTAATACGGAAGCAGGAAGAACTACTTTATTATTTTGCCCTACGATCAATCGGGACAAATGCGGAATAACCAGGCCAACCCAGCTAATTTGGCCCCCGACTGAAACCGCCGCGCTGGTAATCAAGGTGGCGCAAAGGATCATTATGAGCCGTATCCGGCTAGTATTTATCCCCATGGACTGAGCTTCCTCATCCCCAAAGGAAAGGGCGTTAAGCTTCCAGCGTAATAAAAGCAGGGGCACGGTTCCTAGCAGTACTGGCAGAACAAGAATCTGCACATCTTTCAGGGATATGGTAGTAAGTCCCCCCATAAGCCAAAAGGTTATAGCCGGGAGTTTGCTGTAGGGATCGGCGACATATTTGGTTATGGAAATGAAGGCCTGAAACAGTGCCATAACCACCATGCCCACCAGAACCAGCATCAATATTTCGTCCTCGCCGTTACCCACCGCCTTGCTAATGGTGTAAGACAAAGCGACAGCCGCGATCCCAAAAGTAAAGGCACTGATTTGGACCCCTACGGCATTGCAGGACAATAATAAGGCCAGAGCAGCGCCGAAGCTGGCTCCAGCCGAACATCCGAGAATATCCGGCGATACCATGGGATTTTTAAACAACCCCTGATAGGTTGCTCCAGCTATGGAAAGAGCGGCGCCGATCAACATGGCGGCGAGAATTCTCGGCAGCCTGATCTTGAATATGATGGTTTCCACCATATTTGACCAGGTAGGAGGACCGTGGATTATTTTAACCCAAAATACCTGCAGCAGTTCTGCCGGCGACAGCGTAAATCTTCCTATAAAAAAAGAAAGAAAAAATAAACCGACCAGTATAAGCAGGCATATCAGCAAAATAAAACCTTTATTATTATTCGATTTTAGGACGGCTCCTGCCCCGATACCAGTATCAGCGGCGGAAATTCGATTTTTCTTGGTATGGGGAAATGCAATCACCTCCCTGTTTAGCCATGGACGGTTTTGCTTCCATGCTTTATTTTGATGCCGAACCGGGATTCAAAAAGGCGGTGTATTCAGCATCGCTGAGGGAATAATGGTAGAATTCCTTATAAAACTCTATCGTTTTTGCCTTTAAATCAATATCATGCATAGCTTCCGGATAAAGTGTCTTGGCCAGCCATAAAAAGCCTAAAGGTGATTCGGGGGAGGGACGGTCCCACCAAAAAGCTCCCATCGGATTGTCGTATACCTGGTTGTTTTTTACCGCCTTTAAGTCTTGGAATTTTGGATCCTTTTTTATCCCGGCAGCGGATAAATTGGCATTATTCCTGGATATTATTACATCCGGATCCCATTGCATCAGTTGTTCATCATTGATCTTGGTAGCCGAGCCGAGTTCCGCAGCCACATTAATGCCGCCGGCCGTTTCAATTAGCTCTTGACCCCATTTGGCTTTACCTTCTGTTTCATAGGCCGAACCATTCATCAGGTATACTTTTTTGCGTTGTTCCGGGGGTATATTGGTCACCCGGTCGCTGATCAGCTTTATGGTATCATCCCAATAGGTGACGAGTTTCTGGGCTTTCTGTTCTTCATTAAATATGGTTCCCATGGTTTGAAATTCTTTTTTCAGGGTTTCAATGTCAGCCTGGGAGCAAAGGACTGAATATACCGGAATATCTGCATCTTTTATTTTTTTATTGCCGGTGGGGGAGAACACCCCGGCAATAACCAGATCGGGGTCGGCTTTGGCTATCTCCTCCAGATTCGCTTCATCTCCCAGACCTAAATCCGGGATGTCTTTAAATTGCGGGAACATTTTCAGCAATTGATCAAATTTACCGACACTGGTAGGCTGTGCTACAACCTTTTGGCTGGCGCCGAAAAGAGCTATTTCTTGACCGGCGCCGCCATAACAAGTGATTACTATTCTGTCAATTTTAGCCGGTATTTCAACTTCGGCTCCGGATGCATCAACAACGACCTTAGTTTTAGGTTCAGCATTCTGAGATTCGTCCTTTGGCTGAGATTGTCCGCAACCTGTCAGTAAAGCTGCGGATAGAACCAGAACCATTATTAAACTTATCGGGGCAAATTTTTTAAACATTTCACTACCTCCATATACTAATAATTAATATGCAGGATCAGGGGCAAAACAGTTGGCATAGCTCTGTTTCTTAAGCTGGGCAGGGCTATTCCGCCGGTTTCTCAGCGTGATCCTGAATGAATCAAAGGTCTTCCAGGCCGCGCAGCAGCTCGGCCTCCACTTCTTCTCCGGCCTGGTATTCTGTGACTCCAATGGGAGCGATGAACAGGGCATCGGCCTTAAGCATGGTATAGGGCAGACTCTTAAAAAAGCCTATGTTGGAAGCGGTATAACCGTCGCCTTGCCTGGTCAGAACCAGTCGGAAAAACATTTCCGAATCAGGGTTCTTTATCAACGGCTGTTCGAGTCTGACCTTGATTTTGGGCCGCACAGGAATAGGCAAACCATAGTAGTGATGCACCAGACCGGACACACACCAATCCATAGCCAAAAATGCGGCAATAACCGGTCCCGGCAGATTAATTACGGGTTTACCGTCAATGATGGCAAAGGCTACCGGCCGGCCAGGGACTGCTTTAACTCCGTGACGGAAAAACGAGGCCTTCTTCTGCAGCAGGCGGGCATTAAAATCTTCGGCTCCTTTGGAGGAGCCGCCGTTGATTAACACAATATCCCCGGTCTTGAGGGCCAGGTCCAAAGTCTGCTCCAAGTCCGCCGGCTTGTCCTTGATAATGGGATAGCAAAACGTTTCCGCCCCCCATTGTTGCAGAAAAGCCGAGACCATCAAGCCATTGGCTTCAACATTCTGACCACGTTCCGGTTTGACGCCGGCGGCGACAAGTTCATTGCCGGTAGGGATAAAAACAACCCGGGGCTTTTTTATGACTTCCACCTGATAAATACCGCCGGCAGCCAATACCGCCAAATGTACCGGAGTCAAGCGGACATGCGCCTCAGCCAGCAGTTCTCCTTCTTTGACCATACTGCTTTGCTCTCGAATAAAGCCGCCTTTTTCAAATATAAATCCATCCGCAAAAAGTAGCTGACCTTCGTCATTATAATAAATTCTTTCCACGGGAATTACGGTATCGTAATCATCGGGGAAATCGTCTCCCGTGTCGGCCTGGACATACTGTTTTCCTTTAACCCAACCGGAGGTGTCGGGCAGACCATGGGCAAAGTCGGCGGAACGAACCGCAATACCGTCGTTTTGTGAAGAACGGCATACGGGCAGGGCATTCCTGGAGTAAACCTTCCGGGCGGTAACACGGCCTAATGCCTGCTGCACAGGAATCAGCTCCGTATCAGCCTTTACCGTCCAATTCTGAAACAACAACGTCAGCGCTTCTTCTCTGGTAACTGAAAGATCTTCATAAAAATCCATTTTACTATCCTCCATAGAATTGATTATTCCTGTCATAACGGCACTCCTCAATAATCCGCCGGGCCAGATTCCGGTAGCAACCGGCGATTTCCGAATCGGGGCAAGCCTCCATCACTGTCTTGCCCAAGGCTTCTCCCTGTTGGATTTCACTGGCTCTGGGAATAACGGCAATGATTTTCCCCGCCGTTTCCTGAGCCAGCTTTTGTACCAGTTCCATCTCATTATCCACGTTGCGGCGATTGACAATCAGACCGCCGTAACGGGCATAACCTTTTATTTTAAAGTTGTTTAGAGCCTGGACAATGTTGGCGGCCGCATACATGGACATCATTTCTCCCGAGGTGACGATCAGAACCATATCGGCATACCCGCCGCGCAGCGGCAGGGCAAAACCGCCGCAGACCACATCACCCAACACATCGTACAATACGATATCAGGATCATAAATCTCATAGGCTTTCAACTCTTCCAGCTTTTCGAAAGCCGTGATAATGCCTCTTCCGGCACAGCCAATACCGGGGGTGGGACCGCCGGCTTCCGCGCAAAGAACGCCCTGATATCCTTTATGTACGATATCACTGAGCTGAACTTCATCCCCGCGGCTGCGGATCAAATCTAAAACTGTGGGTATTCGCCGGCCCTCCATCAGCATTCGGGTGGAATCAGACTTGGGATCACAGCCGATCTGCATAACCGTGTAGCCCATATGGCTTAAGGCCGCAGCCATATTAGAGGTGGTGGTGGATTTGCCGATACCGCCCTTACCATAAATGGCAATTTTGATCATCGCTTAGGACTCCTTTATCTGATATAACCATTTATTCTTCCACCCTTTTAATTACCGTACGTTCTGCATACTTGCCGAAGAAGTGATAGCCTGAACCGGCTTCGGCCAGAATATCCAGTAACTCATCGGGCCTGGTCACGGAAATGCCGCCTATGAGGTCTACGCCGCGTTTAAAAAAGGAATCCGGCAATAGGCTGGCGGTGGGTCCAACGATAATAATATGCGATTCGGGTTTGGCCAGGTTTAATAGTCCATCCAAGGTATCATTGATTAAAGTTGTACCGGTAATCACCAGGACGTCGGCTTTGGGCACATATTCCGGAGCATGACTTCCGTGAGCGTAAAAAGGCATTTCGTCTGGTTTTAAAGTAGAGGGATCCATTTCTAATATGGTGAAATTACCCTTCCGGGCTTTTAGCTTTTTTATAAAAGGAACAAGTGCGCCGACAACAACCACATAAGCATCTTCAGGCATCTCCACTACATCCAGAGCATCAATACCATCTTGAATTTCATATTTCTGCGGGGGATTCTTTTGCCAGCAGGTTTGTGAAAGCGCATTCAGTACAGCTATGCCAATTGCTTTAAGCAGATTGTTTCCCTGGTACATCCTCGCAATTAATGTGGTTACCGGTACTCCCTGTAATTTGCCGGAAATAGGCATGGCTTTGGCCGAACTTGGACAGCATACAGCTTCGGGAATCGTTTTAATGGGGGTAAAGCAAATTCCGCCTGCACCATTGCTGAGTTTAACCCCGGTAAAAAACAGCCCGATAACTATTCTCTCCAAAGTGATGGTGTTAACTTCATCGCCCAGTTCCGCCAGAATATTCTCATGTGCTTCCCGCAAAATACTTCCCGGCGCATGACTTAATAAATTCATACCTCTTATCCCCTTCCTTTTAATTAATCTGTTCTTACGGCAATATACCCACAACAGTCATATTTATCCTGGATAAACTATCTTTGTCAGCCGGATAAAATGAGGCGGGTTTTTAAATTTGAGCATTCGATAAGCAATAAAGCCAGTAACAGGCCTATTAGAGCAATGCAAATAAAATATTTTACAAATATATACCTGATTTTAATAACCATTCAATAAATTCTTCTTTATTTATATTGAGATACTTGAACAGGTCTAGAAGTATCTCCGCTAATTCAGCATCGGCACACATGATTTGACCTTTTCGCCATTTCGCTTGCAGGTGCAGGTTATGGTAACGTTTATGCCGTAGGCATCTTTTAAATTTTGCTCGGTTACCACTTCATTCGGGCTTCCCACAATGATTGAACTCCTTTGCATTAATGCTACTTTGTTAGAGCATAGAAAGGCATGATCAGGTGAATGGGTAGTCATTAAGACTCCTAGGCCTTTTTGGGATAATTTTTTGATTTCCTCCAACACTCTTACCTGATTTCCAAAATCAAGATTAGACGTAGGCTCGTCCATTATAAGCAATTCCGGCCGCTGGGTAAGCGCTCTGGCAATCAGCACCAGTTGTCTTTCCCCACCGCTTATTTCGGTGTATGCTTTATTGTTCAGATAAGATATTTGCAGTGACTCCATAACTTTTTCAGCAATTTCAATATCTTTTTTCGAAGGTGAAGAGAACATTCCCAGATGAGCCGTTCTTCCCAGAACTACCACATCAAGTACACAGAATGGAAACGGTGGCGTATGAGCTTGAGGAACATAGGCCATAATCCTGGCCAATCTTTTTTTTGTCCATTTATTTATATTTTGGCCATTGAGTAAAATCTGCCCGTTCTGAAGTTTCAGAAAGCCCAGGATGGTTTTGAAAAGAGTAGTCTTGCCTACTCCGTTTGGTCCTAGGAGACACATAATATCACCGGTTTCAACGTCCATTGAGACATTTTTGACTATAGTAGCAGCAGCATATCCACAATCAGCATTTTTAATTTCCAGCTTCATAACCGCTTTCTTTTCCTTCTGGTTAATAATAAAAATATAAATAAGGGAGCGCCTATTTATATCCGACCTAATACGCCCTATCCTAGGCACACCTTATTTATATCATTTTATATTATTTTTGTACAGTTGCGGCATAGAATTTTAGGGTTTGATGTCGCAATTTGTTCATTTTAATTAGTTTATGTTGCATTAATTGGGATAGGCTTTAAATTGCTTTAAATATTTATCTGTCAGTCTTGTAAAGCTATAGTTTCTCATGAAAAAATTAAAATTTGGAATAACTGATGGACGAGAATACAGCGGATGTTGGGAACACTCAATGAAGGCGAATGAGTGAAAAGGATTGAACGACAGATGGGGAGTTAGCGCGGTAATTAGCCCTTAGAAAAAAACTGGGGTTGTTCCAATAATATCATGCACCAGGCTGTTTTCATGGTAGCTAGCTAATTTAAATCAAACAAAGGCGAACGGCCCCCGAATAGTCACTGGGCAATAGGAAAGTAAATTAACAATTGACTCATTAACACCGTACTCTTTTTAGAACATGTGGTTACCAAGCTGTTTGCTTATCATGGGCAGCGCGCATAAGCCCATTAATCCAAAATTGTCAATTTACCGAGATGAGTTTAAAATAATGATCGTATCTTTTTCTGCTCATCCAAGCAGATTTATTATAATCAATAAAAATAATCTCATAAACTCTGTCTCCGGTATCTTTTATTGCCTTTATTTTATGCAGATTGACTATAAACGATTTATGACTACGAAAAAAGGGAGAGCCGAATTTGTTCTCAATATCTTTTAATGTACCGGTTGCTTCATATATTTTAGGAAGAGTGTGAATGAATAATTGTCCAGACTGTTTTTCAATAAAGATAACGCTTTCTATGGGTATACGTAGGATACCATGGGCACTTTTTAAAAGAATCGCTTCTTTATCAATTTTGGGATCAGGTTTTTGTATATGATGCATATTTTCATCCCCTTTGAGCTAATCATATTTCAAGCACATTACTTAATTTACTTTATATTATAATCCACGATAAGCTATTTTTGGGTATATATGCCTGGATGGTCGTTAAATGGACCCGAATTAGCTAAATTATTTATAATAATTGACATTCATAATAAAATTTGAATAATTCAGAAATATCTCTGTCCCGTAGATAGAGCAGGATGTACGAGATATGCACCTTGCAAGCAACTAATTTAATATTTTAGCAACAGTGGGATTTTAGATATCTTGTACGGGAAATCAGGGTAAGTATACGGGATTTGGAAGTAAAGCTGTATGCAAATAATTGCCAATACATTATTATATAAGTAAATAGTGCACAAATTTTTAATCTACTGGTAGGAAAACCAGGGGGTGTTACATTTAACCTAATATATAACAATACAGCTAAATAACCATAGAAGGGAGTACAAATTATGAAACGTGGGATAATTATATTATTTCTTATGGTCGCTTTGATTAATTTTAATATAGGTACTGTTTTTGCTGGTTCTGTTGGTTATTCTAGTGACTTATTTCCATTAGACTCCGGTGAAGTTTTTGGACAAAGTATAACCGAATGGACGGGACAGGGAATATTTTGTGATGGGTATGTAGATGCTACTTTATGGTTTTGGTCCTCCAATAAATGGATTGCTGAAGAAGGTGCAACTGATAACGACCAGGGAAGCGAAGGTTGTGCAGTGGTTCATCCTGAAGGATTTAACAGTGGTTATTACTATTGTGAGACTGCAAGCCATTGGGGTGACTTCTGGAGCGATACTAAAACTAGCGAGTCTACTGTAGAACTTTGTCCTTAAGAAAGGAAGGATATTTTTATGAAGATTAAATTTAAAAAAGGGTTCATGATTGCTTTGGTCTGTGGTTTGTTAATGACTGGACTGGTCGCTACTAGTTTAGCCATTTCAGATGGAATTCAGCTGACAGTTCCTGAAAAAACAAACATGGATGAACAGGCAGCAGTACCACCGGTGGTACCGACACTTGTTTCACCTGGAGAATCTGATTGGGAAGAAATGAGTCCTGCCATTTTGGCCCAGAAGTCAACATTAGCTTACCTGCCTGAGAAATATGAAGGCAATGCTAAAACAATGGTGAATCTTATTGAAACGAAGCCTACATTTCCTTCCGACCAAATAGCATATGCTATTCTTACCGAGGTAAAATATGAAAGTGAAGAGAATTGCACTTTGGTAACATTGTCCCAAGCTTCTCCCGCGGCTTGTGAAGCTAAAGCTATTTACGGAAACACTACTGTTTCACTTGAAAACGGTGAAACAGCTTTTATGAAAGGGGATTTAAAGGGAGCCTATCCCCACTCTATAGCTCTGATAAGAGGGGATAAGATAATCACAATAGCTACAACTGCAAGTAAAGACGAACTCATCAAGATGGCCGGAGAAGTTTTTCAAACCAGTAATTAATTACCACTAACCGACTGTGAAATTGATTTGGACAAAAAATACCTTTCTAATAATCAGAACCTGCATAGTATTAAGCTTATTGGGCTATTCGTCAAACAATCGGAGTAATGCTGACGAATAGCCTTTATTGTGCCCCCAATATTTTGAACCTTTTCTGGCGATTTTAAGAATGCCTTGGTTTTATTGCTCCCGCCCACTTGAAAGCCTGCCTTTCCGTATAGCCGCTCCTAATCATTGGCCATTTTCAACCGAAATTCAAAACTTTTTCGGCTTCTTCGGAATGCTGCACCAGCAAGCCTGAAGTTTGTTGCAGTGCAACAGCAGAAAACGCCAAATGAGCAACATAGGAATTTGCAACAGAATAAAGTCAATAGCAGGGGATAGCAACTGACTATCCCCTTTTTTTACAAATAATATTCGTTTTATTTAATAACAGGTTAAAACTAAGCCATATCTACCAAGATCATTGCCAGGGTACAACAAGGAGGAAAATCAGTCTTGTTGTAGCTATACAACAGCGATTATTATTATTGGCTGGAAGACTAGTTAATAATGCCGATATTTAGGCACTTATAGCAATAAATATATGGCTGGCACAGAAGTTGCTATTAAGTAATTAAACATACGAAATAGAGCTCTTAATTTTATGGCTGATAGATAAGCGAAAGGAGGTGATAATTTTGGCTGATATGAAATCCACTGCATCCATAGCAAAACGGGGTCTGGTAATGGTGATAACCGGCAATGGCAAAGGCAAAACGACCTCTGCCTTCGGTCAGATCCTGCGGGCGGTTGGACAGGGATACCAGGTATGCGTGATTCAGTTCATGAAAGGCCGGAAATATGGTGAAATTATTGCATGTGAAAAATATCTTCCCCATATTACGTTTTATCAGTTTGGCCTTGACAGTTTTGTTATGCGGGAAAATTCTGCTCAGGTAGATATTGATCTGGCCTGCCAGGGCCTGGAAAAAGCGAAAGAAGTCATTCAGAACGGAAAGTACAATATGGTCATTCTGGATGAGATCAATGTAGCAGTTGATTTTGACCTGATTTCAGAGGAAGCAGTATTGGATTTAGTTAAAAACAAGCCGCCTGAATTGGATTTAATATTAACCGGCAGATATGCTTCGAAAAAATTAATAGATATAGCTGACTTAGTCAGTGAAGTTACCGAGATAAAGCATCATTATAATGCCGGTATAAAAGACCGGCCAGGCATAGAGTACTGATGCGAAAAGAGGGGCGCTAAAAGTAAGGAGGGAATGGATATTGTTTACTGAGGAATTATTGGATAAATCAAGTCTCATGAGGAAGAAGTGGGAGGATGAAGTTAAGAAAGTAATTGCCAAAAATGCAGATCAAAAAGAACGCTGGTCTACGGTCTCCGATTTGGAAATAAAGCGGATATATGGCCCTGAGGATATTAAGGATATGGATTTTGCAAGGGATATTGCTTATCCCGGACAATTCCCCTATTTAAGAGGCAACCAGGCCACGGGTTATCGGGGCAAATATTGGACCTTCAGAATGTTTTCGGGGATGGGGACAGCGGTAGAAACCAACAAACGCTGGCATTATCTGTTAACCACCGGGCAAACCGGTTTAAGTACGGCTTTTGATTTCCCGACTCTTATGGGGTATAATACCGATTCCCCTAAAGCCAAAGGTGAGTGCGGCAAATGCGGAGTTGCTATAGATACGATAGACGATTTCCGGGATCTTATTAAAGGAATACCATTGGACAAAATTACTACCTCAATGACGATTAATCCCCCGGCCACTGCCTTATGGGCCATGTACTGCGCATCTGCCGAGCAGCAGGGAATACCCTTAAGCAAAATAGGCGGCACTATACAGAATGACATGCTCAAGGAGTTTATTGCTCAAAAGACTTTGATGTGTCCCCCGGAACCATCAGTCAAACTTATCAGCGATACGATTGAATTCGGAACCCAATATGTTCCTAAGTGGAACACCATCAGCATCAGCGGCTATCACATAAGGGAAGCGGGAGCAACTGCGGTTCAGGAACTCGCATTTACCTTAAGAGACGGCATGGAATATGTTGAAGATGCGATCAGACGTAAAGGGCTGCATGTCGATCAGTTTGCTCCCCGTTTGTCTTTCTTCTTCAACGCTCATATCGACTTCTTTGAGGAAATTGCCAAATTAAGAGCTGCCCGCAGGATATGGGCCAAAGCTATGCGTGAACGCTACAATTCTCAAGACCCTCGTTCCTGGTGGATGAGATTCCATACTCAGACTGCCGGGTGCTCGTTAACGGCCCAGCAGCCATACAATAACGTGGTCAGGACAGCCGTTGAAGCTCTGGCTGCGGTATTGGGAGGAACTCAATCATTGCATACCAATTCCCTGGATGAGGTTTTATGTCTGCCTTCAGACCATGCGGTACAAATTGCTCTTCGCACCCAACAGCTGATAGCTGAGGAAACTGGGGTATGCAATACCATTGACCCGCTGGCCGGTTCTTACTTTGTCGAAGCTCTGACTAATGAAATGGAAGAAAAGGCCTGGGAATACATTCATAAAATTGATGATATGGGCGGAATGGTCGCAGCTATAGACAAAGGTTTCCCCCAGATGGAAATCTCCGATGCGGCCTATAAATTCCAGCAGCAAATAGATGCTCAGGAAAAGATCATGATCGGGGTCAATAAATATATTGAAGAAGATGAGACGGTGGATATCCCCTTCCTGGAAATAGACGACTCAGTTGAGGCCGAACAGCTGGAACGCCTGGCGGCAGTAAAGAGGAAGCGTGACGGACGCAAATTGGCCGAATGTCTTAAAGATCTCGGCAACGCCTGCAAAAAGGGTGATAATGTAATGCCGTATTGCATTGAGGCAGTTAAGAATTATGCAACCGTTCAGGAAATTTGTGATGTCTATCGGGAAGTTTACGGAGAATACCGTGATCCCGGCATATATTAATTTGAATGTTTGGAGGAGGTAAGCAGGATGTCAAATAGGAAAATTCGTGTACTACTTGCTAAACCAGGGCTTGACGGCCATGACCGGGGTGCGAGGGTTATTGCCCGATGCTTTCGTGATGCGGGCTTCGAAGTAATTTATACCGGCTGCCATCAAACCCCGGAAATGATTGCCGCCGTTGCGCTGCAGGAAGACGTCGATGTGGTTGGTTTAAGCTGTTTGTCCGGCGCCCATAATTACTTGTTTCCTCAAGTAGCTAAACTTTTACAGGATAAGGGAGCAAATGACATAACCGTTATCGGAGGAGGAATCATACCGGAAAAAGATATGGCGGGTCTCTATGAAGCAGGGATTAAAGAAATATTCACTCCGGGCGCTACTCTGGATTCATTGGTGGAATGGATAAATAACAATGTAAATCCAAAGGAATGAGCATTATGAAAGAATTGAGCAAAAAGGTTCTGGAGGGTGATATAAGGGCAGCCTCCCGTCTTATAAGAAATCTGGAAGATCAGATACCGAATACCTATATTGCGATGCAGGAGATTTTTGGTAAAACCGGTAATGCCCATGTGGTTGGGATTACCGGGGCTCCGGGAGCCGGTAAAAGCACCCTTACCGATGAGCTGATCTGCGCCTATCGCAAGAAAGGCGACACGGTAGGGGTACTGGCGGTTGATCCCACCAGTCCCTTCAGCGGGGGAGCGCTTTTAGGGGATAGGATCCGTATGCTGCGTCATGCAGAGGATACCGGGGTTTTTATAAGGAGCCTGGCTACCAGAGGGGCAATGGGGGGGATATCCAAAGCGGTTGGAGAAGCGATCCATGTAATGGATGTCCTGAAAAAAAGCAAGATAATCGTTGAGACCGTGGGGGTGGGGCAGCAGGAAGTCGATATTATCAATCATGCCCATACCGTAGCCGTGGTTTTGGTTCCGGGCATGGGTGATGAAATACAAGCGCTGAAAGCAGGTCTGATGGAAATTGCCGACATATTTATCATTAATAAGGCCGATCGGGACGGAGCCGGGAAGCTATATAAAGAAACATTGAATATGGTGAATATGTCCAAGGATAATAAAAATGGCGCCCAGGGTTGGAGAATACCCGTACTGTTAGTGGAAAGCGTGCTGGAGCCCATTAAATTTGCCGAGAGTGTTGAAGCGTTACGCGACAAGATAGATGAGCATTATCAATACCTGATTGACAATGATCTTTTATCAGAGCGGATGCGTCGTAAGACGACAGCTGAGTTGAATGAAGCCTTGTGGGGTACTATTCTTCAGCCGATATTGAAAGACCTCCATGCCGATGGGGAAATAAACCGATTGGTGGATAAATTATTGACAAAAGCATCAGACCCCTATAGCCTGGCAGCAGAGGTAGCTAGTAAATATATGAAATAATGTGGCGGCGGAAAAATTTATTTAATGAAGGAGGGCAAGGTATGGAAAGCGATATTGCCGTTATATCGGAAGAGGAAATGAAAGCAAAGGTTCGCCAACTGGCCAAAGAAAACTTTCGCCAGGGACTTAACTGTGCGGAATCAGTCTATTTGGCATTAAATGATGCCGGCCTCATTGATTTCCCAGCTGAAACGGTAGCACTTGCCACTGCTTTTGGAGGGGGATTAGGTCTTAGCGGTGGAATGTGCGGAGCTCTGGCAGCCGCAGCTATGGGTGTAAGTTCGGTGCATGGGCGCCGGAAGCCCCGGGAAGGTACCCAGCAGGAGATTATTGACGGATTATATGGAAACCCCGGTCTTTATCGATTTTTTAACCAGATTCCTTCCAGGTTTATAGAGGAATATGGTTCCGCCCAGTGTCAAGACCTCAACCTGGGTTTCCCCAATTGGTTTGATAAAGACCGTTTTCGCCGCTGTATGAACATAGTTGTGGAATCTGCGGCGATGGCAGTCGAGTTCATTTATCAGGGAAACCGGGAAGGGTATAATCAGCCTTTCGGAAAAAACATGGCCGGAAAGGAGTAACCGTCCCTAAAGTTTCCGCAGGAGGAGTTGGCAATGAAACCGCCGTTATTGATGAATATTAATAGTTCGGTATTTTTAAAAGATGATGTCCTGGTTATGATTGATCGTCGTTGTCTTCCCCATAAAAAAGTCGAGGTTATTGCTGCAGATTATGAAGAAGCCGCCCGGGCGATTGAAGATATGGTGGTCCAGGGAGCGGGAGACATTGCTATTACGGCAGGATATGGCCTTTATCTGGCAGCGGTTGAGGCTGAACGCAATTCGGAATTGGGTCCGGAAGCTGCCCGGAGTTTTATTTTAGCGGCCCGGGAACGATTGATTAATACTCGGCCCACCGGCCGCTATCTGCCCGCCTTGCTGGCCGGCATGATAAAAAAGGTGGAGTGGGAACAGGCCGGGCGGTCATCCCAATTGCTGCTTGCTGTAAATGCCGGTATTGATAAACAGCAAAGGCGTTCCGAGTCGACGGGAAAATGGGCCAGTCAATTATTGGAGGATGGTGATGGAATACTTACCCATTGTTTCCCCGGAGCCGCTTTGTTATATATGCTCTGCCAGGCCAAAGAACAGGGTAAAAATGTGAATGTCATCTGTAGTGAGACCAGACCTTATTTACAAGGCGCCCGGCTTACCGCATGGTCGGTTGCGGAGTTGGAGATACCGGTAACTTTAATAACTGATAATATGGCGGCGTACTGTATGAGTCAGGGAATGATAACCAAAGTATTTGCTGCAGCCGACCGCATAGCCATGGATGGAACCGTTGCCAATAAAATCGGCACTTTCCCATTAGCTCTGGCCGCTGACTATCATAAACTGCCCTTCTATATTCTGGGCTACGGAGGACCGGACAGAAGTTGCCGTGAAGGTAAGGATATTATGATAGAACAAAGGGACCCGGCAGAAGTTTTAAGCTGCAACGGAATTAAGATCAGCAGTGACAAAGTAAAAGGCTTTTATCCTGCATTTGATTTAACCCCGGCCCATTTGATAAAAGCAATAATAACTGATCGGGGTATGATTCCTTCTAGTCAGGTCGAACAATATTGGTCCTTATAGTTTAATTTGGAAGATGGGAGGTATATTGATGGCTACTTTGAAAGACTCGGTTATTATCCCGCTCAATCGTCAATTATTTATTTTCAAAGAAGGCAATCTCACTATGGATGATCTGATTATCGAAACTGACGGAGACTATAGGCTATTGGAAAAAGATGACCACATTATAGTTAAAAACAACGACTGCTGCCGCAGCATAAAAGTTACTATAAAAACAAAGGAATAAGTCCGGATAGTCGGATAGGATGAAGGGTGGAATAAGCCGTTAAAGTTAAATATAATTATTAGTGATTATATTAATTAAAAGTAGGTATATTTTATGCGCAGCGGGGTCTTTGTCTGACGATAAAGTACCAGGGAACCAGGTGAGAATCCTGGACGGTCGCGCCACTGTAAGCGAGGAGCTTGTTTCCCATATGCCACTGGGGATCAACCTGGGAAGGCGGAAACTGCTATGATGCGCAAGTCAGGAAACCTAACCGCTGTATCCACACGCAATCCTTCGCAAGAAAGGAAGGGGTGTTTTGTTTTACCCAATTTTCAGGTCCGGGTTCGGATGATCAAGGTATTATTGGCTGATGTAAATTTGACCACTGCGCTGCCGGAGTTGTGCAGCTGCAGTGGGCCAAGCTGTTGTCGTAACCGGAAAATACCTGTTGAAAACCGTTTCCCCTGCTCGCTATTAGCGGGGGATAGGCGGTAATAGGACTGGCCCTCTCAGGTTGTGCCGTGCCCGGAGTTTTTATAATACCTATTATGAAAATGTGGCTAAGCTGTCCGGGAAAAGAAAGGTAATTTCCATGCTGGAAAGTATACCGAACTGAACTGCAGCAAGCCGACGACGGTTATAATAGATGACGAATGATTAGGAGGTTTTTGGGAATGGAGCTTGAACAATTAATAAAAAAAATCGAACCGCTGGATAGGAACGCCATGAAAAAGGCAGTTGACCGCTTGAATAGCTTAACCAAGCCGCAAGGAAGTCTGGGGGTTTTGGAGGATATCGTTATTCAGTTAGCTGGAATTACCGGAGCTGTCATGCCCCAAGTAAAAAATAAAGTGGTTATTGTCATGGCCGGCGACCATGGTGTGGTGGAGGAGGGGGTAAGTTCCGCCCCCCAGTCGGTTACACCGCAAATGGTATATAATTTTTTGAATGGCGGAGCCGGGATAAATGTGCTGGCCCGTTGTGCCGGAGCTCAGGTGAAAGTTGTCGATGTCGGGGTTGCCGATCCGACTTTGAACAGCCCCGGCCTGATTTCCCGGAAGGTAAGGCTGGGTACGGCCAATATGGCCAAAGAACCGGCTATGTCCCGGGAGGAAGCCATTGCTGCTGTGAAAATAGGGATAGAAGTCGCCCAAGGGGAAATAGACCAGGGGATAAATTTACTGGCCACTGGTGAAATGGGAATCGGCAATACAACTTCCAGCAGCGCCATTCTCGCGGTTTATTCCGATGCAGCCTTGTCTACGATAGTCGGCCCCGGGGTAGGACTAAGTAATGAAGGAGTGCTTAATAAAATAAGAGCTATTGAGACTGCTTTAAGGGTAAATCAACCGGATCCGGCTGATCCCCTGGATGTATTAGCCAAAGTAGGGGGACTCGAGATAGCAGGCATGACCGGCCTGATTTTAGGTTCAGCTTCACGCCGGGTTCCTGTTGTATTAGATGGATTTATTTCCGGGGCTGCTGCTCTGATTGCCTATAAGATAGCTCCCCAGGTTAAAGATTACATAATAGCATCCCATCTTTCCCAGGAACCGGGTCATAAATTAGTTCTGGAGGCTATGGGTATGGAGCCGATGTTAAGGATGCATATGCGCTTGGGTGAGGGAACCGGCGCTGCTTTGGCCTTTAACATCATAGAAGCGGCGGTCAGGATAATGAGTGAGATGGCGACATTCGAAGAAGCGGGAGTAATAATGGGGTAAAATAATTAAAGCAGTTTGGGGGTGGCAAAGTGGCTAAAGTAAAATCCAGGGGCAGTCAGCGCAGGCTTTTATCGGGTTTAATAATAATTATTTTGGTTCTGAGTTCCTTCGGTTGTAAAGGGGTTAATACCAAAATAAATGATAATACCGACCAATCTTTCCGGACGGTCACAGATGATCTGGGAAGAAAGGTTAGTTTAAAAGCAGAGCCCGAAAGGATAGTTTCCCTGGCTCCCAGCAATACCGAGATACTATTCTATTTAGGGCTTGGCGACCGGGTGGTTGGGGACACCACTTACTGCGATTATCCCGAAGAAGCGAAACTATGCCCTAAGGTGGGGGGATTTGAAGACCCGAGTCTGGAAAAAATAGTCGCTTTGAAGCCGGATTTGGTATTAGCAACCGATATGCACCAACACTTGCTTCAGGGATTGGAAGATGCGGGATTAAATATTTTAGTTTTAAATCCCCATACCCTGGAAGAAATTTTTGCTGACATCCAACTGGTAGGAAAGGCTGCAGGTGTTGCGGATAAAGCTGACGATCTGACCCGGAGACTAAAAGACAGGGTTGCCGCCGTAAGTCAAAAAACAGCCCGGGTTCCGGAAAACCAAAGACCGACTGTATATTATGAAATGTGGTACCAGCCGCTTATATCCATAGGCAGGGATAGCCTGATTGCACAAATGATAGAATTGGCCGGAGGTAAAAACATAACCGATGATTGCAGCGAGCCCTATCCTCAACTGAGTGAGGAAGTGATTATTGACAAGGATCCCGAGGTGATGTTCAATTCCTATGGTCATGATAATAAAGTGATAACTACCGATGAAATTGCCGCCCGGAAGGGCTGGAAGGAAGTTGCCTGCGTTAAGACTGATAGAATCTATACGATAGACTCAGATTTACTGACCCTGTCGGGGCCTAGAATAGTTGAAGGGCTTGAGAAAATGGCAGAATTTTTACATCCGGAACTCTTTAAATCAAACTAAGGGGTTTATTTTTTGAAAGCCCCTGGTCAGGAAGCTGATGATATGATTCGCAATAATTTTATAAAACGATCGGCCTTATTTACTTTATTGCTTGTTTTTTTGCTGGCATCTTTGATAGCAGGCGTCAGTATAGGTGCGGTTTCCATACCGCCAAGTGAAGTAATCAGAATTTTGTTCAGTCATATTCCGGGATTTGACAGTTATCTGACTGCAGGTTTATCGCCTGAGCATGAAACAATAATCCTAACTATGAGATCTCCCCGAGTAGTCTTGGTCGCTTTGGTGGGAGCAGGGCTGGCTTTAGCAGGAGCCACCTTCCAGGGCATATTCCGCAATCCGATGGCAGACCCCTATGTTATTGGGGTATCATCAGGAGCTGCTTTGGGTGCGGTTATAAGTATACTGGTGCAGTCGATCGGGCATATTCCCTTTTATTTTGCAACTCCGGCTTTTGCTTTCGTTTTCGCCGTAGTGACAATCCTGGTAGTATACAGTCTGGCCCGGGTAGGGGGAAAAGCTCCGGTTATGACTCTGCTTTTGGCAGGAATAGCAGTCAGTTCATTACTTTCAGCACTGGTATCGCTGTGCATGTTTTTCAGCGGTAATCAGCTGCACCAGGTAGTGTTCTGGCTTATGGGAGGCTTTTCCGGTCGGGGATGGGATTATATTTATATATTTATTCCTTATGGAATGGTGGGAGCAACGGTGATATTCATATATGCGCGGGAATTGAACGCTATGCTGTTAGGTGAAGAACCGGCCCAGCACCTGGGAGTTGAGGTGGAACGGGTTAAACGCCGTCTGCTGATAGCAGCCGCCCTGCTGACCGGCGCATGTGTGTCTGTCAGCGGTTTGATTGGTTTTGTAGGGCTGGTAATCCCACATATAGTACGCATGCTCTTTGGTCCTGATCACCGTACATTGCTCCCGGCCGCAGCTTTAATCGGAGCAGTTTTTTTATTAGTTGCCGATATATTGGCCAGAGTTGTTATTGCTCCTTCAGAATTGCCGGTAGGAATTGTAACCGCCCTGATTGGCGGACCATTTTTCATTTATCTTTTGCGCAGGCAAAAAAATTCCATGTTTTAATTATTGGAGGGGTGATAATGCTTCTTAATATATTGGGTGTCACTTGCGGCTATGGTGCTTCTCTGGTGTTGAAGGATGCCAGTGTGCAGATAAATAGCGGGGACTTTGTGGGAATTGTAGGACCCAATGGATCCGGAAAATCTACTCTTCTCCGTACTATTAGCCGCATATTACAGCCTTTCTATGGGAAGGTGCTGTTAAAGGGGGAAGATATATACCATATACCGGTCGCCGAAATTGCCAAGAAAATGGCGGTATTGACCCAGGAGCCAGGTCTGGATTTCCCTTTTACGGCTAAAGATGTTGTTACGATGGGGCGCCTTCCCCATATAAAACGTTTTGCCCGCGAGAGCGCAAGGGACGTGGAAGCAATTGCCAGAGCTATGGATCTGACCGACACGGCCGGACTGGCTGACCGTCAGGTAAACGAACTCAGCGGCGGAGAAAAACAGCGGGTATTATTAGCCCGGGCATTGGCCCAGGAGCCTGAAATACTTCTCCTGGACGAACCTACTTCCTATTTGGATCTGAATTATCAGATAGAAATAATGGAACTCCTGGCTCGGCTTCGTCGTGAGTACGGTCTTACTATTGTTACGGTTCTTCATGATCTTAATTTGGCGTCCCGCTATTGCGATTACTTGGTGGTAGTCAAGCAAGGTTCGATACATACTGTCGGTACACCTCGTCAGGTGATTACAGTCGATACTATAAAGGAAGTGTACGGCTGTGAAGTCAGAGTGGAATACCCTGATTCCACCGGGCACCCTTATATCGTTTTTAATGATGAACCGATCGGCATCGCAGAGGAAGACGGTGAACGCCGGGTACACGTGGTTGGGGGCGGCGGATCAGGTGTGGTGCTGTTAAGAAATTTGCTCAGCCGGGGTTGGAAAGTAAGTACCGGTGTGGTAAATGTAGGCGACAGCGATTGGCAGGAAGCCTGCCGTCTGGGGATAAGTATTATTGAAGCGCCGCCCTTTTGCAGTGTGGGGGTAAATGAAATAAGGCAGAATAAAGAGATGATACAAAGGGCGGATTTCATAATATTGGCGGGGATTCCCTTTGGAACCGGAAATATTAAGAACCTGGAATGTGTGCTGGAGGAGGCGGAAAAAGGAAGCCCGGTCATAGTAATTGATAATATTGATATATGTAAACGTGATTACACCGGAGGAAAGGCGGCCGAGCTTTATAAATGTCTGCTCCGGAGCGGGGTGCATACGGTTAATAGCGAATGGCAGGCTATTCAGTTAATGAAAGGAGACCGGGAAAATGTCGTCCAGAGGTAAGCTGGTTTTTGTAACCGGCGCGGCCCGAAGCGGCAAGAGCTTTTTTGCCGAAAATATGGCTGCAGACTTAGAAAAAGAATTAGCCGGAAAGGTGACTTATATTGCTACCTGTGTTCCCGGAGATGATGAAATGCGGGAGCGGGTAGCCCGCCACCAGGCCCGCCGGCCTTCTGCCTGGCAGACCATAGAAGAGCCTTTAAATCCTGCTCGGGTTGTTAAACAATTGGATGGAGAGGCTCATATCTTTCTTTTGGATTGTTTGACTCTGCTGATCAGCAACTTAATTTTACAGCCGGATATAGAACCGGATGAGGAACAGGTGGTGGATAAGATTGCGGAATTGGCTCAGGTGGGTTATGAGTCGGCCGCTCACGTAATCATAGTTTCCAATGAGGTGGGATGGGGGATTGTCCCCGGAGATCCTCTCTCCCGACTTTACAGGGACATCATTGGACGGGCCAATCAAAAGATAGCCGCCTGTGCCGACCAGTCCTATATCACCATTGCGGGGATCCCGGTCGAATTAAAAGCGTTAGAAAATGCTCTCCTGAAGCGGTAGGCTTTCCGGCCCGGAATCCGGTTTTTTCTCCTGCCAGGTCTGATCAGGCCATACGCCGGTAAGCTTAACCAGGCAAAGCTCGGCCATAAAACGTATGATGAGTTTACAGAGGTCCGAAAAATTTAATAGCGCATCGGGCAAAAGGGCAACGCAGGCGAAATAATGCAACAAAAAAAGAAAACTGCAGTTGTTGCCTAAATGCAATCTGAGTAAAGGGAATAGTTTTTGCTATTCCCTTTACTATGTGCAAAGCGCTTGAACAGCCTTGAAAGTTGCATACCGGCAATAGTTGTTGTATCAAGGCCTGAGTCAGATAAACCGCCGATTTGTTGAGTCGCTGCAACAGTTGAGACGGAGATATGTGGCTAAAGGTCCTGTAATCCCCGATTTTCAGGGAACAGAGAAGGCGGGTTTAACTGGCATGATAGTTGCTATATAAAAGATTGAATCCAGTATATGCTGGTTTATCAGTCGTAAAGTGAAAGAGCCGGAGAGCTGATTTTTAAAATCGTATGTTGAACTGCTAGTTAACTAAACGAATAAAGGAGGTGATCAAATATATCGCATTAATATTTAGAGTTTACAGGTTGGCATTAACCTGCCAACCGTATTTTTTAAGAGAGGAGTCGATAATATGACTGTTAAAACAACTATAACGATTGATGAAAATGGTCAGATACTACTCCCGTTGGAGGTTAATCAATATCTCAATGTACAGAATTACGATTGGCTTCAGGTAAGAATCCAATCAGACGGCATAGTAATCATTCCTCCCCAGGAGCTGGACGAGGAAATAGTCCAGGAACTCATTCGGGCAGGCATATTGATAGACATAGTACCCAATAGTGAACTATAGGAACCGGTCAATCCATAAGAATTAACGATTTATTTTAAGGGAAGGGAGGACAGGAAGAAATGGAGATGAGATTAACTCCCTCATCAGAAATAGAAGCAAGAATTGCCAGGCTTCAGGGGAAAATGGCGCAAGAAAAATTAGACGGAACCATTATCGTACTCAACAGTGACCTGTTTTACTTTACCGGGACCGTGCAGACAGCCTATCTTTATGTCCCCGTCGGCGGAGACCCGGTATTTATGATCAAGAAAAGCTTGAAGCGCGGTATGGCTGAGTCGCCGCTGAAAAATATCGTTCCCCTTAATAGCCCTAAAGAGATACCGGGAATTCTTGCCGCCTTTAATTACACCAATCATGACCGCCTGGGACTTGAGTTGGATGTATTGCCGATGAACTTATTTAAAATGTATCAAAAAATTTTCCCGGACACTGAATTTAAGGATATTTCTCCTTCAATTAAGGAAATCCGCTCTATTAAGTCGCCATATGAAATAGAGCTCTTGGGCGAGGCGCTCAATGTAATAGATAAAGCCCATTTGGCGGTACCGTCATTTTTGCGGGAAGGAATGTTGGAAATTGAGCTGGCAGCATTATTTGAAGCTGAGATGCGTAAGCGGGGGTATTCAGGCTGCTGCAAAATGCGGGCGTTTAATCAGGAGCTTTTCCTGGGAAATACGTGTACAGGAAGCAGCGGGGCTTTTCCGAGTTTTTTTGACGGGCCGGTTGGGGGCCCCGGGGTCGCTGTCACCCATCCCCATGGCGCCGGATGGAAGAAAATTAACCGCAATGAGGTCGTCCTGATTGATTATACTTGTGTGATTCATGGCTATACCGGCGATCAAACCCGTATATTCTGCATCGGGGAACTTACGCCGCGGATGGTCAGGGCATTTGAAGATGCGTTATTTATTCAAAGGGAAGTAATTAAAGCTGTTAAACCCGGAACTCCGGCGGAGGAACCTTATTTATTGGCGGTAAAATTAGCTGAAGAGATGGGATACAAAGATAATTTTATGGGCTTTAAGGAAGAAAGAGTTAAATTTATTGGTCATGGAATAGGCCTGGAATTGGATGAACTGCCCATACTGGCCAAAGGAATCAAAACCCCTATTGTGCCGGGGATGACTTTTGCCCTGGAACCTAAGCTGGTTTTCCCTGAAGGCGCTATCGGAACCGAAAACAGCTTCGTAATGACTGAGCAAGGCCCCGACTATTTAAGCATTACCCCTGAAGTCATTACTTATGTTTAACAATTTAGAAAATAATTTCCTATTAAATTATACGAGGAGGCTTTAATTTGGGTAAAATCAATACTATTGCATTAAAAGAGGCGGCCGGGCTTATTCAAGACGGCGATTGTATAGCCTTTAGCGGTTTTACTATATGGCGCCGCCCGGTAGCCTTATGTTATGAATTGGTCCGTCAAGGTAAGAAGAACCTGCATCTATTTGAAGTACAAGGCGGTTTTCATAGCGAGGTCTTGATCGGAGCAGGATGTGTGAAGATGTGGGAAGGCAGTTGGATGGGTCAGGAACTGCTGGGCAAGACGGGTGTTAACCTGTCGCGTAAACAGTGTGAGGGCCAAATTATTGTTGACGACTATAGCCATGGTCATGCCGTAGCCCGCATTCAGGCAGGGGCGATCGGGGTTCCGTTCTTCCCTACGGCACTGGCTATGGGAACTGACATTCTAAATCCCAAGTATGATGGATTTGCAAGAGCCGGGCAGCGTGACGGCTCTGATCCCTATGTAGCCCGCGAAAAATATAAGATTGTCCGGGACCCGTTCTATGACATGGGGGAATTGCTGCTCATGCCGGCTATTAATCCTAAAGTCGCACTGGTTTACGCGCCCCTGGTCGGCAGCGAAGGAACCGTTCGCGTACTGGCCCAGACCTACAATGACGCGGATGTTATTAAAGCTGCGGAAACGGTTATCGTGATTTGTGAAGAAATAGTGCCGGATGAATACCTGCGCCGCGATCCTACCCAGAATCTGGCTACCGGCTACGAAATTGACTATGTAGTAAAATGCCCCTGGGCGGCACATCCAACCGGCTCTCAATATTACTATGACACCGATGCTGATTTCCTGAGAAACTTTAACGCCGCCACCCGCACTCAGGAACAATTCGACCAATGGGCGGACGAATGGATATTCGGCGTTGACAGCCAGGAAGAGTACCTGCAAAAATTAGGCGCCAAACGTATGGAACTATTAAGAGCCAGCCAATTATTGGGATATTCCACCAGTGTAAAAAGGGGGACAAGATAAATGGATGCAAGTAATGAATATGCGAAAGTAGGGGAATTTAAGCCTATTGATCTGCTGGCAGCCGCTGCTGCCAGAGAAGTTAATGACGGCGACGTTGTTTTTGCCGGTACCGGTTTACCCATGCTGGCCATAACCCTGGCGCAGTATACCCACGCCCCCAACAGCAGGTGTATCTATGAAGCCGGCTCCATTGACGGGCGGCCGATAGACTTGCCTACTTCAGTCGGGGATGCCCGCTGCTGCTATCAATGCGCCAAAGCGGGCGGGCTGTATGAAGCTTTCTATGGTCAGCTCCACAGCGGCTATGTTGATCTGGGATTTTTGGGCGGGGCTGAGATTGACAAGTATGGCAATCTTAATACCACCGTTATAGGTGATTATAATAGCCCTAAAGTCAGATTTACCGGCAGCGGCGGAAACGCTGACATAAACTCCTATGCGGCCCGGACCGTATTTATTATGAATCAGGAAAAACGCCGTTTCCGCGAAAATGTCGACTATGTTACTTCGCCGGGCTGGAGAATCAAAAAATGGCCGTCGGGCGATTGGGCGCCCAGAAGGGAAGTATACGGGAAATTCTTTAGGGGCGGCCCAACCGCGGTTATCACCGACATGGCCGTTTTTCGCTTCGACCAAACGGGGCTGATGTATTTGGATACGGTGCATCCCGGCTTTTCCGTAGAAGATGTAAAAAATAACGTGGATTTTGATTTGAATATTTCCCTGGTGAGCGGTGAAACCAAGGCGCCGACATATCATCAGCTTGATCTGTTATATAACAAAGTTGATCCGGAAGGGATTTTCCTGCCTTAAATCCAAGAGGCTAAAGCGCAGAGCTTAAATGGTTGGTTATTGGCAGATTTTAAGTCAATTTTAGGGGGGAGGGGCCGAAGTGGAACGACCAAATAATTGGGATGATGGACTCAGCCAAAAGGATCTGGGCAGGCTTGCGCTGGATATGTTTCACCGCATAATAGTGCATCATGTAATATGGTTTATGGAAGTGGAACATCAGATGGGCTTTGCCAGAGCTTTGGATATCATGGATACCGCTTATCCGAAAAGCTTTAATGCCCAGATGAATCGCTTATCCCCATTTCTTGGTATTGATATGGCGGAAGCAATACCGAAACCGTTATTGGAGATGCCGCGGGAAAAGCTGCTGGAACTGCTCAAACATATATCCAACAACTGGTTAGCCAATGATGGCATCTGGTTTCAGACGGTGGAATTCAAATATGGAATGGGGGAGGCCAAGCGTTGTAATGATTCATGCTGGACCAGGTTTTCACCCTTTGAGGCGTGGTCAATTAAACGCTATTTAAAACTGCCGGAGAAATCAGGCTTAGAGGGACTCAAAATGGCACTGCAGTTTAGAATGTACGCCAGAATCAATATGCAGTCAATTATAGATGAAAATCCTGATAGCATAATTTTTCAAATGAACGACTGCCGGGTTCAATCAGCCCGGAAACGCCAGAACCTGGACGATTACCCCTGTAAATCGGCCGGCTTGGTTGAATATTCGTCTTTTGCGCGATCAATAGATTCAAGAATTACAACGGAGTGTATAGGCTGCCCGCCTGACGCCCATCCTGATCAGTGGTTCTGTGCCTGGCGCTTTACTTTAGAGAAAACGCAATAGGTAAATTGCCTGCCAGACCGGCAGGCTAAAAGCCTTTGTCTCTGTCATAGAAACAAAGGCTTTTTTATTATATCAATCCGGATATAAAAGATCGCCGCTTGAGATAATAATCCCAGGGAGGTGGGCTGTTGTTTCCGGAAAAAATATATTATGAGCCTCCGGTTTTGGACTATGAACTGGGGAGGCAGCTGCGGGAGAAATTTGCGCATATACCCTGGACAGCTATTGAGAACCATAATAATATTGAAGAATTGCGCAAGAATCCCAACCGGGAATTTGTGCGCATGAAACGCTATCTGATCCTGGGGGTGCGCAAAAGTTTAAAATATACTCCCAATCATAAAGTCTCGGATTTTCTGGTGCCTTACACCTCATCCGGCTGCAGCGCTATGTGCCTTTATTGCTATCTGGTGTGCAATTACAATAAATGCTCGTATTTGCGGCTTTTTGTCAATCGCGAGCAAATGCTGGACAAAATAATGAAAACCGCCTGCAGTTCACCCCGGGATTTAACCTTTGAGATCGGCAGCAACAGCGACCTGGTATTGGAGAATACCATCACCGGCAACCTGGAATGGACCATAGAAAGCTTCGGCAAAAGTAAAAAAGGCTATCTCACCTTTCCCACCAAGTTCGATATGGTGGAGGCTCTGCTCCCTTTGAATCATGGGGGCAGGACCATCATGCGCATGAGCGTCAACCCCCAGCCGATCATTCAAAGGCTGGAATTGGGCACTTCCTCCTTGAAAGGAAGAATCCGGGCCCTGGGTCAAATGCATGCCGCAGGCTACAAGGTGGGGCTTTTGATAGCTCCGGTAGTATTAATGGATAACTGGGAAGAACTTTATGGGCAGCTCATTCAGCAACTGGCCGATGAACTCCCTGCTAAGCTCAAGCAGGAATTGTTCATTGAAATTATCTTTATGACTTACAGCTATATCCACCGGGCTATAAATGCCGAAGCCTTTCCCGGGGCCGTCCAATTATACGATAAATCGCTTATGACCGGGAGAGGACGAGGCAAATACTGCTACAATCCCCAGAGCCGGCGGCAGGCCGAAGCATATCTGAGGGAAATCCTGGAGCAGAAGCTCAGCGGCATACCGATAATATATATAGTATAAGCGGCCTTTCGGATTGCTCCGACTGTAAAAGTGGGGATTCCTATCGCCGGAAGTTTAGCGATTTTTCCTTGGCTTTTGCGGGGCTGGAAATATCGTTGGAAGATATTTTTGCCCAGATCTAAGGAATGAGGTATATCGTTCTGCGGAGGTAATCCAGATGATTGACCCAATTGAGATAAAGCGTATCCGGGTGAATGGCGCAGGTATAACCTGCTATTGTGCGGGCGGCGGTAAAGATACTATAGTCTTGCTGCACGGCGCCGGTGTAGATTCGGCCATGCTTTCATGGGCTGAGACAATCCCTTTGCTGTCCGACCGTTACCGGGTCATTGCGCCTGATTTGCCGGGATACGGCGCGAGTGACCGGATAAGCGGCGAGTACACCCTGGCTTTCTATACCGATATTGTAAAGGGCATCATTGCGGCGCTTGGGGGCGCTCCGGTCATCCTGACCGGACTGTCCCTGGGTGGAGGCATATGTTTGAATATGGCGCTTACATACCCGGAGTTTATCAAAATTCTGGTGCCGGTTGACGCATGGGGGTTATTTGATAAATTGCCCTGGCATCGGCTGACCTATTGGTATATTCGCTCAAAGCTCAACGATAATCTGTACGCATGGACGGGCAGGTACCCCTCTATCATCAGATGGTCGCTTAAATATAATCTATTCGGCGACAGTTCCAAGCTGAACGGGGCTTTAATCACTGAACTGCAAAATGCCATGCTGGAGCCGGGGGCGGGAAAGCCTTTCATATCCTTTCAAAGAAGCGAAATCACGCCCACCGGCTTTACTACGCAATTGTTCGGGCGGCTTGAAGAAATAAATCTTCCCACGCTGCTTATACACGGCAGTCTTGATAAGGCGGTTCCGGTAAAGGGCGCTGTCCTTGCCAGTAAAAGGATTCCCGATTGTGAGCTGTACTTGATGGAAGGATGTAAACATTGGCCGCAAAAGGAGCGGCCCGAGGAATTCGCCCGGGCCCTGCAATCGTATCTAAATAGGAAATTACCGCCCCGGTAAAGAATCAAAAATCCGACATGATAGGTAAGTGTGGACATCAACAAGGTCACCGCGCTATAATGCCCGACAACATGCAGCGTCCATCGGAGTTAATGGCTTTCCTGCCGGGTGGCTGCCACGGGAAATATTGAATCATGGTCTCCTCCATAGACATCCGCAAACAGGTATAATTCAATTCCGACTCATAAATCAACAAAACATAACATTAATAAACTTTTTTCATCTTTATATTGACTTATGCCCATAATTCGCTAATATAAATGATAATATCAATATTATCCGTTTAGCATCCCGGCTTAAGTTATGTTTTGTTGCATTATGTTGATTGTAATTTTCTGCAATATTAGGAATACCCGGCATAATATTATTAGTCTCCGGTAATGCTTGAGTTTTTAGATGAGAAAATCAGAGTAAGCCCGCTCAGGGCATAAAAGCAGGTGATAAAATTGCGCTTTGTTATTGTTGCCGGAACTCCATCTTCAGGGAAAACTTCGGTCATGCTGCATACGATCCGCCATCTTCTGAAAGACGGGAGGTCGGTCGCAGCTTGTAAAATAGACTGCCTGCGGACTTCCGACGACGCTCGCTATCGACGTCTGAATATTCCGGTGGCGGTAGGCCTGAGTGATTATATCTGCCCCGATCATTTTTATGTGGCCAATTTGGAGGAAATCGAACGCTGGGCGCAAGCCCGGCAAGCTGATATCTTGGTTTTGGAAACAGCCGGTTTGTGCCATCGCTGTGCCCCGGCTGTTTATGGTTGCCTGTCCGTTTGTGTGATTGATAATCTGATCGGAATGGAAACTCCCCAAAAAGTGGGGCCGATGTTAAGCACGGCGGATATTGTGGTTGTTACCAAGGGCGATATCGTCTCCCAGGCCGAAAGGGAGGTATTCCGGTATAAGGTGGAAACGGTCAATCCCCGGGCCAGGATTTTAGATTTTAACGGCTTGACCGGTCAGGGCTCAATCAGGCTTAAAAACGAAATACTCAAGAGCCGGCCGCTTGAAACCATTACCGGCAAAGAATTGAAATATCCCATGCCGGCCGCCGTTTGTTCCTACTGTGCGGGTGAAACTATCGTCGGCAGGACATATCAAATGGGAAATGTAAAAAAAGTCGACTTCGGGGGCCTGGAGCAATGCTAAAAAAGATAACTATAACCGGTGGTTTGGATAAAGACGGCCATCCCGAAAGAGTACAGCGTCTGGATATTGGGGCAGGCGAAGTAGTGGGCGTGGTCGGGCCTACCGGGTCCGGCAAAACCCAATTGATATCCGATATTGAGCAATATGCTGATGGCGAAACCCTGACCGGGCGCTCTATCCTGATTGACGGCCAGACTCTGCAGCAAAGCGTCGAAGTCAGGAATTTGCGGCACCTGGTCGCTCAGGTATCGCAGAACATGAATTTTGTCATTGATATGACCATTGAAGAATTCCTGATCATGCACACCCAGGTGCGCAGCATTGGGAGTCCGCGGCAAATCATCCGGGAGGTCTTGTCCATGTGCAACGAATTATCCGGCGAACCGGTTTCCCTTACGGATAATTTGACCCGTTTAAGCGGCGGACAGTCCCGGGCTTTGATGGTGGCCGACGTGGCAATGATCAGTCAGGCCCCAATAGTATTGATCGACGAGATCGAAAACGCCGGCATTGACCGCCTGCAAGCGCTGGAAATTCTTAAAGGGAAGGGCAAGGTGGTCCTGCTGGTATCTCATGATCCTACCCTTATTTTAATGGCCCGCCAAAGGGTGGTCATGAAAAACGGCGGTATGGACAAGCTTTATCAGACTACCGCCACCGAGCAAAAAATACTGGCGGATCTGCTGAGAGTGGAAAAATACCTGTCCCGCTTGAGAGATCATTTGCGCAACGGAAATACTATCGACCCAAAGGATGGCAAGGAGGAGTGGTGTTATGGCCAAAATACTGGTACATTGTCCGTTAAACATCAGTAGAACGCTGGAAGAAATGCTCAAGGAACACAGCCGGCAAATGCAGGAAAAGTACGGCCTGACGGTTCAGATTGAGACTCAGCCGCACCGGCCCACGGAGGAAGGCCTCTTGCAAATGTATGCGGCCAATCAGGACATTCCGGATTTAGTGATCGGCCATGTCAATGATTTTGCCGAGCTGCCGGAAGATTACCTTTATGATAACTTTCGTGCTCTGCCGGGTCGTTTTCCATTGCGTGAAGAACTGGTTGAAGCCGGATTCACCGACCCCAAAGGGTATTTTCATCCTTTCGTAATTATTCCCTTCGTCATATTCTACAATCAAAATCTACTGGATGAAAAAGATCTTCCCCGCATCTGGGAAGAATTGCTGGATGCCCGCTGGCGCAGTAAGATCCTCATGCCGGACGAGTACCGGATGGTGTCCAAGATCGTCAGGACCTTCATGGCAGCCCATTACCCCGATAAATTCGATAATTTTCAACGGAACGTCGTCCATCAGGGAGCTCCGATAGATGTTGTCAACGCCGTCGACGATGGCCAATACCCATTGGGAATAACCAATATTGCTTTTGCCCGTATTTCACGCAATAAAAATACCCGCTTGCTTTGGCCTGAAGACGGCGTCTTTTGCATGCCCCAGGTCATGGTATGGAGCAAAAACGCCGATGAGCGCCTGTTGGAAACCGGGGATTATCTGCTGTCCCGGCAGGTTCAGGAATACCTGGCCCTGCAGTCTTTTGTTCCCGCCTCGCCGGAGGTGGCGATTCCCCCATTATTGGCAGAGAACCGGGTCGGCTTGCGCTGGGAAGGCTGGGAGCGTTACCTGGAGGTTATCAGAGGGACTCAAGCCTGAAACCAGTATGAGGTAATCACATGTTACATATTAAAAACCTGAGCTTTTCCTATAAGAATCAAATGATTTTAAAAGAAATCAGCATGATCGTCAACGAAGGCCAGATCGTAGCTCTGGTAGGCCCCAACGGTTCCGGCAAGTCCACTCTCCTGCGCTGCCTGAACGGGTTTTTGCCGCCCGATAACGGTCAGGTGCTGCTTAATGGCGAAGATATCCGCAGTAAAAACCGCAAGTGGATTTCCCGCCATATTGCTTTATTGCCGCAGAATCTGGAAGCGATCCAGCAGTTCAGCGTCTATGAACTGGTCGCTATGGGCAGAAGCCCTTATCAGCAATTCGGCTGGTTTCTGAAAGAAGACGACAAAAAATTCATTGAATGGGCCATTGAGTATATGAATTTGGGGTCCCTGAGGGAGCGGCCATTGGATAAAATATCGGGAGGTGAACGCCAGCGAGCCTGGATAGCCATGATTCTGGCTCAAAATACGGACATTGTCCTGCTTGACGAGCCCATTACCTATCTGGATCTAAAATATCAGTGGTACCTGCTGGAGATCATCAAGCAAGTCCGTTGGCAGTTTAACAAGACGTTCATTCTGGTATTGCATGATATCAATCAAGCCATGACCGTAGCCGACCATTTCGTGGTTCTTAAGGAAGGATATATCCGAGCCTATGGGCAGGCCGAGGATATTATAACTAGTCACCTCTTAAAGGATGTCTATGATGTTTCCGCCCGGATCTATCATTTGAGCGACTATGGCTGCCCGGTTATTTTACCTTCGGAAGTCAGTTGACTTTTCATTCATATTTCTGAAAGCGGGGTGTTTTTAATGTCCGATTCATTTGAGCATTTAAGGCCGGTCTATCCTTTGATCGCCCGGCAGATTCTGGACGATTATCAGATTACTAACGGCAAATGCTTGGATATCGGTACCGGCCATGGATATTTGGGAATTGAGCTGGCGAAAATTACTGAACTGGAGATGTATTTTGTAGACCTGGATCCCGAGGCCTTGGACAAATCCAGGAATAACGCCGCCGCCAATAAATTGAAAAATCCGGTTCATTTCGTGGGCGCTGATGTAACCGCCCTTCCGTTTGAAGATGATTTCGCTGATTTAATTATCAGCCGCGGTTCATTATGGTTTTGGAAGGATCAGGTTAAAGGTTTGCAGGAAATAAACCGGGTCCTGAAAGCAGGCGGGGTTGCTTTTGTTGGGGGCGGCCTGGGGCGCTATACGCCGGACGATATGCGCAAAGGCTTGCAAGGCAGGAAACGCCGAATACTGCAGGCCCAAGGCGAAAAGGGGTTTATAAAAGGAGCGGAGCTGGAAGCAGTGCTGCAAAAGACCGGTATAGCCAATTACCGGCTCTTGGCTGATGTCGAAGGCGAACCCGCCCATTGGGTCGAGATTAAAAAAATGGGGGAGAGGTAGATTTATGGTTAAAAGTAAATATTTATTGATCGGCTTTATTGCGGTATTCTTATCTGCCGCCATGGCGGGATGCGGGACGCAACCCCAGCAAGCCGCCACCGACAGCGACGACAAGCAAAGCGAAGTCCGTATCGTCCGCGATGATCTGGGACGGGAGGTTCAGGTTCCCGAAGAGCCCAAACGAGTCTTGGCCCTGAACTCAAGCATGACCGAGATTGTTTTTGACCTGGGAGTGGTTCCGGTGGGAAAGGTGAGTGAATACGTGATATCCCGCCCGGAAGCTAGGGATCTGCCGGGCATTTCCTTCGAAAACACCCCCAATATTGAAATGATCAACAAACTGGCTCCCGACCTGATTATTGCCCATGCCAAAAACCACGCCGCCATTCTCGACAGCCTGGAAGCCACCGGAGCGGCTGTGGTCTGCGTCGACCCCAGCAAAGCCGAAGACCAACTGGTGGGCAGAATAGACCTGATCGGCGAGGTGCTTAACCGCCAGGGGGAAGCCGCAGCCTATGCTAAAAAAGTTGAGGAAAAGTCAGCCCGGCTGCGTGAGAAAATAGCCGGATCGCCGATCAAGACCGCGCTGTTTATTCAGGGGGGCAGCCAAAACATATTGGCCGCGCAATCTTTTTGCTTCTGGGGCAGATTGCTGAGCGATCTGGGTATTGAAAACATTGTGCCTTTAAAAGTATCCGATACGGCCAAATCCGGCTTTATTACCTTCGATATAGAAACCATTATTCAAAAAGATCCGGACGCCGTTCTGGTATTGCAGCCGGGCTTCAGATCCGGCGACGGGCAGGGTAAAGGTAAAGGCCAGGGAGCGGGAGCGAACAGCAACGGTCCCGGCCCAGCTGAAAATCAAAGCCAGAATACCGGCGCAGCCAAGAGTATGAGCCCGGAAGAACTGCTGGCCATCTATCAGAACGATCCGATGTGGAAACAGTTGTCGGCGGTGAAAAACGGCAAGCTTATTATTGTTCCCGCCAATATCGCCCCCGGCAAGATCAACGGATTAGAAGCTCTGGATGTGACCGCCCAATTGATTGCTCCGGAAGCGTTTGAGTAAAAAGACATGGAAAACCGGATCCGATGCGTCGGCGGTCGCAGGCAATATTCAAAACACAGCCGGCGCTTGTTTTTGATTGCTTGCTTTACTTTGCTTGTGATTCTAGCCACGGTATTCAGCATATTCAAGGGCACTCTGCATTTCTCTCTGCCGGACGCCCTGGCGGTCTTAACCGGGAATTGCCCCGACCGGCTGACCCGCCATATTCTATTAAACGTCAGGTTGCCGCGTACTTTGGTTGCAGCCTTGGTAGGCCTGAATATGGGGATCGCAGGCGCCCTCTTGCAGGGACTCTTGCGCAATCCTCTGGCTTCGCCCAATATAATCGGAGCAAATTCCGGAGCAGGCCTGGCTGCGGTTATCGTTATGTGTATTCTGCCGGGGAATATTAAAATGCTCCCGCCGGCTGCCTTTTTAGGGGCTTTGCTGGCGGGCATGATTATATATACCCTCTCCCGGCGGGAAGGCAGCAGCTCCAATGTTACCATTATTCTGGCCGGAGTTGCCCTGAGCGCGCTTTTTACGGCTTTTACTTCTGCTATTATGATTTTGCACAGTGATGAACTGGGAATCACCTATACTTGGCTGGTTGGCAGCCTGACCGGACGTGGCTGGCCCTATTTCAGCATCATATGGCCATACAGCTTGCTGGGGGCACTGGCGGCCGTATATCTTAGCCCCCGGATCAACCTTTTTATGCTGGGGGAGGAAGTTGGCAAGAACCTGGGGCTGTCTATCGAAGTCTCCCGGTTTTTTATTATAATAAATGCTTCAATACTGGCCGGAAGTGCGGTAAGTGTTGCCGGTACCATCGGCTTTATTGGAATTGTGGCTCCCCATCTGGCTCGGATGATGATCGGCAATGATTACCGCTATCTGATTTTTTTATCGGGAATCTTGGGCAGTCTGCTGCTGGTCATGAGCGACACTCTGGCTCGAACCCTCTTTCAACCGCTGGAAATTCCGGTGGGAATAATTACAGCTACCCTTGGAGCTCCCTTTTTCTTCTTCCTGCTCTACCAAAAACGCTCAAGTCTGCTGTCCTCTTGAGAGGCGTACCCGCTTGGTAGTCGAGGTATTATTTCCCTCGGCCACCGGGCAAGGATACGGTCACTCATTCTTTAATATCCCTGTATATTTATAGATAATGTTTGACTGTAAAAGATGAAAAACTTGGCCTCTTTCTTTTCATACGTATCTGTCTTGACAATATGACCATGTGGTCATATAATACTCTTATAATATGACCACATGGTCATATGAGGAGGAAAAAATATGCCTAAGAGCACCTTTTACAATTTAAGTGATGACAAAAAACAAAAAATATTTGATGCAGCCGTTAACGAATTTTCTACCCGACGATTCAGCGAGGCGTCCATTAACCAGATCGTCAAAAACGCAGGCATACCGAAGGGAAGTTTCTATCAATATTTTGCCGGCAAAGAGGATATTTATCTTTACATGACGGAAGAAATATCAAAGGATATACATGAGATAATAGAAGTCTTCAACCCCGATGCCAGCTTTTTTGAAACCATTATACAAAGAGCCAAAGATACACTTAAAGTAGGCCAAATAAGACCGGAGTATTGCAAGATAGGTGCATTAACAGTTATTGATAACAGTGACTTCATCCTACAACTCCTCAGAGCATCCATGGAAAAGCACATCAAAATGATTGAGCGTGATAAACAGCGCGGCCTTATCAAGCCGGGAATCAATTCCGAAGTGGTTATAAAAATGATTCACATCTTCGTTTTTAATGAATATCTGTACAGCGGGTTCGACGAAACCCGGTATTTAGAGAAAATGGAAAGTGCAGTCCAAATAATCAAGGAAGGTATTGCCGTTCATCAGAATTAATTGAATATTTTGATTCACGTTAGGGACATCAAGTTAAAGGGTTAAAACACGAGTTAGCATGTATTGGGGTTTGAGGATAGAGACGTCATACTTGGAGATTAAGCCAATATGGAAATTAATTAATCGGAGGGGATATCAATGGGAAAAAATAAATCAAGTTATTCCGCATCAATAATAACTTACTGTCGAGCCTATCATGCGATGCATGACGAACCAAAGATATTTGATGATTTTCTGGCCGGTCACTTGCTTACAGACGAGCAACGCACAAAATTTGACGCGATGATATACAAATCCAATAAGGCGCTCTATTATATAGGTTCCCGCAAGACTTTCTCCTCCATAATAAAACTTTTACTTCCCCGGCGTTTTAAACGTACTTTTGAAGCTATTGCTCCCAAAGACCTGAACTTGATCTCCAGCCCAACGTCGGCCGTGGATTGGTATATGCATGCGCATGGAGCTCTTGCATTGGCAGTCAGCAGGGCCAGGTATACCGAAGATAACCTGGTGGAGGCTGTCGGGAAGGGAGTCAGGCAGTATGTGATCTTGGGAGCAGGGATGGACACATTTGCCTTCCGATGCCCGGCACTGATGGATAAGCTTCAGGTGTTTGAGGTGGACCATCCGGCTACCCAGACTGTTAAGCGTCAACGCATCACTGAATTGAGTTGGGAGATTCCCCAAACACTACATTTTGTTCCGGTAGATTTTACGCATCAGAGACTTGATGAGGAGCTTAAAAATTCATGGTATGATCCGAAAATTCTGGGCTTTTTTAACTGGCTGGGTGTCACTTACTATCTGCCCCGTGAAACCATATTGGCTACCCTGCGGAAAGTTGCAGCTATCGCCCCCAAAGGCAGTACTGTCATTTTTGATTACCTGGATACCGATGCCTTTGACCCTGCCAAAGTAGCTCCGCGGGGACAGTGGTTTTTGTGGTCTCATAAAACCGGTGAAACAATGAAATCCGGGTTTGACCCGTCGACGTTGTCTCACGAACTGGCCGCTTTAGGGCTGCGTCTTGAGGAGAATTTAAGCCCTTCAGATATTGAAAAACTCTATTTCCAGGACCACCCGGGCAACTACCATGCTCAGGAACATGCCCATTTTGCCTGTGCGGTGGTGGAATAATGCAATTATGAAATATTGAAAAAGATAAATACATGTGGTTGCTTTTAGCAAAGTTACGGTTCAATGGTAATCCTTTAGTTAAAGAAAACCGTATAAACGAACCCCAGATGGTCACTTTATACTTCGTAAATTGTTGATTCTTGGGCCTGACATCAGGGTTAAAGAGGTTAAATATGAGTTCATATGTATTGGGTTTCAATGAAATAGATAAAACCAAGCTCGCCCTAGTCGGCGGCAAGGGCGCTAACCTGGGGGAACTGTCCAGAATTGCAGGGATTAGTGTACCGTCGGGCTTTTGCGTTTCTACTGAAGCCTATAAAAGAATAATAGAGGACAATCAAGAACTTAACCAGCTTCTGGATCAGCTGTCTTCTCTACGCCCAAGCGATCTGGGAAAAATCGGACGGATAAGCGCGAAGATTCGCGCGGTCATTGACAAGACCGATACCCGCAAAGAAATTGAAGAGCAAATCGGCCGGTACATCGCCTTGCTGGGCGAAAAGAATGCCTATGCGGTGCGCTCCAGCGCCACCGCGGAAGATCTGCCCACCGCTTCATTCGCCGGTCAGCAGGATACATATTTGAATATTATAGGGAAAGACGCCATCATTAAGCATGTCAACAGGTGCTGGGCGTCGCTGTTTAGCGACCGGGCCGTAACCTACCGCATACAAAACGGTTTCGACCACAGTAAGGTGCATCTAGCGGTAGTAGTTCAGAAGATGGTTTTTCCTCACGCATCCGGAATCATGTTTACGGCTGATCCTGTCACCTCCAACCGCAAAGTGCTGTCCATTGACGCCGGCTTCGGCCTGGGCGAAGCCCTGGTCTCCGGCCTGGTGAATCCTGACATCTACAAGGTGAGGGAGGGCGTAATCCTTGATAAGAAGATATCCACCAAAAAGCTGGCCATCTATGCCTTGGAAAAAGGAGGTACCCAGAAACGGGAGATCAAGCCTCAGCGGCAGAATAAGCAAACCCTGACGGACGAGCAGATTTTACAGCTCGAAGGCCTGGGCAGGAAGATCGAAGCCTACTTTGGCTCCCCCCAGGACATTGAGTGGTGCCTTTATGAAGATACCTTCTATATCGTTCAGAGCCGTCCTATTACCACCTTATACCCCATACCTAATGTAAACGATGGAAAAGACCGTGTATATGTATCCTTTGGCCATATTGAGATGATGACCGAACCCCTCAAACCATTGGGAATGTTCTTCTGCCAACTTTTATTCAGGAACAATACACTGAGCCAAGCCGGTGGAAGGTTATTTTGCGATTTCACTTATGATCTTGCTTCGCCGGTAGGGAGAAAAATGGCATTGAGAATGTTTGGACAATTCGATCCTTTGATAAAAAGCGCCCTGCTAAATTTATTCAAGCGAAAACAATTTTTAAAGACTTTACCGCGGGCGCGGGGGAAGAGAGCATTCCGCATGGGGGCACAGGGAATATCCTGGAAACTTCCCGTTCAGATCCTAAAGATCTATCATAAAAACAATCCCGCGCTTATTAAAAATAACATATCCCGTAACGAGAAGTCAGTCAGGGATCTGCAGCAAAGGATTGCCAATGTATGCGGAGATGAACTTTTTGATTTTATTTTACAGGAAGATAAACGATCAATGGAAATCATGGCTAATCCCCAAAGCGTAGCAGCATGGTTGGCGGGGATGCTGACAGTAAATTGGATCAATAAAAAAATGGAAAAATGGTTGGGAGAAAAAGGTACAGTCCCTATACTCACTCAGTCGGTAGAAAACAACATTACATCCGAAATGGGGCTTGAACTTTTGGATGTAGCCGATGCCGTCCGGAAATATCCGGCGGTTATTGAATATTTTAATCATGCCAGTGATGAGACTTTTTTTGATGACCTGGCCAAACTTGAAGGCGGTAGGGCGGTCGGCAAATCCATGCAGGCGTACCTTGAAAAATACGGCATGCGTTGTTCCGGTGAGATTGATATCACCAGGTCCCGTTGGAGCGAACAGCCGACCGCGCTCATTCCCATGCTCCTCGGCAACATCAGGAACTTTGAGCCGGGTGCCCACAGGATTAAATTTGAGCAAGGGCTTAAGGAAGCGAAGCAGAAGGAACAGGAGCTCTTAATCCGACTGGAGCAATTGCCCGGCGGCAAGGGAAAGGCCAAAAAGGCGGGAAAGAAGATCAGTATGGTGCGCAATTTAGTGGGCTACCGGGAATATCCCAAATATATGCATATCCAACGTAACTATATTTATAAGCAGGCATTGCTGAAGGAGGCCGGTAAGCTTGTGCAAAAGGGGGTTATCCAGAAAAAGGAGGACATCTATTACCTGACCTTTGAGGAACTTCGGGAGGCAGTTAAAACCAGCCAACTTGATTATGGCATTATAACCAGGCGAAAAGCGGAATATGAGGTCTATGAGAAGCTGACGCCGCCGCGTTTGATGACGTCCGAAGGAGAGGTCATAATAGGTAAATATGACACCGGTCCCATTCCTCAAGGCGCTTTGGCGGGCACTCCCGTTTCAACAGGCATCATAGAAGGCTGGGCACGGGTGGTCTTAAAACTGGAGGACGCCATTATAGAGAGAGGTGATATCCTGGTTACCAAATTTACTGATCCGGGCTGGACACCGCTCTTTGTATCGGTCAAAGGCTTGGTGACGGAAGTGGGCGGACTGATGACGCATGGGTCTGTCATTGCGCGTGAATATGGTATTCCGGCAGTCGTAGGGGTGGAAAATGTCACCAAGCTGGTCCAGGATGGCCAGAGAATCAGGGTAAACGGAACAGAAGGGTATGTCGAAATTCTGACCTAATCAGGATGTTCTTTACCTGCCTATAATGCTTCAACTTACCCTGGCAAAGGCTCGCAAGCAAATCTGAAGAGAACAAATCCACCCCAGAAGCCGGGCCAACTAAAGGGTAATTCATAAACGAAAAGGGGTAAACCTAACATACGTTCTATTGCAATAGAATTGCCGCGCAAAGGAGTATCCTTATGGAATTCAATTTGTTCTGAAAATCATGGATATTGAAAGCCGTCGCTGCTCTGTCAAAAAAGGAGATTGCAGAGGGTGTAATAAATGCACCCTTTTTTAACCCAAACGGCAACGGCAGCTTTGGGAGCGGTAAAGATACTGAGCAGCCAATATCATTTACCGCTGCCCCCTTCTCTCCGACTATTCGCTGGCCGATGCAGGCGGAAGCGGCAATGCCGGGGGTGTTTTACGGTTATTGTATATTGATAGTATCAAAACGCCCAGGGCCAAACAAATCAGAATAAGGTTGAGAATAAAACCTAAAATAGGAATCTTGCCTAAAATAATAAAAACCAGAAATACGGCGGCGAAAGGTACCGCCAGCGGAAACCTGCTTTCCCAGGCCCAGCGCCGGGTTGCGTATCTGGCTGCCATATCGCTGACCATAATCTTAGCCAACGCAAGGGTTAAAATGTAAGCGACCAACAGGATGAAAGCCAGGGGTATACCGACGACGGTTATCATTAACAGGATGGAACCCAGCGGAATCAGCAGAAGGGCTAAGAATCCCCATCCCAGGGTAGCCCAGCGCCATTCTCCGGTCGTTTTCTCCAGATGAGGAAACAGCCTGGGGAACAGCAGGCACAGCCCGCCCCACAGCAGCAGCCCGGCAGCAAACCACAGCAGTGACCCCCACCAGGAAAATGCCTCCACGCCGGTTCGCTCAGGCCGGGGCGGCGGAGTCAGCCGAGTGACCGAACCGACTTGTGCTGCAGGGTCAATTTGGGCTTGCTGGGCGGAACGATAGGCGACCTTCCCCCCCATGACGGCGGAGGGACCTATGGACAGTCGCTTAACGTCCCATAGCATGACGTCTCCGGCAATAGAATGGTTGATATCCATTTGGTTGGCAAAACCCATGACCTGACCGGCCACCGCTCCCGAAATATTTACCGTGTTGCCCAGAAGCAAAGCATCACGGCTGATTTGCGATTCCCGGCGTAAAAAAATGTTGTTGCCGGCGCCGGTAATGCTTCCGCCCACTGCTCCGTTAAGCTCAATGGTATTGGCGGCGGCGCGGATGTCTCCGGTGACGGCCCCATTCACATTGACCGAGTTTCCGGCGGCTATGACGTCCCCGTTCACATTGCCGTTGACCACCACTGATTGCCCGGCTGCAAAAACATCACCGTCTACATCGGCATCAATGGTAAGATTTTCGCCGGAAACAAACAGCGGCCCTTTGACCGAGCCATCAGGCACATATACCATATTGCCGCTCCTGGTTTCCAAGGCCGCAGCCGGGGAAACCAGGAATAACCCCAGACACAGAGCCAGCAGCCCGGCATGCCAATAAAAACGTCCCTGTTTTTTGTCCATTCCATTGCCTCCTTAATTCCGGGCGGTACGCTGGTGCTGGTCAAACAATTCCTTTACGGACCACAGGCTGATAAAGGAATTGTTTGACCCACCACATGGCGGAGACCCGGACCGAATTGTTTATCGAGAAATACAGGCGGCTCATCTCCAGGATTTAAAATGCCAGCCAGGCCGGGCCCAAATCATCTCTCCAGCCTGACGACTAAAATGTGATATATTCCTATGGTGGCGAAAAAAATAGATGCCAAAAATTATGCCGATATAAGTCAAAAAGTTTTCTCCCATGTGAAGGTTTTATATTATTATAACCTTTTGCATGTCTTAATAGTTACCGCGTGCTGGTTATCGACAGCTATATCGTTTTTTATAGAGTGATCAGGGACGAGTTGGTAGTGTACCAGGTGTTTCATGGAAAGTGGGATTACCCCGACTTATTAAAATGATAACCTGCCGGACAATAGTCGGAGCTTAAACAGTTTCCCCCGGAAAACTACGGGAAACGTCCTAGTGAGAATTCTCTCATTCAAGTCCGCTCTAAATATTTCCCTATAGATGCACCCGTCCCTGGAAGGTGGAATAAGTGAAAAATGCGTAATAATTGGGGGTGTCCAGGATCAAATCCGGTGATTCCGCTGAGCACAAGCGTTGGTAGTCCCGCCAGTCAATGGGGCTCAGCTCCGCTTCCGGATTGCCCCAGCGCATGGAGAACAAGTCGATCAGGGCCGTTTTTATCTCCGGTCTTAACGGAGCACAAACATCCTGTACAAAGGTTTGTGCCCGGGCCGGCTGCAGTCCAGACTGTGCAAACCAATCAAGTCCGCACATGATATGCCGTTCCGGTTTCATGGTGAGAGAATAAGGGGCTATCCCGGCCGCGGTAGCGTTTAATTTCGCCTCCAGCAGCGGGTATCCGGGCAGCAAAACTTGCGAGGACCATATCATAACTGCGATTAATCCTCCCGGCTTCACCACCCGTGCCAGTTCGCTTAACAATACTACCGGATCTTCGGGTATAGAGCCTAGACAGTCCATACTGAATGCCCAATCAAAACTCTTGTCCCCAAAAGGAAGCCTCCGGGCGTGACTTTCCTCAAAAGCAACCCGGTTCGTCATACCGGTTTGGCCGGCCAACCAACGTGCTTGGGCCAAGAACTCGCCGTTTGCATCAAGGCCGGTTATATGAGCAGAATGTCCCAGCATTTCTGCCAGCATCATCGTATACAGGCCCGGCCCGCACCCCAGATCTAATCCCCGGCTTTCCGGAGGAAGCTGCCAGGAATCAAATATCCTGCGGACCAGCTGCTCGCGCAGCGGGTGTGACAGCAGCAGGCTCTTGAGATATTGGCTCTCTTTTGCAGGCATTGTTTATCACTCCTCTGCTAAAAAACATTTGTGCCTAAATATGCATTACCCGGTTCTATTATTAATCTTACAATCAATTACCAATCGCTGTTTAAGCATAGGAAAAAATTGCGGAGCAGTTTCAGCATACAACTGCAATAAAGCGGGGGCTTGGGACCAACCACCTGTTTATCAATAGGAACCCGACCGCTTAAAAAAGCGGAAGACATCTTTTCGTCTTGTTATCAATAATACTATATCCAGATATTTTTATCTGAAATAAACCCCCGGATTTTGTTGCGGGTATATTCATACTTGTCGTAAGCATGGTCTTCTTCCGAAACCCCCTGTTTATAAATCACCAGGTTTATTGCTGCTGATAGCTTATTTAATCCTAAAATATTAATATTTTGAAACAAAGATTCATTTTTGATAAAAGTTAATATTTACATAGCAAGTTAATTTTTTAATACGGTGGATAGGAGCTTGATACCTGGTCTGTTTGCATAGGGAGTATAGAATGCGAAATATTTTATGGGTTCTGGGAATTGTTTTTCTGATCATATTAGGAACAAGTCCGGCATATGGCCAGAATGGCCCGGAAATGAACGAAGACCGGGCTGAAACCGTCAGGGCGCGGGTACTGGACAGCCAACCGGACGGTCAGAATTATATTCTCACCGTACAAATCGACGGCGGTCTGTATAATGGACAGACCCTGGAACTTCCTTATGCGCAAATATATCCAAACCATAAAATCATAATTCGTCCCGGAGACGAAATGCTGGTACAGCTCGAAAGCAACGGCGATAAAATTACCGGTGCATATATTTCCGGTTATGTACGCGACAAGAAGTTAATGCAGCTGGCGGGAGCTTTTGTATTCGCCCTGATAGTCATGGGCGGCAAAAAAGGCTTAAAATCAGTCGTCTCTCTAATAATCACAGGGGCAGCTATTTTTTTGTTATGCTTCCCGCGTTTTTTCGGGGTTATGATCCTATTCTCACCACAATTTTGGTCTCCACAATAGTATCAATCATAAGCTTTTCTATCATTTCCGGAAGAAACCTCAAGACCCTGGCAGCCATCATAGGAACGACAGGAGGAGTGCTGGTAGCAGGAATCCTGGCTTATATTACAGGTTCAGCCGCACAGTTGACAGGTTTTAGCGATGAAGAAATGCAGAGCTTGTTGTTTATTCCGCAGCAGATAAACTACGACTACCAGGGTATTTTATTCTCAGGCATGATCATCGGGGCTCTGGGTGCAGTTATGGATGTCGGCATGTCGATTGCCTCGGCGATTGAAGAAATCAAACTGGCCAACCCATCTGTTGGAACTTGGTCTTTAATCCGGGCGGGTATGAACGTAGGCCGGGATATCATGGGTACGATGGCCGACACCTTGATCCTGGCTTATACCGGCGGAGCCATACCGCTTATGCTGGTCTTTATGGCTTATAATACGTCCTTGATAAAGATCATTAATCTGGATCTGATCGCCACCGAAGTGGTACGAGCGTTAAGCGGCAGTATTGGTTTAATCATAGCCGTTCCCATTACTTCTACAGCCGCAGGTATACTATACGGCCGGCTTCGTTCTCCTTAATTACCGCATGAAGAGTTGATGATTTTATACGGCCAACGCAAGCCGTCCCCCCTAAAAAATTAAAAGCCCGACATGATAGGCAAGGGTAGACATCAACAAGGCCATTGCGATATAATACCCGGCAATACGCAGCGTCCAGCGGAGCGAATGGCTTTCCTGCAGGGTGGCCGCCACTGCCATGAGACAGGGGACGTTAAAGAAAAAGGCATAGGTAAAGGCCAGCGCTTCGGCTTTGGAAATGCCGGTCAGCAAAGCTCCTCCCAGGGTTGCGGCGTTTACCGGGGTCTGACCCGATATGGCGCCCCAGATGCCCGCGGCTTCCCCGGAGGCGCTGAACAAAGAAGCCAATACGCCCAGGGCGGCCTCCTTGCCCATGGCGGAAGCGACGAAGGCCATAAAGGTCTGCCAGCGCAGCCCGAACCACATGGTAACCGGTTCAATAAAGACGCCGATTTTATAAATAACGCTGTTGGCCACATTTTCGTCGGCGGTATAGGACAAAGACCAGAAGAGAACTGAAACCAGAATGATGATCTTTAAGGCACGCCCCAGCACATCACCCATACGGCTGAATACAAAGCGGAACAGATCCCGGTATCGGGGCCGGTGGTAAGGCGGCAGTTCCATGATAAGGCCGCTTCGGTCGCTTTCCTTGAGCAGCGATTTTCCAAATATCCTGGAGGTGATCACCATGTGCAGCAGGGCGACTGCAAACAGCGACAAAACCACCAGAAACGCGCCGCTGCCGAAGAAAACGCTGCTTACCAGTCCTACCACACTCCAGGTGGCGGCGCAGGGCACTACCCAGGAGAGAGCTATGGTGGTGACCCGCTGCCCCCAGGAGTCAATGACCCGGGTGGCCGTGACCCCGCCGATATTGCAGCCGAAGCTTACCAAAAACGGCATGACCGCTTTGCCTTGCAACCCCAATTTGGACATGACGTTGTCAAAAACATAAGAAATACGGGCCATATAGCCGATCTCTTCCAAGAAACCGAATACCAGGCTGATGCCGAACACAAAGCTGACCATCATCAGCGCAAAAGAGACGGCGGTCAGCACTGCATCGCAGAGCAGGGAAATAATCACGGCCGGCAGACCGATTGAGGACATTCACTGGACCAGCGGTGGGGATAAGAGACTGGGCAAATAGCCGAACAAGCCCATAAAGGGCATGGCAATCGCCATAGAGACCATCAGTCCCAATATGATAACCCCGACCGCGAGGGGATTGCCCCAGGTTTTACTGGTAGCCAGGCGATCAAAACGGCTCATCAGGGGCTTCGCATCATTTTTTACGCTTATGTTGCCCTGGAGCAGAGTTTCAATCCACTTGAATTTGCATATGCCGGTCAGCAGGCTGCCGTCTTTGACCTTGGCCAGCCGGTCAGTGAGCTGGCCGCCGAGGTCGTCGCTCACGGCGGAGCTGACCGTCTCCAGGACCAGCGTGTCTTGCTCCAGCAGTTTGGCGGCCAGCCAGGTTGAGGAAAAGCCGGACACGCCCTCGCCGGGCAATAAGGCCAGCACCTGCCGATAGGGGTCGCCAATCATTTCCGTGTAAAGACTTCGGAGCTCTGGACCAATACGGTCTGCAGTGATTCGGCCCCGTTCTGAGCCGCAGGCTGATTGATTAAGCGGCTGGCTTTGCCCAGCCCTAAAAGGGCCAGAATGACAACCGGCACCAGCCACAGCTTCCATTTGCTCTTCATAGCATGCTCCACCCTTCCGCCGCTTCACGAATGGTCAGGAATCTTTTATAACCCCCCTCCTGTCCGCTCAGTTCCGCATGGGTTCCTCTCTGGGCAATACACCCCTGATCCAGGACCAGGATCTGATCGGCATTATAAATGGTGGCCAGACGATGGGCGATGATGACGATGGTTTTATCATGCACCAGATTGCTGATCGCCTGCTGGATGGCATGCTCATTTTCGGGATCTACGCTGGCTGTGGCCTCGTCCAGAATCACGATGGGGGCGTCTTTAAGCATGGCCCGGGCTATGGAGATACGTTGTTTTTCCCCGCCGGAAAGGGTGACTCCGCCATCGCCGATCACGGTCTGGTAGCCCTCCGGTAGATTCATAATGAAATCGTGGCAGCAGGATTTCCGGGCTGCCTCCACCACCTCTTCGAAACCGGCCTCGGGATTACCGAAGCGGATATTGTTGAACACCGTGTCCCGGAACAGATAGACCTTTTGAAACACCATGCTGATGTTTTTGAGCAGGCTGTCGCAGGTCATGGCTTTGACATCGACGCCGCCGATTGACACGCTGCCCCGGTCGACGTCATAGAATCGGGCCATCAAGCTGCATAAGGTCGATTTGCCGCTTCCCGAAGGGCCGACGATGGCGGTGGTAGTGTTTTCCGGGATGGTGAAGGAAACATCCTGCAGGACATCCCGCTGGTCATAGGCGAAGGTAACGTCCTGAAAACGGATATCATGGGCGGATAAATCCATATCCCGGCCGTCTTTATCAATAAATGACGCCTGTTCTATGCCTTCCAGCTTATCCAGGGTGGCGTCGATGATTTTCAATACATGCACCGCGCTGTTCATCTGCTCCACCTGTCCGAAGATGACGAAGGAGAAAATGGCCATCATCAGCATGGCGGGGATATCCATGCTTCCCCGGGCGGCCGATAAGGCCGCGGCCAGCACGATTCCTACCGAGGCCGCCTTGAGTGCGAACAGATGGAGGCAGTTGTAAGGAACATAATTTTTTTCGATTTTGATGTTGATGTCCTTGCTGGCCTTATAAGCCTGGCGGATACCGGCGACCGAAACTCCGTCCTGCTTGAATGACTTGACCACCGCCATGCCCCTCACATACTCAATGGTGGCGGCGATCATGGCGTCCTGCGCCTTTTGATGCACCGGCGCATTGACGTTGCCCCGCCGGCCCAGCAATTTCAGGAACCAGGCGGACGCCAGTATGCCGGCCAGGGCAATCAGGGCAACCCACCCATTGAAAAAAGCCAGGCAGAGCACCATGGTCAGCGCGCTGATGTACCCGTTGACCACCACGTCGATCATCTTCATGCCCAGCATCTCTATAAACGATAAATCGGTGGTTACCGCCGAGGCCAGCTCGCCGGTGTTCCTCCGGCTGAAAAAGCCCAGCGAGACCCGCTTCAGGATGTCGCCGATCACTATTCGCTGTTCCGCCGTCACTTCGTAGCCGATGCTTTCCTGGGTAGTGGCGCGCAGATAAGCAAACCAAAAGCGGCCGGCCACCATGATCACCATGAAGCCCAGCATGTAAAAGGCCCAATCGGCGGTCAGGGTAATTTCACCGCTCCTATCCTTCAGAATCAGATTCAGCCCGTAAGCGGCTCCCATAATCGGCATGGCGGTGAACAGGGTATGGAAGAATGAATAGACGAAGCCGATGTATAAGCGGTGGCTGCGCTCACCGGACCATTGCATAATGCGCCTGATGGTGCTAAACATTTTGTCTCAGCTCTCCTTTCTCACCGCCGGCCGCCCATTGTTTTGCTCCTATATGGGCTTCCCACATTTCTTTATAAAGGCCGTTCCCCGCCAGCAGCTCGGCATGGGTACCGGTTGCGGCCACCCGGCCTTTATCCATGACAATGATCTGGCCGGCGTTCTTGATGGTCGACAGCCGGTGGGCGATGACCAGCAAGGTTTTGCCTTTGATCAGGGCGGAAACGGATCTTTGCAGCTGGTCTTCGTTTTCCGGGTCGGTGAAAGCGGTAGCTTCATCCAGGATAATGAGCGGCGTGTTTTTCAAAATGGCCCTGGCGATGGCGATCCTTTGCTTTTCCCCGCCGGATAGTTTTCGGCCCGCTTCC
>ENA-UOOK01000132-UOOK01000132.1-fermentation-metagenome-genome-assembly--contig:-NODE-132-length-85990-cov-4.434119_pt1 | contig 85990 bp, 76 predicted proteins | sample MGYA00245777_ERZ724023 | MGnify/ENA primary metagenome ERZ724023 (study PRJEB28704, sample SAMN03018312) | fermentation metagenome | biome: anthropogenic terrestrial biome; feature: soil; material...
TTTAGGAGCTGATTTGTCAGTTGCTGGTAATTCTGCAATTACTGGTAATGAAACAGTTGGCGGAACATTAGATGTAACTGGTAATACTACTTTAGGTAATACTTTAGACGTAACTGGTAATACAACTTTAGGAGCTGATTTGTCAGTTGCTGGTAATTCTGCAATTACTGGTAATGAAACAGTTGGCGGAACATTAGATGTAACTGGTAATACTACTTTAGGTAATACTTTAGACGTAACTGGTAATACAACTTTAGGAGCTGATTTGTCAGTTGCTGGTAATTCTGCAATTACTGGTAATGAAACAATTGGTGGAACTTTAGGTGTAACTGGTGCTACTACTTTAGGTAGTACTTTAGAAGTAACTGATGCTACTACTTTAAATGGCGCTACTGCAATTAATAATACTTTAGATGTAACAGGTAATACAACTTTAGGAGCTGACTTAACAGTAACTGGTATTACAAACTTAAACGGCAGTTCAAATATTGGAGATGCTGCAGCTGATGTAGTAACTGTAAATGGTACTACTACCTTCAACGCTCCAGTAACTGTAGCTGATGGTCAAGCAACTACATTAAACGGAAACGTTACTTTAGGTAATACTTCTGCTGATGTAATTGAAGTAAATGGTACAACTAATTTTGATGCTGCAATTACAGTGAATAGCACTGCTACATTTGCAGGCGTATCTACTTTTGCTCATCCTATAAATTTACAAAACGGTGGCGATGTATCTGGCGGTATTTTAAAACCAACTACTGGTTCAATTGCTGCTAATAATGTAACTATCGATCCTGCTCTTGTACAAGCAGCTGATCCTGTATATGCTTTAAATGCTACTTTACAAAATTCTACTCACGTAGATTTATATGAAATAGCTAAACCATTTGGCAATACATTTACTAATACTCTACCTGCTGCTACAACTGATGGCGTAGTAATGGTATGGGATGAAGTAGGTTCAAAATGGGTTTATGACGAAGCTTCTGCTTTAATTGGTGGTGGTATTAATATGACAAATACTAATGCTGTTCCACGTTGGGACGGAGCTGATTTAGTAGATGGTCAAATGAGCGATGATGGTGCTAATATCGTTACTATCGGTGTTGATGCTACGGGAGTTGCAAAAACTGCTAATTTAGTAGTTGATAATACTACTGGCGCTGAAGTTATTACTGCTACCGGAAATCTTGATGTAACTGGTGATGAAACAATTGGCGGTACTTTAGATGTAACTGGTATTACTACTTTAGCTGGTGATCTAACAGCTAATGGTAATACAACTCTTGGTGATGCTGCTAGTGATTTAATTCAAGTAAGTGGTACTGCTACTTTTGCAGAGCCTATTAGTGGTAATATAGCTGGCGGTACAGCTAATCAAGTATATGTAACTGATGGTACTAATGGTAATTGGGTAGATGCTGCTCCTCTAGCTACTAACTTAGCTGGTGCCACTGTTCACGGTATTGCTTACCAATCTGCGGCAGATGTTACTGCTTTCACAGCTGCTGGTACTACGGGTCAAATATTATCAGTAAATGGTTCAGGCGTGCCTACATGGCTAGCTGCTCCTATATCAGCTAACCAAGTTTTAATAGCTGGTGCAGCTGGTAATCCTCCACATTGGGTGAATGCTGCTCCTCTAGCTACAAATGTAGCTGCTGGTGCTGCTCTTCAAATACCATATCAAACAGCTGCAAATACTACTGGTTTCGTTACTGCTCCTACTACAGCAAATCAAGTATTATCTTATGATGGCACTAACTTAGTATGGGCTAATCCAGTAACTACTTTAGCAGCAAGCTATAGTGCTACACCTGCAGATAATACAATTACTACAGATGCAACAGGTGGTAATGTAGTTATCGCTGGTACAGAAGCATTAGAAGTTACTGCTACTGGTGGTATAGTAGGTAATTTAACAGGTAATGTAACTGGTGATTTAACTGGTAATGTAACTGGTAATGTAACTGGTGATTTAACTGGTAATGTAACTGGTAACGTAACAGGCGATGTAACTGGTGATTTAACTGGTAACGTAACTGGTGATTTAACAGGTAATGTAACAGGTAATGTAACTGGTGATTTAACTGGTAACGTAACAGGCGATGTAACTGGTGATTTAACTGGTGATGTAACTGGTAACATTCTTGGCGGTACAGCTAATCAAGTATATGTATCTGACGGTACTAATGGTACTTGGGCTAACGCTGCTCCTCTAGCTACTTACTTAGCTGGTGGCACTGCTAACGGTATTGCTTACCAATCAGCGACAGATGTAACTGCTTTCACAGCTGCTGGTACTGCAGGTCAAGTATTAACAGCTGGTACTGGTGGTGTTCCTGCTTGGTCTAACCTTCCTGTGGCTACTGGTGGAACAGGTGCTACAGGTGCTGAAGCTTATCCAGCTAATCCTGTAATTGGTCAGTTATTCTTCTATACGGATACTGGTACTACTACAGTAAAGATATATGTTTATAGTGCTGCAAGTACTTGGACTATGGTAGCGGAAATTTAATATAATTATTAAGTTTCGATATAATAAAAATCGGCAGTTCCGAAAGGGACTGCTGATTTTTTTTTATTTAATTTGAAAAACAGAGAAAATTTCATTATTTTAGAAGTTTGAAAAATAACTAAAAATAAACCAATTATTTTGACACAATATGAACAGATTATTAATAGAAAAAAGCGTAAAAGGTAGAAAGGGATATTCCCTTCCGAGCTTAGATGTCCCAGAGGTATCATTAAGCAGCGCTATACCAGCAGAACAAATTCGCAAAGATGAACCAATGCTCCCAGAAGTAAGCGAGAGCGAGGTATCTCGTCATTTTTATAGATTATCTACAAAGAACTATAATTTAGATTCTGGGTTTTACCCATTGGGTAGCTGCACAATGAAATATAATCCAAAAGTAAATGAAGTAACAGCTTCGATGCCCGGATTTGCACAATTGCATCCATGCACATTGCCTGAGCATTCGCAAGGAGCTTTGAGATTAATGTATGAGCTTGGAGAATGTTTAAAGGAAATATTTGGTATGCCGGGAGTTTCGTTGCAACCAGCTGCAGGATCTCACGGAGAATTTACAGGAATATTGATGTTTAGGGCTTATCATTTGAGTCGCAATGATTCTAAGAGAGTAAATATATTAATACCTGATTCAGCTCATGGTACTAATCCAGCATCTGCTACAATTGCAGGATTTAAAGTAATTACAATAAAATCTCAAGCAAATGGCAGAGTAGATTTAGAAGAGTTAAAGAGCAAATGCAACGAAGAGACCGCTGGAATTATGCTTACAAATCCAAATACTTTAGGCTTGTTCGAAGGTCAAATTCAAGAAATTGAGAAATTAATTCATGGTTGCGGTGGATTAATGTATATGGATGGTGCAAATTTAAATGCTTTGATGGGACTTACACGTCCGGGCGATATGGGATTTGACTGCGTACATACAAATTTACACAAGACATTTTCTACTCCTCATGGTGGTGGTGGTCCTGGATCGGGTCCAGTATGCGTAAGCGAGAAATTAATTCCATTTTTGCCAATTCCACAGATTATTAAAAATGGCGATAAATATGAATTAATTGAAGATAATCCTTCATCAATTGGTAAAGTACATAGTTATTTTGGTAATTTTGGAGTTTTAGTTCGTGCTTTTACTTATATTAGAATGCTTGGAGCTAAGGGTTTGCGCACTACAAGTGAAATGGCAATTCTAAATGCAAATTATTTATTCACTATGCTGAAAGATACTTTTGATGTGCCACATGATGAATATTGCATGCATGAATTTGTACTTTCTGGCGATAGACAAAAGAAATTAGGTGCTTCGACTAAGGATATTGCTAAGAGATTGCTAGATTATTCTTATCATGCTCCAACTATTTATTTCCCATTAATAGTTCATGAAGCTCTTTTAATAGAGCCAACGGAGACAGAGACTAAAGAGACTTTAGAAGATTTTGCAGAAGCTCTAAAGAAAATTTCAAAAGAAGTAGAAACTGATGTTGATTTAGTGCTAAATGCTCCACATAATTTTGATATTAAGAGATTAAATGATGCCTTAGCTGCAAGAAATTTAAATATTACTTGGACTAATGCAAAATAGAAGATAATTTTAATATTACAGCTTAAAAATAATAAAAAAAACCTGCTTTTTAAAAAGCAGGTTTTTATTTTACATCACAAAAAAAATTTTTTATAATAAAGCTTTTAATTTTTCTTCTAATGTAGATTTAGGAACTGCACCAATTACAGTATCAACTAATTCGCCACCTTTGAAAAATAATACAGTAGGGATAGAGCGAATACCGTAGTTCATAGCGGTATTTTGATTGCTATCTACATCAACTTTTCCTACTTTTGCTTTGCCTGTATATTCATTTGCAATTTCTTCTACATAAGGAGCAATCATTCTGCAAGGTCCGCACCAAGTAGCCCAGAAGTCGAGCATTACAGGTTGAGTAGAATTTTTTACTTCTTGATCGAAATTAGCATCAGTTATTTCTAATAAGTTATTTGACATTTTTATTCCTTTGTGTAATATGAAATTTCAATTAGAAACGAAAAGATTTAATCATTATTTTGAATTTGATTAAAATTTTATTTTTTAATGAAATTTTTAATTATGTTAAATTTATTGTTTTTAAATCTAATAAAGTAGTTTCCAGCACTAAATAGTTTTAAGTTTACTTTATAAATTGAATTAGAATTGAAATTGTTTTCAGTTAAAATTACTTTTCCTGCAGCATCGAATATTTCAATGCTTACAATTCCTATTTCATTATCAATTTTGCAATTTATTTCATTTTCAGATGGATTAGGGAAGATATTAATTAAATATTCAAAATCAGGACTTTGCACTAAACTTGCTTGACCGAGATTAAATGAATAAACTATTGAATATCCGAAATCAGGATTAAAAGATTTAAGTAATTTATTCTCTTTAGATACAATTTTTAAATTGCCTGCAATCATACCATTTACAGCCCAATATTTAATGCCAACCATAGCTTCATTTGTAAGTTCCATTGTATAGCAACCATCTGGGAAATCTAAAGGTATTTTATATGATTTTTGAGATTCGAAGTTGTCCTTTGAATATAATATATTGCCCATTATATCTTTTATTGTGAGTTTCATTTGCTCATAAGAATAATTTGGAGTAAGAAATTCTAAAGTAGAATTATTTTCAATAATATCAGGCATATTAAAATTCGCAGACATTGTATCATTTACGGCATATTCATCATTTTGATTATTTGGAGAACTAATTTTTACATCAAAAATATGATTATCATCGCCGAGCCAGAAACTAGATGAAATAATTGGAAGAGAAATTGTATCTAAAATATTTGGTTTTAAATCACCAGTCCAATTATATGTTTCTTCTACACCACCGCTAACTTTATAAATAAATTTTAGCGAAGTTAAATTAGTTTTTCCATTATTTCTAATAACTATTACTGGATTATTACAAATTGGGTTTTTGCGAGAGAATAAGCCTTTATTATTTGGAGAGAATATTTCATATACTTCTGCATCTACAGAATGAGCTTGCTCGCCATATTCGAAGAAATGAAATGCCATTTCATAATTTCCATTTCCCATTCCTTCATTTTGAGATGGTACAGGAGTGATTTCATAATCAAAAGTATTTGAGCTTTCGACATTATTATAATTGCTTAATTCAAAATCAATATCTTTTACTACATCGCCGGGGCACCATCCTTCGCGAGAGCCAGGCCATGTGCCACCTTGAGGATAAACTGGATTAGTAGCACAATCATATTGTTGCCAAATTGACCATACTTTTACATCGTCATTCATTGAAAGATAATGAGTATTTGCTTTCCATTCGCAGCAGTGTGGGAATGAGCCAGTATTGCTTTGGTGACCATGACCAGTTAAGCGGGTGCGTACTTTTGCAGAGAATGTATTAGGAGTTTTAGGCACTGAAATTTGATTTAATACGGTATTATTATCAAGGTTTTTATATAAATGATTACCATATCCGCCCCATAATTCTGTGAATTTTTCTACTTTACGAGGTGCTGTACCTTTGTAAAAATCGAAAGTAACATCAACTAATTCTTGCAAGTTTCCAGCAGAGAATTCTACATCACCAGTAAGTATTGGAGCATAATCTGTAACATCATATTTCCAAGTGAAACCATCGGGACCCAAATCTAAACCGATACCATAAGGAGTAATAAATCTACCAATTTCGATATTTTGGTAAATTGGTTCAGGTTCAGAATTATATACAAGAGTCTGATTAGTAATATTTTTTGTTCCTGCTATCATAACTGAATCGATTATATTACCATTTATATCGGTTGAATATTGATATCCGGATTTAATTGTAGGAGTATTGCTCTCTAAAATTAATTTATCATTTTCTACTTTATATTTGCTTAGAGAATATATTTTAGGAGTAGTATAAATTTTTTCTTCTACAGATTTAGATTCGATTTCAAAATCACCAATTACTATTTCAATAGCAGGTACGTTAGTATTAATTGGTTTAAATTTACTAAGTTCGTCACCGCTGAGCGTTTGAATACGTGGGAAGCCAAAGTTAATACCATTGTTATTATTACCACTTACATCAGCAGTAGTATTAATATTATTTTCATTAGAATTAGGATAATTTAGAATTAATCCATCTGTATTTGCTGGTAATACTTTATCAATATTATCAAATATTTCTTCTTCAGTAAGATTTTTATTCCATACGCGTACATTATAGACAGCACCATTGATACAAGCTGTATTCCATTCATTAGAAGAGAGATTAAATGGTTTATTTAATTTTGGAGTTTGAGTAGGCAAAGTACCACTATAGACTCCTGATATTGATTTTCCATTAATATAAATTTTTAATTTTTCGCTATTTGATTCCTTATTTCCATTATATACAGCAGCAATATGATACCATTTTCCTTCAGTTAGAGCGCTTGAAATTTTAATATTTGAATTCATTTCATTACGGAGCATAAAGTATAGATCGCCTTTTACATCGCCTGTCTCGAAATGAATTTTGTCTCCGATACCCATAATTTTAGACCAATTAGACCATTTATTGATTTTTACAAAACCTTCGATTGTGAATTGGCTTTGATTACTTAATAATCCGGTTTTTTCTGATTGGATATAGTCATTTTTCCCATCGAAAGTGGGGTAATGAATTAATTCATTTGAGAATATTTGCTTATCATTAATTGCGAGCATTTGCTGTTCAATAGGTTCTCCTGTCTCATTAGAAATGAATTTATCAGCAGAAATAGTTAAAACTATGCCAAGCCCATTAGATAAAGTCCTATGCTGCTTTGAGAATAGGATTTCGCTCCACTCTTCTTCACCAATTGTGTAATCATTTTGAAATAATATTGTATTAGTACCACTAAATAGAGTCGTATCTATAAATTTATGATTAGCTATTGTGATTTTTAAATTTTTAATAGTAACATTTTTGTTAGAAAATTTGATTCTTAATTTCCCTAAGTTCTCACCATTTAATCCTAATAATTTTAATTTTGGATTATCAAAATAATATTGCACTTTAAAAGGTGTATCTTTTTTTATTGTGAGATTTTCGTTAGGGGAGTCATATAATGCTTTTATTTCATTATTACTTTCTGATTTAAGTGAATTTTGGAGCTTTGAAACAGTATAATAAATAAGTTTTTGATTTTTTATCGAGTTAAATTCATCATCAGTTAAAATAGTTAATTCATCGTCAGAGTAGCTTCCTACGCTATATTCTTGGTGCTTTAGCTGATATACAGTATCGCGACCGGTCTTAATATGCACTTTGATATAAGAGCTATAATCCCATTCTCCGCAATCAAATCTATCATGTGGAGTGCGTGGATCACATTTCAGAGTGTAATTCATTATTATTTTTCGGAAATCTTGATTAGCATCAGGGAATTTCCAAATACCACGCCGAGTAACTATTGAATCAAAAGTAAGAGTCTTTACTTTAATGACTGATTCGTCTGCCTTAAGAGAAGATAGGTCAGAAATTAGCATTACGATTAGAATTAATGGTAATGTAATTAAAGTAGAAATTTTCATTGTAGTTCCTTATATTTATACTATGTTTGATATTTTAATTATTATTCAGATCGCTAGGAGCAGTTTCTTCATTTATTTTTTCAGTTGTTTCTCTCTTTAGTGGGAATTGTACTGTAAAGGTAGAACCTTTGCCTAATGCACTTGTAATTTTAATTTTGCCTTTGTGCGCTTCAGTCAGTTTCTTTACAATCCAAAGACCAAACCCAGAACTATGTTCATTTGCTGTCGGAGTAGCACTTAGCTTTACGCCACGTTGAAATGCATTGCTAATATCTTCCTGCGACAATCCTAAACCATTATCCTTTACAGATATTTCAGCATAATCTCCATCTTTTCGTATAGTAACTAGCACGCTAGCACCTTTAGGAGAATATTTAATTGCGTTAGACATTAAATTATCGATTATTTCATCTACTTTTTGCGCATCTACAGGTACTTTTTCAATTGGTTTAAAATCAGTACTGATGACAATCTGTTTTTTGTCAGCATTTATTTTGTTTCTATGAACTATATCGCTTACAATTTCTTCAATATTTTCTTCTTCAATATTTAAATGAAGCGAACTGCTCTCGAGAGATAATATTTTGGTTACTTCTTGAGAAAGATTTACTATTCTTGAAGTTGTAGTGACGATATCTTGTATAATTTCCTTTTGCTCGTTAGCTGACAGATCATAAGAATTAAGCAATTCAACTAATCCTTTTACTAATCCAGCAGGGTTTTTAATATCATGAATAACCATAGCAAAAAGGTCATCTTTTTGTTTTTGCAGTTCAGTTAATTCGGTATTAAACTTGCTCAAAGAATCAGTTTTGCTTTTTAGCTCGTTATTTTGTTTGCTAAGCTCGCTACTTCTAATATTTAAATTATCTATTTGAGCTCTTAAAGCATCTACTTCTGCTTTTAAGTCAGAGTTTTCCCTTTTAAGTAATTGTAAATCATTTTGATCTATATTAGATCCCATATAATTATCTCCGATGTATTTATTTAAATTAATGTTTTCATTGTAGTAATTAGCGTTAGAATCTTTGTTTTTGGAATTTTTGATTATCCAAAATATTGCTAAGGTTATTAATAATATTCCTACAGCAAGAGCAATAATATTGACAAAAGCATTAGGACCAGTGAAGACATTTGTTTCAGCGGATAATCCATTTTTTCGAATGATTTCGTCAGCTTTTGCTTTTTCATCTTTAGTAATTTCGAGCTGCTTCATTAACTCCACTTCTCTATCGCTTATTCTGAAGTTTAATTGTAGAGGGATAGCATTTATTGTGTTATTGGGGTCGAGAGCAGAAATAGTGATTGTATAATTGTTTTCTTGCAGGTTTGAATAAATTATAGATTTAGTATTCGTAGGTTGATTATATTCATTTGTTTGATATTTTAAATTTACAATGAACCTAAAAGGTACTTTATTTTTTAAATCTGTTTTTAAATAATAAAAAAATTCAATTTTATCTTTTGTGCTAAAAACAAATGTAGAAGGATCTAAGCTCTTTATAGCTTTGTTGTTGACTTCTATTTTTTCTAATATCACACTTGAATTTTGAGCATTTACTTCGAAATAATTAAAAGCTATCAAAATAGAAATAATGCTATATACAAAAATCAAATTTCTTTTCATTAACTAACGAATCAATAAATATAACAAAGTAACAAAAATAAGTATTTTTTCGTAAATCTACAAAGTAAATATATAAAAAAAACACTTTTAATATATAATTAAAAGCGTTTTTTTTGTGAAGCAATATTTTCATGAGAAAGTAATAGCAAATCAAATGATTTCATTTTTTTTAAAACCATAATTTGACATTAAATATTCCTTACTAAGCCTATAACCACTTTCTTTTGCAATTTTCATATCAATTTCTAATTTTTCTGATTTTAATTCTTCGTCTGCATTAATAACAAAATACGGAGCATTACCGCTGAAATTTATTTCTACATAATATTCAATTAATTGATTTAAAGTCTTTTCTACTAATTTTATATCACTCAAAATGACTTCTTTACGTATTTTGAAGTGAGTTTGAGCTGCAGCATAAGATCCTAATTCCAATTCAGTAGTTAGAGTCTGCGACAGTATTGCTTTAGAAATTTCAGAATTGCAATATTTAATTAATTCGCGATAAAGAGAATTAGAAGTGGAACGAACTGCTTCGTGAAAAGAAATATTAATATCTGCTGGAGTAACTATTACAGAATCTTCCGACATTAAAGAAAGTGCATCAGCTAATCTGTCAGCTTCGTCGCGAGTGCTACCACGAGTATACTGTCCCATTAAAATTGGCATTCCATAACGCTCAGCAAAATGTACCCAATTTTTCACTCCTGAATTTTTAAATATTATGGGCCAATAGCATTTAGCTAATAGTGCATTACCGTATGGGTTATCATAAGTAGCTTCAAATCTTGGGCATAATGTTTTCAGTGGATGTAAAGGCATTTCACTATCAAATTCATTTGAAGTAATGCGATTATTTAATACTAACTCACCATCGGAATTAAAACCAAACCATTCATGGGGTCTTGGAATTATATTTTTAGGAATTAATTCATAGTTATTTGGATCGATTTCCCAAATTATCTCCATCGGTTGCCAACCGAATAACGGTGCTTCTAAAATATCTCTCATAATATTATAAATATCGAGACGCTTTAGCATTGTATTAACTTTAGATAAGACTTCATCACTTGAATCATTGCATTCTAATTTATAGCTCATACTCAATAAACCACTTTTCCTCGACTGGATACAACTCCATAAATGAGCATCAATTTTTAATTCTCTGTATGCGGAAATGCCTTTTCCAGACTGCCGCAGCACTAAATCTGGATTAGGCAAAATATGCATTTCAGAGAAAAATGAATCATCTGCAGTAGGTTTATAAATTTCTTTCGTTAGTATATTTAATTTTGTGTTCATTATTATAGTTTTTGTTTATTTTGATAAATATAATTTTAAGTCTGCCATTGTAATTTTCTTTTTTTTATTGCTGTCTTCAGAATCTTCAATAAGCAAAATATCGTTATCTGAGAGAGTTGCTTTCGAATCAAAAGAATAAAAGTCGTTATTTCCCCTTGACAATTGAGCAATGTCATTTACATTTGATAGCCCAATTTGTTCTTTAGTGATAAGATGAGGATTAGAAGTATTATTTAAGTGCGAATTAAAATAATTAATGACTTCGGAGTTGATTTGTAAATATTCCGGGTGAGTGTGGTTTTTAGCAGAGAAATCTGATAAAAGTGTAATTAAATCATTTTGCTGATTAATAGTTCCTATAATTTCGCCCCATTTTGGAGCAATATTATTATATTCTTGATGAGTATGATGAATTAGTGAATATTGAGCAAATTTATTTGATAAATCATTTTGTTCTGATAAATTACCTGAGATATTACCCCAGTAAATTATTGTTTCTGGTAAATTTAAAGCAATATTATTTATATGATTAACCAAATCAACTTGATTATTAATCTCTCCGGTGATTTCGCCCCATTTAGTTTTGTTGGTAATTTTAATATATGGCATATTGGATTTTTATTTTTTTGTTTGAAATATTCGAGAAACTAATATTACTGAAATTCTACCTTGATTATTAAGAGCTTTTGAATATGATACCCGGATATAATCTGCTATAGTATCAATATCGATAATTAGAGCATCTGATTCATTATTTATAGTATTTATTTGATATTCAAAGAATTTAGCGTATGAGATAGCATCGTTAGAAAGTTCAATACTAATATTTCCACAATTAGCAATTGCATCTTCCCAATTAATTTGAATTGACCCAAGCTTATAAATTGAATTTTTCCAGCTTTCAGAAAAAACTGGTATCCAGTCTGATTGATAATTATTGTTAGAAGAGAAATTTATTTCTAATAGATTTTTCATAAATATTATGATTTATAAAAATGAAATAATAAATTATTAATGATGAGAATGGGATAGAGAAAACCTTATGAATACAAATTGTAAAAATTAGATGATATTACTTTTAGGAATAACAACATTATTTTAATCGGCTTTCTCTATCCGTATTCTCTTATTCTAATTGATGAAAAGAAGTAGTGGTTAATTATAAATTAATTTGATATTAGATTAGGCATTATTAGTTCTAAATCCGATTAAACCTCGAATTGCTAAATTAGAAAGTGGATGATAAATATTTCTTTTCTTTATAAATACTCCCTCTACTTTTCGTCCATTAATAATGCTATTTGTGTTAAATGCAATTGTAGTAATATTTCCTTTTTCGCCGACTTTAATTACTCTTTCTATATGCCCTCGGTAGCTAGATTTCCTTCTCCATACAATTAAATCATTAATATTTGCCTTGTATGGCTTTTTAATTCCATTAATTCGTGCAAATCTATAAATGTCATTAGCTACCATAGTTTTGGGAATTGGAATAGAATCTTGAGGTAAGCTAAGTCTTTGTGAAGCGACAAAGAAAGTCCAATAAATGCCAGCAGCACAATAGGGCGTACCCGGAGCAGCTGAGAAAATTTTAAGATATTTATAAATATCACCTATATTTCTCCCATTTTCGAGAGTACCATTTTGAGAAATTGCTATTTCTCCAGATAATTGCAATAAGTCGTAATTGCAATATAATTCATATTTGGAATATGGGAAAGCAGAAATGGAACTAATTAATATCAATATTACTACTAAATTAAATCGCATTTTATAATGTCTCCTTTAAAAAGTGAATGAATTAATTAATTTTAAATAGTTAGCTTGTTTCTTATTTATATTATTGAATTAAGCAAATTGAGCTAAATATACTCCAAGAATTGTAAGACCTGTGAGAATATGTACGCTCAAGAAAATTAAACCCAAATTGAGTGGTGAAGATGTTTGTGTAAAATCAATTTTAGTATAAATATTTTGTGCGATGCTTGATAGCGCTATTGCTATACATTCAGCAATAATTAAAAGCAGAATAGTTCGTATTTCTGCAAAACTTGGCACCAAGAGAAAGGCAGCAACTAATCCGCCGAATATCCAAACGAAGTGCCGTTTAAAGAATTGAATGTAGGTTTCCATAATTTTATTTATTTAATTGTTTTATAATTCGTTAATTAAGGACTGATTTTTCCTTACCAAAATAAATGGAGGTTGATATTCCCGCCAATTTAATTGGATTTCTCCATTCTGGAGTTGTTTTAATAATTTATAAGTATCGATTTTTTTCAAGACAATTGCATTAGGCACAGACATTTTAGTATAAGCAGCTTCGTATAGATGTATTATTGTTAAATCTTTAGCTATTAATTCGATAAGAGGTGGAATGTTATCAAAATCAAAATGTAAGCTATATCTACCTGTTAAGTATGAATCGATAATAGTCTCAGCAAATTTCTCTGCTTCTTTGATTCTTTCAATATCAAGTTGTCCATCGCCATTATCAGTAAGCCTTAGAGCTTCTTTTGTACCCAATGCTTCAATTATTTTCTCTGGGGAATAATAATAAAATATCATATTTAGTTGAATTTTGAAATTATAATAATAGTTTATTCTATACAACTAATTTTATTTTAATAATAGAACCAGCCGTACCGGGGCTAAGTGCAGTAGCAACCCAATCAGAAGTTTCTGTTTTTTTACATGCTTTCCCTCCTGTATTCGATACGCTTACTTTTTCCCCTATATTAATAGCATCTAATATTTCTACCAATACTACTCCATAGCTAATAATTGACATTGTGTCTCCCATATTCCATGAGGTTTCGCTCACACCTACTGGATTTTCACTTGCACCGCAAAGTGATCCTTTCGCATTTACGAAGCGAAAAGGTAATATTTCAGAATCTGCTTTAATTGTAATTAATTGTAGAGGGATTGCAGTTTGTTGTTTGGTTATCATATTTCTTTCTTTCTTTTTTATGATTATTAATTATGATACTACATTTGTAATAAGATGCGCAGCTTCTGGCATTGTCACTTTCCAACAAAAATTATCTGTACATCTTATAATTTTGATTTTGCCACCATTTTCATAATATGTATCTACTTCTGGCATATTTTCAAGTTGGAATATATATCCTAATTGTGGATTATACTTATTTTCTTTTTCATTGCCGACGCTCCTATAAGTCATTAAAATATTATTCTCCCAAATATTTCTTAAATTTATATTGTCTTGAGAATAAACTGCAGTGCTTACAATTATATTTTCTATCTGTAGATAATCCTTTATCATATTTAAATTTGGTTTGATTAATTTATGATTATATATTAGCTCGGTGATAGTTTCTGAATTAATAATTGCTTCTAATACAGAATTATTTAATATAACTGTATTTGGGATCCGACCAGTTTTTAATCTAATGCTTTCTTTTGTTGAATTAATAAGTTCGATAATATTAATAGTCGAAGTTGGATTGTTAATAGAATCAGAATCGGAGATTTGAGTAAGGTTATTTAGATTAAAGTTATCTGGATTTTGTAAATAATTACAAATTTCTATTTCTCTATTTAAGGAGAGAGAGTCCCAAAGCTGTTTAGTAATTATTTGTTCATATTTGCTATAACTATTTGATTGACTGCTTTCTAAGTAATCTATAGCCATTTCTAAATCTTGCTCTTGAGTTTCGTAAGGTGTGAGAATGAAGTCAGTAGCAGGTATCCTATTTGAATCAGCACGAATAGCGCGGTCGGTACTTCTTGCGACAAAAGCATCTTTACCAAAAATTGGAATGTTTCCTTTTGATTTCTTTACTTTTACAGTGTGAAATAATTCTTTAGATAGAAATAAATCATTTTTGTGCAACTGCACTAATGTAGTAAGCACAGGGTCAATACTACGCAAATTGTCTAATCTTTTTGCAGACATATTTGATTATCTCCTTTATTTAAAAATGAAATGATATAATAATAAAATTTATTTGTCGATTAATTCTAAAGCTTCTTCGTATGATAATTCAGGGCGAGAAATCATAAGATCAATTGTATTATTGTGTTTTATGAGTTTTTCATTATCGAAATGAGAAAAATTTGAATCAATTTTCGATATTGTAGAAATATTTTGTTTTGGTAATAATTGTTGCGAAATAGTTTTATTTTGAGAATTATTAATATTGCTTAAAATTGGTAATTTTACAATTTTTTCAGCAAAATTTTTAATTAGAGATAAATTATAATTTTCAGAATTATTTTGCGAATCATATTCAAATGCTATATTCATTAATTCTGGTAAGCATTCATCTATAATTTGATTTAATGCGTTATTTGATGAAATATGAGTTATTTTAGAGCAGTAGTTTTTGTAATTCAATAATCTTTCAGCTTTTTGATATTTTTCAATATCTTTTTGATAACACGATATTTGTTCTTTCATTTTGCGATACTCTTCTGAATAATCATTTTGTATTTTATAGTCATTTTCTTTTATCTCCAATTTATTAGCTAAATTATCATAATAATCAACAAATTCTGCAGGTTCTAATCCATTTACCGCAGGCGAGGCTGCTCCCAAAAAACCTTTATGCCTAAGCAATAGATCGGGATATAGGGAAATAGAGACTTTCTTAAATTTCCCTTGATTTAGTTCTTCTGAAAATTCTGGAGATATATCTCTTATTCCTGCTATTAATTTATCTGCGATTACTTTTAAGTACGCTACCCAGCCGTAAGCTGGAGAATTATCTTGAGGATGTCCCTTTACAATTGGAGCTATAGCAGAATTATCAATTGCTAATTTTGAATTGTAATTATTAGCGATTTTCATCAAATCTTCTTTTGTGTATGTCTTTTCATTACCATTAGAGTCAATGAAAGTACCGATTCGAAATACTTCAATTTCCATTATGTTTTTCCTTTATATGAGAAATAAAAATTATTTATTTTTTCTGAAAGCGAAATTAATATCTTGTCTCGCTTGCGAAAACAAAAAGATTTTGAATTATTATTACATTCATTTTATAATTATTTTATTAGTACTAAATGACACAATCATTTTGCAGTTTAAAGTATAACAAAAAGAAATCAAATACGTTTACAATAAATTAGAAAAGAGAAATTGTAACTCTAAGACAAGCATAATCAATATTATTAGGTAATTACATTGAATAAGAATAAAGTCCATTTTTTGAATTTTTTAATATTTCTTTGCATTATTGTAAGCTATAATTTAATTTCAAAGCCCACAACAAAAACCGAAAAAGCTCTCGAAAAAGCTTTTGAACATATCCAAAAGAATGAATTAGAAAAAGCTCACAAAGTATATTCTGATTTAATAAAGCAAAATCCAAAATCTCGAGATGCACTTATTTCAAGAGCTGAATTTTATATTATGCTCGAGAAATATAATGAAGCAATTAGAGATTATAATCAATTATTGACTTTTGATACTCTAAATTCAGTAGCTTATTATAGAAGAGCTTACGCCAAAAATAAAGGTGATAGTATAGCTGTTGCAGTAAACGATTACAAAAAAGCACTTTCAATGGATAGCTCAAATATTGATTTAATATTTGATTGGGCTCTATACAGTTTGACCTATGATAATATTCAAATCGCAATTGATAATTTAGAATTAGCATTAATTAAAGATTCTTCTCGTACTGAAGGTTATGGCTATTTAGGGTATGCTTATTATAGAATGAATGAGTACGACAAATCATTAGAAAATTATAACAAAGCAATTTCTTATGATAAAAAGAATACTCAATTATACTTTAATCAAGCAAATACTTTATTGAAATTGGATAAATTCGACGAAGCAATTAATTCTTATACAAAAGCTATTGAATTAGACCCTAATTTTGAAGATGCATATGAAAATCGATCATTTGCATATTATCGCATAGGAAATCTTGATAAAGCTGAAGCTGATAAATTGACTATTAAAGAAGTAAAAGAAAGGAAAATGGCCTCGTATGATGATAATATTGATTTATCAAAAAGCAAAGTATTTACTGACTCTACAAATCAATTAAAAATTTATATGCCTGAAGAATTTCATCAGACATTTCTTTCGGATAGTGAGATAATTTCAATGGGGGTCACTCGAGAAAAAATCCCTGATATTTTCCAAGGATTCATTGTAGGAGTAATAGTTGAAAAAATTTTAGATCCATCAAAAACATTAAAAATTTCTGAACCAAGTGATTTAATAGGATATTTAAAAGCTTATGCAATAAGCACTGGAGAAAATGCCTTTTATTCTAATATTATTACAGAGAAACAAAAACCACTCGGAAGGTATGGTCAAGGTGCATTTTATCAATCTATTTTGCAACAAATCAAATATTCAAGAGATTCTGAAGAAATCACACAATATATAGTAGGATATTTAAAATATAATACTTTGGTTATTCATAGATTTATTTACCCATCAGTTTTATCAGCTAAGTATGATAAAATGGTGGAAATTGCAATTGATAGATTTGAATTCTAATCTAAATAAAATTAAAGCAAAATGTATTATTTATTTATTTATTTAGATCTTACAGAAAAAAGTAAAATTATTGTCAATACAGATGCCGAAGCTACAATTACTGGAGATATATAATTGTCAAAAAATGATTTTTTCTCCGGTGGAAGTGGTGATTTTGTAAAAGGAAGTTCTGAACGCTCCAACCATTCAATTTCTGAAATGTTAATCGTGTCTGATAAAATTAAAGAGAAAGAATTATTTTTAGCATTCAACTTTGGAGAGCTTGATTCATTATTATTCTGCATGATAGAATATTGAAACTCACTTTTAGCAATTCTCTTAAGCTGTTTTTTAGAATTTTTAATTTTATCGTAGTAAATATTATTTTCTATAATGTTAATATTAAGATTATAAGAAATTGAATCCATAGATAGTAATTTTTTATTAGAAAACTCAGTACTAATAATATTTTGCAAGAAAATAGAAGAACTGTGCTGATTTACATTTATATTATTTATCTTAATTTTATCTATGGACAACTGATTTGCTAGAATATTTGCGAATTTATTATTTATTTCCTCGATTAGCGACAAATTATCTTTTCTAATATCGCTATTTTCTTCACAATAAACACTCAAATTCAATAAAAATCCAAAGATTAATATTGCCATTAGATTTCGAAATATTATTATTTTTATCATGGAAAAAAATCAATTCTATAATTAGAAGATAAATTAATATTTAACATATTTTTAAACAAAAAAATGTTATATTGCAAAATTATGTATTAATTTAACAATTACAATAATAAATAATTATATTTTTGTAAATAAATTTTAATACAAATAATTAATCGAAAATCTATTATATAAAAATATAAATAAAATGAAAAAAGTAGCAGTTATTATGGCCGGTGGCACCGGAAACAGACTCTGGCCCCGGGCAAATGAAAATACACCTGAGCAATTTTTACATTTCACAGGCGAAGGTACTATGCTTCAAAATACTTTCATAAGGCTTTTGCCAGTATTTAATATTGAAGATATTTATATTGTAGCATCTGATAATATGAAAGAGTTAATTTACAATCAATTACCTCAAATTCCACCTGAAAATGTGGTTCTCGAACCATTTGGAAAGCATACTGCCCCTTGTCTTGCTTTAACAGATTTATTGCTTAAAGATAAATATGACGAGGATACAGTAATGACTGCTTTCCCTGCAGACCATTCAATATATAATATACGTGAATTTCAATATTGCATAGATTTAGCTATTGAATTTGCATCTTTTAAAAATTGTATTGTTACAATAGGAGTCAAACCTACCCGGCCAGAAACTGATTTTGGATATGTACAAATTCGTAATTCTCAAGCAGGAATAGAAGAATATTATCCCAAAGGCATTCGGTATAGTGCTGCTTTTGCTGAAAAACCAGATATCGATACAGCTAAGAGATTTGTTGAATCGACTGATTTCTTATGGAATACAGGTATATATACTTGGTCATTAAAAACTTTTAGAGAGCAATTTGCACAACATTTGCCGGAAAATGATATATTGTTCCAGACCTTGAGAGATAAAAAATTCTCTGATATTTCTATGGAAGAAATAGAATACGTATATCGTCAAGTGCAAGCTGTTTCATTGGACTATAGTATTTTAGAAAAAGCAAGCGATGTATTTGTAGTCGAGGGGTCTTTCCGTTGGAGTGATTTAAGCAATTGGGACGAAATTTACAGACTTGCTATCAAAGATAGCAGAAACAATTTAATCGAAGGAAATGTTCTTGCAATAGATACTTCTAATTGTTTTATTAGCTCGCAAGAGAAAATGATTGGGGCTGTAGGAGTGAAAGATATTTTTGTTATAGAAGGTGATAATTCTATAGTAATATGCAAGAGAGGAGATTCTGAAAACATAAAGCAAATAGTAGATCATTTTAAAAGGAAACAAGTAAATAAATTTATATAAGTAAATAAATATCATTTTTATATAGCTGATTTTAAATATGAAAAAAAATACTAAAGGCATAATCCTCGCAGGAGGTAGCGGAACACGCTTATATCCTCTTACTGCTGTAGCAAGCAAGCAGTTGCAAGTAGTATATGATAAACCAATGATCTATTATCCCATTGCATTGCTTATGCTCTCCGGAATAAAAGAAATATTAATAATTACTACACCTTATGATATGCCAAATTTCAAAAAATTGCTGAAAGATGGTTCGCAATGGGGAATTAAACTAGAATATAAAATTCAGGAAGAACCAAAAGGTATTGCCCAAGCATTTATTATTGGTAAAGATTTCATTGAAAATCATCAAGTTTGCTTAATATTAGGTGATAATCTTTTTTATGGAAAATTGGATTTCCTTAGAAATGGTATAGCAAACAACAATGGTGGTACTATTTTTGGATACCCTGTAAATAACCCAAAAGATTATGGAGTAGTAGAATTTGATTCAAAAGGAAATGTAATAAGTATAGAAGAAAAGCCGGAATCGCCAAAATCTAACTATGCAATACCGGGAGCATATATTTTTGATGAAAATGCATGCGAAATTGCTCAAAAAATAAAACCGGGCAAAAGAGGTGAATTAGAAATTACCGATATGCAAAGAGAATACTTAAAAATGAATAAACTAAATGTAGTTACTATCGGCAGAGGAATAGCTTGGCTCGATACTGGCACTCCGGAAACTATGCTCGAAGCCTCTACTTTTATACATTCTATTGAAAAAAGACAAGGTAGGAAAATTGCATGCTTAGAAGAAATTGCTTTGAATATGGGATATTTGAATGAAAATGAATATCAAAACACATTAAATAATTTACCAAATTGTCTATATAAAGATTATTGCAATATGGTATTAAATGAATATACTAAAGCCTAAAATGAAAAAATTATTCTATATAATATTTTTTTATTTATTACTTACTCCTTTTATATCCTCAAGTATTATTGAATCAGAAAATATTATTATTGATTCTAATATGACTTTCGAAGAATCAATTAAAGGTACTAAAGCTCCAAAATCAATTATTGATAATCTGATGCTGCTCGATGTAATGTATTATTCTACAGATAAAAAACTACATAAAGGACAAATTGTAATTTCAAAGTCTGTAGAAAAAGATATTTCAAGTATTTTTGAAATTGCTATTAAAGAGAAATTTATTATTGAGAAGTGCATTCCGATTGTAAAGTATAATTGGAGTGATAATAAATCAATGGCTAACAATAATACTTCATCATTTAATTATCGCAAGGTAAGTGGATCTAAAAATCTTTCTAAACATTCCTATGGTTTAGCAATTGATATTAATCCAAAATATAATCCCGTAGTTTATAAGAATGGGAGAATTTCCCCAAAAGGTGCTACATACGATATAAATAAAAATGGGACTTTATCAAAGAAATCTGCTATAATAGACGCATTCAAAAAGCTAGGATGGAAATGGGGAGGAGAATTTAGATCCTTTAAGGATTATCATCATTTCCAAAAAATATCCAATAAATAACTACATTTTTAAAATTATAAATTACAATTTAAATGAAAAGATTTTTACAATTCATTGTGATAACTTTTGTTATTATGTCTATTACTGCTCAAAGCGAAGAAACAGATTCAGAAAATGAAAAAGTTGATATTACCCCCAAAATATTAGCTTTAGTTCGTGCAAAAGCTGAGCAAAATTTAAGTATTCAAAATATGAATTTTATGGTGCGTAACGCAAGATTTGGCGTAAAAGGTAGGCTAACTCACCAAATATCTTATAAAATTGAAATTGATTGGATGGATAAAGAAGATATTGATATGAACGATGCCAAGATCATTTATAGTCCAATAAAAGTTTTAGAATTTACTATTGGTCAATTTAAAGTGCCGTTTGCAAACGATTATCATAGGAATCCAGCAGATTATTCCTTTGCAAATCGTAATTTTATTACTAAGAGAATTATGAAAAATTTACGCGATGTAGGGGTTATGGCTGGATATTCCTTGCCATTTAAAACAGTACCGACTAAGCTAGAATTAGGAATATTTAATGGAAATTCATCTAATACATTTGAGCATGATTTATATAAAGCCGTAGCAGGCAAAATATCAATTTCTCCATTTAAAAATTCATTTTTAACTTTTTCTGGATATAATGGAGAAGTTACATTAGATAAAGTATCTAGAAAACATATTATGGCTGAAATGCTTGGTGCTTCTTTTACTCAAAATATAGGGAATTTCTTTATTGATATAGAAGGTGCTTATAAAGGTTATAAAGACTCATTAAAAACAAAATATTGGGCTGCTTTTGGAGTGCTTGCTTATGATATCCCAATTGCAAATAGTTCATTATTAAAAATTACTCCAGCAATTAGATTTGATATGCAGGATAGAAATCATGACTTTTTAGATGAATCACCTCGCAGGATTTCTGCAGGAGTTACATTTCATTTAAAAGAAAATAATAATTCCTATTTTAGATTAGACTTTGAAAAATACTCTTATAAGTCTGGATTCAAGAGTGAAAGCGACATGATTACACTTGAATATGTAATCAGATATTAAAAAATAAAAAAAAAGAAAAAAAATTTAAAAAAAAATTAAAGTTTTAAAAATCGATGTCGATATTTAATTCTGAACAGGAAAACAATTTAAACGGCAGGATGCCTCAAACAAAATAATTTTATACACGGAGGTTTTTTTATGCCAGTAGCAATTTCGGGTGGCTCCCGCATCAGAACAAATACACCTGCAGAAAATGCATATAACTCATTAATGACTAGTAGCAATGCAATTGCAAAGTCACAATTGAATATTTCAACAGGTAAAAGAATAAACGCCGCATCAGACGATGTAGCAGGTTATATCACAGCTCGCTCTTTACAAGCTCGTAATGGATCTTTAAAGTCAGCTTTAAAATCAGTTGGCGATGCAAAGAACGTTACAGCAATTACTCAAGATGCTTTAGACAATATCAATAATTTGCTTAATGATATTAATAGTTCAGCAGCAACTGCTTCTTCTGCAGCTCTTGGTACAGATGAAAAAGTAACTTTAGCAAAATCTGCTTACAGATTAGCTCAACAAATTCAAACAGTAGTAGATTCTACAGTGTTCGGTGGAAAACAATTACTTGACAACTCGTTCTCAGGTGAATTCTCTATCGGTTTCAAAGCTGATAACACAATTTTAACAATTGGTATCGACTTAACAACTTCAAACACTGACTTTAACACTTCATTTGTTAAAGATGGTACAACAACTACTACAAATACTTTTGATATCAAAGGTACTAAAGCAACAGATTTCGCTGGTGTAACAGGATTAAACTTATCTAGTTTAAATGATGTATCTTCAACTGATTTGGGTATATTCTCATCAGAAAATATCAAAGCTACATTACAAAGTTTAACTTCTGCTATTAACAACATCAATAAAGTTGCTTCTTATGTAGGTGGTATTGAAAATAGATTAACTTCTCAAGAAGAACTATTGAAATCTCAAACTACTAACTATAATGCTGCGATTTCAAGAATTGAAGATGCTGACATGGCTTCAGAACAATTGAGCCTTGTTAAGAATCAGTTCTTACAATCTACATCAATTACTTCATTAGCTCAAGCTAACCAAAATCCTAACACATTCATGCAATTGATGCGTTAATCGATATAATTAGCACACTTTACTCACGGATAGAGTACAAAAAAAGTCATTTGGCTAATGAATGATGCAAATAATTTGAGCGGGGGTGCGTTTATACTATCTCCGCTCATACTTTTATTAAAAATATATTATATTCATAGAATTAATTATGGCAAATATAGCACAACAATTAGCCGCTCAAAAAGCATACGGAAATCCTAAAAGTGGAAAGTTACCGACTTATCTTGAACAAGAAGTCTTGTCGTGGAGCAAAGAAAAAATAATATTAAAAATGTATGATCTATTCCTCGTGAGTAATAAAAGAGGTGATATACAGAAAATGGGAAGAGTCCTAATCGAATTAATGAGTTCGCTAAATTTTGAATATGAAGAGACTTCTACTCGCTTATATAGATTATATGAATATTGCCAGAGATGTATATATCAAAAAAGATATAAAGAAGCAGAAAAAATAATACAGGGATTAAGAGATGCTTGGAATGAAGCATTTAAAATTGAATAATCCAAAACTAAGAGACTTAAAATATAAATATATATAATTTTATAAATTGATAAATAATGCTTCTAAATAATTAAAAAGGAGTAATTTAAAATGTCGACTATTAGTTCAACATCTTCTACAGGTGGATATGCTAGTCAAATGGAACAATTAATTGATACCTATTACCAGACTAGACAACCAGAATTAGATGCTTTAAATACAAAAAAAACTACCTTAGAAAATAAGAGATTATTTTATACTAGGTTAAAAACGAACTTTAGTTCTTTAAATTCGCAATTAGATAAATTTTATCGACTCAATACTGATAAAACTTTTGATAACGATTTTAAAGCAACTGCTGATAAATTATTAAACTCAAGAAAAGTAACTTCAAGCGATGAATCATTCGTAAAAGCTAGTGCCGGCGATGGTGCTGTCATTGGTAATACATCTGTTAGAGTAAATCAATTAGCTTCTAATGATATATTTATTGGAAAGCAAAATTTATATGCTGGCGATGCTGGAATAGAAGCTGGTGAAGTTACATATAATATTCAAGTGCTTAATAAAGACTATAAAGAAGCCACTGACCCTATTGAAAATAAATATAAGACAGTAAGCGTAAAAATTGGATTCGACGGCACAGAAAGCAACGAACTTGCAATGAAAAAGATTTCAAATGCTTTTAATGCTAAATCAGAATTAAATTTTAATGTATCTTATGTGAAAGATACTTCATTAACCGGTAGATTAAGCTTTACTTCTAAAAATACAGGAGAAGATAACAAGCTTGATTTTTCTTTCTTTACTGCTCCTGAAAGTACTAATGCAGGAGTAAATTCCTTACTTGGTTTAGATAATATTAATTCTGACAGAACTTCAGTTAATGCAGATAATACTCAAGCTAGATTTAAAGTAGCTAACGTAACCGATTTAAATAGTAAGTTAAATATAAATGGTATTGACGTTACTCGCTCAAGCAATTCAATTAATGACTTATTGCCAGGAGTAACTTTAAATTTATTAAAAGTTCATACTGATAAAGATAATGATGTAAATTTATCTACAGAAATGGATACCGGAGCTGTCACAAAAAATATTGAGCAAGTTATTTCTGCTTATAATGATATTGTAAAGCAATTAGGAAGCGATAAAACAATGCTCAGAAGCGATTCTTCTGTGAATAACTTAAAGAGCCAATTTAGAAATATTATTTCTACTTTTATCGAACCAGCTCAAGGTACTCCAAATGACGAAGAAACTCTAAAGACAACTCCACGCAGTATCTCCGATCTAGGCTATAAAAGCAATAAAGACGGAACTATTTCAATGGCAGATTCTAGCAAATTAGAAGCTATTCTTAAAGCTGATGGTGGTGTTGAGAGATTATCACACTTTTTAAATTCTGAAAATGGACTTATTTCTAAACTAAGAGAAATTGGTAAAAATTTCGGTGATGATGATAGTATTCTTGACTCACGAAGAGATTCAATTGATAAACAATTAGAAGCAAATAGACAAAAAACTGATAGACTCGAAACCAGAATAGATACTGCTGCATTAAATTTAAGAAAAGAATATACACAGTTGACTAAAATGTTTAATTATACTTCTAATCAATATAGCGCTATGATGAATGTAATGGGTAGCTATAGTAGCTATGGAACGTCATATTAATAATTAAATAAAAAGGGAAATAAATTATGTTAGGCGAAATAGGTTCTATAAGTACTTCTGGGGCTACACTTTCTCACGATAATGCAAGTTTAGCAGAAAGCAAAAGATTTCTAAAAGCATTATTAGAATCTAATCAATTTGCTCCAACCCCAGGAATAAGTAACCAAAAAGTTACTAAAGAAGTATCTCAAAAAACTTTTGAAGAAAATCTAAAAATGGAATCAAGAAAAGTAGATTATGATTCTATTTCTAAAAAAGTTGAAGAATTAATTGCTAATGACGAAATAACAGTGAAATTCGATAAAGATGCTGATACTAAAATAATGATCATGAAATTCGTTGATAAAAAGACTGAAGATGTCTTAAAACAATTTCCAGCTGAAGTTTCTATTAAAATTGCTAAAATGATATCAAAATTAACTAGCCAAGGTAATTTGACTGATGCAAAAGTCTAATGGAAATATAGCAGAATTAACGACTACTATCGAAAAATTACACACAAATTGTAAAGAAATTTACAATTTGTGTGTAAATAATCAAGAACATCTTACAGAAATTTCTAAAGTATCAGAATTATTAGCCGATAATAATGAATATATACAAATCATTAAATCATATAAAGAAATGGAAAATAATGATTTATATAATTCAATTATGAATGAAAAAGCTGATATAATTACTGAAACTCTTGAGTTAAGTAAAAATATTAACGAAATTTTTAAAACTCAAAAAGACGTTAAAGCTGATAAAATTAAAAATATCAATCAAAAAAAAAACTTATTAATATATAAATAGGGACAAAATAATGGTAATCGACAATAACAGCTATATTAAAAATCAAATATCGAATATTAATTCTAATAATACTGCTCAAGTACAAAAACAGCAATTGCAACAAGAGCAGTCTGCTACTAATGCTGCTATTACTGCTGTACCAGTGCAAAATCAAAAATTAGATAAACTCGAAATTTCTGAAACAGCTAAAAATTATAATCAAATATTTGATAAAGTGAAATCAGGTGAATATAATAAACCTGAGACTATCAATGCAGTTGCAAGAAAATTATCTAAATTAATATAATTTAGAATTTAAAAAACAAATACAAAAAATACAATGTATACACAGGGTCATTTTATTAATTTTAATATTATAATTGACCCTTATTTTATATAAAAATTTAAAATAGCAAATGAAGGGATTAAATATTTATGTCTAGAACATTAAACAAAGTTATGTTGATAGGGAATGTAGGAAAAGAACCTGAATTAAAGTACACTCCGAGCGGTATCCCAGTTACTTCATTTAGGTTAGCTACTTCAGAGACTTGGAAAGATAAAGACGGCTCTGCTAAAGAACATACAGATTGGCATACTATTGTAGCTTGGAGAGGACTAGCTGAAGTCATCAACAAACTAGTTACAAAAGGCTCACGCGTTTATATCGAAGGACGCATTCAAACTCGCACATTCGACGATAAAAACGGTACTAAAAGATATGTAGTAGAAATATTAGCTGATAATATGCTGATATTAGAACAAAAGAAATCTAAAGACGATATAGAAAATTTAGATTCTGAATATTTCTCTAGCTCTTCAAGCGAAAATGAAAGCTTCGAATTAGATGATTTTAATGATGATTTGTTCTTAACAAATAATCAAGAAGATTTAAATGCTGATGATGATTCATCATTTAAATTTTAGATTAATCATATTTTAAATATAAAGAGATAATTATTATTTTAAATTCTCAAAAAAAAATGGTAATTTTAAAGCCCTTAATTATTATATAATTATGGGCTTAATTTTTATTTATGTAATTTCCTAATTTTAAAATAAGATGCAAGACAAACGCTCCGCTGAAATTAAAGTAGGATTAGTGTCTTTAGTCGCTCTAATACTACTTGTATTGGGGATTATACTTGGAAAAGGCTTGAGCATAAGCAATGCTAATCAAGTAAAATTTAGATTTCCTAATTCCGGTGGTATTCAGACCGGTAGCCCAGTAACGATTAATGGTGTAAGTAGGGGCACTGTTTCATCAATAGAAAATGATAATGGAAGCGTACTAATTAAAGCAGATTTAAAAAATGTCGAAGATATTTTTTCTGATGCAACTGCTAAAATCTCAATGATGGAATTAACTGGCGGAAGAAAAATTGAAATGAATCCGGGTATATCAAAGATAAAATTTGATAAAAATAATGAAATTATTGGAATTACAAACCCAGATTTCTCTGATTTATTAGGTATGTTAGGAAGTTTGTCAGATGGATTGACTAATACTCTAGATAAGTTGGATTCTGTAGCATCTTCTGTAAATATTATGTTTGCTGATGGTGAAATCAATAAAAAAATTAGATCTTCGCTAAGCAATACTGAAAGCTTGACAAATGATTTGCATCAGCTCCTATCTAATAATAAAAATAATATTAATTCTGCAATTAATGACCTAAAAACAATTTCTAACGAATTGAAATCAAGTGTCCAAGCAAATGAACCTAAAATATCAAAAATAGTTGATAATATTGATGCAAAAATAAATGAGCTAAGCAAAATATTTAATAAAGCAGAAAATGGACTCGCAAATATTGAGAATCTATCAAAGGATTTAAATAGTATTTTAAGTGATATTAAAACAGGAAATGGAACTCTAAATAAGTTAATTTATGATAAAAAGTTTTCTAACCAATTAGATACAACTCTGAGAAATCTTAATATTTTAATGAAAAATATTGATAAAAAGGGCCTAAATGCAAATGTGCGATTAGGTGTAAGAGATTAAATTTAACAAGGATATAAATTAAATGAACTTCTTAAAAAGAACTATGCTATGCGGAGAACCACGAGACTCGCATATTGGGAAAAATGTTATTTTAAATGGATGGGTGCAAAATGTACGTAATCTCGGTGGCTTAATTTTTATTGATTTAAGAGATAGAAATGGACTAATGCAATTAGTAATCGAACCTGAAAATCAAAAAGAATTAGCTGAAAGAGCTACAGAACTAAAACAGGAATACGTTATTTGGGCTAAAGGGGATATCCGTAAAAGAGAAAAATCAAATGAAAAAATGCCCACAGGACTCGTGGAAATGCTTGTGCAAGATTATGGGATCATTAATAAAGCAGAATTACCACCATTTGAGATCTTGAATGATATAGAGACAAGTGAAGAAATAAAATTGCAATATAGATACTTAGATCTACGCAGACCTGTTTTATTGAATAAATTTGTTGTAAGAAATAAAGTATATCAGATCTTACATCAATATTATTATGAAAATAATTTCTTGGAAGTTGAAACCCCTGTTTTAATGAAATCCACTCCTGAAGGAGCGAGAGATTTCCTTGTACCTAGTAGGATAAATAAAGGTAAATTCTATGCATTGCCACAATCTCCACAATTATATAAGCAAATATTGATGATTTCTGGTTTTGATAGATATATGCAAATTGTGAAGTGCTTCCGAGATGAAGATTTGCGATCTGATAGACAGCCTGAATTTACTCAGGTAGATGTAGAAATGTCTTTCGTGGATATTGATGATGTGCTATCAATGACTGAGGGCTTAATCAAAAGAATTTGGAAAGAAGTATTAGGTATAGAAATTGAAAATAAATTCAAAAGAATGACTTATGTCGAAGCAATGAGTCGCTACGGTAGCGACAAACCCGATTTGCGATATGATTTAGAATTAAAAGATATAACGGAAGTAGTGAAAAATTGTGGATTCTCCGTTTTTAAAGATAATATAAGCAATGGAGGAAATGTAGCTGTTCTAAATGCAAAGGGATGTGCTGATTTCTCTAGAAAAAAAATAGATGAATTAACTAATTTAGCTAAAAAATATGGTGCAAAGGGATTAGCTTGGATGAAATTTGAAAATGGTGAAATTAATTCACCAATTGCAAAATTTTTACAAGAAAATGAAATAAATGAAATTAAAAACATTGCACATGCTGAAAATGGAGATTTGCTTTTATTTGTCTCAGACAAATGGACTAAAACTTATACTATACTCGGCGCTTTGAGAATAGAAATTGCAAAATTAAGTGGAATTTATGAAAAAATTAAAAATGATTATTCTTTTCATTGGGTTACCGAGTTTCCGCTATTTGAGTATGATGAAGAAAGTAATAGGTATGTAGCAATGCACCATGCATTTACTTCTCCTATGGATGAAGATGTAGAATTATTAAATACTGCACCTGATAAAGCTCGAGCTAAAGCTTATGATTTAGTTATTAATGGTGCCGAATTGGGTGGTGGAAGTATAAGAATACATGACTCAAAGGTACAACAGAAAATCTTTGAGTTAATGAATCTAGGTCCGGAAGAAATTGAAAGCAAATTTGGATTCTTTACAAAAGCATTAAAATATGGCGCACCTCCTCACGGTGGAATTGCCCTTGGATTAGATAGAATTATTATGACCTTATGCAATACTGATAATATTCGAGATGTAATTGCATTTCCAAAAACTACAAGTGGGCTATCTCTTATGGATGGATGCCCATCGGCAGTTGATATCAAGCAATTAAATGAATTATCAATTAATGTGATAAAAGAAAAATAATTACTTAATTTAAGAAAATTAAAAGCACTTGTAAATATTTTATAAGTGCTTTTTTCTTATCACATTAACAACTAAGACTGAGAACATTGTTGTTATAAAATAAAATAGAACGCTAAAAATCATTTGGCAAAACAGTATTTTCGAGACTTCGTGATGAAAAAATATATCTATCACCACACATAAATCCTAAGTCACCCCAATCGACATTATTTAATTTATCCTTGAGTAATACTAAATCAGCATCTTGGTTGCGTGGAAATATTCCTAATATAGAGCCATCATAATTATTGCATTCGTTAAGGAAAAATGGATTTTTTGTTCGTGTCTTGCAATTCACATAAATTCTTTTTTGATTACTTTTATATAATAGTCTGCCCCACATCCACCAATTTGATTCATTGAATTTTTTTATTTTCCGATTTATCAATTGATCTTTGTATTGCAAAAGGTGTTTATGAGGATAATTATAAATCATCTTTTGTAGTTTACCAGTTTTTACGGTGCTTGATGTAATGAAATCTAAATTACCAAATTCATCAGATTCAAAAGCATAATCTAATCCACTTACAGCTCCAACTTTAACGAAAAAGTAATCGCTAAAACTCTTGTTATATGTTTTTTCAGAAACAATTAGTTGTCCATTTATATTAAGGAAATGTTCATTATTATTAGTTTTTCGCGAAAAATTCCCTTTTTCAAATCTCCAGACAATACAATTTGGAGAAAATTTATTGAATATTTTTTTATCTCCAAAATCAATTAAATCAGTAATAGTACCTCTTTCATAAATATAATCATTAAGATCAAGTGAAGAAGTAGCTTTCATAAAATCTCTAGGTGTGATGAAAATGAGTTCTCCTCCATCATTTAGGTGATCTATACATTTTTCTATAAAAAAAAGATATAAATTTGACCTTTCATCAAACATAACTGAATTAAATTTACTAATTGTACTATGTGGAATATCTTGATATCTAACAAAAGGCGGATTACCTATAATTGTATCAAATTTTTCTGTAATTGGATAATCAAAAAAATCCATATTTAAAGCATAGTCTGGACAAATTGTAGCATCAATTTCAATTGCTACTGCATCTGGTAGTAAATTAGAAAACCGCCCATTCCCACAAGAAGGTTCTAAAATTCTGCCATTATTTCGTCTGAAAGATAGCATCAGATGAACAATTTCAGTAGGAGTGAAGATTTGCCCAAAATTAATTATTTTATCCAACTTTATACAGAATTACTTAATTTTTAAAAAAATTTTAAAAAAAAAAAATTTAAGAAAAGTTAAATTAAATTCCAAATTATTTTTAGTAAAGTTTAAGAAATAATATCTTTTTTAATAATTATTTGGTATTTGACTAAAAAATCATTAATTTTGTAGTCCTATAAAATAAAAATAATTTTTCGGAGATAGAAAAATGGCAAAAAAAGAAGCAAGAAATATTATTACTTTAGAATGTACTGAAGCTAAAAAAGAAGGCAAACCAGCTTCAAGATACACTACTACTAAGAATAAACAAAATACACCAGAGCGTATTGAACTTAAGAAATACAATCCTTTCTTACGTCGTCATACTGTTCATAAAGAAATTCGTTAATTCTCTTTAGTATAATATTAATCCTTATATTTCGGATAAATATTTCTTTTTATAAAAGAAAAATTTAAATAAATTAAATCTACTTTAAATTTTATTAATTTGAAGTAGATTTTTATTATTAACAGCTTAATTATCGCTCAATATCATTAAAATGATTGAATTATTTAAGATATTTTTTTTATTTCTGAATAATTGCTTATTTTAGCAATTCATATTTTTTATAAAATTTAAATAAATTTTATTTATACATACGGAAGTAATAGACTCATAAATAAATAAATGAATATATTATTAGTAGATGACAATAAAGACTTCACCGCTACTCTTAGCGATTTAATTCAATCATTTGGATATTCTACTACATCAATAAATCACCCCGAAGAAGCAATTAACTTTCTCGCTATCAATAATAATAATATAAATTGTATATTGTTAGATATTGAGTTCGGAAATGATGTAGCTATGAATGGCATCGATGTATTAGAGCATTGTAGAAAAAATTATTTTTCGATACCTGTTGTAATGATTAGCGGAAAAGGAACAATTGAAACTGCAGTTAAAGCAACCAAATTAGGTGCAGCGAATTTCATAGAAAAAAGCATCTTAACTAAAGAAAAATTAAAAGAAGTACTAGAAAGCGTAGTAAAAGATTTTGCTAAAAAGGAAGAATCAGCTGAGATTATTAAATTGCTCGAATCTCAAGGAATTATATCAAAAAGTAAGGCAATGGTAGAGCTTGGAGATTCTATTATTAGATATGGCAGAACCGATTTAAATGTTTTAGTTACCGGTGAGACAGGTACAGGTAAAAAGCTTGTGGCACAAGCTATTCATAGCTTTAGTCGCAGAAATAAATCTTCTTTTGTAACTGTAGATATTCCAAATATACCGAGAGAACTATTCCAAAGTGAATTATTTGGTCATATTAAAGGCTCATTCTCTGGTGCTTCAGAGACTAAGAAAGGGCTATTCCAGCAAGCTAATCGAGGTACAATATTTTTAGATGAAATTGGCGATCTATCGCCTGAACTGCAATCAAATTTGCTTATTCCTATTGAAGAGCGTACTGTGCGAAAAGTTGGCTCTATTGAGTCAGAAGAAATTGATGTAAGATTTATATCTGCGACAGATAAAGATTTAATAGCAGGTATTCAAAGTGGAAAATTTCGCGAACAACTATTTCACAGATTAAGAGAATGTGGTATAAATATTCCACCGCTCAGGGAAAGAAAAGATGATATTCCCGGTATAATTAATCATTATGTAAAAAGACATAATCAGGAATTTAACGAAGCAAGAGAAATTTCCTCTTCAGCAATTGGTTATATGATTGATCAAGAATGGAGTGGAAATGTTAGAGAATTAGCAAGTGTAGTACGCGTTGTATTACAAACTGCTTCAAGCGACATAATTGAAGCAAACGACATAAGCAAACTTATATCTAATAATATTAATAAGCAATCACATAATATCAGCATTGAATTAAATAATGAGTCCGTTCTCAAACCAAATCGCACTCTAAAAGAAGATTTGGCAGAACTCGATAAATTAAAAATTATTAAGACGCTCGAAATGACCAAAGGAAATGTAAGCAAAGCTGCAGCACTTTTGGATATCAGTAGAGAAACACTTCATAATAAAATCAGAAAATACGAAATAAATACTCAAGAATTTAGGAAAAGATCCTAAATATATTTATTAAATTTGAAAAATCATTATAACTATATTAAATAAATTTTAAATCAAATGAACAGACAAGAATTAGCAAAAGCAATTTATGAAGTGTCTCACATTACCGGTGTGTTTAAACTTCGCTCAGGTATTGAATCAAATGAATATTTCGATAAATATAGATTCGAAAGTAACCCAAAAATTTTGCAAGCAATTGCTAAACAAATGGTAAGTCTTATTCCTACTGGAATAGATTACCTCGCTGGATTAGAGATGGGCGGAATTCCTATTGCTTCCTTACTTTCAATTGAAACAGGTATTCCTGCTGTTTTTATCCGCAAAACTCCAAAAGAATATGGCACTTGCCAATTTGTAGAGGGAGCTTTAGTGCAAGGGAAGAAATTACTTATTATTGAAGATGTAGTTACCAGTGGTGGACAGATAATTATTAGTACAAATGATTTACGTAATGAAGGAGCAATTATCGACCAAGCAATTTGTGTGATAGATAGAGAAGCTGGAGGAAAAGATAATTTGATGAAATCAAATATTACGCTTAATGCACTATTTAATATGAATGACCTAAAACCAAAGAAATAGGTTTTTTCTTATTCTAAATTTATTAATTTAAGCCCTGATATCTACTCTATTTTGAGCCAATGGGGAGTTTATTGCCGTTTGTGAGTTTGAATTACTTTTATAAGCCGAAAGTAATTTACTTGAATTGCTTGCAAGAGTATTATTTGAAGTATTGATTCCTGATTTCGAGCTATCACTATCTTCAGATTCCGAAGAAGTTAATTCAGATCGTGCAGCTGCTTCGTTGCTTTTTGCTGATGATGCGACGCTGTAATCTTGTCCAGATGGTTCAGAGGGTGCCATAGCTGCTCTTTGGACTTGTTGCATTTTCCTAATTGTTGCTTCAGGGTCGCCTTCGACTGGACTCATATCGATTTGAACTTCTCCACCGATAGCATATTGCTTACCATCTGGTCCAGTTTGATAAGAATATGATGCCCCACCACGTACAATACCACTACCTGCTGCTATATGAGTTTGTTCATGCTGACGAACTTCTGCATCTCTTTTTTCTAAATTTTTAATTAAAGCTTTATCTTCGTCAGAGAAATCTTCTTCACTATTTGACTCATTATTTACATTATTATCTTTTTTGGATTTTTTCTCTTTTTCATCTACTTTTTCATCTTTTAATTTATTATCTGTTTCTTGTAAAGTTTTTGGTAAAAATCGAGTTGCGTTCTCTGAAGCGATAAAAGTTTTATATTCCTCAGATAGCGCAATAGAATCATCATAATTTGGTTTATATATAGCACTTTCTTGCTCTTGCAGTGGTTGGTTAGTACCATTACCTTGAGTAGGAAAATCAATTGATTTAGCAGCATATAATGGGTGCGACCTAAATAAATTAATTGCCATATGTGTAGCGCTTACAGCCATATTATAATTTTTTATTTTGATTTATAAAAACGATAAAACGAATAATAATGAAAAAATAAAATATCCGATAATTATATATAGAATGTACTATTTTTTTGAATTATCGGATATTTTTAGATAATCTTTAATTTTTTTTTCGTTTGATAAAAGTTAATTATAATTATATTATACCATTTTCTTTATATTGTTTTATATCCTCAAGTGAATAACCTATTTTAGTCAGGATTTCTTCAGTATTTTGAGATAAAGTTGGCGGTGGAGCATCTACTTCACCCGGTGTTTTGCTTAGCTTTGCTGTCATATTGAATACTTTAATTTCGCCTATACCTTCTGCATTTACTGTAGCGAAAGTATTTCTATGTTTAATTTGAGGAGCATTGAGTGCATCTTCGAGAGAGAGAATTTCACCAGAAGGAACTCCTTCTTTATTTAATATTTCAACCCATAGCGATGTATCTTTAGTCATTAATTTTTCTTCTAAAAGAGGAGTAAGCTCAAATCTATTTTTTTTGCGATTTTCACGTTCTTTAAATCTTGGATCTTCTAATAATTCTTGACATCCGAGTAAATTACAAACTGATTGCCATTGTTCTTGTTTATTTGCTGCGATATTAATGAATCCATCTTTAGTGCGGAAAGTGCCAGAAGGTGCAGCAGTAAAATTATCATTTCCTAATAATTGTGGTTGTTGATTGCCTATCATTAAATTAGCTGCTACCCATCCTAGTGCAGGCATAATTGAATCGAGAAGGGCTACATCAATGAATTGACCTTCACCGGTTCTTTCGCGGTGAAATAGTGCTGCCATTATTGCATTTGATGCATTTAGTCCCCCTACTGTATCGCAAAGTGGGAATCCAGTTCTAAGAGGATTTAGAGTTTTATCGCCATTAATTGACATTACTCCACTTAATCCTTGAATTATTTGGTCATAAGCAGGTTTTTTAGCATCTGGACCAGTGGAACCGAAACCAGAAATAGCACAGAAAATAATTTTATTATTTATTTTTTTTAGTTCTTCATAACCAATTCCGAGTTTATCCATTACTCCTGGTCGGAAGTTTTCGACTACAATATCAGCAGTTTCAGCTAATTTTTTAAATATCTCGACAGCTTTAGGCTCTTTTAAATTTAAAGTAACAGACTTTTTATTAGAATTTTGAGCTAAAAAGCTCGTACCCATTAACTTTTTATTATATTCTGGTACGCATCCTAAAGCTCGTGCTAAATCCCCTCCCTTTGGATTTTCAATTTTAATTACTTCAGCTCCTAAAAAAGCTAAATTTAATGTTGCAAAGGGTCCAGAGAGAACATTTGTCATATCTAATACTCTAATACCTTCTAATACCTTCATTTTAAAACCTCGATTAATTTAATATATTTTAAAAATTATAAATTCCCAAATAAACTATAAAAAATAATTATTTTCTACTAAGTTTAATTTCAATTCTTCTATTTTTTGCTCTTCCTTCTTCAGATTCATTTGTTGCAATAGGTTTTATACTACCCATGCCGATTGAAATAATAGAATTATTATCAACGCCATGGTTAATTAAATATTTAGCAACAGCGTCAGCTCTTTGCTTTGATAGATTATTATTGCTTTCTTCAGTTCCTATGGCATCAGTATGAGCTGAAATTTCAATTATTAAATTTGGATTTGATTTAAGGAAATCTGCTAATCTATTTAAATAACTATAAGCTGCTTCGTTTATGACGAATTGTCTTGATTCAAAAACAATTTCTTCTAATATTATACTTTTTTGCTTAGAAACAACATCATCTATCGATAATAATTTGAAATTTTCTATAAGCGGTGTGCCTTTTAAGATATGAATTGCATCAATTTCTTTAGTAAAAGGGATATACCCATTAGCCGAAGCAGTCATAAAATAAATTTTACCTTCTTGCAAATTTGTAAAATATTTACCATTTGTATCGGTATCCATAGACAATAATGTTTCATCAGAAAGCATTTCATTTATATAAATTGTTGCATTAATTGGAGTGCCGTTTTCATTTGATACTGAGCCTGATATTGTAGATTTCGGATTTTTAAAGACAAAATTATATTCCAAAGTATCGCCTTTTTGGATTTGCGACATATCGATTATTGTCTGAATAGTGTCGTAATTTGGTGTAGAAGCAATTACTTTATATATTTGATTTTCTGGTAAATCAATTTCGTAATACCCCGTAATTGCATTTGAAATATTCTTGTATAATTTTCCAGTTTTATCAGTAAAAGTGAGTTGTGATTGCACTTTCCAATTATCTTCATCTCTGCATATTCCTCTTAAAAATGCTGAATTAGTTGCTTCTTGTCCTTTTGGTTTAATTATAGCAGAATAAGTAGAAATAATATCGCTAGAAATGTTATTTAAATTTTTATCAATATCGTCATAGATTTCATATTCCTTGCCGAGAGTTAGCTTTGTGAGAAGACCAGAATTATATTTAGAAAAATCTAAAATCGAATAAACTGAAGCTCCGGCTTTCCAATATTTTTTTATTAATTCTGGTTCGGTAATTTGAGAATTAGTCTGGAAAGTTGGTTCATCGGTGATGAGAATAATGATTTTTTTAGAGTCTGGTCTAAATTTTAAATCTAAAGCTTCATCTAAAGCAATTGACGAGACTTCATCGATAGCATTAGCTCTTATCCCGGAATAAAATTTTACAAATTTGTTGATTTCATCAGTTGGTTGTAATACTTCATAAATTTGTTCTCCATAAAGTATACCACCAATATTAAAATCAATACCTTTAATTTCTAATGCTCTAAAGAAATTATTTAGTTTTAATTTTATTTCATCAATTATATTAATTAGAGTTGGTGAGCAATCTTGAAGAAAGACTATATCAATTTTTTCTTTTGGCATAGCATTAACTTCATCTATTGTAACAAATTTATATGAAGTATCTGCTAAAATAAAATCTTTTCGGCTTAATTTAGGTACATCTCTGCCGTATTGATCTTTTACTTTAAATCTAATAATTTTTTGATTTGTATTAATAATTGCTTCTTTTTGTGAAATTATGTTATAATTCCAAGGTGTGCGAATTATTGATTTATTTAAATCATCTAATAGCAAGTTTGGAGTTTGGTAATACCTATTTGCAATATATTTCATTGCATTGTTTTTCTGCGAAGCAGTATTCAGTTCATTATAAATTGTTTTATAATTTGAGCCAGCATTATTAATAATTTGTATAATTTCTTTTGGTGTGGCTGTATTATCAGCTGGACTCCACAAATAACCATTATCAGAAATACCAGCATCAGAGGACTTCACAGAAATTGTGCTACGATTTCTTAAATCAGCAGTATTAAGGAATCTCTCAGTTTTTAATCTAAGAAATAGGTTGCTTCCTGTATATTTATTAGTAGAAAATTTCGGAATTATGCCAACTGAAAATTTATCAATAGATAATTCCACTCCTAATCTAAAAGTATTATCTTCATATTTATAACCCAAACTAAATATAGCATAATCACTCAATCCTCCTAAACTGATATAAACATCAGGTGAAAATTTAGAATTACCTCTAAAATGAGCTTGAGGAGAATATCCAATATTTGTATGCAATGTCATCCATTCAAACGGAGAATATATGAGACCAAGAGTCCAATTAAAATAATCAAAATCTTTATACATATTACTCACTCCAAATGAAGTAATAAGCGAAGAAATTGGAGTATAAACTAAAGATGAATTGAATCTAAATGTCTTTAAGTTATATTTATCATCAAATTTCCCTCTGTACATAGCTGAAGCTCCCCACCACAACTTATTTGGTACTATATTAAATCCAATTCCGGCAAAAAGTGATTTATAAGCTTTAATAGAATCTATATTATCAGGATATTTATCCATTACGAAACCAAGCCCAAAGTTATTTACTTTAGCAAATAAATCAAATTGACCATTAATTAATCCAAATTTATTATCTACAGGTACTCCTACTAAAAAATCAGCTACTCCGCGAATACCCAATAATCCGGGATTCCATTGTACAGCACTTGCGTCGCTGAGCATACCAAGAGGTCTGTTAGTGAAATCATAAGGTGTGTTATAATATGGAGAGCTAAAATTTTGGCTAAATAAATTATAGTAACCTAAAATTATAGTCAATATAATAAATATATTTTTAGATATTTTTATCATTCAATTTTTTTAATAATTAGATTATTTTATTTCAGAAATTTAAATATTGCAAATATATGATTTTTGTAACAATTTTTAATATTAAATAAATAATATTTTATTTGATAGAACAAAATGATTCATTCAATTTATTGTTGTTTATTATTTGTAGAATATTATACTTTGGCTAATAATCTACGTACACTTTTTTTGAAATTTGTGATGAGAAATTATTAATTGATTTTGTAATTAATTATAAATAAAAGAGTTAGAAGAAATATTTAAAAATGGCATTGCTTTTGTAAAATACCCTACATTAATTAAAATAATTTTTAAATAATTAGGTGAAACAATGATTTATAATAATTCTTTATTTAAAAATAGAGTACCAATTCTAAATAAAGCTCTTGATGCTTATGCTTTAAGACAGCAAACAATATCCAAAAATATTGCAAATGCGACTTCACCTCATTATAGACCAGAAGAAGTTCGTTTCGAAGAATATTTTCATACTCCGGAATTAGCAATCTCCGGAGTGCAAAGCGAAGACACTCATATTCCAATAGGTGCACCGCAGGTCAATGGTATTGAAGCAGGGAAAGATGAAGCTCCTGTACCGCGCCCAGAAGTGTATTTCTCTGGCGAGACTCATGTAAATATAGATAAGGAAATGAGCGAATTAGCTCAAAATCAAATAAAATTCCGATTTGCTTCTAGAGCAATGAAAAATTATTTTACTGGGATGATGTCCGCAATTACCGGATATAAACAATAATATTTAGATTATAAACTTAAAAAATATAAAACTATGGCAGAGAATTTATTTTCATCATTTGATATTACAGGGCAAGGCTTAAGTGTGCAAAGAATGCGATTAAGCTCAATTGCCAAAAATATTGCAAATGCAAATACTACTCGTGGGGAATATGGAAAACCTTACGAAAGAGAAGTTGTAGTAGTACGTTCGATCCCTCAAAGTCCCTTTGGGCAAGAGCTCGATAGCAGAATAAAACTATCTCGCACAGATAATGCTCATTCTCCAAATGCTGAACCATACTCATATCCCGGTGATTATAGAGTGCTAAAAGCAAATACTTCAAGGGATAATACTCCCGCAAGGTTAGTTTATGACCCTGCACATCCAGATGCTGATGATAATGGTTATGTACATTATCCAAATGTAAATATTGTAACTGAAATGGTAGAAATGATTTCCGCTCAGCGTGGATTCGAAGCAGGAGCAAATGTATTAGAAAGTGCAAAAAATATAGCTCGTGATTCGATGGAAATATAATTTATTGGTTTTGAAATAATAAAAAGTAATTAAAACAAATTTTCCAATATAAAACAATTAATTAATAAAAGGTATGAATTTAACTGCATTAAAAATTTATCAAGATAATCAAACTACTAAAAAAGTAGTCCAATCTGCGATAATTAAAAGTAGCAGAGTAAATTCAAATTCGGCAACAGATATGATACAATCTAAAATATCAAATACATCCGCCGAAACAAGAGGTGTAATTTCTAAAGGTGAAAGGAGTCACAATACGAAATTTAATCCTCATAATTCAGCCAGAGTAGAGCTTCATGAGGTATTTAACCGTAATGGGAAAATATCAACTCAAAGCTTTACCAAAGGTAGTTTGGTGGATTTCACAGTTTAAGGATGAACTGCAGGAAATTAGATAAGTCAAAAATAAATTGCTGATTAATATTTTGCAGGATGCACAATATTATACAATAACTAAAATAAGTATATAATATAATAAATAGAAGGAAGCTCTATTATGGTAGTAAATGAAATTGACCCCTCTAAATTATATTCTCCGTTAATACAGCAGAGAATACAAAATGACCCGGTATATAGACCGCAAGATACTACATTCGTAGACTCATTAAAGTCTTTTATCAAAGACGTTGATAATCAGCAAAAAGAGTCCGGCGAAATGACTGAAATGCTCATTAAAGGTGAAGCCGTTGACCTCCACGATGTGATGATTTCTGCTGAAAAAGCAAAAACCACTTTTACATTATTGATGGAAGTAAGAAATAAATTCCTAGATGTATATCGCGAAACGATGCGAATGTCTGTGTAATTATTTAAATTCAACAAAATTTAACTTAATAAATTATTAAAAAAGGAATATTTTAATAAAATGGCTAATAATAAATTTATAGAGCAAACCAAAAGTATATATACAAAGATGCCAATGTGGCAAAAATTAGGCTTATTTGCTGTGATTGGTATAGCAATAGCAGGTATGATTCTACTTATTGCAAATACCGGAAACAAAACTACATATGCGGTGTTATATTCTGATATTGATCCATCAGAAGGTGCAAAAGTAGTAGAAAGCTTAAAAGGGAAAAATATTCAGTATAAACTACAAGATGGAGGTAAGACAATCTTAGTTGATTCTGCCTTTGTCTATGAGCAAAGACTTGAACTCGCTAAAGAAGGCATTCCAGCTTCTGGTGGAATAGGTTATGAAATATTTGACCAAACTAATCTCGGAATGAGCGAATTTGTACAACAATTAAATTACCGAAGAGCTTTAGAGGGTGAATTAGCTCGTACTATTGGTACTTTAAATGAAGTGCAAAAAGCAAGAGTACATATTGTAATTCCAGAAAAAACACTTTTTGAGAAAGACCAAAAGCAACCTACTGCATCAGTGATTTTACATTTTAAAAATGGAAGAAATATTGATAATGCAAGCATTTCTGGAATTCAAAATTTAGTCGCAAGCTCTGTCGAGGGAATGAATACCTCTGCAGTTACAGTTGTTGATTATAGAGGTAAAGTATTATCTGCACCTCCACTTGATAATAATAGTATTACCGGGCTTACCTCACAGCAATTCTCTCAGCAGGTAGAAGTAGAACAAAATATGTCTAATAAAGTGCAATCACTTTTAGACGGAGTCCTTGGATTTGGAAATTCTGAAGTGAGAGTATCGGCTGAATTAGATTTCACACAGGTAGATAAAACAATCACTGATTATGACCCTGATAAACAAATTGTTCGTAGTGAGCAAACAATTATTGATAGTAGCAAATCATCTGATTCTCTTAGCTATCCTGCTGTTAATATGTCTAAAGGTACAAGTAATCAAATTGCAAATTATGAAATAGCGAAGTCTGTATCGAGAATAATTGAAGGAGTGGGCAGTATCAAAAGGTTATCTGTTGCGGTATTAATTAATGGTACTCAGAAAATTACAGACGTTAACGGTACTCCACAGGCTCAATATATTCCTCGTACTGAAGAAGAAATTAATAAATTAACTGAAATAGTAAAAAATGCAGTTGGATATGACGTTACAAGAAATGACCAAGTATATTTAGAAAATGTTCCATTCGAGACATTGAATGAGAGTCTAATACCGGTAAAAAAAGAAGAAATTATATGGTATCAACAACCAGAGAATCTAAAATTGATTGGTTTAGTAATTGTGATGTTAATCACTCTGTTTTTAATCTTTAGACTACTGCAATCTAAAGTAATGAAAGATAGAATTCGTATAGCTATGTCATTACCTGATAAAATAGTTTATTCTCCTGAGGAAAGCGATTCGGATTTATTAGATCAAAAAGAACTCGAGGAATTAGTATTCGAAGATGATGAACTATTATTACTTCCTGCTCAATTACCTGACCAACTATTGCTCGAAGGTGATAGAGAAGATATGAGCTTCGAGGAATTCGAAGAAGATGAAAGTGATAATAGCTTCCATGATAATGCTATACCTTCTGCGTCTCCTATAGAAATTCCAGAAATGACTGAAGAAGATTTATTTAGGATAGATTTGAGGAATAAAGTAACTGATTATATTGATGAAGACCCTCAAGAAGCCTTAAAATTAGTAAGAATATTGTTATCTAAAGATAGCTAATTAAAATAAATTTTTAACTTAGTATTCTATCTTTAATTAAATAAAAATATATTGCAATAAAAGATGAAATCAAATAAAGTAGCATTAGAAAATTTAACAGGTAAGCAAAAAGCTGCTATTCTTCTTATGTCGCTCGATGTGGAAGTAGCTGCAAAAGTGTTCCAAGAATTAGATATGAAAGAAGTGGAGCAAATTGCAGTTGAAATTACTAATATGAAAGACGTTGGTCCGAATATAGTAGAAGATGTAATTGAAGAATTTTATCAATTAATGACTGCTCAAAACTACTTAGTAGAGGGTGGATTAGACTACGCACAAGTCTTGCTTGAGAAATCTTATGGGATGGATAAAGCAAGAGAAATTATTGAAAAAATTCGAATACTTACGACAGTAAGAGGATTTAGCGTATTAAAGAAATCTGATCCTCAACAGCTCGCTAGCTTTCTCTCTAAAGAGCATCCACAAATTATTGCATTGATTTTATCTCATCTGCCACCGGATCAATCTGCAGAAGTGCTTACTGAATTTAATGAAAATTTACGCACTGATACTCTATTTAGAATAGCTACTATTGGGAAGGTATCTCCTGCAATGGTTACTCAAGTAGAGAATGTGGTTGACCAATTAGCAGAATCAACTCTTTCTCAGAATTTATCTTCTACTGGTGGAGCTCAATTAGTAGCAAGTATATTGAATAAATCAAATAATAATGCTGCTAAGCAACTAATTGAATCGATCCAAGATAAAGACGCAAATCTTGCTTTAGAAATAAAACGATTAATGTTCTTATTCGAAGATATTGCACAAATCGACGATAAAGGTATTCAAAGAATATTACGAGATGTTGACAAACGCGACCTAGCTCTTGCTCTTAAAATTAGCGATGAAAAAATGCAAGCTAAATTCTTTAAAAATATGTCTGAAAGAGCTGCTGCAGTGGTCAAAGAAGAGCTTGAATATATGGGTCCTGTGAAATTGAAAGAAGTAGAAGGTGCGCAAATGCGAATTGTTGATATTGTTAAAATGCTTGAAGAACAAGAAGAAATTGCAATCGGCGGTCGTGGTAAAGAGGATGTATTTGTTTAAAATTGATATTATATTTACCTTAAACTTAATTTTAATTAAAGGCTTTGATAATAATTTTCAAGTAATAATGAGAAGTTGTGGAAATAAAAAGTAATGAATAGTATAAAAATCACATTACCAAAGAAATTATCTCGAGTGGAAATACTTAGTTCTAAAGAATTAAGTAATGAAGATTATTTCCAATATATTCCTCTTACTCAAGTTCCTGTAGAGAATTATTCTCCCGATACTTTTAATGAAGAAATAGCAAATTTAAGGAATATCGATTATGAAAAAGATATTTTCGAAATGCTTGATATTCCTATCCAGCAGACTTTTTATAGAGAAGTATCTTTCACAGACCAAAGACGCCCAATACAAATTTCTTTAGATAAGCTGCCTAAAGAAACCATATTGCTATCAGATGCGAAAAGAAAAATTCAAGAATCTTATGATATGGGCTTTAGGGAAGGTCAAGAAATCACTGAAGACCATTTAAAAGAAGAAATCTCTCGGCATCAATCTTGGATTAAAATATTTGACAATCTTTCAATTGATTTACGCAAACAATATTCTAATGAAATTAGTAAATTAGAAGAAAGCATAGTTGGCTTATCTATTGAAATTGCAAAGCATATTTTAAATAATGAATTAAAATCTGATACTAATATTTTTACAACTCAGATTAAAAAAGCTCTCTCCGAAATAGATAATGAAACTATATTTAAAATACATATTAACCCTAAAAATTTTGCTGTATTAGAAACTATTAAGAGCGAATTATTATTGGGCTATGATGCTGATAAAGTTGTAATCGAACCAAATAAAAATGTAGATTTGCTTGGTTGCATTTTGGAGACATCTACTGGGAAAATTGATGCTACAATAGATTCTCAATTGAAAAAAATTACAAATAAATTAAGCTCTCTGCCGATTGAAACTGATCCCGATGAAGATATAAAAGAATCAACCAAAGAAAATATTAAATTAGATAATTTAGAATAAATGATACACCCTGACGCTATAATCAATAAATATTCAAATGCTTTGGATAATTTTAATACTATCTCAAAGACAGGAAGTGTGTCTAAGGTTGTGGGAGTATCATTAGAAAGTATCGGGCCAAAAGCTCCTGTAGGTGAAATTTGCTTTCTAAAAAATAAAAAAGATGAAATAATAAATAGAGCTGAAATAGTAGGATTTAAAGACAATAGAATAGTTTCAATGATCCTCGGCGAAATGAATGAAATTACTCCCGGGATGGAAATCGAAGCCTCAGGAGAAGCTTTAAGCATAGATTTAAGTGATAAATTATTGGGGAGAGTAATCAGCGGGCTAGGAGAACCGATGGATGGACTTCCGCCTGTACGTTCTATTGAAAGAAGGTCTGTAAATGCAGTTCCACCTACTCCACTAAAAAGAAAAAGAATTACTGAACCAATCTTTACCGGAATTAGAGCAATTGATGGTATGCTTACAATGGGCAAAGGGCAAAGAGTTGGTATTTTTGCAGGTTCTGGAGTAGGGAAATCAACTTTATTAAGTATGATAGCCAGAAATACAAGCGCAGATATAAATGTGATTGCTTTAATTGGTGAGCGAGGAAGAGAAGTAAGAGAGTTTATTGAAAAGGATTTAGGGACTGAGGGCTTGGCTCGTTCAGTTGTAGTAGCTGCTACAAGTGATGTGCCCGGATTAGTAAGAATAAAAGCTGCACTTACAGCTACTACTATTTCTGAGTATTTTCGTGATAGAGGTATGAATGTAATGCTTATGATGGACTCAGTTACTCGATTGGCTATGGCTCAAAGAGAAGTGGGGCTAACTGTCGGAGAACCACCTACTACTAAAGGTTATACTCCATCTGTTTTTTCAATTATGCAAAAAACTATGGAACGCGCCGGCACAAGTGATGTAGGCTCAATTACTGCTTTATATACTGTACTTGTAGAGGGAGATGATTTTAATGAACCCATTTCTGATACTGCAAGAGGTATTTTAGATGGGCATATTATACTTTCGCGTAGAGTCGCTACAACTGGTCATTATCCTGCTATTGATGTTTTGGAAAGCATTTCTAGACTAAGGAAAGACGTTACAACTGCAGAGCATAGTGCCGCTGCTTATGAAATACAAAGTATTATGGCTGCATACCGCGGAGCAGAAGATTTAATTAGTGTAGGAGCATATCAAAAGGGGGCAAACCCCAAAATTGATAGAGCAATTAGATTAATTGACCCAATTAATAGTTTCCTTAGACAAAAGACCGATGAGAAAATCAATTTCCAAGAAACGGTAAATAATTTAATTGCAATTGCAAAATCTGAATAAGAAATATTGAATAGGAAAAATGCCAAAAAAATTCTCTTTTAGATTAGATTCAGTTTTGAAATTGAGGACATATAAAGTAAAACAAGAAAAAGAAGCTTTATTACAAGTACAATCTTTGAGAATTAAAAAAGATGAAGAAATTGACAATCTAAAAAATGAATTAGAATCTACTTATAAAAATAAAAAAGGCAAAATCTCAGTAGAAATATTGCAACAAAATTTCTATAGACAGGAATATATTAAAGAAAATATTAAAAAATTAGAAAACGATAAAAAAAGACTTCTTGAAATTGAAGAACAAAGGAAAAAAATCTTTTTTGAAGCAATGAAAGAAGAGAAAGTGTTATTAAAATTAAAAGAAAAAAAATTAGCTGAATATAAATTTGAATTAGACCAAGAAGACCAAAAAGTAATGGACGAAATTGCTGTAAATTTGGATTATGACGATAAATAATTGAAATTAATATTCAAAGAGGTGCGTAATGAGTTATAAAAAGTTGATTATCATAATAGTATCATTAATTATATCACTATTAATAGCAATAGTGGGCTTAATGTTATTGTATAAATTCAAACCAGAATTAATTGGTTTAGCTCCTAAAAATAATAATTCTAAAGAAAAAGTTGAAGAAAATAAAAATAAAGATAAGCTACTCAAAGCAGATGCTAAAATGAATATCTCTCTTTTAGAATTTAACAAAATGCAGTCTGAATTAATTAAAAGTGCTATCTTAAAGTATCAAAATGAAGATATACAAAAACAAAAGAATTTTCTCTATGATAGCCTAAAAAATGTATCTATATCGATGAAACCAACACGTGATTCACTTGTGATGCTGAGAGATTCATTCCAAATTTCAAGGACTTATATTAATCATTTGAACGATTCATTAAATAAATTAAGCACTCTCTATAATACTGCTTTAAGTGATATTAAGAAAACTAAAAGCACAATTAAAGATAAAACTGAAAAAACTAAACAAGAGCAAATTGCCAAGAAAACCGCTGATTCTACTAAACAGTATAACTTAATGAATTATGCAAAAATTTATAATAATTCTAATCCACAGGAAGTTGCTCTCATTCTTGACCAATTAGATGAAAAAGATGCTGCTTTTATCATAAAAAATATGAACAAGAAAAAAGCTGCAAAAGTAATTGAAAAAATGCAACCAGAAAGTGCTGCAGCAATTATGTTGCTTGGATCTTAAAACTATATTAAAACTTTTTAGCTCGAAATGTGTCTATAAATTAGAGGAGATAATTTAAATTATAAATTATCTCTTTTAGTTTTTAGTTTTTTTGTTTATTGGTGATCTAATGTTTCAATATAAATTATTTAATATGGATAGCACTTTTATTGCTGTTGAGAGTATCGCAATAACTGATTATCATCCATTCCTAATTAATTTTTATACAAATACTCTTACTCAAAACGACGATTCATTAACGAGTTCAATAGAAAGTAAATTTCATAAATTATTGCCACAAACAATAATTAATTTCGTGAATCAACCTCTTATTTATAATAATATAAATAAGACAGGTACATTTGTTATAGAAGTATTTTATATTAACTTTCTTAATTCGAAAGTAGAATTTGATAAAAATGCTAATACATTTCATTTAATAAATGAAAATATTGACTTTCTCTGTGTGCCATCAAGAGATAATTCAACCGAAAAATATTCCAATATATTTAAAAATTTGAATCAACAATTGCTTCTACATAATCATAGTTTTATTGATGTAATAAGGCAATGGAATTATCTTCCAAGAATATGCGATATTAATAATAATAGAAAGAGTGAATATTCAATTTTTAATTCTATAAGGAAGGACTTTTATCTTCGCGACAAGATAAAAATATTCCCAGCAGCGACGGGCATAGGCATTAGTGGGAAAATTGCTCAAATTATTGTTTTTTCATTAAAAGGTAATTTTATTAAATATCAAATTGAAAATAATCTACAAACCTCTGCCTATCATTATTCAGAAAATACAATCGTGTCAGAAAGCAAAACAAAATTTGCTACTCCTATGTTTTCGCGAGGTGTAATATTAGAAGTCGAAAATAAAAAAACATTTTTTCTATCTGGCACCGCCTCAATTAGAGGTGAAGATACAATCGGTGATGATATTATTGCTCAATTTAATACAACAATAGAAAATATAAAATATTTGATTAGCCAAGAAAATATTGAAAAACAAATTAATAAAAAATATAAGTTAGTAAAACCTAATTATTTAAAAATTTATATTAAAGATAGAAATCAATTAGGTTTGATTCAAAATAAAATCCAATTGGCTTTCCCTAATTGCGATTATTTTATTGTAGAAGCAGACGTCTGCCGTTCAAATTTGCTTTTAGAAATCGAAGGTATTTTTGATATTATTGAATAATTTCAATTCTATAATTTAATTAATCTATAATTACAGTTTTTAAAGTTTTTATATTATTATTTATTGTAATTTTCGTATAATAAATACCGCTTTGAAGATTTAATTTTGATATATCTATTAATTCGGAATATGCTCCACTTTCATATATTACATTATCCTTTAAAGAAAAAATAATTTTTCCGTGAATATCATATAAACCAATGCTAACTTTTGATTTTTCTTTTAATTTAAATGAAGTATATACATAGTTGTCGGCAGGATTAGGATAAGTTTTTGCATTTATGTTTTCATTAAATTCATTAATGAATTCTTCTTTCACAGAGCTTTTGCTTAGAGGGTCGGTTTCAGTCATTATAGAATTTATATTTCTATCCATTCTTATCCAAATTGGTCTAATAATGCCATTATGCACAGAAATATTTATATAATCACCAAAAAATATATTTGAATTTGGGACGAAAGGTGTGTCGCTTATTTTGAAATTATTAAAAGTATTACCTCCGTCAGTAGATACTGCCATATATACATCTGTAGCATAATCATTATAAGCTCGTCTATCATAAAAAATTATATAGATATAACCATTAGTTTGGTCTATATCCATCCAAGTGAAAAATTGATGTTTTCCAGCAGAATCATTATTCACTCTAATTCTCTCAGACCATGTATTGCCACCATCTTTTGATTTAATAAGCCAAATATCAGTGTCATAAATTCCATTTCTTTGGTCTGACCAATTAATATAAATATTTCCACGATTATCGCTGTTGCTTAAATCACATTTAATAATTGGGAATCCATTAGAACGCATTATTCCGGGTATATTAAAATCCCATCCACCGGGTAAATCTTGTAATACTTTTTCTTGAGGCATCCAAGTCTGGCCATCATCGATACTTTTATTGAAAACTAATCCGAGTGGCCCCATCCACGTAACATAAATTTCTCCATTTACCCCTATTGCTGGCACTGCTCCTTCTGTTGTATTATCACTATCAATACAATCTCCGGCTACAGAATTCAGCCTTGTAGCTTTTGACCAAGTTAAGCCCTTGTCATTAGATTTAGCGAACATTATTGATGAGCTATCTGTCGGCAACGTAGAGCCATAAGAATCAAATTGAGTCCATGTAACATAAATATTATTATTTTTAGGGTTAATTACGCTCCATTCTTTATCTTGAGCTTTATTGCCATCTACATAAAGATAACTTTTATAATTAAATATTTCCTCATTAGCATCTAATCTTTGGCACATTATTCTATCTATCCATTTTCCTACAGTAATAGGTGGATTAGATAAATGAAAAAAATAAAAATTACCATCGGAATCAACGTCAATGCAAGGGTCGCCCCATACTCCCAAAGGAGCAGTTAATTTAATTTTCTTCCATGTCTTGCCCGTATCGTTACTAATATAAGAATTATCAATATTAGCTCCTGCTACTATCCTTGCTGGATTATTTGGATCTATTTTAATTGCCGGCTCGTTAATGTTTGAATTCTTATCAATGATAATATTTTCTGCTGTAAGGTTACAGCAAGCAAACGATAAAATAAATATTAAAATCATTAAATAATTTTTCATAATAATCACCTTTTGATTTTATATAATCTAAATTAAATATTTCTTAATTTTAGATTTCTTTAATAATTGTCTTTTTTATTCTTTTTACGGAAAATAAATGATATTGGTACTCCCTCTAAATCAAATAATCTCCTTAACACTCTTTCGGTAAATCTCTTATATGAATCTGGAATTTGCTCTGGGAAATTACAGAAAAATGCAAATACAGGTGGTTCTGTGCTAACTTGAGTTATATAGTTTATCCTAAGATCTTTGCCACCTACAGCAGGTGGAGGAGTTTTTTCTAATTCTGGGAGAATTAAATCATTTAGTTTCGAAGTTGGAATTCTTTGAGAACGGCGTCTTTGAATATCTTTACAAATATCGAATATTTTTAATAATCTTTGCTTCGTAACTGCGGATACAAATAATAATGGAATATAATCATACATTTTCATATTTTCGACAAATTCTTTTTTGAATTTATCAGCTGTTTTTTCATCTTTTTCTATTAAATCCCATTTATTATATACAATTAGCATCCCCTTGCGAGCAGCATCCACTTGATTAATAATTTTTTTGTCTTGGTCTTCTAAACCTCTTTCAGCATCGATTACTACAATTGCTACGTCGCATCTGTCAATTGCTCTTGCTGTTCGCATTATAGAATAAAACTCTATATTTTCATTAATTTGAGAGCGACGTCTTAGTCCAGCTGTATCGATTAATACAATTTCTTCGCCATAATATTTTACAGTACTATCAATTGCATCGCGAGTAGTACCAGGAATATTTGTTACTATTGATCTGTCTTTGCCGGTAAGAGCATTTGTGATGCTTGATTTACCTACATTTGGTCTTCCGACGATTGCAATTTTTAATCTATTGTCATCTTCGTCTTCGTTAATTCCTTGTATTGACTCTACTGCATTATCCAAGAAATCACCGGTACTTCTCCCACTTAATGCAGAAATTGGAAATGGATCTCCCAAGCCTAATTTATGAAATTCAAAGGAATTAGCATCGCTTTTTGCATTGTCGCATTTATTTATTACTAGTGTAACAGGTTTAGAAGATTTTCTTAGAATTTTTGCAATATCTTCATCAAAAGGAGTAATACCCTCAGCACCGTCGCATACAAAGATTATTGAATCTGCATCTTCAATTGCAATAAAAGCTTGCTCTCGAATAGCTTTCTCAATTTGATTTTCACTTCCGGGTACGAACCCACCAGTATCAATAAGTATAAATTTTTTCCCGTTCCAGTCAGATTCGCCATAGATCCTATCTCGAGTTACACCGGGAGTATTTTCTACAATTGCTTCTTTTCTACCGATTATTCTATTAAATAAAGTGGATTTGCCAACATTTGGCCTGCCAACTATTGCAATAATGCTCATAATTAATGTATTATTATATTGTAATTATCAAATTTAAGAATACAAAAATACGGAATTTGTGATAATTAATTGAGATTGTCGCCGAAATAATCAATAAAAAGATTTATTTATTGAATAAGTCTTATGATTACTTTTTAACTTGTTATTTATTTACTAATTATCAATTTATTAAAAGTGCTTTTATTATTTATTGTAGTTTTCAAGAAATATGCACCATTTGATATAGATTGAGTCAACAAAGTCTTATGTAAAATACCACTCTGAGAATATCCAGAATATATTTGCATAATTTCATTACCAAAAATATCACAAATTGCAATTTCTATATGAGAAGATTTTTCTAATATAATTTCTAAAACAGCTTCATTCGTTGTAATTGGATTAGTATATTTTAATTCAAAAGAATTTTGCAAATTGGATACATTTACTGGTCTAAAAATATTATATAAATTTAATTTTCCCCAACCCCATAATTCATTTGGTACTTCTTTTGTTTCATTATCTTTGGTAGCACCATTTTTCAATAATTCAATGGTTTCTTGTGGAGTTAAATTATTATTTTGAGATAATAAAATTGCAACTGCTCCAGTTACTACAGGTGAACTCATAGATGTACCATTTAAACAAGCATAAGGATAACTATTACCGTTTTTTTCAATTACCGCAGTTACAAGTAGTCTACTTTGTCCATTATCGCTATATTCACTATCAAAAGAACTTACTGCAGAGGAAATACACATTCCCGGGGCAACTATATCTGGTTTTACTCTATTATCAACACTTGGTCCGTGACTTGAGAAGGAAGCTAAACCTCCAGATTTCCCACCTGATTTTATAGTCATTCCTCTATAATTCATATAACTCGTCTTTGATGTAAATGCTCCTACAGCTATAGCACTTTTAGTAGAAGAAAAGTCAGAAATGGTAGAATTCGTGTTTCCTTCATCTTCAATCCCTCTATATCTAAAAAATGAACTTTCGATACCATAATAATCTACTAAATACCAATTCCACATATTAATTTTTCCTTCATCGGCTTTGGCAGAGATTCTAAATAAAAATTTATTATTGCACTTTGCATCAACAAAGGCGTGAGGTTTGTTATTAAAAGGACTTTTGTTAAGAAAAATACTAATCTCGCAAGTATCATTACCTTCGACAAATAAATGATTAATAATTGTATCGATAGCAGTACTATGATATTCAGTTTGATATTTTGCTTTTAATGAATTTCTATCTACAATTTCAAAATTAAATTCAAATGGTTTGTCCTCTTCGCCCCAAGCATCTATCCAAATTCCATTTTTTGTTTGTTGAGAATTATAATAATTATTAATATTTGTAATAAGTGGTGCATCTTGAGTAAGATTTTTGTCAATATGGAGTTTTGTATTGCCATCATTTCCAGCAGAAAGAACAAAGATTTTTCCTTTTCCTGTCAATCCATCAATAGCTTGAGAAAAAAGTGAAGTACCATCATGAGGTCCTATTTGCCCACCCCAACTTAAATTAACTACTGCTGGCTTGCCAATTGATTCAGCATATTTAAAGATATAATTCACACCATCTACAATATCGCTTGCCCCGGTATTTTTCCATTGTTCTTGTGATGGTGGAGTGAGTGAGACAATTACCAACTCTGACTTTTTTGCAATTCCAATGCTTTGCTCTGCAGTTTCGACATTTTGCCCTACAGCTATTCCGGCTACATGAGTACCATGAGACCCGGCTCTCGTATCAGATTTTGCTTGCAGAATTTGATTGCTACCTACTAATTCTCTTCCATAGGAGAAGCCTTCAGGATGCTTTCCAGAAGTCCCTTGCTCCCAAACTCTTGTAATAATTAAAGTGCTGTCAAGTGGATTCACAAAAGCAGGATGAGTATAATCGAAACCTGCATCGATAATCCCAACTACTACTCCTTCGCCATTATATGCTTTAGGCAAATCTTTACCTTCGATTACTTCTTGTATGTGAGTAATAATTTTAGCGCTATCTAAAGTGGGCGATGCGTAATTTCCTGTCTCGATATAAACTATGCCAGGTAATTGAATAAATTCAATATATTTATCGAAACTTACTCTCACTGTAGCTATTCCAGCTACAACTGTTGAAAATTTTGCTCCTATTGCTTTAGCTTTTTCAAAGTCAAAGTCATTATTTAATTTGCAAATAATCGATATATCATAATCATTTGCCAACAATTTATTTGCTTCTTTTGATTCAGATTGCAAAGTTTTGAATAATTTATATGCTTCTGGAGAAAACTTAGAATTTGCATTTGCAATAATATTACTCATCATCATCAGAGCAATAACTAATATTATTTGTAATTTTCTTTTCATTGCACTTTAACCTTTATTATTTATTTGTTTAGTTCAGATTCTATATTTAAACTTAATATACTATGCAAAAATAATAAAATTGATCAATATTGTAATAGTTAAATAAAAAACATCTTATTATTTTTTTTTGCAAAATTGTAAATTATTCTATTATTTATTAATAAGCATAATTATATAAAATTGTGTATTTTTGTAGTTTGATAATAATTATAATATTAAATAGAAAATAATAATGGCAAGAGTTTTAATTACTGGTGGTGCAGGATTTTTAGGTTCGCATTTATGCGATAAATTTATAAAAGAAAATTATGAAGTGATTTGTATGGATAATTTCCTTACAGGTACAGCAGAAAATATTTCGCATTTACTCGGCAATCCTAATTTCACTCTAATTCAATATAATGTCAGCAATTACATTCATATCACTGGCGAATTAGATTATATCCTTCATTTTGCTTCTCCGGCATCTCCTTTCGATTATCTTAAATATCCTATTCAAACTCTTAAAGTCGGCTCGCTTGGCACGATGAATTGTCTAGGATTAGCCAAAGCAAAAAATGCTCGCTTTCTATTAGCTTCTACGAGCGAAGTGTATGGTGATCCACTAATTCATCCACAATATGAAGGATATTGGGGAAATGTAAATCCAATTGGTATACGTGGTGTATATGATGAAGCTAAACGCTTTGCTGAAGCTATCACAATGGCATATTATAGGTATCATAATGTAGATACTCGAATCGTTAGAATATTTAATACTTACGGTCCAAGGATGAGAATTAATGATGGTCGTGCTATACCAGCTTTTATTTCTCAAGCCTTAAATAATGAAGATGTTACTGTATTTGGTGATGGATCTCAGACGCGTTCTGTATGCTATGTAGATGATTTAGTAGAAGGAATTTATAAACTTTTACTCAGCGATGAAATTGAACCTGTAAATATAGGCAATCCAAGTGAAATTACTATGCTCGACTTAGCTAAAGAAATTATAGAATTAACTAACTCAAAAAGCAAGATCGTCTATAATGATTTACCTCAAGATGACCCAAAAGTTCGCAAACCTGATACAACAAAAGCTAAAACTTTATTGAATTGGTCTGCAAAAGTAGATAGGAAAATCGGATTACAGAAAACTATTGATGATTTTCGAAAAAGATTAGGAAAATAAAATCAAATTATTGTTAGCAAACTGAATTTTAAAATTCTTTTTTGCATTAAATTAATTATTTGTTAGAAATAATAAATTTTAATCTTATAATAACGACGGCTTAATTCCGTTTCAAATTAAATAAAAATTAAACTTAGATAAATGTATGGAAAATAATACCTATAAAGCAGCTGGAGTCGATATCCAAGCTGGCGAAGAAACTGTAAAACGAATTAAACCAATGGTTAGGTCTACTTTTTCTGAAAAAGTTCTAGCAGATATTGGACTATTTGGTGGACTCTATGACGCTAAATTCGAAGATTATAAGCACCCTATCCTATGCTCCTCTACTGATGGTGTTGGTACAAAGCTTAAAGTTGCTTTTTTAGCTAATAGGCACAATACCGTTGGGCAAGATTTAGTGAATCATTGTGTAAATGATATTCTATGTTGCGGTGCAAAACCACTTTTCTTTTTAGATTATTTCGGTTGCGGCGAGCTTGATCCTGATGTTGCTGAGCAGGTAATAAGTGGATTTGTAAAAGCATGCAGAGAAAATTCAACTGCCCTAATAGGTGGCGAAACAGCTGAAATGCCTTCTATGTATCAAAAAGGAGAATATGATTTATCCGGCACTATAGTAGGAGTAGTAGAAAAGGACAAAATATTAAATGGTAGCAGGGTAGAATCCGGAAATGTTTTAATCGGTATACCTACTAATGGTTTGCAAACAAATGGTTATTCGCTTGCTAGGAAAGTCCTTTTAGAAAAATATAAAGTAAATGACTTTATACAAGAAATTAATTCAACTATTGCAGATGCTCTTCTTGCAGTACACCCATCATTTTTGCATTTAGTTATGCCACTTTTAGATAAAGATATAATTAATGGAGTTTCGCATATCACAGGAGGAGGTATAGTAGGCAATACAAATCGCATCTTAAGAAAAGATACTCTATCTTTACAAATTGATTGGAATGCATGGGAAACATTGCCTATTTTTAAATTAATACAAAATACAGGAAAAATTTCCGATGAAGAAATGAGATATGTATTTAATTTAGGAATTGGAATGGTGCTTTGTGTTGATAAAAATCATACTGACGAGGTTCTAAAGAGTTTAGCAAATGCAAAAGCTAAAATAATTGGTGAAGTAAAATAAATTTTTTAAATAAATTAACAGAAAAAAGAATAAAATGGAATTATATTTAGATACAGCAAATATAGAGCATATTAAAGAAGTAGCAGCTCTTGGGTTTATTAGCGGAGTAACCACTAATCCCTCACTTTTAGCAAAAGAAGACCCGAAAATTGATATTAAAAAGAGGATCTTGGAGATACATCAATTAGTTGGTGGACATTTGTCTGTGGAAGTTAATTCTCTCGATACAAATGGAATGCTTAAAGAAGCTGACGAAATTATTTCATGGTTCCCGGAAGCTACTATTAAAATCCCAATGATTCCTGCAGGGCTTGCTGCCACTAAGGAGCTATATAAGAAAGATATTCCGACTAATGTAACACTTATTTTTAGTCCTACTCAAGCTCTTGCTGCTGCTAATGCTGGTGCAACTTATGTGTCAGTATTTATGGGTAGATTAGATGATATTGCTGTCGATAGTTATGCAGTACTTAACGAAATTGGTGAGATTTGGGAGAAACAATGTTTAGATTCCTCAATAATTGCTGCCTCTATTCGACATCCTTTGCATATTATCCAAGCTGCAAAAGCTGGAGCAGATATTTCTACAGTACCATATAAAGTATTAATGCAATCTCTTCAGCATCCTCTTACTGATAAAGGGGTAGATGCATTTGTAGCAGATTATCAAAAAATGATGTCTATGAAAAAGTAGAGATAAATAAGAAATTAATTGAAATAGGCTGTCCCAAGTATTTTGGAGCAGCCTATTATTATTTTTGGATTATTGAATAATGATTATAATTGAATAAAGATTTATTTTATATACATTATATCAAATTTTAAAAAAAAGATTTCTACGCAAGGAAAAAACCTAGCAATAGAAAGAAAATCTATTTCATCATTGGAATTTTAATTCCGAATTTTTTAGCATTTTCTATAGCTCTTTCATATCCAGCATCAGAGTGTCTTATTATTCCCATTAACGGATCATAAGTCAATACTCTGCTAAGACGTGTATTTGCTTCATCAGAGCCGTCTGCTACTACTACCATACCAGCGTGAAGAGACATTCCCATTCCGACTCCTCCTCCATGATGTAAAGATACCCATGAAGCTCCACCTAAAGTGTTTAATGCAAAATTAAAATAAACCCAATCTGCAATTGCATCAGAACCATCTTTCATTGATTCAGTTTCTCTGTGCGGTGATGCTACAGAACCGCAATCTAAATGATCTCGTCCAATTACTATAGGAGCTGATACTTTACCAGTTTTAACTAATTCATTGAATTTTAGACCAGCTTTCATTCTATCACCATATCCGAGCCAACAAATTCTTGATGGTAGAGCCTGATAACCTATTCTACTTTGTGCATTTTTAATCCATCGGTGCAAAGGTTCATCATTAGGGAATAATTCCATTACAGCATCATCAGTTACTTTTATGTCTGCAGGATCTCCAGAGAGAGCTACCCAACGGAAAGGACCTTTTCCGTCGCAGAATAATGGACGAATATAGGCAGGGACGAATCCAGGGAAATCAAAGGCATTTTGAACATTAGCATATTCTTTAGCAATGCCTCTAATATTATTTCCATAATCAAAAGTAATTGCACCACGTTTTTGCATTTCGAGCATAGCTTGTACGTGAATACCAATTGATTTATATGATTCTTCTAAATATTTTTCGGGATTATTTATTCTTAATTCGTCAGCTTCAGCTTTAGTATATCCAGCTGGATAATAACCATTTAATGGGTCGTGTGATGAAGTTTGATCAGTAAGAACATCTGGAATAATATTTCTACGAATTAATTCAGGTAATACTTCTGCAGTATTTCCAATTAATCCAATTGCAACAGCTTTTTTCTCTTTTTTGTATTGTTCGACTAATTCGAGTGCTTTGTCTAAATTATCGACTTTCAGATCGCAATATCCATCGTGAATGCGTTTATCGATACGAGTTTCGTCGATTTCTACAGTTATTGATACAGCTCCAGCGAAGGTTGCAGCAAGAGGTTGAGCTCCACCCATTCCGCCCATTCCGCCAGTAAGTAAGAATTTTCCACATAAATCACCACCGAAATATTGTCTTGCTACTTCAGCAAAAGTTTCGTAAGTACCTTGCACGATTCCCTGAGTACCGATATAAATCCAAGAGCCTGCGGTCATTTGACCATACATAATTAATCCTAAAGCATCAAGTCGGCGGAATTCTTCCCATGTAGCCCATTTAGGTACTAAATTTGAATTTGCAATAATCACACGTGGGGCAGCTGTATATGTGGGGACTACAGCAACAGGTTTGCCAGATTGCACTAATAATGTCTCGTCCGGCTCTAAGTTAATTAGTGAGTCAATTATTGCGTCGTAGCATTCCCAATTTCTTGCAGCTTTGCCTAAGCCACCATATACGATTAATTGTTCGGGTTTTTCAGCATTTTCCGGGTCAAGGTTGTGCTGAATCATTCTATAAGCGGCTTCAATTTGCCAATTTTTACATTTTAAATTAGTGCCTCGAGGCACTTTTACAGTACGCATTGCTTTATATTACCTTAGTTAATATTTATATAATGTTATTATTTTTTGTTTAGAATATATTATTGATAATTTAAGAAAATCTTATTATATAATGCAAAATTACGGAAAAAGTAGGAGAAATGATAATCATAATAATTATTTAATTATTTCGCCATTTTCATAACTCCAGAATAGTAAATCGAGTTCATCGATAGGGATATCAATATCTTTTGCAAAATCATTGAATATTTTCTCAGTTTCTAAATAATTATTTTTAGTATTTATTTGTGGTAATTTTTTAAAAATTCCATTATTTACCAAATTTTTCAAGATATGTCTATCTAATATAGCTAATCCTTCGTAACCTATATTTCTCATAAAATGTGAGGCTTCTTTCATTCCGAAACCATTTACAACTTTTTGCAAGGTATTTCTTTTTTCAATTGTACTAAAATTAGAATCAAGAATTGCTAAAACATCTGGAAAATAATCAATAGCTTTGATTAGTCTTTCTGACTTTTGATTATGAAATCGAATATAATGCAAAGGGGAATTTAATAGCTCTACTGGATTAAACCTTTTATTATAAAAATCAAGTGATTGTAATTTGTTTTGTACTTGTAAAGCAGATTTAGCCTTGCTCTGAGGTGTGCAAATACAAAAGCATAATTCATAGAAATAATTCTCTCGCTTAATTTGCTTAAATTCAAGCAAACGTAATTTAATTTTATCTTTATTTTTTTGGTAATGCTTAATTAATTCAGGGTCTAATGGCATTTTCTCTTAAATCTCAGAAATAATATTATTAAATACACGGAAAATTTTTATTTTTATTTTTATACATTAATTTAAATTATTAAATTGCATATTAATAATAATAATGTACATTATATTAAATTAAATTAGGTAAATACGATAAATAAAGAGATAAATCAGATAGAAGATATATTAAAAGTACAGAATTTATCACTCAATATTGATAATATTCAGATATTAGATAATATTAATTTCACTGCTAAAAGTGGGGAATATATTTCTATAATTGGACAAAATGGTGCTGGAAAATCTACATTAATAAAAGCAATTGCAGGACTCTATTCTCAATACTCAGGGGAAATAATTGTACTAAATCAAAATGCTAAGCACATTAAAATTAATGAAATTGGTTATGTCCCTCAAGTAAAATCATTAGATAGAAATTTCCCAGCTAAGCTAATAGAATTAGTTGCCTCCGGCATCACTCGCACTTGGAATTGGAAAATATCAAAAAATAACTTTGAAAAATCTTTTGAAATATTAAAAAAATTTAATATTGATAGATTATATAATAGAAATTTAAATTCATTATCCGGTGGAGAACTTCAGAGAGGATATTTAGCTAGAGCTTTAGTGGGCAATCCAAAATTATTATTACTCGATGAACCAGCTTCAGGAGTCGATTCAAATGCAGAATCTGATTTAATTTTAATTTTAGAAGAATATAAGCTTAATAATAAAATTGCTATAGTTTCGGTTACTCATGATTGGAATGCTGCATATCACCACTCAGACAAAGTTCTTATGCTTAATATTAAGCAGTATTGTTTTGATTCCCCTAAAGTAGCTTTTACAGACGAAAACCTGCGTAAATTATATGGTCACTTAAACCATAAGCACAAAATGCAATTCGGAGGGCAACACAATGATTGATATTATACTTATGCCATTTATGCTTAGAGCTTTGGGAGCAGGCATTTTAGTTGCGATTATGGGTAGCATTTTAAGTCCATTTATAGTGCAGAGGAAAATGAGTTTCCTTGGTGATGGTCTAGCTCACGCAGCTTTTGGTGGAGTTGCATTGGGACTATTATTAGGTTTCGAACCACTTTGGATTGCAATACCATTCACACTTTTTGTATCTTTAGGAATTTCTTGGGTGAAAGATAATACAAATATTGAACAAGATACTTCTATAGGGATATTTTTTGCAGTATCGGTAGCTTTAGGTGTAGTATTTCTTTCTTTAAAGCATTCATATACAGTAGATGCTTATTCTTATTTATTTGGCTCTATATTATCAGTATCGCAGTTTGATTTGTTTATATCGTTAATTATGACAATAATTACATTAATATTAATGTATTTATTTTGGGGATATTGGGCTTATGCTACATTTGATATTGAATTAGCAAAAGCTGATAAACTAAATGTAAAGCGTGATGATATGATTTTATCTGCTTTAATTAGTTTAGTAATAGTTTTATCAGTGAAATTAGTCGGAATAGTTCTAATAGCTTCATTTTTAGTAATACCAGCAGCATCAGCTAAATTAGTTTCTAAATCATTTTCGCAAATGTGTATTTTATCTGTGATTATTGGAGTAAGTGGTTCAATAATTGGATTAATTTTATCTGTTTATTTGGATATGCCATCGGGTGCAATAATCATTCTGGTGCAAGCATTCGTATTTATAATTTTTACAATTTTTAAATTACGCAAATAGAAAAAATGAGCATAATTTCTGGAATTAAGGGAATATTATATAAAGAATTTAAAAGTGAATTCAGAAGTGCTTTTAATACATCATCTATATTAATATTTTCGATTATTTCAGTAATTATCATTTATCTTGCTTTAGGAGAATTACTCAATGAACCAAAAGTATTTTCTGGGGTTTATTGGTTAATAATATTTTTTAATTCGATGATTACTCTACCAAGGAGTTTTATAAGTGATGAAGAAACTGGTGTAGCCTTATTAATAAAATTAAATTCTGATAGTTTAGGAGTATTATTTGGGAAATTGATTTATAATTTAATAAATAATCTTTTGATTTCAGTTATAGCTGGGCTATCACTTTGGTTAGCTTCAGGATTATTTATTAATCAAATATTTGAATTTATAATCGTTATTTTTTTAATTTGCCTCAGTTTTGCGATAGCTTGCACATTGCTCTCAGCTATTATAGCTAAATCATCTAAGCGTGCATCATTATTACCTATTCTTGGTTTTCCCATATTAATACCTATTATATATTTAGGTATAGATGCATCTCAATTAGCTATTTCTGGATTACTTGAAAATTACTATGATATATTATTTTTGCTTATTTATTCAGCAATATTAATTTCAATTTCTGTAATTTTATTCGATTTTATTTGGGAAGATTAATTCAATTTATACACTTCCGATTCATCTTCGCATTCTTGCAATAATTCGCTGATAGTTTTGCATGTGCGTGGGTCTACAGCTTTTGCAGCTATTTCTGCAGCCGGGATTAATACAAATTTTCTCTTAGCAAGAAATGGATGTGGTGTAATTACTTTCTCGCTTGAAATTATGTGATTACCATATATTAAAATATCTATATCGATTTCTCGCTCGTGCCAATGTTCCCTTTTTTTTCTACCTAAATCTGATTCAATTTGCTTGCAAGCAGACATTAATTCAAATACTGATAAATCGGTAATCCCCGATAGAGCTAAATTAATAAAGGCATCTTGCTCCTTTATTCCAAAGGGTTCAGTTTCGTAATATGAAGAAATTTGAATATTAGATAATATATTTCTGATTTCTAATAATTGGCATGCATCATCAATAAATTTCTTTCGATTACCAATATTCGACCCAAGCGATAATAGGACGTATTCTTTTACTTTGTTATCCATTACATTTATTTTATTAATAAAAAAGAGTTATTCAAAGAGTGTATTATCTCTGTTGATTTTATTTAAATCGTATCCAAAGTGCAAATATGATAAGTCCAGTGCTTTTCTGCCTCGCGGAGTCCTTTGAATAAATCCATTTTGAATTAAAAAAGGTTCATATACTTCTTCAATAGTACCAGCTTCTTCGCCCACAGCTGCTGCAATATTAGAAAGACCAACAGGTCCTCCCTTGAATTTATCGATAATTGCAAGTATAATGCGTTTATCCATATCTTCTAACCCATATTCATCAACATCAAGTGCTTCGAGTGTCATTTGGGCTATTTCTAAGTTTATTTTGCCTTTACCTTTAATTTCTGCGAAATCTCTGCCGCGTCTTAATAACCGATTAGCAATTCGAGGTGTTCCTCTGCTTCTGCTTGCTATTTCTGTAGCTCCTTCTTCATCAATTGGTACGTTTAAAAGTGCGGAAGAGCGAATGATTACTTTTGTAAGTTCAGTTGTATTATAATAATCTAAGCGATTTGTTATCCCGAATCGAGAACGCAAAGGAGCAGTCAGGAGTCCAGCTCGAGTTGTAGCACCAATTAATGTAAATTTTGGTAAACTTAATTGTACAGAACGAGCAGCAGCACCTGAATCAATCATAATATCGATTCTATATTCCTCCATTGCAGAATAAAGATATTCTTCGACGATAGGAGAGAGCCTGTGAATTTCATCAATAAATAAAACATCTCGTTCTTCTAAATTTGTAAGCAAGCCAGCTAAATCCCCTGCTTTCTCGAGGACTGGACCAGAAGTAATTTTAATATTACTTCCCATTTCTCGGCTAATAATATAGCTTAGAGTTGTTTTTCCAAGTCCCGGAGGACCAGTAAGCAACACATGATCGAGTGCATCACCGCGTTTTATAGCAGCTTTAATGAAAATTTTTAAATTCTCGACTATCTTATCCTGTCCGGTGAAGTCATTAAAAGTTTTTGGTCTTAGAGCAGCTTCAATTTCTTCTTCGTTTTGAGAAAATCCAGATAATGGTGAATTATTTCTATTAAAATCTTTAGACATTTATTTCATTCTGATTATTTTTTTGAAAAGGGCAATTGTTAGGTCCATTTTTACAATTATTATTGCAAGGAGTCATATAAATTCTTGGTATTGCATTAGGATATTTTGACTTAAGTTCATTATGTATTTTCATTTCTAATTGGTATGAATCCCTGATAGTAGCATCACCGGGCATTACAATATCAATTTCTATAAAAATATTATCTCCGCTTCGGCGCGATCGCATTGATTTATATTCACAAAATTGGCTATGATTATCAATTACAATAGATAAAAAATCAAATAAAATGGGTTCTGGTAATTTTTTATCTAAAATATTATTTACATATTTATTTGTATTTTTTATTAGAGGATATAATAACACTCCTGAATATATTATTGCGATGACAAGTTGCAAAATATATTGATTCAACTTAAAGAAAAATGAAATTAAAAACCCTATTAATGATAAAATGATAAAAATAACTTCCTCGCTTTTAAGTATATTTTTATTTAAAAAAATATCTTTAAAAATTTCTTGCTGAGAATTTGAATAATAAAAGTTATAAAATCGACTTTTTAGTAAAAGTGCAATTAAAAGAATCACTGATATAAAAACAAATAATAATTTATTAGTAAATAAAAAATTATAATGAAGCCCTAGATTACTATTATAAAGAACATTGAACAATAAACCTGAAAAATATATAAGTGTGAAAAAATAAATAATCAATCTACTTAAATTCGATAAATCTATATATTTTCCATAGCCATAATCATATTGTAAATCTGGGGTATATGACATTTTATAATTTGCTTTGCTTAAAAGAGTTAAAATTATTAAATTAACTATTTCTAAGAATCCGAAAAGCAAAAATAATGGTGATCGCAAAAATATCCCTAATACAAATCCAATAATACTTTCAAAAATTGTTATGTAAATTATATATTGTAGATATTTATTAGATGTTGAATTATCTTTATAAATTATTTGACTATCGTTTTTATCATCCATCTATGATTACTTTAATATTCATTATTTTTTATTTAGCATATAAAATTAAGAAAAATGAATTACTTTGCAAAAATAAATTTAATAAATTTCAATTATTTCGGATACATTTAATAAAAAAAGACTTAAGCGTTAGCTTAAGTCTATATTTACTAATATATTTTAGGATTAAAAAGAAAGTCGTATTTCGGTTAATGTTTATTCTTTTTCTGATTCAGGTTTTTCTGTTTCAGATTTATCTGATTTTTCTTTTTTAGTAGTAGCTTTTTTTCTCTTTGCCTTTGGTTTTGATTCTTCTTCTTGTGATTCTTGGGTAACTATAGTTTTTTGTTCTTCAATTTCTTCATTCACTTGATTTAATTTCTCGATTCTTTCCATTTCATTTTTTTGATATTGCTTTTGCATATATTCATCAAATTCTATTTCTTCAGTAGTAGAGAAATCGAGCAATAGATCCATTAATTTTTTATTTAAAATATGAGATTTAAATTCATCATTAGATCTAATTATGTGATTTAAATTATCAATTGGCACACCAGGGAACATTTTAGAAATATTTTCTATATGGTCGTCGATGTCTGTATCTTCAATTTCAATTTTTTCTTTTTGAATTATTTTATCAGAAATAAAATTCCAGCGAATGCCCTTATTTACAGTTTCACCAAAGTATTTTTCGAACATTGGGAATTCTTCCATTACATCAGCTTCAGTTAATTTCACTTTTTGTTGCTTATAGAAATCGATTGAATATTTCACTAAGCTTTCTTTATAGAAATTAGTAGGTGTCTCGAATGAGTGCATTTCCACTAATTTATCTATTAAGTTAGTTTCCATAGCTTCGCGAGCTTTTTCATCCCATTTTTCTTGCAATTGGAATCCAATTTCTTGCTTGAAGTCATCTACATTATCGAATTTATCTTGTGATAATGTTTTAATTGTATCGCTATCTGCAACAAGAGGTACAATTTTTTGAATTTCTTTAATTCTATAAATTGATAATGCTCCATTTGGATGTGGATATTCGATTTCATCACCGATTTTTTTATCGATGAATTTTTCTAATAAATCCTTAGGATATCTATCGTCTTTTAAATCTAATTCAAAATCTGCAGGTGGCTCTGGAGCTGTATCAGAGTTTTCAGCTGGTTTTAGTTCAAATTCTACTTTTACTATTGAATTTAAGTTCTCAATTTCTTGAGCTGGTTCTTTAGGACCATTTGATTCTAAAATTCTATCTAATTGTTCATTAATTTCTTCATCATTTACTCTATGAATTGGCTCTTCAATTGTAAGAGAGCGATAATCGCCTAATTCAAAATCAGGATTAGCCTCAAAACGAACTTTAAATGTAGTCTTATTATCTTCTTTAATTACATCTTCGAGCGATGGCTGGCTAAGTATCCTAATTTGATTTTCTTTAGTGATTTGCTGAAGAAAATGATTTGTAGCGTCCAAATTAGCTTCAGCTTCTATTTGTGGTCCATAAAGCTTCATTATCATATTCCTTGGCACTTTACCTTTGCGAAAGCCTTTAATATCAACGCGAGGTGCAGTTTTGTTATATGCTTTATTGAAAAAGTCTTTTGCTTCTTCAGGGCTTACAGAAATTTCTAATTCTCTCTCGCAAGCATTTATATTTTTTAATTCGTATTCCAATTTAATAGCCTTAATTAAATATGATAAAATTATACAATTGTTGAATTGTGCGGATGGGGAGACTCGAACTCCCACGAATCGCTTCGCTAGATCCTAAGTCTAGTGCGTCTACCAATTTCGCCACATCCGCTTAGATTTGCTTTTTAAATTTCTAATACAAATAAATTGCTTTAGAAATAAGACTACTAAAATAACATTTTTTTTACATTCTACAAAAGATTAATAATAATTATTTAACAAAAAAAATACTTAATATATATTTTCTCTTTAAATAAATATTTTTCAACTATTTATTAATTACTTTCGTCTCAATGCTAATATACAGGAATTTTTTTTAAATTAACTAAAATTGGTAATATAATGAAAGTATTAGTAAGCGATGGCATCGAAAAAATTGGTGCTGATATGATGAAAAAAGCAGGTCTCGAAGTTGTAGAGCAAAAAATGAGTCCTGAAGAATTATTACAAAATATTGAGCAATACGATGCTATTATCGTTCGTTCTGCTACTAAAGTAACTAAAGAAGTTATTGACAATGGTAAAAATCTTAAAGCTATTGGTCGCGGCGGTGTAGGTCTCGATAATATCAACGTAGAATATGCCAAATCAAAAGGCATTCCAGTATTAAATACTCCAGGAGCTTCATCGATTTCCGTAGCTGAATTAGCAATCGCTCATATGTTTGCTGTTTCTCGCTTCTTAAATAAAAGCAATATTGAAATGAGAGAAGGCAAATGGCCTAAAAAAGATTATGCAAAAGGTATGGAATTAACTGGCAAAACTCTTGGATTAATTGGATTTGGAAATATTGGCAAAGAAGTTGCTAAAAGAGCTCTAGGTCTTGGTATGAAAGTAATTGCTCATGACCCATTTGTAAAGGAAACTACTTTAGATGTAAAGCTCACTACTAATGATGAAGTATATGCAAATGCTGATTATATTTCGGTTCATGTACCTTTAATTGACGGTAAAGCTTGCGTTACTAAAAATGAATTTAATAAAATGAAAGATGGTGTAGTTCTTATAAACTGCGCTCGTGGTGGTGTAATTTGTGAAAATGAATTATTAGAAGCACTAAATAGCGGCAAAGTAAAGTATGCTGGCATAGATGTATTTGTGAATGAGCCGCCTACAGATGCTCAAAAAGAATTAATTAATCACCCTCGAGTTTCTATCACTCCTCATATTGGTGCTTCTACTGTAGAAGCTCAAGAAAGAGTTGGCGAAGAAATAGCTCAAAAAATTATTGATGCTCTAAAAAAATAATTTTATAGAATAATTTTGTCTTTTAGCTGTTAGCATAGAGCTAAAATCATAAAATTTAAACCGTATGGATTCTTTCCATACGGTTTTTTATTAATACTTAGATTTTAAAAAAACAACCATAGAGCATTGCCCTATGGTTGAATAATATTTTTATCAATCAAAATAACTTTATTCAAAGTAAATTAAACTGTTACTTTAGATTTTTCTACCCAAATTTGAACTAATTCAATTAATGTTTTTACAGTCAATTCCATTGCATTTACAGATAACCATTCTGTTTTGCTATGGAAATTTTGAGCTCCACCGTATATATTTGGGCAAGGTAAGCCCATTTCTGTTAATCTACTTCCATCAGTACCACCTCTAATTGGTTCCCAGAATGGATTAGCACCAGCTCTTTCAGCAGCTTCAAACATATTATCGGTAACAACTTCATGACCACCTAAATAATCAGCCATATTTCTATATTGATTTTTAATTTCGAGTTCAATTTTAGCTTTTGGATATTTAGCTTGTGTTTTAGCTACAATTTCCTCGAGAATAGTTTGTTGCTTGTCTAATCCCTTTGTATTGTGGTCTCTCATTAACATTCTTAATGTTGATTTGCCTATTCCGCCCTCGATTGTGTGAGGATGTATGAATGGTTCATATTTCTCAGTAGTTTCAGGAGACATATCCTTTGGCAACATTCCTACGATCTCTGAAATAATTCTTACGGAATTAATCATTATATTTTTAGCAGAGCCCGGATGAATATCTCTACCATACACAGTAATAGTAGCACCATTTGCACTAAATGTTTCTTTATTAAGTTCTCCTGGGAATTCACCATCTATTGTGTAAGCGTATTTAGCACCAAATTTCTTAATATCAAAGAATATAGTGCCTTGACCGATTTCTTCGTCTGGTGTGAATCCTATTTTAATATCGCCATGAATTATTTCAGGATGCTCACTTAAATATTGTGTCAAAGCCATAATTGCAGCTACTCCAGCTTTATCATCAGCACCGAGCAATGTAGTACCATCAGTTGTAACGAGAGTATGACCTTTGCATAAAGCTAATTTTGGATTTTCAGCTTCAGTTATTACGATTGAATTATCAGCTGGTAGGACAATATCGCCACCTTGATAATTTTCAATTATCTGCGGTTTTACATTTGCTCCAGTTACATCTGGAGAAGTATCTAAATGTGCTAAAAGACCAATTGCAGGTACTTTCCCAAAGGCAGGATTATTCTGTGGAATATTTGAAGGAATAGTAGCGAATAAATAACAATGCTCATCTAATGAAATATCTTTTACACCGAGTTGCATTAATTCATTTTCTAACAATTTAGCTAAATCAAACTGTTTGAGCGTGCTTGGAGTGGTTGATTCGCCATCTTTTGATTGAGTATCTATTTTTACATATCGTAAAAATTTATCTAAAACTTTTTCTGACATAATTTTAACCTATTTAATTATTATATAATATATTAATTTTTTAAAAAAATCGAATTATAAAAATAGCAATTCTAATTGAAAAAATCAAATTTAATTATAATAATAATAGAAATACTTGTTTAAATTAAAAATATAAATATAAAATTAAAATATTTGTAAACATTTCCAATTTAATTACGTCTAACTTTTATTAAAACAACATTTATAAATTCATTTTTTCAAGAATCACAATATAGAAAATACTTTTACTCATTAAATAAACTCAATAATATTAAAATTTATATTTAATTTTGTTGAATCTTATTATTTGAAAATATGTCTTTATAAATAATAAATTGGAAATTACTTATGCCAAATGGAAAAGGAAAGATCCTCTGGATCGATGATGAAGTTCAACTACTTAAACCACACATATTCTTACTCGAACAGCGAGGATACGAAGTAGCACAAGCCACAAATGCAGACGATGGAATCGAAATGTTAAAATTAAATTCTTATGATTTAATTTTTTTAGATGAGACTATGATTGGAATGACTGGAATAGAAGCATTGCCAATAATCAAAGAAACAGCACCTTCTACACCTGTCGTAATGGTAACAAAAAATGAAGCAGAAGATTTAATGGAAGAAGCAATTGGCAAAAAAATTGATGATTATCTCACTAAACCAGTAAATCCTGCACAAATCATTGCCGCTGTTAAGAAATTCCTTGACTCTAAAAGAATTGCACAAGCTACAATTACTCAAAGTTATTTACAAGGCTTCTCCGATATTACTCAGATGCTAAATGAAGATTTAGAATGGAGCCAATGGAACGAAATTTATCAAAAACTTGTTCACTGGTCGATAGAACTCGATAAACACCCCCAATTAGGCTTTTCTCAGACTCTTCAAGATTTATGGAGGGAGTGCAATACAGTATTTTCTAAATTTATAGAAAATAATTATATCCGATGGATTTCAAATGAAAAATCACCTGATAGTCCTACATTTTCTAATACTTTAGTGGATAAACATTTATTACCACTGCTTAAATCAGGCGACCCTGTATTTTTTATAGTAGTAGATTGTTTGCGATTAGACCAATGGTTAGTTATGGAAGAATTACTAACTCAGTTCTTTACAATTAATAAAAGCAATTATAGTTCAATTCTTCCTACAGCAACTCCATATTGCAGGAATGCAATTTTCGCTGGATTATTCCCAGCTGATATTAAGAAATATTTACCTCAATATTGGGTAAATGAGTTAAACACCGAAGATCATAAATTAAATGCTTTTGAAAAAGAATTGCTCGAAGAACAATTAAAGCGTAAAGGAGTGAAGCTCAAAGATAATTTAAATTATATCAAAATTCACGACACAGAATTTGGCAAAAAAATCGAAGCTGATATTGGTAAATATGCTAAAAAGCATCTGACCGCATTAGTAATAAATGCTGTAGATATGATAGCACACTCTCGTTCTGATTATGCAATTTTAAAGGAAATCGCACCAGACGAAGCTGCATACAGATCTCTTACTAAATCGTGGTTTGCTCATTCGAGCTTATTCCGTATGCTTCAAGTAATTGCTGAAAACAAAAATGCAAAAATATTATTAACCACAGATCACGGCTCAATTCGATGTATGCGTGGTGTGAAGGTAATTGGAGATAGAGATACAAGCACAAATTTAAGATATAAATTTGGTAAAAATGTAAAGGCTGATGAAAAATATGCTATGCAAATAAAAGACCCAGAGAACTTTAGACTACCTAAAATGGGAATTACTGTGAATAATATCATTGCAAAAGAAGATTACTATTTTGTATATCCTACTGATTTCCATCAATATATGGCAAAATATCGCGATAGCTTCCAGCATGGTGGAATTTCTATGGAAGAAATGATTATTCCTATAATTGAATTGACACCAAAAAACAGATAGAATTAAATATTTTATGTTTTAGCTTAATAAAATTGAAAAAATGTCGAAAGTACAAAATACATCATGCGAATTTGTAGTAGGTGCTTCCTTTAGATAAATATTATTTTTTAAATAATTATAAGAAATAAAAACCCGATTTTAATCTAAAATCGGGTTTTTTTAATTTAAGTAATGATAAAAATTTATTTTTCATTAGGAGGAGGATTGCTTAAAAATATCGCAGAAGGGTTATCATTTACTGCTCTAAGGGATTTTTTTAATTCTTTTGTAGTTGTTTTTACATTATCCATTGCTTCATTCAAAGTAAGAATTAAGTTCATACTTTGATAAGATAATCCACCAATATTTTTATTTAGATTTACCATTACAGTATCATAGCGAGCAATGATTTCATCTAATTTTTGAGATAATTCTATTTCATCGATTTTTTTATTTAATGTATTTGAGAAATCTAATAATCTATTTGAAGTTTCATTTAATGTAGCAGTAGCATTATCTACATTAATCATTGTATTAGAATTGTTGAATTTATCTAATATTTGCGAAAGACTAAGTGAAGATTCGCTGATGTACTTTACTGCTTCATATAGCTCTTTATTTCTAATAAATTCATTAGATGCATCTAGGAAGTCAATTGCACCGCTTGAGAGACCTTCAGCATCAAATTTCTTTAGATTAACCATAATATCTTTAGCAACAGTACCAATTTCATCAAATCCCGAAGGTGCTGATGGGATCAATCTATGAGGTGGTTTAAATGATAAAAGTGGATGCATAGCATAGAAATTTTTTTCTGTAGGGAAGTGAAGTTGCATAAATTTACCGCCAGCAATACCAGCAAATTCAGGTTTTACTCTCATACTATCTCTAATTTCAAAATTCTCTCCAATTTCCATAGTTATTTCTACTAATTTGCCATCAGGAGCTAATTGAATTGTAGAGACTGTACCAACTGGAATACCTTGATATTTTACGGCAGAACCAATATCAATACCATCTATAGAACCTTCTAAATACGTAACATAAAGAGTATTAGTTTTAAAAAATTTATTCGCTCCTAACCAAATAATAGCTGCTATTACTACTAATGTAGCTAACATTACAAATATGCCAATCATAAAGGCACTTGAAACTCTTCGTGTAGGAATTTTACTCATATATAATTGTCCATTTTATAATTCATTTTTTCGATTACTATAAATCTAGTTCAGAAGTAATAAACATTTGCTTATTAATAAAATATAAACGAAAAATATAAATGTTTTATTTGAAATTAATTAAAAATATATTATAAATTGATACCTATGTTATAATAAAAAGCAAGCGGTCCCAAGACGAGCAACGCAGGATCTTTTGTAAATTTAAAGCTTTTGCCAAGTGAGAAAATTGCAGGACCAATAGGTGTGTCTAATTGGATAGAAGCACCAATGCCATGGATTAAGCTCGATATTTTAATTTGCTCTGGCATTAACCAAACAGAACCAATATCATATCTAAAGGAAAAATAAGTATCAAAAAACAATTTAAAATGTGGTTTATACCTTATATCGAGTTGAGCTTTAGCAAGTTGTCTTCCGATTTCTTGACCTTCTAAAATTCCATAAAATCCTGTATTTTGGTGTAAATCAAAAAATTCAGGGTAGGGTGTAGTTTTATCTGAAAATCCAAAAGAAAGCATTGGTGAAATGGTAAAGTCTCCTTTTGAATGATTATATTTATAGTTAAAAATTGCCTTAGAAAATGAAACATTATTTTTAATATTGAATAAATTTGTTTCGAGAGATAAATTTAATAAGTATCCACTTGATGGAAAATAATGTTTATTTTCAGTGTCAAAATTTGCATCGAGTTTAATTGTATTAATAGAATAAAAACTACCTTTATCTTGTTTAGCAGCATCCCAAATATAAAATCTTTGAGATTCATATCGCCCTTCAATAGCTATTCTACCGCTTTTTTTGATTTGACTTCCTACAGATAATTTTGCTCCAAGAGCTTGTGAGCCGATATCTTTTAGAGGAGAATATCGGAATTCATGAGCAGTAAAATCATTTATTAGTTGATAATTATATTTTCTTTGATAATGGTAATAGGCTTGCATTTTGTAAGTAAAAAAAGTGTTTAGCAAGCGTGGTTGTTCTAATATTAAATCATTGAATATTTCTCTTTCTCCTCCGATGAATCTAAAGTTTAATCGCATTCCTACATTCATGAAATTTTCTTCGAGCAAGTCAATTCCAATTCTAGTTTTCTTTGTTTCATCTATTTGAAGACCAAGATTAATTGCCTGCGAGCCAATTTCCTTAAGAGTAATATATAAATCTGCAGATGCATTATAATTATTACGCAGAATTTGCATATCTACAGAAGAGAATAGATTGGTATTAAAAATATCTTCCCAGCTTTGGGCGAGTTTTTCAGCGTTAATATAATCTCCTATTTTCAATTTTAAATTTCTTAAAATCAATTTTTCGTTAGTACTTAAATTTCCGGTAATGAATATATTATTTAATTTAGGAGTATTTATTTCAATATTTAATTGACTTTGATTTGTAAAAATATTTACTGTAGATAAGTTATAACCTTTGCTAATTAAGTGTTTAAGGATAATTTCCTTTAATTCATTATCTTGATTTTCATTGAAAGTCATATTATTAAATAAAACATCAATTGTATCTTGAATTAAATTTTTAATATTTGTATCTGAAGTTATAATATTTATATTTTTAATTTTCCTATAAATATTAGTTTTGAGCATTAAAGTACTATCAAAATCATCATATACAATTTCAATTTTATTATATCCATTTAGACTTTTGATTAATTCTTTAAAATCATTTGCAGTGTTAATTGCATTTTTTTGTAATGCTTGTATAGTATCGCTATCCAAACCTTCGAATTTAATTTTTGTAGTGGAAAAATCAATTTTACTTATTTCTCTAATCCTATAGCTCAGGACGCTATCCTTATATTTATTTATTTTTTCTTGAATTGATTTAATTTGAGGAATAGTTGCTATTTCTCCAATTTTAATTAAAGTATCTAAATTTTCGAAATCTGAATTTTTTTGATTTTTTAATTCAGGAGTTATAATTAAATCTGCAACTTTTGAAGATGAATTTTCAAATTTTTTCATTTGAATAGAAACAACTTGGTCAGCTAAATTCCAGGGATTATTTAAATCTTGTTGAACTAATAATGGAGTAGTTGTATTAAATACAATTATTAAATCCGGCGAAAATTCTAAAGCCTGTTGCGCTGGAATATTAGCAAAAATACCACCATCTACTAGAATTTTATTATCATAGCGGACTGGGCTAAATTTAAGAGGAAGAGTAGAACTAGCTCTCACTGTAGTTGCGAGATTCCCTCCCTTAAAGGATACAGTTTCACCATGAATCACATCAGTAGATATAGCTCTAAATTTATATTTTAAATCATCAAAAGATGTAAGCGGTTGATAAGGTGCATTCCAAAGGATATAATTTAGAAAATATGTAAATTTTGTTCCGATTGAAATAGCCTCTGGAATTATAAATTTAAAATTATTAAACCGTAAGCTTAAAATTGAACGGTCGTTAATGGCTTTTTGGTCAAAAAATAATTCGCTTCTATTAGTCTCTTTACCGATTGAATATATTTCATTCCAATTTAAACTTTTTATTATATTTTCAATTTCTTCAGCTTTATAACCAGATGAGTATAAACTTCCCATAATCGCACCAATGCTTGTGCCTATGATATAATCAATTTTAATGTTATTTTGTTCAAATTGCTTTAAAATGCCAATTTGGGCTATTCCTCTGGCGCCACCACCACTCAATACGATAGCTGTTTTTGGTCGAATAAGTTCTAAATCCTCAATTTCAATTTTAGTTAATTTAGAATTAGCAATATTATGATTTAATAAAATTGCAATTATTAAAATCACATAAAAAAAAGCCAATTTAACTGAGGAATAGTGCATTTACATTTTAATTTATAATAAAAAGATTAGTATCAAAAATAAAAGTATGAAATGAAAGCTAATTAGAAAAAAAACTTGATTAAGCCTTTCATTACATACTTAAATAAAAATCTAAAAATAAAAATGATTTACATATAGAAAATTTTAAATTGTACCATTAATTCTATTGCCCACATCGCCTAATCCGGGGCTTATAAACGAATTATAAGTTAGCTCTTCGTCTAAGGCACAGGAATAAATATTTATTTCAGGAAATTGTGTTATCACTTTCTCTACGCCAGCAGGAGCAGAAATAATTGATGCAATTACAATTTCTTGAGCACCATTCATTCTAAGCGAATCAATAGCAGTGCAAAGAGTATTCCCGGTAGCTATCATTGGCTCTAATATTATAATTTTTGCTTTTGGGTTGATTGCACCGTAAGAAGAATATAAACCACTTATTTCGTAATTGTTTTCAGTTTTGCTCAAAGCTTGGTATTCTATTTTTGCACTTGGGAAAATTGTTGTGAATGAATTTAACATTCCAAGTCCGGAACGAAGAATTGGTAATAAAATTAATTCCTCATCATAGACATCACATGTGGCCTGTTCGATTGGTGTAGTAATTTTAATTTGTTTAGAATTAATTGTATTTGAAATTTCAAATGCCAAACCCATTGATATAATATTTAAAGCATTTCTAAAGTCGTTACTAGGAGTTTCCTTATTCCTTAATATTGATAAGAAATTATTAATAGCTTTGTTTGAAATTAAGTTAATCATTTTTTATCCTTCCCTAGAAAATAAATATTTTGATTAATTCTGTTGATTAATTTGTATTATTAAAAGTTAAAGATATTTGGGTAAAATATTAATTCTAGCTTAGGAACCGAATAATATGTACTTACTTCTCTCGGTATAGTTTCAGTTTTTAGATATCCGGTATACTTATTCATAATGAAATATATGTCCCATTTTATAGCAATATTTGCTAAACCAATATTACCAATTTCAAGATTTCCTATTATTCCTAATCCTGCATTTATACTAAAATCATTGCGATATTCTGGTTCTGTTTCAGTAGAACCTAAACTCACTGAAATATAATTTGCACCAAGATTTAGTCCGAAATTAATTCTATTGTTCGGATTAAAAATTACAGTGGTACCGAGCCCAAAAATATGATGCAAAGTAGGTCGAGTATTGACATTTTCATCAGCAATTTTCTGATTTTTCGAATATAAATATGAAAAATCTACTAATAACCATTGAAAAGGAGTTACAGTTAGCTTAGCTCCTGGAGCAAAAATTCCATCGTATGAGATTTCTTCGGTATTTCCGCTTCCTTTATCGTATGATTCAACAATTGTATTAGTACCAAAAATTGGACCAAGCCCAATAAGTGGTCTATTAAATCTTATTTCATCATAATAAAGATCATCTTCATACTCTTGAGCAAAAGCAAAATTCATATTTGCTATTAAAACTAAAAACATTACAGCAATGAGCTTGAAGAAATTCTTAGCATTTTTATTTGTCATTTCAATTATTTCCTCTATTTTCATATTTTTTATTTCAGATATTTTTTCAGCAATTAACTTAATATATTTTGGATGATTAGTTTTTCCTCTAAATGGCACCGGAGTCATATACGGACCATCTGTTTCAAGCATTATTCTATCAATAGGGATCATTTCAACTATTTCTGATAGGTTTGATTTTTTGAAAGTAATATTACCTGTAAATGAGAACATCATCCCTGCATCCATAAAAATTTGAGCATATTCTTTGTTTGATGAAAAGCAATGCAAAACAGCTTTAAGAGATTTATCTTGCATTTCTTCAATCACACTTAGAATATCTTCATCAGCATCTCTATTATGAATAATTGCAGGCAAATTATTTTCAACAGCTAATTGTAATTGCTTTTTAAAAACATCAATTTGTAAAGCTTTTGGGGTGAAATCATAGTAATAATCTAATCCGATTTCTCCAATAGCTTTACAATCTGAGTTTTTTAAAAGACGATTTATTTCATTAACGGTTACATCATTATATTCATTTGCATTATGAGGATGAATCCCGGCAGAAAAAAATAGTCTATCATCTAATTTACTAATATTTTCGACTTTCTGCAATGATTTAGTATCTGTAGCAGGGATTAAAATAGCTTCAATACCTTCATTAAAAGCTTCTACTATTGTATTTTCGACAATACCATCGTAGTATTCAGAATCCAAATGGCAATGAGTATCTATCACTTACTTTGTAATTCTTTTAATTTTTCTTTCACTTCTTCAGAATGCTTAGCAGCTTTTACATTTTCAAAAATTGCAGCAATTTTTCCGTTAGGATCGATAATAAATGTAGTTCTAGCTATCGCCATTGAAGTTCTACCGCACATTGTTTTTTCTCTCCACACACCATAAGCCTGAATTATTTCTTTATCTGGGTCTGTGATTAAATCAAAATTTAAATTATTCTTTTCGATGAATCCTAAATGTGATTTTGCATTATCGGCACTTACGCCTAATATTTCAGCATCCATTTCTTCGAATGTTACTTTTTCATCGCGGAAATTACAAGCTTCTGTAGTGCATCCAGATGTATTATCTTTAGGATAGAAATATAGTATTAACCATTTTCCAGCATAATCTTTTAATGATACTTTTCTACCATCTTGCAGTGTGGCGTCAAAGTTCGGTGCTTTTGCGTTTAATTTTATTTCCATCGTTGTTTCTTTCTGTTTATTAACAAATATTAACTAATTTTTTGAGCGTTGAATAATTTGATTAGTTTCTTCTCAATTTCTGTAAGTTCATTTTGAGCAGGACTAATATTATTCTTTAAATTTAATTCAAGAGTTTTATTATCATTTTTCAATTGATTAGATTTTATCTCTTTATTATTTATATTAAAGTCGATTTTATCAATATTATTATTGTTTTTAATATCTGAATTTATATTATGTGCAGCAGGAATATTATTTCTTTGCTTTTCTTTTAAACTTAAATTATTATGCTTAAAATCACTTTCTTGAACATAATTTTGTGTATCCTTTACAATTTTAAAGTTTTTTTTTAAGTCCTTAATCTCATTTAATAATTCAGAAATTTGCAAAGTAGTATCCATTGCTGCCATTTGCAGGAGCGATGTCTCAAATTTTATTCTCGGTTGAGTTGCATATTTAAGTTGATTTTCTGTATTAGAAGCCAAAATCAGCAAACGCAATAAATCATTTTTAGAGAAATTATTTGCTGTTTCTTTATATTGCTCGATATTTTCTGAAGATGCTTCTACTAAACTTGGAGATTCTGTAATTTTAATAGTGAGTATATTTCTAAAATGCTCGACCAAACCCTCCATTGTTTCCTTTAAATCATAACCTTTGTCTATAATCTGTTTAGTTAAAATAAATATATCACTTAAATTTTTATTAATAATATTATCTGTTATTCGGAAATAAAAATCTGTATCAATTAGATGCAGAGAATCAGACATTTTGTAATAATCGACTTCGTTTCCACAAAATGCAATCACCTGATCGAAAATACTTTGAGAATCACGCATTGAACCGTCACCTTTTTTGGCTATAGTAATAAGGCTTTTCTCGTCGATTTTAATATTTTCTTTTTTTGCAATTTCCTTTAATGAGCTGACAATATCATCAATTTCCATTCTTTTGAATTCAAATCTCTGGCATCGACTAAGAATTGTAGCAAGCACTTTATGCGGTTCTGTAGTAGCAAAAATAAAAAGTAAATGAGGAGGAGGCTCTTCCAAAGTCTTAAGCAAAGCATTAAAAGCTGCAGTAGAGAGCATATGAACTTCATCAATAATATAAATTTTATATTTCCCCGAAGTAGGCAAATACTTAGAATTTTCTCTTAAATTTCTAATGTCATCGACTGAATTATTAGAGGCACCATCGATTTCAATTACATCCATAGAGCGACCTTCAATGATTGAGACACAAGAATCACATTCATTGCAAGGTTCGTTATTTTCTTTTGGATTCGTGCAGTTAATCGATCGAGCTAAAATTCTCGCAGTAGTAGTTTTTCCAACACCTCTTGGTCCGCTAAACAAGTAAGCATGATGAATCCTACCTGATTTCACGGCATTTTGAAGAGTAGTAGTAATATGTTGTTGTCCGACTACATTACTAAAGCTAAGTGGTCTCCATTTTCTAGCAGTTACTAAGAATCCTTTTTGATTACTATTCTCTTCCATTAAATAATATTAATTTTTTTCGAATTTATATTTTATATTAATACTTTACCGGTCATTTCCTTTGGAATTTCTAATCCCATAATTGTTAGCAAAGTAGGAGCTACATCTGCTAAAATACCGTCGTTTATTTTTTTATATCTATTACTAACCAATATGCAAGGGACTGGATTAAGAGAATGAGCAGTATTTGGAGTGCCATCAGGATTTAAAGCATAATCAGCATTTCCGTGGTCAGCAATAATCATGACTTCATAACCCATAGTGCGTGCTGCGGATACAGTTTCTTTTACGCATTCATCAATTACTTTTACTGCTTTCTCTATTGCAGAATATACGCCAGTATGCCCAACCATATCCCCATTTGCGAAATTTAATGTGATGAAATCATATTTTTGAGTTTTAATTGCTTCTACTAATTTATCCTTCACCAAATATGCACTCATTTCAGGCTGAAGGTCATAAGTAGCAACTTTAGGAGAGTTTACTAAAATTCTATCCTCATTTGGAAATACTTCTTCTCTGCCACCAGAAAAGAAAAATGTAACGTGAGCATATTTTTCAGTTTCTGCTATTCTCAATTGATTTAAACCATTGTTTGAAACTATTTCGCCAATAGTATCAACTAAATTTTCTTTGTCAAAAAGAACTTTTACACCTCTAAAACTATCATCATAATTAGTCATAGTCAAGTAATACAATGGGATAGTATGCATTTCGTATTCTGGTAAATTCTTTTGAGTAAGAGCTGTAGTAATTTCGCGTAATCTATCAGTACGGAAATTAAAGCAAATCATAACATCACCCTCTTTTACCAAACCTATTGGTTCATCTTTAGAATCGGTAATTAGAATTGGCTCTATGAATTCATCTGTTATATTTTTATCGTATGACGCTTGCACTGCTATAACTGGATCAGTAAATCTTTCTCCAGCACCTTTAATCATAAGATCGTACCCTTTTTTAACTCTTTCCCAGCGTTTATCCCTATCCATTGTATAGTATCTACCGCAAATAGTTGAAATTTTTGCTGTTTTATCTTTGATATATTCTTGTAAATCTTTAATAAATCCGATTCCGCTTCTTGGGTCTGTGTCTCTTCCATCCATTAGACAATGTATAAAAACTTTATTAACATTATTTTTATTAAATATATCGCATAATTTATTTAAATGTTCAATAGAGGAATGCACTCCACCATCAGAAACTAAACCTAATAAATGAATTGCTTTGTCATTATTTTTCCCCCTATATCTATGATAATTTTTTCCATGCCTTTACAAATTCTTTAACTAAAAATTCAGGTGGCATATTTATATCAATAGCAAACTCATCATTAAATGCTTTGAAATTTTCTTTATCTGTATGGAATAAATATCCTACTACTTGTTTAGTTTCTCCCTTATCGTTCTCCATGAGAAAAAGAACTGGTTTATTGTATTTCGGCAAATTTTCGCTTATTGGAATCCACTTATTTTCTTCCAATATCTCAATAGCTTCTTCTATTGCTTTCATCGGTAAATTTTCACTTTCTTCATCGGATAGTCCCATTCTTCTTCCTCTTACATAATCAGGTATTATGTTATTTATCAAATTTAAATTATTAATGATATTTTCTATATTCATTAATTATCCCTCCTCTATTTTAACTTCTCTCTTACCTGCATTAAGGCTTTGCCTAACACATTATCTCCTTTAATTTCTTTACACCTATTGCATCTACAATCGCCAAAAAGATTATCATGCCATGTATTCCCCCTCAATCAACAGTGAGTCTTTTGTTTTTAACAGGTTTTTAAAGCCCGGATTATTAGCAAATTTATTATAAACAATATCAAGCATTATGCCATCCTTAACTTCTTCCCAGTCCTTTCTTAAAGTAACCTTCCTGCCAAGGTTCTTTGCCTCAACTGGATTAAGGTTTTAAAATTTAACTCTTGACCTATTATTAACACACTTAGAAGCTTGAAAGGCTGCTTCGTTATTTAGATAACACAACCCTTTCATAATAAACAGGTACATTGTAAAAATTGCTTAAAAAGCTATATTCTCCCCTAAAATTATCAATGATATTCCTATTATTATCCATGAAATATCTCCCTTCTTATTCTTGTTATTAATAACAACACTTTTATTAATTTTTTAGATTATATGGCTTAAAAAGCTTTTTAATAATAAAATGGCTTAATTAATTAAACGTGTACAATTCGACACGTTAATCCTTGAAGTTAGTTAAACAACTTTATAAAGACATAAATAAATAGCCCAGATTCCTGAGCTATTATTTTATGGTGCAAATGTAATTGCTTTAATTTCTTGTAAATCTCCTTCTTCTTCGCTATATTTCAAGAAAGCCCCTAATTCATATAATGGTTTTTTTATCCTTTCATCTGTAGATACTCTAAATCGGTTTATTTCAGTAGTTTCAATTAAAAGTTTGCTTACTTCTAAGGCAATTTCATCGCTGTCTGCAAATACGAATAATACAGGCGGAGATGGGCTATCATAATAATATTTCTTCCATGCATTGCTGGATAGTAGTTCCGTAAACTTATATGCTCTTTCTCTAAATTGAACCGGGAAATTTATTCCTCTCACAACCTCTCCTATGTGATAAGCCTTATTTCCGTTTATGTCTAAGCAAAAATCGAAAGAAGGAATAACATTTTTCTTTGCTACTCTGATGTCAGGTTCTACATTGAAATAGACTAATTTATTAGGGCATGTACTTAATATGGACAGATAAAAGCTCGTTACAAATAAATCTTTATTAATAATATCAGATGATTTCATGTTTACTATGCTATACCAGTCAGTAGTATCTTCACTTGAATAATGAGAAAGTAAATATCTTCCCCCTAAATCTAAACAATAAATTTCTAATGCTTCACGGCAAATAACTTCAGCTGTTACATCTTTAGTAAGCATAAACTTATTAAGAATTCTATATTTAACAAGCTTATCAAGCCTATTTTTTATTATTTGCTTAGAAGCTATGTCCTCATCTTTGTCATCTATTAGCCATAAATATTTGTATAATTCATTCTTTTCAGGATAGACTATTGTAAAATTATATTGAAGGGAGAATTAATATGGCAAATATTGTATGTACAGTATCTAACTGTTATTATAACAAGAGGGAAGGATGTACTGCTTCGGCTTTGGAAGTGGATGGTAAAGATGCCGGTGAAAGCAGGCATACATGCTGCGATACATTTATAGAACAAAAGCCCGGGGTTAAAAGTTCGGTCAATGAACCAAAAAGTGAAACTGAGATAAGTTGTAAAGCAGTCAAATGCGTATATAACGATGATGAGTATTGCGATGCCTCCAGGATAGTTGTAAACGGGAGAAATGCTCAGCATCCTGAGGAAACATGTTGCAGTACATTCAAAGATTAACTGAAAAGAATAAGGGTATAAGAATGTAAAGGATGTAAAGTATGTACAATACATCCTTTTTTGGTAAATGAGACTATAGATTGGAACAAAAGTATTTCAGAATCGTCTAAATTAATGAGAAAGATATAATTGTAGGGAGGAATTCTTATGAAAACTAATTTGCTTGGAAAAGTTACAGTGTTTGTGATTGCTCTGATTGTTTGTATAAGCTTTACGGCATTTGGCGCAACTGAAGTAAGTGTGTACGTGGACAATGATAAGGTTGAATTTGATGTTAGCCCCATAATAGAAAACGGCAGGATGCTTGTGCCTCTTCGAGGGGTTTTTGAAAAGCTTGGGGCTGTTGTGGACTGGAACAAGAATATTTCGGAGGTGGTTGTAAAGGACTCAAACAATGAAATAGAAATGATTCTGGGAAATGATAAGGTAATAGTAAATGGTGAGGTAAGGACGATTGATGTTCCTACAAGGATGATAAACAGCAGGACCTTTGCTCCTTTAAGGTTTGTTTCGGAAAATTTAGGACATACCGTGAAATGGGACCAAAACACCAACTCAGTTTACATTACAAAGAATGATACGGTAAATACTTCAAAGAACATGGTTATGACTGTAGGCTCAAAGGAAAACTTGAAAGCTCTGCTTGAATATAATTCAAAGTTATACAGCTACGTATGGTTGGGAAGAGGAATTGCAGTTGACGCAGTTAATGATGGAGCAATGGGTTCTGCTTCAGCTGCAGAGGCTCCGGAATCTTCTAAATCTGCCGACAATTCCGACACCAACAATCAGGTGGAAGGTGTTCAGGAAGGGGACATTATTAAAAATGACGGCAAGTATATTTATATTAATACTGATAAGGGAGTTAAGATTATAGATTCTGATCCGATTAATCCAAAAGTAGCAGCTACTGTTCAGGTTCCTGAAAATACCAATGTCAGTGAAATATTTGTGGCAGGCGGCAGGCTGGTGGTAATAGGACAAAATAATTATTTTCAAGTAATGGACAAAGCCACTACAATAATGACTCCAAGGTACTATGAAGACAGGACAGATGTGCTTATCTATAATATTGAGAATATAGAAAAACCAGTTCTGGAAAAAGAATATTTATTTGACGGCAATTACCTATCAGGTAGGGCTATCGATGACAAATTGTACTTAATCAGTACCAGGTACTTAAACTACAGGTATGATGATATTCAGGAACCGGACGTTCCCTTACCATATTATACAGATGTGCTGACAAATTCAAAACATGAGTTTGGCTATGATGAAATCAGATACTTCCCTGGCTATATAGATTCAAGGTACATGTATACTGTGGGAATTGACCTGGGGGATAAGTCATCCACACCTGATGTTGATGTGTACTTGGGAGGCTCGGATACGATTTATGTTTCAAAGGATAATATGTACGCGGCAATTGCTGATTATTCTTATGACAGCACAGCCTCAAAGGCAGAATTGTACAGTCCGGCATATAGTACAGGAACAGTGGTATATAAATTTAAGTTAAATAACGGCAATGTGGATGTTGTTTCCCAGGGAAGTGTTCCGGGAACAATAATCAACCAATTCTCAATGGATGAGCATGAAGGTAAGTTTAGAATTGCCACCACATCCGGAGAAGCATGGCAGGATACCTCCAGGAACAATTTGTATATTTTAGACAGCAATTTAAAAACAATCGGAAAACTGGAAGACCTGGCAGCAGGAGAACGGATTTACAGCACCAGGTTTGCTGGCGATAGGGTATATATGGTTACGTACAGGCAGGTAGACCCATTGTTTGTAATAGATACTTCAAACCCAGAAAAGCCTACTGTTAAAGGAATGCTTAAAATACCGGGCTACAGTACCTACCTGCACATGATTGATGAAAATCACATATTGGGCTTTGGATACGATACTCAGGAGAATTCTTCTGGAGGAACTGTAAATGGGGGAATGAAGTTATCTATGTTTGATGTTACAGACCCGGGTAAGCCAAAAGAAACGCATACGGAAACCATAGGGAAAGCAGGAACATATTCAGAGGTTTTATACAATCATAAGGCATTGATGTTTTCGACAGGCGGAGGGTTGATGGCCTTCCCAGTAAGCGTGTCCGGAGATAATTATAAGACTGAATTTAGCGGAGCCTATGTGTATAACGTAGATAATGAAAGCTTTAGCTTAAGAAATAGAATAAGTCATGAAACTGAGGAAGTTGGCACACATGGTTACCAGGTTAAGAGAGTAATCCTTATTAATGGTAATTTATACAGCTTTTCAGACAATAAAATGCAGGTTCATAGCATAGAAGACAATAAAAAAACAAGTGAGCTGGCAATTAAATAAAAATATCCCTCCGCAAGTGGAGGGATATTTTTATTGATAATTTTAATATTATTTGGTATGATAACGTGGGGTGATAATATGAAAAAAATAATTCCTTTATTGCTGACAATAGTTTTAGTTTTTTCTTTTTTGACAGGATGCCAGCAAAATATAATTATGACATCTCCTTTTTCAGAACGCCAGCAAAATGAGGATCCTCCGGCTGAACAGGCATACCAAAAGTACTCTTATACTTTTTTAGATACATTTGATACTGTGACTCAGGTTGTAGGTTATACGGAAACAGAAGAAGAATTTAACGGCTATGCCGAGAAAATCCACGAAAGAATGTTGGAGCTTCATAAACTATATGATAAGTATAATGACTATGATGGCATCAACAACATAAAAACAATTAACGACAATGCAGGAGTAAAACCTGTTAAGGTCGACAGGGATATTATTGACTTAATACTGTTCAGCAAAAAAATGTATGAAGATGTTGCCGGAAGCCAGACAAATATTGCCATGGGTTCAGTTCTGGAAATATGGCATACTTACAGGGATCGGGCGGAAGCAGACCCTGCTGATGCAAAGATACCTCCAATGGAGGACTTACTGGCGGCAAGCGAACATACTGATTTGAACAAGGTTATTGTAGATGTGGAAAACAGTACAGTATACTTGAATGACCCGCTTATGAGTCTTGATGTGGGTGCTGTGGCCAAGGGATATGCAACTGAGGTGGTTGTACAGGAAATAATGGAAGAAGGTTTCACCTCAGGAATCATCAGTGCAGGAGGAAATATTCGTGCATTCGGCAAACCCATGGATGGAACGAGAGATAAATGGGGAGTTGGGATTCAAAATCCGGACAGCGTCATAGGCAACTCTGAGGAAAGTATAGTAGAGACAGTATTCCTGACAGATGCCTCTGTTGTAACAAGCGGTGATTATCAGAGATTTTATATGGTAGGAGACAAGGTAATACACCACTTAATTGATCCTGAAACACTTATGCCGGGAGATTATTTCAGAGCTGTAACTATAATTACCCAGGATTCAGGAAAGGCGGATTTTCTGTCAACAACAGTATTTCTTCTGCCATATGATGAAGGCAAGTCTTTAGTTGAATCACTTGACGGCGTTGAAGCCTTGTGGATATTCAAGGATGGTACAATTAAAACTACTGACGGAATGAAGGCAATAATGAAAAGTGAAGGTGCTACCGCAGAAAATTAATTATTGCAAAATAAAGTTATGGCTATATGACCGGCTATAACTTTATTTTATTAGAATAGAATTATATTTATGTTATACTTAAATTAACTTTAAAATGCAGAAGGTAATCTATGAACCAGTATAATTACATGACATTTAAATCAGTCTCCTATGCTATGAAGGCCGAGGCAGAGCTGAAAAAAAACGGAATTCAATATAAAATGATACCTGTACCAAGGAGCATCAGCTCAAGCTGTGGTTTATGCGT
>ENA-UOOK01000133-UOOK01000133.1-fermentation-metagenome-genome-assembly--contig:-NODE-133-length-85524-cov-20.033088_pt1 | contig 85524 bp, 89 predicted proteins | sample MGYA00245777_ERZ724023 | MGnify/ENA primary metagenome ERZ724023 (study PRJEB28704, sample SAMN03018312) | fermentation metagenome | biome: anthropogenic terrestrial biome; feature: soil; material...
ACAGAAGCATGAAGAGTTATGCCGGCCTGAGTGAGCTGGCTTTAAAGAACGTAGTCGCTTTAGCAGACATGGAAGAGCCGGATCCCGGGGAAAATGGAGAGGATGAAGAAAAATTTCGAGAAAGGCTGGACTACACTCATACCCAGGATGTTGTGATTAAAGATATTTTATTCCGTTGTACGACTATCGGCGTTGAATGTGAGGGTATTGGAACTATTGATTGTCTAGAATGGGCTATGACCGAATGCAAAAGAATATAGATGTCTGTTTAAATTTTAGCATTCAATAAAAATTGAGTGCTTTGTTTATTTGTTTTTAATTATGAAATTATTGTTTTTAATATTATTGGTATTTTTTTTAAGTTGTAATTCAAAATCGAAAAACGTTGAATCGGAAATAAGAGATAATTCAATGAATATTGATGAATTTACAATGACCGATCATGCGATAGAGGATTCAATCATTTTTAAAGATTGTTCAATTATATTTTTAGAAACAGCGGACGATTCTTTTATGCGAGAAATTAATCGTATTTATAAAACAAAAGATTATATATTCATTTTTGATAAATCGTTGGAACAAGTTCTCATTTTTAATGATCAAGGAAAATATCAGAATAAAATTCAGAATATAGGTCAGGGAGCACATGAATATCAATCATTAATGGATTTTTGTCTTGATACGGAAAAGGAACAAATTGTATTATTGTGCGATAATCCATACAAAATTATGAGATTTAACTATCAGGGCCAATTTATAAGTGAAATAAAACATTCGGATTTCTTCAAGAATATTGTGATGGATTCTCATTATGTCTATTGTAACAGATCGGAATTAAATAGAACAGAATTAGATAAATATGAAATTTGTTGCATGGAACGTAACGGGAAACAAATTGATAATTTATTGGAGATAAGAAAGAATATAACAAATTCAATTTTTGATACCGGAAATTTTCTAAATAGGACTATGAATGTTTATTATAGCAGAAGATTTGATAATGCCGTATATCAAGTAGATAAAGATAAACTTACGAGAAAATACACGTTTGATTTTGGAAAATTTAATTTACCGGATTATTTAATCAATGAACGCGATATGAAAAAATTTTCTGATGAATGTAAGGAAAAGAAATATATCTATTCCATAACAGAGTTCGTAGAAAACGAAAAATATATCCTGTTTAATACGAATCAATCTATTTGTGTCTATAATAAAAGCCAAAGGACATTTACGGGTTATCCGAGAATTAAAAATACTGAGTTTGGTATTGAAAGTAATTCATTTTACTCGAATGGAAATGACGAAAAATCAATTGTGGTAAAAATAGAGCCAGGAATTCTACATATGCTTAAGGGCTATATGGAAGATAATGAAAATATTACAACTTTATTGGAGAAGGTAAAAGAAGATGATAATCCAATCTTATTTTTTTATCAATTTAAAAATTAATTGAGATTTGCTGAATTATTTTTTTTTGCTTTTTATTTCTCTCTCTACCCTTGGTAGGACTCAGGGCAATTGGATATTTTTATAAATATTGCGTCTTTTGAGTAAGCAATTTCGTAAAATGTAGCATTTTAATATTTTATTATAATTTCCTTTGAAAAAGGAAAAGGTACAGAAATAAAGTTTTTATTTGCCAAATAAAACTGAATATAATAGTAAAAATTCTACTGAAGATATTATTTAACAAAGACTTGAAATTATAAGATCCGGTTTTGAAGCATGAATAGAATTATATGAAGTAAAATAAGAATTCGTTTTTAAATAAAGGAGTTGTAAATGTGTTTTTTGATTATTAAAAATTATTAGCTATGAAGAAAAAATTATTATTGGGCATATTTGCCCTTGCATTCCTGTTAATCGCAGGTTATGGAATGAACAGAAGCATGAAGAGTTATGCCGGCCTGAGTGAGCTGGCTTTAAAGAACGTAGTTGCTTTAGCAGACATGGAAGAGCCGGATCCAGGAGAAGACGGTCCTTCTAATTTAGAGGCTGAGTGTAGAGAACTCCCAATGGGAATCTGGAACGAAGCTTTACATTGTGATGATGGAGGAGCAACAACTGTAGAATGCACCATTGAGGGACAACTTAATTTTGCAGGAAAAGTTATTAATGGAAACTATAAAGTAGGGGTAAAATACCCTGTTTTGTGGGAAAGATGGAAATGTGATTTAAGTACCGGAAACTGTTGTGATGGATCTAAACAAGGTACTGATTGGGCATAATCATGAAAATATATCCTGTTATAATAGCCTTACTTTCATTATTAATAACATCTTGTGCAAGCTATAAGGAAAGTCAATCGGTTGTTGACCGATTGACTTTTGAAAACGATACTCCTTTGGAAGATATTCCATATAAATCTTTTCATATTATTGCATTAGAAACGAAAGAAGAATGTTTACTAAGAGATGTTTTGGAAGTACGTCCATACTTGTCTTATTTATACGTTTTAGATCGTATTGGTGACTTATTTATTTTTGATTTGAATGGTAAATATATCAATCAAGTAGGCAAAAAAGGCAATGCTCCAGATGAATATATTAAGTTGAGTTCTTTTTTTATAGACAAAGAGAATCAATGTATCGCTATAATCGATGATGTGAAAAATAAAATATACAATTATGATTTAACAGGAAATCATATAAGCACCAGGAGTGTTGCCCCTTCAATTAAATATTCTACTTATTCGGTAAGGACAAAAGAAGGTGATATTCTATTCAATTATCTTATAAATTTTGGAGTAAACCAAGCATATTCTATAATGGATAGGGCTAACTATAATAAAAATACATTTTTGAAATCTTATAAACCTATACAGGTGAAAAACTATCTGTATGGGTTTTCATCCCATCCGATAAGCGAAAATACAGATGGAAATATTAGTTTTATAATGCCCCTTTGTGATACTATTTTTGGATATTCAAATAAAGACTATTATCCCAAATATGTAGTAGATACTCCAAGTAAAATGGTTGAAAGAAAATTATTCAAGACAAATACGACCGATAAAGGTAAGACATATTCCTCAATGATATTAAAGTATGGCAATGATGGTTTCTTTACAGGATTTACAGGCATTTTTGAGACAGATAAGCACATCTTACTAAAATACAAATATAAAGGTGTGGTATCTGGATTTTATTTAGTCAATAAGGAAAATCTTAAGGGATATTACTATATATGTAACATCCCTAAAAACCCTATAAAATTACCTATAATCAATATTATAGGTTCCAATGATTATGAGTTTATTGATGTTTTTAATGCTTCGGATTTAATTCATTTATATAATGATATTAACAAGAATAACAATCGCGCAGTATTGAGTGAGTTCAAAAAAGTTATAAAGGATTTGGATGAAGAAAGTAATCCTTGCTTAATCTTTTATCGTTTTGAATAAATCGATTAGATATTGTCTTCATATGAATTTCATGATTGATTATAATGAAGTCATTGTAGGCAATTGAAAAGAAAGACGCTCGGGAATAGATTTTTTTGTTTACCCAATAAAACTGAATATGATAGCGAGAAATTCTCCTGAAGATATATAAACAATCACTTGGAATTATAAGATCCGGGGTTGAAGTATGAAGAGTTATGCCGGTCTAAGTGAGCTGGCTTTAAAGAACGTAGTTGCTTTAGCAGATATGGAAGAGCCGGATCCTGGAGAAAATGGAGAGGACAATGAAACAACTTGGCAAATAGGAGAGAAAACTATGAATTGGCCACCTGATTATCTTAAAGAGACTGAAGCTCTAAAAATAAAGTGTTGTAGAATACAAGGAGATCTTAAGAAGTGCGACTATGAGACTTGTTAGTTTTAATACAAAAAGTATTCCTCTTATTATTATAATAATTGGAGGAATATATATTATCTCATGTAACTTTGACCATAGTAAGAAAAAAGCAAATGAAAATGAGGAAAAAGTCAGCATGGAAATAGATATAGATGTAAATAACGTTACTGCTTTTAACATCGAAGAGGTAGGATCGTTAGTCAAATATATTCCGCTTGAAACAAAAGATGAAGCCTTAATTGGAACAATAGACAAATTATATCTTAATGATAACGTGATAATAGTATTTGACCGCAAAAACAAAAATATTTTTTTGTTTGACCAAAAGGGTACCTTTATCCGACAAATAGGTACATACGGACAGGGCCCGCGTGAGTATCTAGAATTTGGCGATATTTATTATGATTCCAGAACAAATAAAATATATTGTTTCGAGCGGTTGAAGAATAAAATGTTTGTTTATTCTTTAGATGGAAGCATTGATAAAGTAATAGACTCTCATTTTTCTTTTAATTCTTTTATTAAAGTGGATAAAGGATATTGGATTTATGGTTGTTTTCAAAATAATCCGGAAAAATATCAATTAATTTATGCGGATGATAATTTAAGTACTATCAAAAAAGGATTTTTCCCGCAAACCGCTTTTGTAAACCCAATGATTGAAACATGTTTTACAGAAGATAGCAAAGGAAATAAATATTTTTTCTATCCAAGTTCAAATGTAATTTATAAATTGAATAAAGATAACGTAGAATCATTTATAGCCCTTGATTTTGGAAGCCGGGGACTTCCTTACAATGAAATAATTAAAGCAAAGGATGATAAAGAGTATGATAAAATTGTTCAGACAACAACAAATTATGTCGGATTTATAGAAAATGTCCATATTTCTGAGACAAAGTGCATTTTTAATTGTCAGGAGAGTGGTCTATATATGAGTAAAAAAACATTCAATATTTGGATAAATTTGGACAATAAACAGGCATGGATATTTGATAAATATCATAATACTCCAGGTTCGCCCACGTTGAATCATCTTTTATTTATAAGCGATGGAAATGAACTGGTCTATGCTATTAATCCTCTCACACTCATGGGGAGGGAAATAGAAGAAGCACAGAAGATCATTCCCTCTCTTTCGGAAGATTCAAATCCAGTATTAGTTCTTTATAACATCAAACAATAACAACAATGGGAATATGTTTGGAAAAATAATTTTATTATTGCTCGTTAATCTATGTACTCAGGTAAGTTTTGCCCAAGTTAATCAAATTCAAAAGGAAGGAATCATTGAAGATGGAATGATTAAAAAAAAGAAATATACTGATACAAAACCAGATTCTCTGCAAAAAAATAGTATTAAAAGAAAAGGAAGAACTGAAATTGAGTCCGTTTGTCCCTTATCCGGAATAATCAGTAAGGAAACAATTAAAACAGAAATGATAATAAACTATTTATCAGAGGATAAAAACTGGGTATGGGATAACACCTCGTGGTTGTATAAAAATATGAAAGTTGGTGCATATCCTCCCGATTACCAAAAACAAACTATAATGAAGAAGCATATTTCAAAGTTCCATAAAGAGGAGAATATCTATACTTTGAATGAAGAGAATGACGAGACTATCGAATATTACAGGATAGTCGATGGCTGGACGTGGAATGAAGATTTAAGGAAATGGGTATATGAAGATGAAACCATCAATATTTCTCCAAACTACAAATTACTCAAAACCGTTTCTTATTCTTGGTGATTAAAAATGGGTATATGTAAATAACAAACCAATTTAAAGGGAGTATTTTGTAGGAGTGTATTATGATTAGAAGCATTTTTTATTGGGCAATAGTTTTTGCATTTTTCCTGTTATACGGATGTAAACCGGAACAGGGAAAAGAATCTTCCGGGGAGATTATCCCTATTAAGCTTGATTTCCAAAAGGAGATGAAAAGTATCCACGATGTCGGTTTAATAAAAGATGTGGAAGTAATAAGCTTGGATTGTGATGAAGCCATTATAGGCAATATAGATAAGGTGATTAAATTCGATACAATTATCTATCTTATGGATTACTCCCAAAACAGGAGTATTTATCTATTTAATCTTAAGGGCGATTTTATTAACGTTATCTCCAATTACGGGAACGGCCCGGAGGAATATGTCCAATTGACCGATATGTTTATAGATCACGAAGATTCCACCCTGAATATCGTAAGCAGAATGGATAAGAAATTATTTAAATATGACTTAAGAGGAGAAAAGTTGCGCGTGATAGAAAAAACTCCGAAATCTTTCACCTCCATGATGAAAACAGATAAAGGCTATATGGCTTATATGGCTAATTGGGTACAAGTCCCCACAGAGCCGTATAATGTATGGCTTATGAACGAAGAAATGAAAATTACAGGGTCTCACTTCGAAATCGATAAGACTTGGGAAGGACAATATTCATCATCCGGTTCTGTTTTTTCCGTTTATGGGGATAGGTGCTATTATATTACTCCCATGGATTATAATATATACTCGCTTACGGATGGACAAGTGGAAGCAAAATATAAATTTGACCTCGGGCCATTCGAATGGCCGAATGTCCCGGAATCTGATATATTGAACGACAATAAATATAGGGAATTGGTTAATAAATATGTCTATCGTTTTTACAATTTTCAGGAAACAAAAAATCATCTTATTGTGAAGTTTCTATATAAAAACCAAGATGTATTGGGGGTCTATAATAAAAAACAAAAAGGAGCAAATATTGTAACATTGAATCCTTACGAAGAAAAATATTTTTTTCCTTTTGGAAAAATCATTGGCTTTGATGAGGAAACTATTTATACTGTAGTTGAAGCATCCAGTATGAAAAAAATATGGAATGGGAAAGATGAATATAATAACTTCGAAGAAAAATATCCATCTCAGATTGATAACTTGAGGAAAAAATTTAAAACAATTAGAGAAGATGGGAATCCTTTTTTAATAATGTATTCCATTAATTGATTAGTGTACCTGTTCGATCTTATTCAGGTGACTATTTTTTTGATAATACAACTCTCCGGCAATATATCAGGAGAAAGATTATTTATCGTCTCATTTTGGTAAGATTGTTTTTCGCCGTTAATATGAGTAAGGACATAATAGTCTGCCCCTTTTTTTGTATCAATGATAAACGAGCATTCTATTTCCTTTAAAAAGCATCTTAATTTATTGATGGCAGTGGTCATGTTGTGATATGCGCTGCTTTGAGAGTTAGTAGGCCAAAATTTTGTTTGAATCTCATTCTTTGTTACCATGTAGTCATCGTTTTGTAAGAATAACAACAAGATTTTCCCTGTCTGATTGGTAAGTTTAACTGATTTGTTTTTGGAAAATAATTCCATCTTTTTTGTATCAAAATATACCAACCCAATATAATAATCGTGATTTCTGAGTTTCACAATTTTATCCGGAGCAATCTTATTTTTTTCTCTTATTAACCGGCATAAAAACACCAATAAAATGATTTCCAATACAAATAAAGCTATTAAAGCATTTTTAGACATCAATAGGAATGCGGTTGCAGGCGTATAATGAATGAATCCCTGATACGATATTTCTTCGAAAACCCCTCCTTTAATCACAGGTGTTCGATAGTTTACCGGCCATTGAACGGTATCTCCCTCCAATTTTGTTTTCCCATTGTAACTTACTAAAATCGCCGGGTGGGTATGGATTTTCTTTTCATTTAATTTGGAATGAAAGATATCACGCAATGTATCCGGATTCAACCGATCGGCAACCAAAAGATAGGATTGGTAATTTTTTAATAGCTCCTTGGTGAAATTTTCTTCTATTTTCACTTCTTTTGTAATCGTTGTGTCTTCGGTCACAACCGTTGACCGGCGCATTTTTTTATCCTTATGCTCCGGATCATTCAATATCTGTACATATTGGAAGACATCTTTCATTTTTAATTCTGCTTCGTCGCGAATAGATTCTTCCAGAGATGAAAAAATTTCGTGTTTCATCTCTGTGCGTGCATGTAGATATTCTAAAACGCCAATAAGAAAAAGTGTACATAAAATACAAATGCCAAACGCACCGGAAAATAGAATTAACCAATTATAGGTCGATATTTTGTATTTCATTTTACAATTGTATTAAGTACTTCGGACAAAGTTAATACAAATCGTTCAAATCAAAAAAAATAAATAAGCAATACAAATAAAATTATAACACATTCATTATAAGACCTAAATATAAGAAATGAGTTATAAATGAGTTATAATTTAGCGTTATAATGATCTAAATATATAGCTTAGCGCTTAAAAAATCAGTTTTAATAAAAAAATGTGTGTTCCTATGAAGTACAAAATTATCCTTTTCCTTAGTTTATGCTTTCTACCATCTCTATTAATAGGTAATAGGCAGAATTTGATAAATAATCCTTTGACACTTCAAAATATCGAAGCGCTGTCACTAGGAGAAAGCGACTACATTTATTGTTTGGGTATAGGCTCGATAGATTGCCCCTGGAAAAAAGAAAAAGTGTTTTATTATAATAGTTCCCGTTGATATATGTATACATATATAGAATAAATATTTTAATAAGATGAAACCATATTTTGGGTATCTAAATATAATATTATTCTTTTTACTGGTTTCTTGTCAGGGGAATACAGGACATACGAATATGTATACTTCCTTTTCTACTGAAATACGTGTTTCGGGAAAAGCGATGCAAAAAGATTCCGTTTTCTTCCGTTACCCTTTCAGAATAAGACATAAAGATAATAGACTGATTGTTCTCGATCTGCATCACCCCGATTATTTTTATCACCTGTATTCTTTCCCCGGGTTTGAATATCTTTATTCTTTCGGAAAACGCGGTCAAGGGCCGGGAGAAATTCTATCGGCAGAAAACTTTCGATTTGCGAACGACAGTATTTGGATGTTGGATGCGAATAAACATTTACTTGCGAAAGGAAGCGTTCAAGATCGTGTAAATCTTAATCATCCGATGGAAGTACCCTTGGATAAAGATATTATCCGCGCATTGGATTTCGCTTTGTACAATGATTCCTGTTTTATTATCCCCGATTATTCGGGTCAACACCGCTTTCATATCGTTCATAAAGACGGTAGTATTTTATCCAGCCATGGGGAAATTCCCTCTCAGGAACACAGTGAAAGAAATATGGCCTTGGCTCAGGCATGGAGAAGCTTCATCGATTATAATCCCAAGAACCATATATTGGCGATGGCTACCCAATTGGGGGAAGTACTGGAGATCTATAATTTCGAAGATTCCACCCATATCGTAAAAGTCGGTCCGCACGGGGAACCGGAATTTCAAACAGCACAAGGCATGGCCATTCCATCCGGAATTATGGGGTTTAGCGATGTACAGGTTACGGATCATTATATTTACTGTGTATTCCATGGTAGGAGTTTCAAAGAGATTGTCCATCAAAAACCACCTGTTATCGACGGAGGAAAATATATCTATGTTTTCTCGCTAAAGGGCGAGCCGGTGTGCCAATATACATTGGATCATTATATATATGGTATAGACGTGAATGAAGATTCAAAAGAAATATTTGCCGTGGATGTAAATTCAGATCAACCGATTATTCAATACAACATCACACACCTGTAAAATAAACAGATGTTGGAAACATTTGATTATAAGAAGAATATAAAAAATGAGTTATAAATGAGCTAAAAAATTAGGCTGTATAGATAAAAATCGGAATATTTGTGCTTGCAATATTGCACATAAACATAAAAAATTCTTTTAGGATGAAGAAAAAAATTCTTTCGGGCGTCGCCCTCGCACTCTTGATAACCGCAGGTTACGGAGTGAACAAAAATATGAATGGAAATGAAAATCTTAGTAATTTGGCATTGAGTAATGTGGAAGCATTAGCCTTCATGGAAAATCCGGACAGTGGTAGTGGCCAGGATAAGTATTATAAATACACTTTCGGCTGTATAGACCTTGAAACAGGAAAACCGACTGGTAAAACAGGTGTAAATTGTACAAGAGGGGGATATAGTGATTGTGTAAGTGTTCCATGCTAATTGTCGGGCTAAATTCTTGAGACAATATATAGTTTTCATATATATTGTCTCAAGTTTACTATTTGGCAATAATATGATTCTGTATGAAAAATATATTTGAATTTTTAATATGAAATATTTTAACTACTTTATTCTTACCTCTTTACTTTTGTTTTTTTCCTGCACCCAAGAAAAATCAGAAGACTTCTTGGAAATAATGGTCAATCCCGACAGTGAGGAGATAATAAATATATCTTCTTTTATCAAAGGTTATAAGTTGATTAAAATAGATACGCAAGAGAAATCTTTAATATCAAATCCACAAAAAATACAATACTATAAAGGCAATTTTTACATTTTGGATACCTATCAGAATTCTATTTTAATGATCGACAACCATGGTAATTCTAAGAGAAAATTATCCAAACAAGGAAACGGTCCCGGAGAATATTATCAAATAACTGATTTTGTGGTGTATCATGACTACCTGTATGTTTTAGATAACTCAAAAGCAATAATCTTATATTATGATACCACATTTACTTTTGTGGATAAAATCAATACCGAAACATATGCCAAAAATTTCGCTATAAATGAACATTCCCTTTGGCTTTATAATGTGCCTAAGCTTATAAAAAATGACCATCAAATTACTCAAATAGCAATGGGACGTAATTCCAAAAAGGAATATTTACCTAAAAATACCCTTCAAGAGACATATGGTTGGGGGGGACCCAATGTATTTTACACTCATCAAAACAATCTTTACTTATCTCCTATTCATGATAATACCATATATTTATTAAAGCAATCTTCCATAGAACCCGTTTTTAAAATAAATTTTGGAAAGAATTCCTTTCCCGAGAAGGATAATACCAATAAATACAATGTGTTTGAAAAGGATTTTAAGTATGCTTTAAAGCAAAATTATTTCATTACTTCCAAATATGTTCTATTTGATTTTTTTTATAAATTAGATCGTTTTTTTGGTATATATAATAAGGAGGACAGCACATTTTTACAAGGAAAGATAACAAACGATTTGATTAAAAAACTTCGTTTTTCCCCATCCTGGGGAAATGATAATTTTCTTATTGATGCAATTCCGTCGGATGTGATCTATAATTCATTTCCTTTTTTATTAGAACATAAAGAAATAGAATCATTAAAGGCTGATGATAATCCTGTAATTGTTTTATATCAATTAAAGTGAATCAGAATTGGTTCCCCCATACATAAAAGCGTATTTAATTAATTATTAATTTATAATAATAAAGATATTGATAAAAAGTTATGAGAAAATATTTTTGTTACGTCATCTGTTTTATAGGAATTCTCTTTTCTTCATGCGTGAATGATTCAAAAAAAGAGATTACTAAAATAGTCTCCGAATGGCAGGGGAAAGAGATCATTTTCCCGGAAAATAGGATATTTACACGATTTGGACAGGACACGCTGGCGTATCAAATACCCGTATCCGACTTTAAAATTCTGATGTATGTGGATTCCGTGGGATGTACCAGTTGCAAATTGCAATTGCACAAGTGGGCCGGGTTTATTTCCGAAGTGGATTCTCTAACGGGTAAAAGCGTCCCCGTTCTATTCTTCTTCCATCCGAAAGATAAACGGGAATTGACCTACTTATTGAAAAGAGATGGTATTACCGCACCCGTATGTGTTGATGAGGAGGATAAAATCAATTCGATCAATCATTTTCCCGCTAATCAGGATTTCCAATGTTTCCTACTGGATAAAGACAACAAAGTCGTCTATATCGGTAATCCGATACAGAATATTCGCATAAAAGAAATGTATTTATCGCAGATTACCCCTAAAGGAGAAACGGTAACATACCCTTCCCGAAACACGATTCTTCAGGTCAATCAGACTGAGTTCGACCTCGGAGAATTGAAAAAGGGTAAGGCCGTCACAATAACAGCCTCATTCCTTAACATAGGAGAGGTGCCATTTGTTATTCACGACACACAAGCATCATGCGGATGCACCCGCATTCAATACGATACGAAACCGGTTGTGCCCGGCGCTTCAGCAACCGTCAAGATAACCTATAATGCTGAAGATACCGGCTTTTTCAATAAAACCGTGTCTGTCTATGGCAATACGGATAATTCCCCGATCATATTGAAGTTAAAAGGAAATGTGAACTGAAAAATTTATTACAGGGTATCCCATGAACCATTCATATTATTTTCTCATCATTCTTTTCGTGTTACTTTCGGGCTGTAAAAGAGAAATCAATCGTAGCCTGGATCAAGCTTTAGAATTAGCAGGAAAGAATGACATAGAGTTGGAAAAGGTTTTGAATCATTATAAGAATGATAGCCTTAAATTGAAAGCCGCTGAATTTTTGATAATGAATATGCCCGGGGCATTCTCTAATAATAAGGAGACGCCCGTAATTTGCCGGCCGTTTTATGAGGCATATGATTCCTTGGGGCAAATATATCATTATGAAATGACTACCGAAAGAGGTAAACAAATCGATAGCCTGTGGAATAACTTCTCTAATAGATATCTCAATTTAGGTGCTTTGCCTCTTCAATCCGATATAGAAAACATTTCTTCAGAACAGTTGATTTCTGAAATTGACTTGGCTTTTAAAGCATGGCGAGAAAATAAATATACGAAAGAGGGTTCTTTTGAAGAGTTTTGTGAGTATATCCTTCCTTATCGGCGCATGAACGGATTACTTATTGATGACGCACGAAAAACATTTTATCTCCGGCATCATGGAAAATATTTCACAATGCCGGGCAAGGATTTGATTGACGAAGCCGATTCATTGTTGTATCAATATCATCATCTTACACATTCCAAATTCTGGGGGACACAGATACCTGTTTTAAGTGCAGCCACATTTGAATATCTACGCCATGGTTTATGTGAACACCGATGTTGGTACAACTCCTTGTTATTTTCGTCGTTGGGGATAGGAGCCGCAGTGGATTTTGTCCCCGCATGGGGAAACCGGAATAACAATCACACGTGGAACGTATTGATAAAAGACGGGATGTCGTATGCTTTTGAAGCCTTTTGGGACAAAGACCGATGGAAATACAAGCGGATATACAATAATAAAACATTCGATTATAACTGGGGCCGGTTCCGGTTAGCCAAAGTGTACAGGCATTCCTTCAAAAATTACTTGGAAGGTCCCATAACGGATAAGCGGGTAAAACCCGAAGATATTCCGGATTTGTTCAGGAATTTCAAAAAGAAAGACGTATCCCATGAATATTTCGATACAGTGAATGTGTCGATTCGTTTAAAGGATATTCCCAAGGATACTCATTACGCCTATCTATGCGTGTTGAATTATTACCAATGGCAACCGGTACAATGGGGCAAAATAGAAAAGGACAGAGTTACTTTTTGTGGAATGGGAAAAGATGTTATTTATTTACCGTGTTACTATAAAAACGGAACGTTGATTCATGCAGGCGTCCCCTTTTTATTAAATACACAAGGAGAACTCGAAACATTCCGAAACGATATCTCCGATACGGAAGATTTATATATCAAACACTATGCCGGTGCGCCCTTGCACTACGGGAACAAATGGAATAATATCAGCATAGAAAAAACAAGTATTTGCGGCAGTTCATCATCTGATTTTTCGAAGGGTGATACCATCTGTATACTCCCCGACTCCATTGAAATTTATAATAAAACAATAAAACCCCTATATCAGCAACCGGTAAGATATCTCCGCGTATCGCTTCCTTATCACAAGATAGCCTTTAGCAATCTGGCTTTTTATTATAAAGACACGACGGGAAAGGAGAAAAAAATAGAAAATGTAACCTTTGTCAATCCGTTGGATTCGACGGAAAATGGGGAAACAACCGATTATATCTTCGATGATTATATTGCTACAGGGTACAAAAAAGAGTTGAATAAGGATTATTTCGAGTTGGATTTGGGAAACGAGTACCGGATTACCTCTATTTGTTTTGCGCCTTATTTTGAGGCCGGCTTAAAAAAGGACGTGAGTTTTGAGTTATTTTATTGGAACGATGGATGGAAATCCATCGGAAAACAAAATGGAGCGGATAAGCATGTGGTGTTCAAAAATGTTCCCAAAGGAGCCCTGTTTCTTTTAAGGCATCAAAATGTCAATGACCGTCCCGGCTCAAGACTTTTTATTTATCAAGATCATGAAGTGAAATGGCATTAGAGGGTATTGATTATTAGAAAGATAAAAAAATGAGTTATAAATGAGCTAAAAAATTAGGTGTTATAGATAATAATTCGAATATTTGCTCTTGCAATTTTGCACATAAACATAAAATATTTTTAATATGAAGAAAACAATTATTTCGGGTGTATTCGCCCTCGCACTCTTGGTAACCGCAGGTTACGGAGTAAACAAAAGTATGAACGGTGATTCTAATGGGAATATGTTGTTATTGGCGAACATTGAAGCATTAGCACACAATGAAGACGATGGCAGTTTTTGCTATGCCGGAGGAAAAGGATCCACTAGTTGTTCAATTGATGCGGGTATAGAAGTAGCAGGAATGGGTGTTGCTGGTGGATGTTCAGTAAGTTGTGATCATGGTTATTACGCTTGTTGTTCATTGAGATGTACTTGCAAAAAAGATTCATAAAATGAAAGATACTATTTATCTATTTATGTCTATATTAATCTTTTGGGGTATTTCATGTACTCCAAAAGATAATATAAACTTTGCAGAAATCTACATAGACTTTGATTCTATCGAGACTCTTGATTTGTCGGAAGAGCAGGAAGTCATTGTAGAAATATCCGAAAATTCTATTATTAAAAGAATTGATGAACTTCGCATTATAGGGAATAAATATTTTATACGATCAGGAGGTAATTTGTTTCTCTTCGACTCTGATGGAACATTTAATGTAAAAATAGGAAATAAAGGGGAAGGGCCTCACGAGTTCCTCCATTTTAACTCTTTCTTTGTGAAAAATAACAATATTCACATATATGACTCTATGGGTAAGAGAGTTCTAGTATATGATTTCGGAGGAGAATTCATTAAATCTATTTCTTTATCTGATCAATTTACAGATATAATACCCAACTATATATATCCCATACAAGATAATAGATTTATTTCAAAGAACACTTTTGGTGGTGAACATAGGGAAATACCTTCATATAGTATTTTACGAAGCAATTACATAATTGAGTCAAATATAAATGGTCGCTTCCTAAAAAATGGAATTTCAACACTCAACAATTTTTTTTGTAACGATGATTTCTTACTTTTTTGGGAGCCCTTAAATGACACTATCTTCTCTATTGAGGATGACACAACATATAGGCAAAAATATTTTGTCAATTTCAACAAAAAATCCTTGCCTAAGAGTATAAAAGACCGAGATCTGTATGACGCAATTGCCTTCACTAATAAAACAGAGAATATTGCAAAATATGCCTCTTTAATTAGGAATGTTAGTGAAAATGAATCTTATTTGCGATTTACATTCATTTATAATAAGGAAAATTATTACGTAAAATATAACAAACTTACCAAAACAACAACAACATATAAGCTAACTTATAAAGATAGAACAATAGAACCGGTTATCTACTTTAGTAATGATTCAATATTTATTCCTGTAAATATTGATGATAATCCGGATCTGAACCCATCGATAATAATTTTCAACGAATAAAGGAGAAATATTTTAAATAATAGTATTAAGTGATAACAACTGCATTTGGTATTTATTGATATATAGTATATTAACAGTTTAATTATAAGTATGGAAACATTTCCAAGAACTACTTATATTATCTCAAGTGTCACTGTGGATGACTTGTTAAATAAGAATCTAGTTACACAGATAACCGTTTATAATTTTTAATAGTATATTCGTTTTTTCCTTTATCTTAAAGCCTCAAAATGCCAATAACCGTCCCGGCTCAAGACTTTTTATTTATCAAGATCATGATGTGAAATGGTATTAGAGGGCATTGATTATTAGAAAGATAAAAAAAATGAGTTATAAATGAGCTAAAAAATTAGGTGTTATAGATAATAATTCGAATATTTGCTCTTGCAATTTTGCACATAAACATATAATATTTTTAAAGATGAAGAAAAAAATTATTTCGGTTGTATTTGCCCTCGCACTCTTGGTAACCGCAGGTTACGGAATAAACAATTCAATTACAAAAGCATCAGCTTTTTCATTAAATTTAGCGAGCTTAGAAGCTTTAGCTTCTTTAGAAAATGGAAATACTAATGATGAAAAAGATGTATGTATGATTCAAGCTTGTGAGAATGGCAAGAATTGTGAATGTACGATATGCGAAGCAGGATCTACAGATTGTTCACCAACATGTCCTTGCTGTGATTGATAGATATTAAAGGAAAGATAGCTGCTATAGCTATCTTTCCTTAAAAAAACATATCGAAAGGATGAAAAAATTTTCTATTATTTTAATTGTATTACTTTTCGTCTATAGCTGCACTAGAAAAGAGGAAAAAGTAATAATTCCAAAGAATTTACCGACTTATCATATAAAAGTAGATGCGAATTCTTTTTTTAATTGGGATAAATATATTAATAAAGTTGATATAATACCGTTGGAAACAACAAATAATTCTCTTGTTGGGTTTTTAAATAAAGGGATAGTCAGGGATAGTAATATTTTTATATTAGACTATAAACTTCACTCTCTTTTAAATTTTGATTTGAGTGGAAATTTTTTAGGCAAAATTGGTAAAAGGGGGCAGGGGCCTAATGAATATTTAGAAATAAGAGATTTCACTGTTTCAGATAGCAGTATCTATATACTGGACTATAAAGAAATACATTCTTATGATATAAAAACTAAAAAACATAAGATATCTTGGTCAATCTTCCATGATAAAGCATTTAATCCTTCAAACTTTATAATTATTAGTAACGATCATTATTATTTGTGGGCAAGTAATCCGGATATATGGGATAAAGACAAAAAAAAGCATTATCGCTTGAAAGAAATAAAAAATAAAAAAGTAAAAGAAGAATACTTTGAATATAAATACAAATCTTCGGATGACCCTAGGTTTTATCTTTCCGGCGATAATTGTTATATAAAACCAATAGATGGAGATTATATACTATATAAATTGAAAGAAGATTCCATTTTCGCTTCTTTTGCCCTTGACTTTGGAAAATTAGCTCTCTCGGCTGAAGAAATAAACAGGTTAAGGAATAGTAAGGAGAAAAATGCATATTTAAAAAGTAATCATTATAAATCCATATCAAACGTATATGAAATTGGAAAATTCATTTATTTCAATTGTATTGGTCCTGAATCAATAATGTATGAAGGTCTTATTAATACTCACACCGGTCAAGTTGTTGTGGGAAAATGGGATTATAAAAAAAGCCCTCGCTTTTTCTTCTCGGACGGTACGTATTTATATGCTTATTATGAGCCTTTTACACTTAGTGAAAAAATTGCTGAAAAAGAGCGAATTAATTTGTGTTTTAATAGTGCTTTTGACGCTCTGAAAAAAATTGATATAAGCAATAATATTGTAATTGTTCGGTACTCTCTGAAAAATGAGATAACGATGAATTTTAAAAAATAGATATTTATGCAACAAATAGTATAGCAATGGTATGAAAAAATACGTAAACATCTTATTTATTACTTTTTTATTGATAATTTCAATAATAGAATTTCTGAAGATTAAGAATCAAGAATATGCTATTCAATTATTAATTGACAAATCTGCTCATTTAAAGCATGAATCAAGTATTTTAAAAAATAATATAATAGATAGTTGGCAATATGAAAGATCAACTTTAAACATGGACAACATATATGATGAAAATGAACAAAAACTGAGCAATGATTTTTGGAGTTCAGAATCACCAATTCTAATTTTTAGATTTTCTAAGATTGACTGTTCTCAATGTGTAATAGAACAAATCGAACTAATAAACAGGGTAATTTCAAATAACCACATTAATTGTATAATTATTTCGGACTATTCTAATAAACGTCAGCTAGGAATATTCAAACGTACAAACGAAATAAAAGATATAGTTTATAATAGTGAAACATTGCTTCACAATGAGACTAGAACTCCATATTTTTGCGTATACGATAATGGCATTGTTTCTCATATATTTTTTCCAGATAATGATTTTCCAGATTTGACAAAAGCATATCTGAAAAAAGTTTTACAAAAATATTTTAAAATATAAGATATTGAATTTTTAGGTAAGAGATATTTATTTCATAAACAGTTTGAAAAATAGCGTTGTAAACGATGAATGAGGATGCAGCATTTCTTATTCAATCTATCGTAAAATAGCAATGATAAAAATTCGAATATTTGTGCTTGCAATTTTGCAAAAACATTAAAATAATTTTAGTATGAAGAAAAAAATTCTTTCGGGCGTATTCGCCCTTGCACTCCTGGTAACCGCAGGTTACGGAGTAAACAAAAGTATGAACAGTGATGTAAATCTTTCGGATTTGGCATTAAGTAATGTAGAAGCATTAGCGAATACTGAGTCCGGGAATAGGTATTATTCTTGTGACCAAGGTGAAGAAAACCATTATGGAACAGAAGTTTTTTGGTGTGGAACATGCACATACAAATATATAAAAACGAGTAATTATTCAGGAGAATGTCAATTATATAATTAGCTATTATGATTATTAATTGAATACAAAACATTTAGATTAATTCATGTATTTTTTGTTGAAGAAAGATATTTTATAGGAACAATTAATAAATAAGTATTTTATGAAAAAGTTTTTTTTATACGTTATAGTTTCAGTTATTGTATTGGCAACAATAGTGTCTTTAAGGTTTAGTGTAATCGAAAACAAAAATTGCGTATCCAATTTAATGTTAAACAATATAGAAGCATTAGCATCCGGTGAAGCGCCAAAAGGCGAAGTACATATTTGTAAAGTCGGTTCAATTGTGAGTTATGGTGCTTATGCATTACATTGTGGTAATTGTGACACGCAAATGATTATGGAAACCGGAGATGGAAGGTGTCGGAAATAATAAATTTTATTCATATATTCAAATAAACTACCCTGCTATATATGTCAGGGTAGTTTTCTTACTTATCGATAAAAGGATATACAAATGATCAACAATAATATAAATGCTATTATTTATTCTAATAGAACAAATAATAAAAATTGATATCAATGAAAAAAAATAAGATTTTGATTTTACTGTTATTTTTATTGTCTTTATCCTGTTCAAAAAAAAATGAGACCGAAATTACTCCTTTAAAAAACGATTTATCTCTTGTCAAAGATACTGTATATGAAATCACGGATCGTGCTTTTGTAAATATGATTGTCTGTGATTCTTTTCTGATTTTTATTAGCAGTAAGGATTCTTGTTATTTTCATGTTCACAATATAAAAACAATGGCCCCGGTAATTAAGTTCGGAGTGGCAGGTAACGCCGAGTTCGAATTTCGAAATTATCCACGATTGGTCAAAAAGGACTACACTAGTTCTACCGCCTTAGAATCAATCGATTTATTTACTTTAAAAAAAATCAATATAATCGATATTCTTCAAGGGGGAGATATTATCAATGGTATAACGGGCGAACGCTTAGAAGATGATTTAACTTTCAGCAGAGATATAGCCTATTTAGATAGTAATAGAGTTGTTGGAACATCGTTAAGCATGTCCAAGGGACTATTCTATATATACAATAAGGTTACTAAGGAAAAAAGATGGATAGATTATCAACCGAAATATAGAATTGAAAAAAAATATTGTGATATGTTGTATTACGGGTTAATCGGCACGAATCAAAATAAAAAAAGAATTTTTTTTTGCTCCACGCTTTTTCGATCAAATAATATATTACGATGATAATGGGAATTTAGTGAAAAATTTAATGTTTTCTGATTTTAAGAAGCCTGTATTGTCTAAGGAATATTCAGGCGTTTCGAATGATGAACCTATTTATTCACTCCAAAGTTATTATACAAAGGATCATATATATATTCTTAGGGCGATTCAATCATTAAATAGTCTGTCTAATCAGGAATCTCCTAACAACGCACAAGTTTTATGCCTCGATTGGGATGGAAATATTGAAGCAGTTTATAAAATTGATATTGGGATTATGCCGAATACGTTTTGTGTTGATGAACATAACAGAAAAATGTATTTTAATACCCCTGTGGATGACTTGTTAAATAAGAATCTAGTTACACAGATAATCGTTTATAATTTTTAATAGTATATTCGTTTTTTCCCTTATCTTAAAGCCTCAAAATGCCAATGAACGTCCCGGCTCAAGACTTTTTATTTATCAAGATCATGAAGTGAAATGACATTAGAGGGTATTGATTATTAGAAAGATAAAAAAATGAGTTATAAATGAGCTAAAAAATTAGGTGTTATAGATAATAATTCGAATATTTGCTCTTGCAATTTTGCACATAAACATAAAATATTTTTAATATGAAGAAAACAATTATTTCGGGTGTATTCGCCCTCGCACTCTTGGTAACCGCAGGTTACGGAGTAAACAAAAGTATGAATGGTAATGTAAATCTTTCAGACCTGGAATTATTGAATGTTGAGGCTCTAGCACAAACAAGTGGTGAAGATTTTGTTATAACATGTGGTCAATATGAGGGCCCCTGTTGGATAATAGTACCTCATTACATTCCGGTATATTATGATTGTGAATTTTCCGGACGTCCAAGAGATTATTGCATATAACAATGTGTATTTAAAATGAATGGCAGTGTATCAATATTATACTATGATATTCCGATGTTTTTGGTGTAATTTTGATACACTGTCATAAAATTATAAACAGATGAAAAAAACAACAATATATAGGATAACTCTGCTTATACAAATCATTTTGATAATTAGTAGTTGCGGTACAGAAAAGAAAGAGATTCAGAATATAGAGGTGGACATTGATGATATTCAAAAAGTTTCGTTCTTCGATATATTTTCAAAAGCTACGATAATTCCATTAGAAACGAATGATTCATCCTTAATTAGAAATATCACAAAGATTATTCCTTTTAATAATAAATTTTATATTTTGGATTACATTAAGGCCGAAATACTATTTTTTGATGAATCAGGTAGATATCTCAGCAAAATTAGAGATAAGGGTGATGGTCCTAATCAATATGTAAATATAAGTGACTTTGATATTGATAGATCCAGAAATATTTTAATTTGTTTGTCTCCTGTTAATAACACAATGTATGAATATGATCTATCAGGTAATTTTTTAAGAAAATACAAATTACCAGATATTAAAGGAGCCTATAACAGATTGAAATATTTAAATCAGGACATCCTGGCTTTTTGGACTTTTGATTATAATAACCGAGTAAAATTTTACTCGAAAAATAAAAATAGCATTATTAAAGAAACTTTCGCTGAAGTTGAAAACATAGCGAACAACTTCACTCCGTTTGTATTCCCTTACGCAAACTATCTCTGTCGATCTGCAAATAATACCGTATATGAAGTCACTGATAAAACAGAAGTAATTGAAAAATATTATTGGAATTTCTCCGGAACAAATAATAGTAAACGTCAAATTAAGAAATTGGAAGAAATACCACAAAATGAAATCCGTAGTTTTACAAATAGAATTTTGAATTCAGAAATCATTAATTATGTATTTTCTTTACAAGGAGCTACCAATCAATATTATTATACCCAAATATGGAGAAAAGGGAAGCGAATTAATATTTTTCATGATAAGATGAATGGTAATAATTACGTTTTCGATAAAACCATAGAAGATGCCGGGTTTTATCCATTATTTTGGCATAATGATTATGTATTAGGATTTCATTACGAGGACTTAGGAAATATTGAAGAAACTATTCCAAACAAGATATTAGATGAACAAAATATTGAGATAAAAAAAAGGATAGGAGAATATGACAATCCTATTCTTATTAAGTATCATTTTTAAGGAGAAAAAGCAGAATAAGGCTATAGCGACATTTTATAACATAAAAAATCAATTCAATTTTTTATCGATGATATGTCTTTAATATTTCAGCATAAAATAGACAAGGACATACAGAGTGGCTTGGTTGTCCTTATAATAGTACGCTTTCTTAAAGAAGTAGGATTGGGAGGGTTTCCTACTGCCTATGCCAAAGCAGCAGATGAAATATTTTTAAGAACGAAAAAGTATGAATAATGTCAATCTTTCAGACTTAACTTTAGGTAGTGTTGAAGCATTAGCTTCAGAAAATCCCACAATATCATGTAGTAGAACATGTGAGTATGAGGGATTATATTGGATATCATAGATATTACTGCAAATTTAGCGGATACCAAAGTGATTCGTGTACTTGCTGATAATTCTACAATTTTTATTATAATGATTTTATATGAAAAAGAAATTATTATTGTTTTCAATCCCCTTTCTATTTATAGTTTACTCTTGTTCAGAAAAACAAGAGAATAAAGAAAGTATAAAAGTGGATCTAAATAATAGAAATGAGGTGTCTATCTTTAGCATCTTCTCTAAAATAGAAATTATTCCATTAGAAACGAATGATTCTTCATTAATTAAAGCTATAAGCAAAATAATTGTTGATAATGACACTTTATATATACTAGATAACGAAATGTCCAAAATTTTAGTTTTCAATAAATCTGGTAATTATTTATATAGCATTGACCATAAAGGGCGCGGTCCTGGAGAATACACAAGCACTTCAGATATTAATGTATTCGATGATGATTTATTTGTACTCTCTTCACTTGATAATAAATTATATATTTATACTAAGTCAGGTGATTTAAAAAAAACCATTCATCTACCAAATATTGTAGGAGCTTATTATTCCTTTGTTAATATTAATAAGGATTTAATTGCCTTTTGGACTTTCGATTATGATAATAGGTTGAAAATATATTCTCATTCTACAGGTCAGATGATTCATGAACATTTTCCTGACAAAGATAATATATTTACAAATATAGAGATGCCAATTTTTCCATACGATAAGTATGTATCGCGAGTAAATAATAATACGGTATATAAAATTACCGATCACGGCGATATAATTGAGGGTTATAAATGGGATTTTGGCAAATTGAATAATACGCATAGAATGATTAAAAATGCTCCTAAGATAAAATCTCAAGAAGATATGATTGAAAATATTGATAAAATAAACTCCTCAAAAATAATAAATTATTATTTTATAAGAGCCGGCGGAAATGCTCGGTATATATATACTAAATTAAATCGGAAGAATCATCATTTCAATATTTTCTATGACAAATTACATAAAAAATCAATAGTTTTTGATCAGACTATTGAAAATGTTCAATTATTTCCCCTTTTCTGGAGCGATAATTATATGATAGGTTTCATCCCTGACATTATAACTGAAATTGATAATATTATTCCTGATAATATTTTAAATGAAGAAAATATTCAGTTAAAAAGAAATTTATCACAATTTGATAATCCAATACTCGTAAAATACTATTTTAAACAATAAAACAGGTTTGTTATTATGAGAAATATACATTTTTATATCATATCCCTTTTTATGATTTTTTATTCATGTTCTGGCAATCTTCAAAGAGAAAGAAAAGACGGGAGTATTGAAAATTTAATTCGTAATGCCATTAGTGAAATAGAAAATAGAAACATCGAACAACAAATTATTAATAGTGATGCGTTTGGGGGAACAGATTCAACTAAGCATACAACTCTCTCTGAGTTAACCCTCTCTCCTAAATTATTTTTTTATTTTACAAGTAACACTTGTACTCCATGCATTGATCAAAGTGTGGAGATTATTAAGGACGTTTTTCCAAATTACAAAAAAAACGAAAATATAATATTTGTATCTCCAGATTATCCTCTTAGATATTCAAATAATTGTTACGGAAAAAAATTACTAAAGCTAGAAAACAATAATTTTGGATTATCTATAAATGATGATAATCAACCTCCGTATTTTATTGTCGTGAAAAATATGAAAGTAAAATCAATTCATGTTGTAAATAAAATGGATTTTGATAGAACAAGGGAATATTTGAGTTTAGTTTCTAAAATGATACCATAGAGAGTTTATTTAAATACTAAATATATTACTATCAATGATATGTCTTTAATATTTCGGCCTAAAATAAACAAAGTTATACGGAGTGACGCAGTAATCACACTGCTTCTTACAGTTCTATTAGTAACTTATAACTACAATAAAAATCTTTCTCCTGATTCATTTTTGTTTTTTATCCAAATAACGCTGCTTTGGTTCTTCTTAAGAATTTTGTATGGTATTTTTCCTGTACTTAAAAGGACGCTTTTAGTCGGTCTGTTGGTTTGGGGCCTCTTTGAAGCGGTGCACGGGTTAGGCCAATTGTATAATTATATACCGTCGAATCACGCTCTGTTTAAAACTACCGGTACTTTTTTCAATTCCGGCCCTTATGGAGGCTTTATAGCGTTACAGTTTCCATTGGCTTTGCATTTCTGGTTCTACTATAGAAAGAGAAAAACCTATGTCTCCTATATTTTTATTGCAATAGGAGTAATATGTTTTGCGGTTTTTCCCGCGACCTTAAGCCGTACAGCGTGGATTGCTGCAATAGTAGGATGTTTGGCTGTTCTCGTAATAAATACACGCTTTATTAGAAGATTATGCATTTTTTGGAAGCGCCGTAAAAAGCAGGTTATTTTTTATTCAGTCATTCTCCTTTTAATCCTGTCCATCGGCTTATACGGCATTTACAAATTGAAAAAAGATTCGGCCGATGGCCGATTGTTTCTATGGAAAATCACCGCTTTAGCAATACGGGAATCACCCGTTAAAGGTGTCGGATTTGGAGGATTTCCTGCTGCTTATGCCGATGCTCAGATGAAGTATTTTAAGAACGGAAAAGCAACCGCAACGGAAAAACTTGTAGCGGGAAGTCCCGAATATGCTTTTAATGAATATCTGCAACTATTTTTGGAACAGGGATTATTCGGCATTATTTTATTCCTTTTGCTGACATTCCTCATCATTAAAGAGGGGATTAAAAACAAACAGACCGGTGCGGCAGGCAGTTTCATTGCGTTGTCCGTATTCGCATTTGCTTCTTATCCGTATCAGTTATGGGAGTTTCCAATTATATGGGTGCTGCTCGGGACGATTTGCGTAACATCGGTAAAGGAGACATCCGGGCAGTCTATGCATCCTCCTTTCCTGAAAAGTAAAAATAGTAGAACCCGTCTTCCGGTTCTCGGAATAGTATGTCTGCTATCTGTCGTTTGTGCAATGCGGCAAAAACCTTACTATTCGGCAAAAAAAGAATGGAAAAAAGTCCAATCTCTTTATACCGTGAAAGCTTACGAAAGTATAACAGGGGATTACACAGGTCTTTATCCGATACTGAATTATGAACCGAAGTTTGTATTTGAGTATGCGGTAGCTTTAAATGGAACAGGGCAATATGAAATGGCTGACCGTGTTTTATCGCGCGGACTACAGCTCAGTTGCGACCCGATGTTTTACAACGTAAAAGGGCGTAATTATCATGAAATGAAAAAATATAAAGAAGCGGAAGAATGTTATATCCGATCAACGTATTTATTGCCGGAAAGAATATATCCATACTATTTATTGACAAAGCTGTATGCCGATTCCGCCTATTATCATCCGGAACAAATGCTTCTTTCAGCGAAAGCTGTATTGGAAAAAGAACCGAAAGTGCATTCCATGGCCATTAAGGAAATGAGGATGGAAGTAAATAAAATACTAAAAGAGAAAGGGTATGAAAATGAATAACACAAAAAAATTTATACGTAAAATAGGGCATATTCTGATGAATGTGTTTTATTACGCATCGATCGTTGTATTCGGCTTTATCGTTCTCCGTGTTTTTGTATTCGGTTCTTACAAAATTCCCACGGACTCTATGGAACCGGCTATCATCCCCGGCGATTATGTCTTAGTCAATAAATTAGCTTACGGCGCCCGTTTATTTGATCTGTTCGACGCTGTGGAAGGCAAAAAAGTAACCATTAAGAGAGTGCATGGTTTTACAAAGGTAAAAAACAACGATGTCGTAGTCTTCCATATCCCTCATCCACACACATGGAACAAGATAGAAATGGATATGTCCAAATATTTTATCAAACGCTGTATCGGAATTCCCGGGGATACGTTGCGCATTGTTAATGGGATATATTCCGTAAATTCCGATACAACAAAACAATTGGGAAATTTCGAGTGTCAGTTGGCATTGAAGAATAAACCGAAAGAAATGTTCCCGGACGGGGTATACAACACCCTTCCGTGGGATTCCCTAATCCACTGGAACATTAAAGATTTCGGGCCTTTTTATATTCCCCGAAAAGGAGATTCTATTTTATTGAACAGGACAAACGCTTTATTATACAAAAAAATTATCGAATGGGAAAAAGGATATCCTTTAGCGTTTACAAATGATACGCTGTGGAATAACAAACAACCTATATCAACCTACATATTTACCCATGATTATTATTTTATGGGAGGCGATAAAGTGGAAAACTCTCAGGATTCCCGCTATTGGGGATTACTCCCTGATGACCTTATCGTAGGGAAAGTATGGATAATATGGAAATCGAAAGATACTCATTCCGGTAAAACCAGATGGGAGCGGCTGTTTAAAAGAATATCGTAAAAAATAAGGTGCTATTTATCAATATATTAAAAAATGAGTTATAAAATTAGGTGTTATAGATAAAAAGTAGAATATTTGCTCTTGCAATATCGCAGGTAAACATAAAAAGTTTATTTAGTATGAAGAAAAAAATTCTTTCGGGCGTATTCGCCCTTGCAATCATGGTAACCGCAGGTTACGGAGTAAACAAAAGTATGAATGGAAATGCAAATCTAAGTGATTTGACATTGAGTAACGTGGAAGCATTAGCGCAAAATGAAGGTGGAGGAATTCAGGTTGGGTGTCAGTATGCTAAAAAGACAGGAGATCCTAATCGAGGAAATATGCACTGGCGTTGCGAATCCTGTAAATACGAACTCTGTTATAAGTTAAACGGGAGTTCGAAGTGTACTGTCTATTAAATTACTTTATCTCGTCAATTTTTAGGAAGATGGTAATAATAAATACCATCTTTCTTATAATTCAAACTTAATTTCAAATTTAATTATGAGTCTGCATATAAAAAAAGCCTTAATTATTTTTCTCTTTTGTTCCTTTTTTTCATGTAATCATAAAATCAAAAGAGACGTTCTACTCGAAGTAATAGAAGAAAAAGAAACGGTATTCCAATCAGGACAATTAGTCATAAAAGAAGAAATGGGACAATTTTATGATATGCATATTACCGATTCTGTTGTTTTTTTTACATCTTCCAGGGGTGATCACGCTATAAAAGCATACGCTACCGAAAACTTTAAGCTAATAGATGAATTCGGATATAAGGATCAAGGACCTGAAGGCGTAGACTATCCTTTCTTCTTAAAATCATTATCAGACATCGATAATGAACTTTATGATTTAAATACAAAATCTTTTATAGAAATTTCTTTTATCCCCGATAACAATAAGTATCAAATCAAAAAGAAATTAATTGAAGAATCTCTTTGGCCTTGTTATAATTTGAATAACGTATCAGACAGTATTTATTTTGCGAATGGACTTGCTCCTTTTAACGAAGGTCTTTATTTTAGGTGGGATAAAAGATCTCCCGTTAAAAAATGGATTCCATTTTATCCGGAATATAAGAAAACTAAAGAAAATGAGGATATAAATTTTATATACAGAAATACCATTCTCACAAATAAAGAAAAATCTTTAGTGATTTGTGCAATGAAATATTTTAATAGGATATTAGTATTTGATTTTAATGGAAAAATGCTTAAAGATATACAGGTCGGCGTAAACAAAAAAGAACCTGTTATTGAAAATGCTGAGTTGGAAAAATTTTCGAATAATACAGAAATGTATTTTCTGAATATGATTGGATCGGATAAATATTTTTATTGCCTCTGGAACCGAAATAGAATGAATAATAATAAAGAGAAAAAAATGAATTCCAAGATATTTGTTTTTGATTGGAATTTAAATCACATTGAAACCATTCAAACAGACCAAGTTTTAAGTGCTATTGGTGTTGACCCTGATGATACTTATATTTTGGGACTTGTATTTGATGAAGAAGAAGATACGAGCGTCTATAAATATAATATTCAATTGCTATAAACCACTTTATGCTCCTCGCTTGGCAAATTAGATACAAATGTGTAATTAATTAGCAAAGTAAAAAGAATGCTCAAACGATCGTCTCATGATTATTATTTTATGGGAGGCGATAAAGTGGAAAACTCTCAGGATTCGCGCTGTTGGGGATTGCTCCTTGAGGACCTTATCGTAGGAAAAGTATGGCTGATTTGGAAATCGAAACATCCTTATTCGGGTAAACAAAGATGGAAACGAATATGCAAAAAAGAATAAAAATAAGCACCTGTTTATTAGTGAATTAAAAAAATGAGTTATAAATGAGCTAAAAAAATAGGCTTTACAAATAAAAAGTAGAATATTTGCTCTTGCAATTTTGCACATAAACAAAAAATATTTTCAGTATGAACAAAAAAATTCTTTCGGGCGTATTCGCCCTCGCACTCTTGGGAACCACAGGTTATGGAGTAAACAAAAGTATGAATGGTAATGCCGATTTATCAAATTTGGCACTAAACAACGTAGAAGCACTGGCTAAGGGAGAAATTACTGTTCCTTGGCTTTGTCAAGATTGGATCCAACCATGTGTTTTTGAAGCAGATGGAGTATGGTTTGGGTATAGAATATTTTAAAAAGTATTCAATATCATTATGGGATTTCTGCAATTATAATTGATGTAATAATTGCAGAAATCTATTTTACTTATTTATAAAAAATTTCAGATGAAGTTGAATATTTACCCTTTATTGTTCTTATTGACAATAGTTTTTAACTACTCTTGTTATACTAACAGAGATAATAACAAGGAACTTCTTAGCCAATTCAAAGATGTATTTGATTTATATCATATACCTTTTAATTTGAAGGAGGATTCTATTTATAACAAAATATATGATCTTTCTATTAAAGATAATTATTTGTTTGCATATGATTATGCAGCAAATATTCTATTTTCTTTAACAGATATATATCAAGGTAATATGATTGCTAGATTTGGTAAAATAGGACAAGGACCTACAGAGATTTCAAGCCCACCTACATCTTTGATAATATATCAAGATACAATGTACTTTTTTGATATCAATAAAAGTACATTGTATTTTATAGATTACAAAAAAGACATCTTATACAAACCCCAGAAAAAATTCACTATAGATAGAAATAAGAGAATAATTAATATAGTTCCATTAATATCTGGTAAATATGTTGCTTTAGGTCTTTTTGAGAATGGTCGATATTTGTTACTAGACAATGCAGGAAAAGAAATTTCCTATAATTTTGATTATCCAAAATTTGAAGGTGAAGAATCTTTCACAAATGCTCATAAAGCAATGGCTTTTCAAGGTAAAATAATGAATAGACCAGATGGGAGACGCTTTTTTTTCGCGTGTTCTAATTCTGAACTGTTTCAAATTTTTCAAATAAAAAATAACAAGATAGGCTCAATATATGATTTTCAGGGTGAATTTGCAACATTTGTGCCGGAAGGAGACGGTCATCAAAAAATTGCCGCAGGTGTAAGTAGAGATTCAAAAACTAAATTTATAGATGCATATTGTACACAGAAATACATTTATCTTTTATATTCAAATCGCTTAATTAGAGAGAATATCAATAAGGCTTTTTATGCTAATATTATTTTGGTCTATGACTGGAATGGTAAAGCAATCAAAAGATATAATTTAGACATTGACGTTAATAATATTGCTGTAAATGAAGATGATAATATGATTTATGCTAGTGATAATGAAAGTTTCACCTCAATGGTGAAATTTGAAATAAACTAGTTTAATTAAAACATTAGAAGTTGACTACAATATCTCGATTTTTGTTATGGCAAACAGAAATCTACCTATATATTTACCCATAATTATTATTTTATGGGAGATGATAAAGTAGAAAACTGCCAGGATTCGCGCTATTGGGGATTACTCTCTGATGACCTTATCGTCGGAAAAGCATGGATGATTTGGAAATCGAAACATCCTTATTCGGGTAATTTGAGATGGAAGCGAATATTCAAAAGAATAATATAAAAATAAGCGCCTGTTTATTAGTGAATTAAAAAAATTAGTCATAAATGAGCTAAAAAATTAGTCATTATCGATAAAAATTGGAATATTTACTCTTGCAATATCGCAGCTAAACATAAAAAATTTATTTAGTATGAAGAAAAAAATTATTTCGGGCGTATTCGCCCTTGCACTCTTGATAACCGCAGGTTATGGAGTAAACAAAAGTATGAAAAGCCATGCCAATCTTTCTGATTTGATATTGGCTAATGTGGAAGCGTTGGCACAACTTGAAAACGGTTGTGATGAATGCCATTTGGGGAATTATGGACGCGAGGCAAGAACGGTACCTTGTAAATTGGATTTAGGAGGAGGCTGGTTTACCGGAAGTGTTCAAAGAGTTTGCGATATTACAGCCGATGCATCCAGCACCTGTACCCCGGTAGAATGTGGAGGATATTTCTGACCTGATTATTTCAAGAGTTATGCGTATAGCTTGTTATTTTGTGTTGGCTGCTTTTGTTTTTTGTTTCATATGCGGTTGTAGTCATAAGAATCAAACGCAACAAAGACTGGATCTTTCTTCCGTGAAAACAATTAATGTTCCGGCTGAAATTAGTAAGAATGAGATTCAGGACATGATCGTATTGGATTCATATATTCCGTTATCGAATGAAGTGCCGTTAGACCAGGTTGAAAGGGTAATTATTCATAATGACCGTATTTATGTCTTGGACAATGAGCCTAAAATTGTCTGTTTTAACATGAAAGGCAAGGTATTGTTTACTATTGACGGTAGAGGAGCTGGCCCGACGGAATATCAAAATCTGAGAGACTTTGCTATTGACGGGGATTCGAAAAGAATTATCGCGTTTGATGACGAAAAAAGGAAACTGTTTTTTTATGAGTTGAAAACCGCAAAACATATATCGAGCATTCCTACCCTGTATATGGCGCCCACCGAAATGGGCTTTGTTGACGGCGGTTTCTTTTTTAAAAATATGGATACCAGATTCGATGTTCAGAAAGGACAAATGTTTTACTTGTTGTATTCAAAAAATGGAGAACAGATCGATACCATGTTTTTGCCTCACGATGCGGTGGCTGATTTTAATTTCGACCTGAATTCTTTTTTTTATAACGAAGGGAACCTATTATTTGTAAGGCCATTCGATAATATTGTTTATGCACTACAAAATGCCCGGATCACACCCGTGTATGAAATAAATCTTCCAAATCCGCTGCCCCTGAAGAAAATTGAAGAAAAAATAAGACATGTTGAAGTGCCGACTTCCGGCTACGCCTATGCAATAGACGATGTGTACATTGCCGGGAAAATACTCCACTTTACGTTTGTAAAAGATGGTTTTATTGTAAGTAACTTCTATGACTTATCGACGGATAATTTTTTGTATAGCGGTATAAGGGTTCTGGGTGAAGCCCGCAAACATCTTCCTTTCTATTCACTGATAAACGGTGTTTACCGGGGTAATTTCTTCTCATTGGTTTCAGCATCATCCATCACAGACAGGAGAATGGCACATCCGGAATATTTTCCCGATGAATTATTGAAAATAAAAGAAGATGATAATGACATACTGGCATTCTTCACTTTTAAAGACTCTTAGCGTTCACTTACAGTTACCACCGTATGGAAGGAGGTAATGTGAAGAATTCATTGTTCAAATGCGCCACTTATGCAAAAGTTCAAGTGAAATATTAAAAAATGGGATATAATGGACAGTTTCGACACTTTTGTATCCACAATAACAATAAGAAACAATTGATGAAAACTAAAAAACGAGATAGAATAAAACTCCTTTATTGAAAGAAGCTATAATTAACAAATTAAATTTCAACAAAATGAAAAAGAAAATTCTTTCGGGCGTATTCGCCTTTGCAATCATGGTAACCGCAGGTTATGGAGTAAACAAAGTCAGTAATGGCGATCGAGATCTTAGCTATTTGGCGTTGAGTAACGTAGAGGCGTTAGCTAATGGAGAAAGCGGTGATGGAAACACATGTTACAATTCAATTACAACAAAAGACGCTAGTCAAGTTTTTTACTGTGGTACATGTGACTGGGAACCTGGAACGAACTCCTGGTTTTCTGGTAAATCGACATGTACTAAATAAAATTACATCCATTAATTGTCAGGAAATCTCAAAAGTTACATTTTGAGATTTCCTCATTTACCGGTTAAATCCGGAATAAATTTCACTCAGCATCGTAAAATATATCACTTTAGTGTAAATAATGATTCTATGAATAGGTTCATATATGTTTTCATATTTCCAGCACTTTATATTTTTTTTAGTTGCAATCCCTCCTCCAAATCATCGTCAACGTTTATGGCTTTTGATGATATTGAATATGTCGATAATTTTCCACAATCATTCCCTCTTCAAAATAGTATTGAACAAAATGTTGATGCCATAGGAGTGAAAAGTTTTTGTATATATGATTCATCATTACTCATGTCCACTGTAAATCCCGAGAATTTGTGGGTATTTGCGTCATTACCGGAATGTCATATTTATGGTAATGCATTAAAAAGAGGACACGGGCCTACCGAATTAATTGAAAATCCAAGTGTACACAACAATACAAAAATAATTAAAGAGAATGGTCAATTATTGGCTTATATTTATGAATTTAAAAAGGGGAATTTACTGAAACTGAATATTACCGAATCGTTGCGGACAAATAAGACAGATATCTCAACATTAAACGACTCTCTGCCTAAATCATTATTTAATTTTGTTGTAATCAATGACTCTGTTTTCTTTTGTAAAGAAGTCAATAATAACCATACGCAACAAATCAGATATATTTATAAGCCTAATGATAATCGAGTTAGTTTACCAGTATTCGAAAAATTAAATAATGCTGTGATAAAAAACGGGGAAGATATAAATATTTTATCAACGATGACAAAATATAATCCCACCAACAATATAATAATAGAAATGCCAATAGGCCTTAATTACATCAATATGTATTCATTAGATAATTCATATACAAAAACGATTTGTATCGGCAAGGGTTTATATAGTATAGAGGGGGTGCAAGCTACACATAGATGGGATAGAATATATACATTCGCGGATTTACGTTTATTTGAAAAATTTTGGGGAGTCCTTTATATGAATGAGACTGAAAAAGATTTCCAAACTAACCGGAAACACTTTCCTACAATATTGCTTTTTGACTGGTCGGGAAATCCATTAGCCGAATTAAAACTAACTCAATTGGCGACATCTTTTGACATTGACATAAATACCGGAGAGCTATATACTTTTGATTTTAATACGGAATTATTTTTTAAATATAGTATACAATGCGTATTATCAGGTATAACAAAATGACTAATCAAAATCGAAGCATTAAAATACAATACCGGAACGTATGAGAAAAAAAGTTACCTTTGGGATATTTATATTGATGATTCAAGTGAACTGCAAATAACTCAAACCGTTCAATATAATAATCAGCTCTCTAAAATTACATAGAACATACATACAATGATTTGCATTAAATCCACCAGAGGATATATTCTACTTTTTCTATTGTTTTTGTTTTTTCCACATTGTAAAAGAACGGAAACTTCTATAGAGGCATATTCTGCTCCGGTATTTCCGAAAAAAAGTGAACGTATTGTTACATCCTTAAATGATTCTTTCGTTTTTGATGCCGGACGAATTAATCTTACGGATAATTTTATCGTTTGTTCCGGCAAAACAGAGTTTATCATTGCAAACAGCAACTATCATCAATTTATAAAAACAAATCTTGAAGATACGATATAGACCTATAATCCTTTTGTCAAATGAAGAGAACTATTTTATATATCATTGTTTCATTCTGTTTTTTGTTTACAGCGTGTTATGACCATCATAATGACACCCAAATTTTGGCTGAAGCTGATAAATTATCAGACTCCATTCCATCCAAAGCATTAATAAAACTTCAAGAGATTAAAGATATAAGCAAACTGGATCTTTCGGAACAGGCTACATACAACCTGATTTTTATAAAAAGTATGCTTTGGACGGGAAACAATCTCATACCGGATTCCGTGATCAATTCAACGATACAATATTATCAAAACCGGCATGATTCGGCGAATCTGTACGATATTTTATATTATAAAGGCTTGTATAATTACCGGCAGGCTAATCATGATTCGGTAATCGCCTCTTTCACGGAAGCCTTGAAGATGATTCCTTCAAAAGAAGACATCAATAAAAAAATAAATTGTAAGCGTATCATGGGGTATGCTTATTTATATCTGAATGACACTCAAAAAGCAGTGGAAATTCAGAAAGAGGCACTGCAATATGCCTATTCAGGCAATGATACCTTATCTATCATTTATTCTTTGATAAATCTGGCGAATGCCTACCAATATAATAAAGATATCGACTCTGCTTTAGATACCTATGAGTTGGCGGCCGGGCTATCGAAAAAGAGGGGAAATCATGATATTGAAGCCGATGTGTTTCATAGTATTTCTGATCTTTATAGAAAAAAAAATTCTTTCAAGGAGGCTTTATTCTATAAAAATGAAGCAATTAGGATAAAGAGAGACAAGCAAGAGGTGCCCGCCGTTAATTTGTATAAAGCCATTTTATTTCACAAACAGCATATGGTTGATTCCGCTTACTATTATGCACAATTATCCGTGAAAGGAATAGATCCGTTTGTGGCCAATGTGGCTTATTCCTTGCTAAGCGCTGAAGAAGCAAAACGTGGAAATTACGTCGGTGCATTGAATCTTTTAAAAAATAAAGAATTACTGTTTAACTCGTTTTCATCGGATCTCCATTCTATGGATATGCAACAAAAATATGAAAAAGAAAAACTGGAAAATGAAAATAATCAATTAAAAATCAAACAAAAAGAACATGAGGTTTTTTCATTAGCCACTCTTTTGTTTATTCTTTGTGTGACGGTGTTTTTTTATGTTGTATGGATACAGAATAAACGTAAAAGCGAAAAAATAAAACAGCAAAATGAACGCTTACGGCTACAACAGGAGAACCTCTTGCTGAAGCAACAACAGGAGATAAGCTCATTGCGTGAAAAAGACGCTAATCTGAGGGAATCTCTTTTTAAACGAACCAATTTTTTCAACAAAATACCTTCGCTCAGCAGGGAAGAGCCGGAGAATGACAAGAATAATAAAATTAAAGTCACCCAAGAAGATTGGGATGAATTGCTTAACGGCATCCAAGAAGCCTATCCCGGATTTATAGAGAATTTGAAACAAAAAGGTTCTCTTTCTGCGGATGATATCAATTTTTGTTGCCTTATAAAGATTAACGTAAATATGCAGGACTTATCCGATATTTATTGTGTTTCAAAAGGAGCTATTACCAAACGGAAGTATAGGCTGAAAACAGAAAAATTCAATATCCCCGATAATACCATAAACTTGGATACGATTTTGCAAAATATGTGATTTTTTGTACGGAAACATCTTTTTTGCAACCTCTTAATTGTTTTGTCCGCTTATATTTTTGTTTTATTTTTAATAAGTTGCTTATATATAAAATCATATGTATTTCTCTTTTTTATTTTTTGTCCGCCTTATTATTTGACGAAGTGATATTTCGTCTCTACTTTTGTCCAGAATCTGTTTGGGTTTATTTCGTAAAAGAAAAAATAAACAGTTTCTTCTATTTATAACAATAAAAATACATTACAATGAAACTAAAATTATTCTTTTATCCGGGTATTGTTGTATTGTCCGCTTTGTTTATTCTGAGCGGAAGCATGCCGAAAAAAAGAGGACTAGAAAAGGTCAATGTCGTTGCTAAACGGTCGGTTGTCGGCAAATCGAATGTTATCTCATGCGATTTGACAAAGTTAAAGGACACGGTAAGCATTCCGTTAAGACTGTTTATTAACAACTTACAGTTTGTAAAACTCGACAACAAGGATGAAGCGCTTGTAGGGAATTCTTTCACCACGGTTACCGATAATTATATTCTGGTTCGTAACAACCGGCAAAACCCCTATAAACTATTCAATAAACAGGGTAAGTTTCTTACGACCATCGGAGCTTACGGACAAGGGCCTAATGAATACCTGAATGTGTATGATGATTACGTTGACGAAACAAGCAATCGAATTTATATTCTTCCTTGGCAGTCCGATAAACTTTTGGTATTTGATTTCAAAGGAAAGGCTTACGATCCTATTCCGCTGAAGTACAGAGTGCCGAAAGGGAAAATTTATATCGATTCCGATAAAAAAACGGTATCGGTATTTCTCTTGCCATTTAAGGGAATTCCCGTTGTTGCATGGACGCAGGATTTCAAAGGGAAAGTATTGAATTCCATTCCCGCCGGTCATTTAATGGTTAAACCCGATTTCAGCAATGAAGTTCAATCAAGTAAAAATACCCAAGGGTTCGATTGTTCGCTTTTCACTTTTTACGAACAACGCCCCGATAGCCTCTATCATTATAATATTACGGAAAAACGGCTTGATCCGAAATTCACTCTCGATTTTAAAGGAAAACCGAATAAAATTCATTGGTATCAGGAATTACCCAATCATTTTCTCGGAAATGTAACTATCGAGAAAAAATTATCCGAAAACCTGTCAACTACGGAATATCCGGCTAAATTCATTGTCGATAAGAAAACACTAAAAGGTGCTTTTTATAAAATGTATAATGATTTTTTAGGCAATATGGATATGCCTTGGGCCGGATTCAATAATGGATATTATATATGGAACGTTGATCCGGGTGAACTTATCGACCAATTAACCCAAAAATTAAAGGAAGATAAGTCAATATCGGCTACCGAACGAAAAAGATTGAATGATATGTTGAATTCAATGGACGAAAACGATAACAATTATGTGTTTTACGGAAAATTAAAACAATGAAATAAAGCTATTTATGAAAAAATGAGTTATAAATGAGTTTCATTAAAAGCCAAAAGTGGGTACAAATGCCTATATTCGCAAATTAAAATGAAACAATTGTTTGGTAAATTCTTTTCAAAAAGAATTTACCAAACATCATGAATCGAAACAGAAGATATAACCAGTCCTATTTTGAATTTAGAAAAATAGTATTGTTTATTTTACAAGAATAAAAATACACAAAGCATCCAATAGCCTTTTTCAAAAATGAAACATTGCAGAATATCTATTTTTATAGTAGGAATTGCATTTCTTTTTGCCTGTAATTCTGATAAATCGGCAAAAAATGACGAGACTGTCAAAGAACTTCTATCCGATAAACCGGCAGAAGTAAACATTGTGACCCTGGCCAGTACCGATTTCGAACATGAACTGGTCAGCAACGGAAAAATTTCCGCCCGGAACATCGCCGAACTCAAGTTTCAGACGTCCGAGGTGATTTCGGATATATTTGTCAAGAACGGTTCACGGGTGGAGAAAGGACAGCAAATCGCCAAACTGGATACGTATGTCCTTTCTATTAAGGTTAATCAAGCGAAAGACGCGCTGGATAGGAGTAAACTGGACTATCAGGATGTGCTGATTAGCCAGGGGTACAAGCTGGATAATGCGGGTGCTGTTCCGAAAGAGACATTGGAGTTAGCCAAGGTGAAAAGCGGCTACAATACGGCTCAAACACAATATGACATGGCGGTATATGATTTAGAACATACTACTTTAAAGGCTCCTATCAGCGGGGTAATCGCCAACCTGTTCGCCAAACCGAACACGCTGTCTTCTCCTTCCGATGTGTTTTGTAACATAATAGATACCCGCAGTTTGGAAACAACTTTTACCGTGCTTGAAAACGAACTGGCATTGCTTCAACTGGGTGACAAAATAAAAGTCATTCCGTTTGCCCTGCCTGGGGTGGAGGTGAAAGGGCAGATATCCGAAATCAATCCGCTGGTGGATAAAAACGGCATGGTTCAGGTAAAAGCATCGGTAGACTATTCCTCCCGCCTGGTGGAAGGAATGAATGTGAAAATAAGCATTTTCCGGTCACTCGGTAAACAATGGGTGGTTCCCAAAAGCGCTGTGGTGCTGCGGACGGGGAAAGAGGTGGTCTTTACCTTACAAGACGGGAAAGCCATTTGGAATTATGTGCAGACAGGATTGGAGAATGCCGACAGCTATACGATAACCAGTGAAACATTGAAGGAAGGCGACCAAATTATTGTGAGCGGGAACATCAACCTTGCTCACGAATCTCCCGTGAAAGTAAATTCGGACTTATGATCAAAGCTATCCTTCAACGGCCCGTATCGGTACTCATGCTGTTTCTGGCATGTGTCATCCTCGGTATTATTACCTACAACACCCTACCCGTGTCGCTGTTGCCGGATATCGCCATCCCTGAAATCACGGTACAGGTGAGTGGCGATAATACTTCTGCGCGTGAATTGGAAAACACGGTGGTAAAGCCTATCCGCAGGCAACTGATGCAGGTAGGCAAACTGCGGGATATCCAAAGCGAAACGCGGGACGGTTCGGCCATCATCCGCTTGAAATTCGATTTCGGAACCAATACCGATCTGGCTTTCATTGAGGTGAACGAGAAGATCGACGGCGCCATGAACAGTCTGCCGAGAGATTTCCGCCGCCCGAGAGTGATCAAAGCCAGCGCGACGGACTTGCCCGTATTCTACCTGAACCTTACCTTGAAAAACGACATTCCATACACCGTTACGGATGAACAGGCGTTTCTGGACCTCTCGGAATTTGCCGATAATGTGGTGAAACGACGCATAGAACAACTCCCCGAAGTTGCGATGGCGGATATGACGGGGATGATGTACAAACATTTGCAGATTGTCCCAAACCTCCCCATGCTCGAGTCGGCGTCCATTACTTTAACCGACATAGAAAACATCCTTTCCGCCAACAATATCGAACCGGGAAGCATGATCGTACGCGACGGGTATTACGAATACAATATCAAATTCTCTTCCCTGTTGCGTACGCTGGAAGATGTCCGGAATATCTATCTGGAGAAAAACGGACGGCTGTTCCAATTGAAAGACCTTGCGAAAATCGATATAGTGAAACAACCTGAATCGGGCATGTCGTTTATCAACGGCAAAAGAGCGATCACGCTGGGAATTATTAAACAGGCCGATGAAACAATGAAGGATTTGAGGCTGTCGTTGAATAAGGCCTTAGATCATCTGGAACGAAGCTACGCGGATGTGGAATTTACTGTCAACCGGAACCAGACCGAGTTGCTCGATTATACCATCTCCAACTTGCAGCAAAACCTTATCCTGGGTTTTATTCTCGTTTTTATTGTTGCCTTGCTGTTTCTTGGCGACGCCAAATCGCCGTTCATTATCGGCATCAGCATGACCACGGCGTTGATCACGACCTTTATTTTCTTTTTCCTGTTCGGCGAGTCGATGAATATTATTACGTTGTCAGGGCTTATTCTTGCCTTGGGGAATATGATCGATAGTTCCATTATCGTGACGGACATCATCACCCAATACCGGAAAATGGGCTATTCGCTCGATGATGCCTGTGAAAAAGGAACGAAGGAGGTCATCCTGCCCATCTTCAGTTCGACGCTTACCACCATCGCCGTCTTTGTGCCTCTTGTTTTCATGAGCGGGATTGCGGGAGCCATCTTTTATTCGGAAGCTTTTGCCGTAACCGTAGGCATGCTTGTGTCGTACCTTACCGGTATTATTCTGCTGCCCGTACTGTATAAACTCGCTTATGGCAGGAAATTCACGAAGAAAAACATGTCGGGCTTCTTTGCCTCCATGCAAAAAAAGATAGATGGGGTTATTTTCCCTTTTTACGATAAGGGAATCGAATATGTATTCAAACATAAGGTTTTGTTTTTTTCGTTACTGATTATCTCCCTTCCTTTATGCTTTGTGTTCTTCCATTGGATGCCGAAGACTTCCATGCCGGAGTTGGATTACACGGAAAGTATCGCCTTGGTGGAATGGAACGAAAACATCCATGTGGATGAAAATGCGCGCCGTATCTCGGAGCTCCTTAAAACCGCGGACGAATATGCAACGGAAAATGCTTGCTACATCGGACAGCGCGAATATCTATTGGACAAGGACAATGACTTGACCGTTACGGAAGCGCAACTGTATTTCAAAACTGTGCGCCCGTCGCAGGTTGCCTCTTTGGAAAACAGCATTTCCGACTGGATTCACCGGCATTATCCCGATGCCGTGATAGCATTCTCTCCGCCGGAAAACGTATTTGAAAAAATATTCGATACGGGTGAAGCGGAAATCGTAGTGCAATTATATCCTAAAAACAGGGAAGAAATACCCGATCCCTCATCCATCCGAAAAATAGAATCCGTCCTATCGGGCTCTGCCGGAGAAAAAGCGGAAGGAGTACCTTTCGAACAACAATTCATCATCATTCCCGATAAGGAAAAGTTACTCCTGTACGGGGTATCGCAACAGGAGGTGTCCCGGACATTAAAAACGGCATTCCGGGATAATCAGGTTGCTGTATTACGCTCCTATCAGCAATACCTTCCTATTTCCATCTCGGGCAAACAGCGTTCTATTCAGGAAGTGTTATCGAAGACGTTAATAGATGGTTATTCGTCAGGAACGAACCAATCCGTACAGGTCCCGTTAGCTTCGTTAGTTTCGGTGATGCCCGGAGAAGATGTCAAAACCATTATTGCAGGGAAAAACGGTGAGTTTATTCCTCTTTACTATTACAACGTCAACGATCCGGAATCCTTTATGAATAAAACGACTGAAATCGTTCGGGAGGAAAGTTTTTGGGATGTCGCTTTCAGCGGTAGCTTTTTCTCCAATCAGCAAATGCTTAAGGAATTGGTTATCATATTGCTCGTTTCGATCCTTTTGATGTTTTTCATCTTGGCTTCACAGTTTGAGAATTTCTTACAACCGCTTATCATATTAGTCGAAATTCCCATCGATATCGCCTTTACCCTACTCGTCCTATGGCTTACGGGACAGACGCTCAACCTGATGAACGCAATCGGTATTGTGGTGACTATCGGTGTGATATTAAACGATTCGATTCTTAAGATAGACCTCATCAATGAGCTGCGCAAAGGGGGGATGCCGTTGATGGAAGCCATTCATACGGGAGGGGTAAGGAGGTTGAGGGCGATTATTATAACGGCGCTTACGTCGCTCTTTTCCATGATTCCGATCCTGTTTACGTTCGATATCGGGTCGGAATTACAAAAACCCCTTGCCATCTCGATGATCAGCGCCATGACCATCGGAACCTTTGTGAGTGTATTTTTTATTCCTCTGTTATATTGGGCTGTTTACCGAAAGAAAGATCTTGCAAAATATAAAGTGATGAACAAATGAAACAATATGTAAAGAATAATCGTCCGAAATATGTGTTTTGGGTAGGGCTTTATTGTTTGATCAATATTGCGCCTCCTATCCGGGCACAGGAAAAACAGATCGTATTGGACTTGCCCGCAACGGTAGAGTTAGCAAATGACAGTTCATTATCGGCATTCCGCGCTAAGAACAGTTATATGGCCGGTTATTGGGAATACCGCTCCTTCAAGGCCGACCGGTTACCTTCCCTGTCCCTGAATCTGACGCCAATCAGTTACAACAGAGATTATACGCGGAGGTATGATTCCGATCAGAATATCGATGTGTATCGCCGGCAACAATCATTATACAGTTACGGGAACCTTGCCGCGCAGCAAAATCTGGATATTACCGGAGGTACTTTTTTTATCGATTCGGAATTAGGTTATATCCGTAATTTCGGAGACCAAACCTATAGCCAGTACTCCAGTGTGCCTATCCGTGTGGGATACCGCCAAAATCTATTGGGTTACAATCCTTTTAAATGGGAAAAGAAGATTGCGCCCGTAAAATTTGAGAAGGCGCAAAAGGAACTTATCTATCAATTGGAACAAACGGCTGAAACGGCCACCGGTTATTTCTTTGACTTGGCCATGGCGCAGGCGGCCCATGAGTTGGCAAAAGAAAACGTGTTGAATTCGGATACCTTATACCGCATAGGGGAGGAAAAGTATAAGATTGCCTCTATCGGACAAGCGGATCTGTTGACGTTGAAGTTGGATAAAATAAATGCGCAAAACAGTTTGCAAAATGCGGAGATAGAATTGAAAAGAAGCATGTTTGCATTAGCCGCGTATCTGAATCTCGACAAGAATGCGCAAATAAGATTGAAAATACCGGATTATCCGAAGGATGTTTCTGTTTTCGTGGAGCAAGCCATCCAATTTGCCAAAGAATATAATCCTCAATATTTGGATTCGGAACAGCAAATCTTACAGTCGAAACAGACACTGGAACGGGCTAAAATTGAATTAATCTTTAATGCCGGATTATCGGCAAGTATCGGATTTAACCAGGTAGCCGAATCTTTCCGGCAGGCCTACCGGAATCCGTTGCAACAGGATATTGTTTCGCTGACTCTTTCCATTCCATTGGTAGATTGGGGTGTAAGGAAAGGGAAACTAAACATGGCCAAAAGCAATCTCAATATAACGAAACTTACGGCGCAAGAAAGCGAAATACGTCTGGAAGAAGATATTATCATGACCGTGGGGGATTTTAGCATCCAACAGCAACTTATCCATAGTGCGGAAGAAGCCATGGAATTGGCAAAATTGGCGTATGACCAGACCCGCGAACGCTTTATTATCGGGAAGGCCGATATCAACAGTCTTACGTTATCGACAAACAGGCGTCAGGATGCGCAACAAAATTATATTTCCGCGCTGAGGAACTATTGGCAAAGTTATTATAAAATACGACGGCTCACGTTATATGATTTTGAGAAACGCAGACCTATTACTGAGACGTTCGACTGGCGGACACTCACAAAATAAAGATCATCTCCTTTGGCTGAAAAAAAATACATATCTTCTTTTACGGTCATTTTGGCCTTTATTTGCCTGGCGATTGTCGGTATCGCCCTTATACCGTTATTGCCCGTTAAATTATCCCCGTCGCGTACGCTCCCGAGTATTACGGTAAATTTCAGTATGCCGGATAATGCCGCCCGTGTAATAGAGATGGAAGCTACTTCGAAACTGGAATCAATGCTTGCACGGATCAAGGGGATAAAAAACATCTATTCCACTTCGGGAAACGGATGGGGGCGCATTTCCATCGAATTGGACAAGCATACCTCTATCGATGTCGCACGATTCGAAGTGTCCACTATTATCAGGCAAACATGGCCGGAACTTCCCCGGGAAGTGACCTATCCTTATATTTCCGTTAATCGGCCGGATGAAAATGCCTCACGTCCTTTTATGACTTATACCGTTAATTCGGCTGCAACGCCTATCGTTATACAACGATATACGGAAAATGTAATCAAAACAGCTTTGAGTAACATCAAAGGATTATATAAAATCGAGGTAAGCGGAGCTACTCCCATGGAGTGGCAATTGGAATACGACTCTCGTTTTTTGCAAAGCATCGGCGTTACACCCGATAATATCCAACAAGCGGTATCAAGTTATTATTCTACCGATTTTTTGGGGATGGCGGAGAAACGTACGCCGGGAGAAACGCAATCATGGATGCGTATGACGTTGACATCCGATGCAAAAAAAGGCGATTTTGATCCGCAGGCAATATTCGTGACCAATAAAGAAGGGGCGCTTATACGCTTGGATCAGCTTGTGAACGTAACGCATATGGAAAGTGAGCCTTCCGGATATTATCGAATCAACGGATTGAATTCCATCTATCTCTCTTTAACGGCGGAGGAGACTGCCAATCAACTCGGGCTAAGTAAACAAGTTACAACAGTGATCGAGGAAATTGAAAAGTCTCTTCCGCCGGGTTATGAAATACACTTGAGCTACGATGCAACCGATTATATACATGCCGAGTTGAACAATATATATATTCGTTGCACATTGACTGTCATTATCTTACTTCTGTTCATCCTGCTGGTCACACGCAATATGCGCTACCTTTTTTTAATCGCGACCAGCCTTGTCATCGATTTGGCTATTGCCGTCATTTTTTATTATCTGTTCAAACTGGAAATACAATTGTATTCTTTAGCCGGCATCACCATTTCACTAAGCCTGATCATTGATAATGCCATTATCATGACGGATCATTACATCCATAAAGGCAATAACAAAGCCGGCATGCCTATTTTAACGGCAACGATTACCACCATCGGCGCGCTATGTATGATATTTCTGCTGGATGAAAAAATACGCTTGAATCTTCAGGACTTTGCAGCGGTTGTAATGATCAACCTTTTTGTTTCATTGTTCGTAGCATTGTTATTTGTCCCGGCTTTAATTGAACGCATCGGGCTGACGAAACGTCGTAAACGGAAATCCCGCTTCAAATACTTTTCACGTGAACGGATTATTATCCGCTTCACACATTTTTACGAAAAAATGATCTGTTTGCTTTGCCGCAGGAAATGGATTGCTTTTGTGTGTATTGTCTTATTATTCGGCCTTCCTGTGTTCTTATTGCCCGATAAAATTGAAAAGGATACTTCCTTTGCCAAAAAATACAATAAAATAATGGGAGATGAAACCTTCAAGGAAAAGATCAAACCGGTACTCAATAAAGCCTTGGGCGGAACATTGCGCCTGTTTGTGGAGAAAGTGTATGAGGGGAGCTATTTTACCCGTAACGAAGAAACGGTATTGACCATTACGGCTTCCATGCCCAATGGAACTACGCTTTCGCAAATGAACGACTTGATCATAAAAATGGAGCGTTACCTGAGTGGCTTTTCCCAAATAAGGCAATTTCAGACTTCTATTCCCAATGCACGCCGGGCTTCCATCAATGTGTTTTTTCAGAAGGAGGCCGAGCAGAGCGGCTTTCCGTATCAATTAAAAAGTAATGTCATCAGCAAGGCATTGGAGTTGGGAGGCGGCAGTTGGGGCGTTTACGGACTGCAAGATCAGGGATTCAGTAATGATGTGCGGGATGTGGCGGGCCAATACCGCGTGAAACTTTACGGATACAATTATGATGAATTGTCCGCTTGGACGGATACGCTAAAAAACCATCTCCTCTCTTACAGGCGGATTAAAGAGGTGATTGTCAATTCGGATTTTTCATGGTATAAGGACGATTATCAGGAGTTCTCTTTTTCTTTAAATAAAGAGCGATTGGCAGCTCAGGGTATCCTCCCCGGAGAGTTATTTAACTCGTTACGCCCTGTTTTCGCCAGGAATATATGGACATCCGCCCTTGTGGTAGATGGAGAAAATGAAAATATTATGATGAATAGCCGTCAGTCCAAAGAGTACGATATATGGGCATTACGACATATAGGTCGGAACATCGGCGAAAAAATGTACAAACTGGATGAAGTGGCCGATATTACCAAAAGCCAGGCTCCGCAGGAAGTAGCAAAAGAAAACCAACAGTACCGGCTGGTATTGCAATATGATTATATCGGTTCAGGTATGCAAGGGGATAAGATTCTTGACAGAGAGTTGGAAGCGTTTAATAAACAACTTCCCATGGGATATACCGCCGAAAAAGAAGCCGGCTATTGGGGGTGGAATAAAAAAGATCATAAACAATACCGCCTTATCGGGTTACTGATTATCATCATTTTTTTCACGACTTCTATCCTGTTTAATTCATTGAAACAACCTTTAGCCGTTATTTTTATCATTCCGGTATCTTTTATCGGGGTTTTTCTCACCTTTTACTGGTTTAAATTGAATTTCGACCAGGGCGGTTTTGCTTCATTTATCCTGTTGTCCGGACTCACGATTAATGCCGGTATTTATATTCTTCATGAATATAACCAAATACGGAAAAAGAGGCCTGTACTTTCACCGATAAACACTTACCTGAAAGCATGGAATTCAAAGATTGTACCGATTTTTCTGACAATTATTTCAACCATACTCGGATTTATTCCTTTTATGGTGGGTACGCAAAAGGAAGCTTTTTGGTTTCCTTTGGCAGCAGGAACCATCGGAGGGCTCATCATGTCTTTCATCGGAATATTTGTTTTCCTACCATTATTCATTGTGAAGAGGTTACGATAATATATTAACATCGAAAAAGGAAGTGAACAAATAAGGAATTCAATATCTCCTATTTGTGCAATTTCAGAACTTGAGGTTTATTTTACAGAGTTTTAATCAGCTCGGGGTTTTCGTTTTATTTCTAATACTTTTCCTAAATGATAAACAATATTCCAAATGGCCAAATCCCCTTCCGAATCAATAGTAACTCCATTTTGTTCATCCCAAAAGAATCGCGCATCATTACCCTTTTTATCTTTTGCAATTTCAAATGAGATATTCTCCACCTCGACTAAAGCGCTATCCCTTTCCTTGGCATAGCCTACGGCGAGATGAAGGAACTTATAATCGACAGGAACAAAGGGATAATTTCCTTCGTTATAAGCCATAATATCATCTTCAAATCCATCCGGGATATCATCGCGAATATCCGGGACTCCATCTTTGTCGCATCGTAAATATTTCTTATAGGTAGTATCCTTTATTTCACGATATTCCTCCTTTTTCGCACCCTCCACAATGGCATCGAAATATATCTGCTTAATCGGCAAATACAACGTGTTTTCTTTTGTTGCCTCCATATAATTGCTAATAATATTAAAAACTCATGTAAATGTAAATCGGTCTATTATATTACACAATATTATAATGAAAAATAATTTTGAGCAAAAACAATTTGCTCTTTCTTGCTATCCCCGTTTTGAGCAATCAAGTAACACGCATAACGGGTAAGAAGCATATCATTTATCTGTTTTTCAGCTCATGAACCTATCGAAACCATTTTCCTGACTTCAGGAAAATGGTCCGCTATTTCTTGTCCTGCATTTAGACAAGATTGTTCCGCTTTATCAATAACTTTGGAGAAATTCTCCCATTTAGCATAGCCCAATAACTTTTGGAGTTCCCGTGCACTCCAGCATTCCACTCCTTCTACTTCTGCCGCTGCTTGTTCGAAGCGGACAAACAGGGCTTTTATCTCTTCCGATTTCATCTCATTATCAAATTTTTATACCATATTGTCCGAACGAACGAATTTCTCTACAGGCAACCTGCAAATATAGCAAATTTAAATCTCAATCCAGTAATAAGAATAAAGAACTTACCGGATTAAATGCCATTAATTTAGAAAGAAATGATGGCTAAAAATAAACGATCAAAATTAACAAATTCGTCCAAAACAATCGGGTTATATCTATTGTTTAATAAGTGTTTTTATTTTCACCCGATTAAATAGATATAGATGAAAAGAATAAAATGGTTCTTCACGATAATAATAATCAGTATTTTATCGTTTTCCGCACACGCTCAGGAAGCTTCTTTCGAAGGAATAATCACCAGCCGTATCGTATTCGGCGAGGTCGATTTAAGTCCATTGGCAGAGAAAATCGACTACCACAAAGGAAACGTTCAAGAACAAATCGGCTCATTCTTCCGCACACTTCCGACAGCACAGTCGGACAAGCTTCAGGCAATGATCGAACGAAATCCCATGATGACCATCGCTCTTCTGATGATTCCTCCACAAACAACCCTTTATATCAAAGGCGGGACAATCCTGGCGAAGATGAAAGGCCTTGGCTATGAAATGGAACACTATCACAATCTATCTGCCGATGAAGCGTTCATTTATACCGCATCCCTGATCGACCCACAAAATGCCGCAACGTCCACATATAAGCCTTCCGAAGGATATAAAGAACTGTTTGCGGGTAACAAGTTGATCACGCCGGACAAATATACTTTCTCAAAGCTACCTCAAACAGCCACCGTAGCCGGCTATGTTTGCAATGTCTCTTCGTATGTCCCGAAATCCGCACCAGGCAATGCTACGGGAGCAAACGGCCTGCCTGCTGTCGATGTACGTAAATTAATCGTCTACACGAATAGCGAGATATCGAAAACCATCAATTTTTCGCATCCTTATTACATTCCGGAAGCCGACGGCATCCTGCGTATCGATATTTTTCTTGAAGACAGCGATCAACCGACAATGGTGTACGAGATGATAAAGGTCGATAAAACTACGGTAAATGACAGTCAATTACAAATAAAGAAATCCCAACCGCTGTATCAGTTGACAGATATGGAGTACGGAATGAAATTACTCGGCATCACCATGGAAGGAATATCTTCGCTGGGAGATGAATAATACAATGGAGGGTATTTCTACCGCAAATTTTACAGTATATAATGAATAAACTGGAAAATCAGATTGATTTACAAATCGAATCCAATCGAAATAAGAACTTGTTTCATAAGGACGCTACAAAGACGATGCATTTTGCCCAAACGCTCTTTGATGAAATTCGGAATTTAAAAGGACTCACTGAAAATGAGGTAAATGTTTTGATTGAATATACCTGTGAAAAAGTAGTAGAGGAATTTTGCCGGGTAAATCAATATTATTCCTTTGGCGAAGACGATAAAAAACGTTTAAAGGATATTTATCGGGATCTATATTTTGATATTATACAAAAGAAGATTCCAATGAATCTTCTTTCCGAAAGGCATTATCAAAACCTGAAATCATGGGTGGAAGAATCAAATCCTTTTTCTAAAAAGATGTATCAGGAAGAGGATGTAACGGTAAATCCGGTAGTCTGTTGCGAATATAGCGCTGATATCCAAAAACATATTCTGCATCTTCAATTAGAGGAATTACCGGAACCGATTCTGGACGTGGGAAGCGGCAAACACGGTAATTTAGTAAAGAGTTTACGCGCAGCAGGATTAATCGCCTATGGCATCGATCGATTTTCAGATTGTTCATGGGTGGAGAAAGCGGATTGGCTCACGTATGATTACGGTATGGAGAAATGGGGCACCATTATCAGCAATCTGGGGTTTTCGAATCATTTTCTTCATCACCATTTACGGGAAGATGGGAACTTTATCGGATATGCTAAAAAGTATATGGAAATATTGAACTCATTGAAGCTACACGGACGGATGTATTATGCGCCGGAACTGCCCTTTATCGAGCAATACTTGGATAAAAACAGTTACTCGATTACAAAACATGCTATTGAGAATATCTCTCTTAAGGCAACAATGATAAAGCGGTTAAAATAGAAGCCGAAGGATTTTTGTTGAAACTCCCTATCGCCTATTTGGTACAACAAATTAACCGAAGAACGTCGATAACAACGAAAAAGACATTTTTAAAACGATTGTTCCAAAATATTTCTTATCTTTGTCTCCAAGTTATGGCAAGAAATAGAGAATTTAACGAACAGGAGGCCATTAAGCGGGCAATGGATGTCTTTTGGAAAAAAGGCTACAACGGTGCGTCCATGCGCGATTTGACGGATGCAATGCAAATTAACAGCAGTAGTTTATACAACAGTATCGGCGATAAACACAAACTTTTCGTGAAGTGCATCCAAAACTATACCGAAGAACGGATGAAAGAAGCCAAAGCGCATGCATCACAAGCAAAAACACCGTTGAAAGCTATCGTTAATTTCATTCAGGATTCGGTCAATACCATTTTGTACAGCAACAACAGTTGCCTGGCTATTAAAACCACTTTTGAGGTGGCAGCCAACGACAGTGCTATCCAAGCTATCTTAAAATCGGATGCCGACAAAACGCATTCACTGCTCGCCGAACTCATAATAAAGGCAAGGGAACAAAAGGAGATCGATTCCGAAGAAGATCCTGAGACCATTGCCGATTTTATTATGAATGCCTTTACAGGTTGGTACGAATCTTATATTTTATATCAGAATCCTGTAAAAATCAAGAAAATGGCGAAGTATCTCATCACCCGTATTTCGCAATAATTTTTTTGCCTATTTTTTAAAACGAATGTTTCAAAATAAAATACATAAACAATGAAGAAAACCGATTTTAAAGACATCATTCAACGTTCGAAAAAGATACGGGAATCGTATCATCAGTTGGAACAACAACATCACGGAAGCGAATGGACCGTGGAAGAAGATGCGTTGGCTTTTTTAACCGACGCAGGATTGGTTGCAAGACAAACAATGTCGCAACAGGGACGCTGGCCAAAAGAAAATACGCAAGCGGAATTAGAACATAAACTGGCCGAATGTATCTGGTGGCTGATTGTTTTGGCGGACAGAACGGATATCGATATGGAGAAAGCCGTGGAAAAATTCCTTACCAGAACAGAGAATTTATTAACAAACTGACTTTTATACGAATATGGACATTAAAAGATTTATAGAAGATTGGCTTGCCGCAAGCAATGCTTATGATACCGACAGCTATTTGGATAAATATCATAAGACTGCGGAACTTGACGACCCGTCCGTCGGGCGGATTTTCAAAGGACATTCAGGTATTAAAGAATATTTTGAGGATTATTTTATAGAATACAAGACACAAACAAAACTCATTCGGTTAGAAATCATTCACGACAACGCAGCCCATATTGAAGTTGAGTTCACGGGGAAATTTCCGGAAGGAAGAATCGGCGGCGTATTCGATTTCACATTCAAAGACGACAAAATCGCTTCTGTAAAAGCCTATTTACAATAGGAATAAAGAGGAGGGGAAAATACCCAACCCTAAGTTTCAACAAACAATTTTATTATCGGGTTACATTTATCGACTTTCCCTTTAGAATGAGTAAAAAAGCGGAACCCCAAAAGGCTCCGCTTTTTAAAATCGAAAATCTACTTGACAGTAAAGTTTCCTTTAACTGTTTATTTATCTGCCTTATCGTCTTCTTTGTGAGGCAATAATTTATCCAAACCGCGTATCAATAGGTAAAAGAGGGCCATAAAAACGAATACACCCACAATTCCCAGACCCGCTATTTCTAATGCTTGCTTAAGTACTAATGTCATATCTTTCTATTTTTATGCAAATAACGGAACTAATGTCAAAATGATACCTCCCACAATTACCGAACCGATCTGTCCGCCTACATTGGCGCTGATAGCCGGCATAAGGAGATAGTTGTAAGGATCTTCTTTTTGTCCCATCTGATGAATAACACGCGCCGACATCGGGAAAGCCGATATACCGCATGCGCCGACCATAGGATTGATCTTATTCCCCTCCTTTCGGAACAGGTTTAAGAACTTGGCAAAAAGAACACCTCCAAACGTGTCGAATACGAACGCAAACAATCCCAAAGCGATAATCACCAACGTGTCGACACGGATGAACCGATCGGCCGTCATCGTGCTGGCAATGGTAATCCCTAATAAAAGCGTTACCAGGTTCGAGAGTTCGTTTTGAGCCGCTTTGGAAAGATTGTTCAACACGCCACACTCACGTATCAGGTTGCCGAACATAAGGAAACCGATCAATGCCAACGAAGAGGGAGCAATAATACCGGCAGCAATCGTCACCACAATGGGGAAAGCGATCAATGCCTTTTTCGAAATCACTTTGTTCGACACATTTGTCATCCGGATCAACCGTTCTTTCCGCGTAGTCAACGACCGTATCACGGGCGGCTGAATGATGGGCACTAATGCCATATAAGAATACGCAGCAACCGAAATCGGCCCTAATAAGTCAGGGGCGAAACGCGATGCGACAACAATGGAGGTAGGCCCGTCGGCAGCGCCGATAATCCCGATAGAGGCCGCTTCTCTCAGGTCGTATCCCAACACGGCGGCCAGCACCATTGTGAGAAAGATCCCGAATTGGGCCGCGGCTCCGAATAATAATAACGACGGATTGCGGAACAAAGGGGAAAAATCGATCATCGCCCCTACAGCCACAAAGATCAGTAACGGAAAGATCTCGGTCGCAATACCGGCGTTAAAAAACACATTCAGCACACCTTCCACCGCTTCGCCCGTTGCCGGGTCGATCTGAGAGATGGCGGAGGACCACGGAATATTCACTAAAATGGCGCCGAAGCCCATCGGCAGCAATAAATTAGGCTCATAATTCTTGACAATAGCCAAATATATCAAAATGAGTCCCACGGCAATCATGACCAAGTGTTGCCAGGTCATTCCCGCAATAGCGGGTAAAAGTTCTTCAAATCCCATATTACTTTTATTGATTATCCGATTACTACCAAATTATCACCTTCTTGAACCGACTGTCCCATCTGCACCAATATTTCCGTTACGGAGCCGTCGGCATTTGCCAAGACATTATTCTCCATCTTCATTGCTTCCAGAATGAGGATAGTCTGCCCTTTCTTCACCGTGTCACCCACTTTGCAGCGAATACCCACGATGGTTCCGGGTAGCGGAGATTTAACGGCAGCTTTACCGGCAGCAGCAGATGTTGCTTTGGGGGCGGCAGGAATAGCAGCACTTTGAACGGGTGCGGCCGAAGCGGCACGTGCGGGACGCTTAACAGGCGCAGCTTTCGTAACCGGTGCTTTTTCCGTCTCCACTTTATAAAGAGTACCGTTTACTTCTACATCCAGCACAGAACCTTCCGAATCATTCACAACGACTTTGTATTCATTGCCATTGACCTTATATTTGAACTCTTTCATATGTATTGTTCTTTATTAAAAATTAAAATGCATTTATCTTTTATCGGGAAGTTGACGTAATGTCTGAATCTTGGAGCTCCACGGCGAATAGTCGTGCTGCGCATATTCTATGGTCAACACGCCGCTTTCCACATCGTGTACATCCTGATCCAATTCATAAAGGGCGGCAGCAATAACGGCTGCAACCTCCGCGTTCAAACCCGCATTTTGCGGTTCTTCCTGCAACGGCGCCGTGGAAGCATTTTCCACTTCAGGCGCCGAAGATTTTTTATTTCGTTTAAATAGACTCATACCCATACAGATTTATAAAGGTAAGTTATCATGCTTCTTAGCCGGATTCGTCAGCTTTTTATTACGCAATTGATGCAAAGCGCGAATCACACGGAAACGGGTATTACGCGGTTCGATCACATCGTCGATATACCCATAGCGGGCAGCTTCATACGGATTGCAGAAGAGGTCGTTATACTCTTTCTTCTTCGCCTCCACCACTTCGGCTTTCTGATCGCCGGCAGCGGCAATCTCTTTACTGTACAGCACTTCGATAGCGCCATCGGCACCCATCACGGCTATTTCGGCAGAAGGCCATGCATAGTTGATATCACCACGCAGTTGCTTGCAACTCATTACAATGTGAGCGCCGCCATACGATTTGCGCAACGTAACGGTAATTTTCGGCACGGTGGCTTCTCCGTAAGCATACAGCAATTTCGCTCCATGAACGATCACGCCACCGTACTCTTGACCGGTACCGGGTAAGAATCCGGGAACGTCGACCAACGTAACAATAGGAATATTAAAGGCATCGCAAAAACGCACAAAACGCGCACCTTTGCGTGAAGCATTGATATCGAGTACTCCCGCCAAATATTTAGGTTGATTGGCTACAATACCGACCGATTGTCCGTCGAAGCGGGCGAAACCCACAATGATATTCTTGGCATAATCGGCATGTACTTCCAGGAACTCGCCGTTATCGACAACGGAGCCAATAACTTCATACATATTATAAGGCCGGTTACCGTTATCCGGAATGATTTCGTTCAACAAATCATCGGCACGGTCTATCGGATCGTCATTTTCTACACGCGGAGCCTCTTCCATATTATTTTGAGGAATATAACTCAACAGAGAACGGATGAGTTGGAAGCCGTCTTCTTCTGTTTCAACCGAGAAATGAGCCACTCCCGATTTAGTGGTATGTACGGATGCCCCACCCAAGTTTTCCTGAGTAACATCTTCGCCCAATACGGTTTTCACAACCTTCGGGCCGGTAAGGAACATATAAGACGTTCCTTGAGTCATAATATTAAAGTCGGTAAGGGCAGGCGAATAAACAGCTCCTCCGGCACAAGGCCCGAAGATACCGGATATTTGAGGGATCACACCCGAAGCAAGAATATTCCGCTGGAAAATTTCGGCATATCCCGCCAACGCGTTAATGCCTTCTTGAATACGGGCACCTCCCGAATCATTGATTCCGATAACGGGTGCGCCCATCTTCATGGCTTGATCCATTACCTTGCATATTTTTTTCGATTGCATTTCGGACAACGATCCACCCGATACGGTAAAGTCTTGTGCAAAAATATACACCAATCGACCGTCTATCGTTCCATATCCGGTAACCACTCCGTCACCGAGATATTTTTTCTTTTCCATCCCGAAATTGTGGCAACGATGTTCCACAAACATATCGAATTCTTCGAAACTGCCTTCATCCAAAAGCATGGCAATACGTTCGCGGGCGGTATATTTACCTTTTTGGTGCTGCGACTCTATTCTTTTTTCGCCTCCTCCCAAGCGAGCTTTTTCACGCAATTGAATAAGTTCTTTAATCTTTTCAAGTTGTCGGCTCATATAAAATGTTTTTTATTATTTGATAAATAGTACAAGTTTACTTCTTTCTTTTTACTCGTAAGAAATCATTACGGATGTTCACAGAGTTCGGTTAGGACTCCTCCCGTCGATTTGGGATGAAGAAAAGCAATCTGCAATCCTTCGGCACCCGGACGCGTTTGGTGGTCAATCAGTCGAACACCTTTAGCCTCTACTTCTTTCAAAGCTTCGTTCACCGCCTTCGTCGCATACGCAATGTGATGAATACCCTCGCCTCTCTTTTCGATAAATTTAGCGATGGTGCTTTCGGGACCAGTGGGTTCCAACAGTTCGATCTTCGTTTGCCCCACTTTAAAGAAAGCGGTTTTTACTTTTTGATCCTCTACGGTTTCCACGTTATAACATTTCAACCCTAAGATTCCTTCGTAGTAAGGAAGTTGTTCTTCGATGCTTTTTACAGCAATTCCAATGTGTTCAATGTGTGTAATTTCCATATCAATTTATTTTTATTTGACTTCGTGCGCAAAGTTACTGTTTTAATACGTAAAACAGAACAACAAAACAGACTTATTTTTTGTGATTTTATCTCCCGTAAAGCATTAAATCGAAGAAATAAGCAATACTTCGCGTAACTCTTCACTTATTTCGCGTTCTTTCTTTATCGCCCGTTTAAACGGAACATAGTCGATTTCATTTTCACGAATACCGATCATGACGTTGCGTTGGTTTTCGAGCAATGCCTGTATGGCCGCAATACCCATCCGGCTGGCGAGTATGCGGTCTTGCGCCGACGGCGAACCGCCTCGCTGCAAGTGTCCGAGAATAGAAACACGTACATCGTATTGAGGATATTCTTGTTTTACCCGTTCGGCCAATTGAAGGGCGCCTCCGGTAATCTCACCTTCCGTAACTAATATGATGCTACTGTTTTTTGATTTGCGGAATCCCTGTTCAATAAGTTCTCCCAATTGGTCCTTCTTCAAACTGATTTCAGGGATAATGGCAGCTTCGGCTCCGGCCGCGATGGCGCTGTTAAGGGCAAGAAAGCCGCAGTTACGTCCCATCACTTCGATGAAGAATAATCGCTCGTGCGAGGTGGCGGTATCCCGGATTTTATCGACGGATTGCATGATGGTGTTTAGAGCCGTATCGTATCCGATAGTGACATCCGTACCATTCAGGTCGTTATCGATGGTGCCGGGTAGCCCGACAATAGGAATATCATACTCATTGCCAAAGATACTGGCGCCGGTAAGCGACCCGTCGCCCCCTATGACCACCAATGCATCGATACCATGCTTTTGCATGTTCTCAAAGGCCACCTTACGTCCTTCGGGATCCATAAACTCCGCTGAACGGGCGGTTTTAAGAATCGTGCCGCCTTGCTGAATAATATTGCTGACGCTATTCGTCTTGAACTCTTCGATTTCATTACTGATTAATCCTTTGTATCCTCTATAGATACCAAAAACCCGCATATTATTAAAAATCGCGGCGCGCGTCACCGAACGAATGGCGGCATTCATACCCGGAGCGTCCCCTCCCGAAGTAAGCACACCGATACTTTTTATACTATAGTCCACCATGAAAATGAATATTTAAATGTGAAATTTTTCTTTATCGATTTTCCAAAAACAATGAATCGCAAAGATATATTTTTTTTGTCAGGGCAACAAAAAAAGGCTGCCTAAAAAGCAGCCTTTTCCACCGACAGTTCGGGCTTGATTTTTATAATGTTTCGTGCGACGGCTTCCATCTGCCACATGGGCGTGGAAGTAGCGCCGCAAATTCCGATTCGTACGTCTCCTTTCAGCAAATCCGGATCGATTTCATCCGGCGTGTGAATAAAATAGGAATTCGGGTTGGCTTTCTTACACTCGGCAAAGAGCACTTTTCCGTTCGAGCTTTTTTCTCCGGCGATAAAGAAGATCAGATCGTGGTTCAAAGCGAACTCGCGGATATTCGGCACCCTATTTGAAACCTGCCGGCAAATGGTGTCGAAAAACTCAAATTGGGCATCACCCTCCATTCGCGAGGCTATCAGATTACTGATTTCCTGTAATCCGTCGAGCGGTTTAGTCGTTTGGGAGAATAAACTGATATCGCGGGTAAAATCCAACTTCTCAATATCTTCCTTGTTTTCAATCACGATTGCCGACTCATCGGTTTGACCAAGCAGTCCATTCACTTCCGCATGCCCTTTTTTGCCGTAAATGACAATCTGTGCATCTTGGTTCGACTTATTGACAAATTTCTTCCGAATTCGCTTTTGCAAACCAAGCACGACCGGACAAGACGCATCGATAATCTCGATATTGTTCTCTTTGGCTATTTCGTAGGTACTGGGCGGCTCGCCATGAGCACGCAATAACACCCGCACGTTCCGCAGTTTTTTAAATTGCTCGTGATCGATTGTCACCAACCCCATCTCGGCGAGACGTTGTACTTCCACATTATTATGAACGATATCCCCCAAGCAATATAGGGTACCGCCTTTTTTCAATTCTTCTTCCGCTTTGCTGATGGCTTTCGCCACCCCGAAGCAGCAGCCGGATTGTTTATCTATTTCCAGTTTGTATGCCATATTGCTGTATTGTTTTATGAAACATATCAACGGCCCATTGGAACTGTTCCTGTATATTTACATGCGAATTATCCAGTTCAATGGCGTCCGGCGCTTTTCGTAAAGGACTTTCGGCTCGTGTGGTATCGCGCAAGTCGCGTTCTTTCACATTGGCTAAGACATCTTCGTAAGTCGCGCTATGATCGCCTTTCTCTTGCATTTCAGCAAACCGCCGTTGAGCTCGTACTTCAGGAGGCGCCGTAAGAAAGAGTTTTAATTCCGCATCGGGAAATACGACCGTCCCAATATCGCGGCCGTCCATCACAACGCCTTTCTGTTTACCCAGTTCCTGCTGTTGGCGGACCAGTTCTCTGCGCACAAAACCGAGTGTGCTCACACGGCTTGCCCCATTCGAGACTTCTAATGTACGGATATCTTTTTCGACATTTTCCCCGTTTAAATACGTCTCCTGAACACCTTTATCGTTTGTTCGAAAAGTGATGCGAATGCCGGGGATTTGTCTCCGCAACGCATCTTCATCCAAAGAGTGATTATCCATCCACCCATTGCGAAGGGCATAAAGCGACACCGCACGATACATTGCCCCGCTATCGATATACATATATCCGATTTCCTTAGCCAATTGTTTAGCCATCGTACTTTTGCCACAAGAGGAATAACCGTCGATGGCAATATTTATTTTATTTTTTTGCATGTCGAAAAATAAATCATCATCTAAACAATCGCAAAGATAGAATGTTTTTTCTTCGCCGTGTTTTAACTAAAATACAAATATATGGCCGGAATGAGTAAAAGAAGAAAAAAAATAATACTTTTGCAGTAACATTTTCTGTTCTTTTTCATCTATATGATAGAGTTTAAACCACAGATATAAAATAATGGGTACAAAACATACAATTCTGTTCGCTTTTATTTTTCTTAGTTATTTTTTGACGGCCTATTCATGTGCTGAAGAAGTGAGTGAGCATGAGTTGGATTTGCAATCTCCTTACGAAACAGAATGGAAGTTCGAGAAGGATATCGAAGGGGACAATCTCTCCAACAACCGTAGATCGACGAACGAAGAAGAGCCGTTTGTCCCTTTTTTACTGAAATTCAATCGCGACAATACCTTTACCGGCACCTCTTCTAACAATCGGTTCCAAGGCCAATACACCATTAACACCACACGAAGCATTCTCTCCATCATCGACATAGAGAAACAAAACCCCCATTTGATGGAAACAAAAGAGGGCTTTCGTTATATGGCGAATTTAAAAAATGTAAAATACTATTCCGTATCGTATGCCAACTCCATTAAGGTGTTGCGCCTCTATTACTCAGACAATAAAGAAAATTACTTACAATACAAAGAGCGAAAATAAGAAAGTTGTCTAACCGAAACTCTCGCCTCGAGTTGTTTTCCTTTCGAGGCTTTCACTTCACTTCCCACACATTGGGGGAAGACAATAAGAATTCCGTAAATGTTTTCTTCCCTTTTTTCTGACGGACCGTATCGAGTTGTTTTTGATAGGATTCGTCATACGTCGGAGCCGCTACATTCCTTATTACGCCCAATGCTACCGGCAAATTATCGACATAGCCCATAGTCGCCAGTTTTAAATGCAGCGTATTATCCTGACATGAAGCATCGTGCACCAATACATCCTCCATTGTATAACCGTCCTCTCCGATAGTGACCGCTTTTAAACGCCATCCATCAGCGACAATCCCCTGATTGTTTTCCGTGCCGAAAAGCATTTTTTCTCCCTGTTTTAGAAGAATGGTACGTTCTGCCCGCCACGTACGGTCGGTGATATTTTTATGAATCCCGTCATTAAAAATGACACAATTCTGCAATACTTCCACCACCGAAGCGCCTTTATGCCTGGCGGCATTCACCAACAAATCGGTTTGGCTTTTCATATCGACATCAATCGCACGCCCGAAAAAAGTTCCCCGCGCTCCTAAGCACAATTCGGCAGGATGAAAAGGATCTTCCACCGTACCGTAAGGAGATGTTTTGGATACGAATCCCCTGTCGGACGTAGGGGAATATTGTCCTTTCGTCAACCCGTAAATTTTATTATTAAAAAGGATGATATTCAAATCGATATTCCGGCGGATAGCATGAATAAAGTGATTTCCTCCAATGGCGAGCGAATCCCCGTCGCCGGTCACCACCCATACGCTCAGTTGGGGATTGGCAACCTTAACGCCCGTAGCAATCGCCGGCGCCCGCCCGTGAATACTATGAAAGCCATAGGTATTCATATAATAAGGCAAACGAGACGAACATCCGATACCGGACACGACCACGGTTTCATGCGGTGGAATGTGCAATTCGGCCATCGCCTTCTGCAAACAATTCAAAATAGCATGGTCTCCACAACCCGGACACCAACGCACATTACTTCCATTTTTATAATCTTTCGACTGATAAGCCGGAACTTCCACTTCCTTTATGTCTATGTTTTCCATCATTTATTTCTCATCCATAATAGTGATAAATTCTTCTTCCAATTCGGCAACACGGAAAGGCTGACCTTCTATGCGGTTGAACCGGTACAGGGGTAAATCAGGAAATTGTCCCTGTAGATAATGGGCAAACTGCCCGTTGTTTTGTTCCGCTACAATAATCTTTTTATATTGTTTCAATACTTCATGGGTATTGGATGGTAGCGGATAAAGAAACGTAAAATGGGTAAAGGCGATTTTTTTGTCTTTCGCCTGAATACGCAGCATAGCTTCCAGCAAATGCCCGTAGGTTCCTCCCCACCCTATAATCAGCGTACCGGCATCCGGGTCGCCTTCCACTTTCTGCAAAGGAACTTGTGAGGCGATCCTTTCGATTTTCTGACGGCGTGTATCGACCATTAATTGGTGATTATCGGGATTGGTGGAAATAATCCCGGTAAAATAATCTTTTTCCAATCCTCCTATACGATGGATGTAATTCGGGGTGCCCGGTACACTCCAATATCTTACGAAAGTCTCCTCATCACGAGCATAAGGCTTCCAATTTCCGGCGTCTTTGCCGAACTTTTGCAGAGCATACGAAGGTGAAATATCGGGATATTGCTTCATGTCGGGTATTTTCCATGCTGTCGATCCGTTAGCGATATAAGCATCGCTTAACAGGATTACCGGAGTCATGTGTTCCAATGCAATCTTCGAAGCCCAATAGGCGCTATCGAAACAATCCGCCGGCGACTTTGCAGCTATAACGACCAACGGACTCTCTCCGCTACGCCCATAGAGCGCCTGATTCAAATCGGACTGTTCGCTTTTGGTCGGTAGGCCTGTGGAAGGGCCTCCCCGTTGCACATCGATCACGACCAAAGGAAGCTCCGTCATCACAGCCAGCCCCAATGCTTCCGACTTAAGAGAAAGTCCCGGTCCCGAAGTAGAAGTGGCGGCAAGGCATCCGGCAAAACTTGCCCCGATAGCGGAACTGATGCCTGCTATCTCGTCTTCCATCTGAAGGGCCTTCACGCCTAAATCTTTCCTTTTCGTTAATTCCTGTAAGATATCGGTAGCCGGCGTAATAGGATAAGAGCCTAAAAACAACTGTAACCCGGCTTTTTCGGCCGCGGCTATCAATCCGTAAGCCGTGGCGGTATTGCCCTTAACATCCGTATAAAACCCCTTACCGGCCTCTACACTGTCAATCCGATAAGTAGAAGCCGTCAAGTGCGTATTGTTTCCGAAATTATACCCAGCCGTAAGAACTTTAATATTAGTATCGGCCACTTTCGGTTTTTTGGCGAACTTCTCCTCCACCAAATGATCGGCGATTTCCAACGGACGGTTAAACAGCCAACAAACGACCCCGAGAGCAAACATATTCTTACTCCTGGTCATTTCTTTCGCGGTCAAATCCATTCCTTGAAGCGAATCTTTCGTCATAGAGGTAATCGCGACCGGAATAGGTTGGACATAGTCGATTTTTAACTCCTCGAAAGGGTCTTCCGTCTCGAAACGGGCTTTTTCCAAATCCTTTTTTTGAAATGAATCGGTGTCGAAGAGCACAATAGATCCCCTCTTTAGATATTCGGCATTGACTTTCAAGGCCGCAGGATTCATCGCGATCAACACGTCGGTTTTATCGCCTGAATTATAGACATCTTTTGATCCGATACGGACCTGAAAGCCCGAAACACCCTGCAAGGTACCCTGCGGGGCGCGTATCTCTGCCGGATAATCGGGGAAAGTAGCTATCTCGTTGCCGAAAATAGCGGAAAGTGTAGAAAATAATGTGCCTGATAATTGCATTCCGTCACCAGAATCGCCCGAAAAGCGGATGGTCACCTGCGGAATATCGGTCACAACTGAATTCGTTGGCATATTTCTAAGTGTATTTATAAAATTTATCAAGAGCGCATTACCCTTATGGGATTATCCGCTCTGAATTCAGCTACAAAGTAATAAAACACTTTTCGAAAAAACAAATTAATCCTTGAAAAGATCTATTCAATCTTAGAAACTGTTTTGAATTTTCCGAATGATCTAATTTTGTTTATTCTTTTATGCTGTTTTTTTAGAAAAGTCCGTCAAACCGTTTCTCATCAAGAAGCTCCTTATACAGTTTTTCCGCCTCTTTATAACTCTTGGCATGGAGTGCTGCCCCACAACTGATTCTTTTTACCCCTAACTCTTTCAATGTATTGAAATCGGGAGTATCTTTCAACAAAAAAGCGTTGAAAGGTAAAGACGTACGATCGACAAGAGCGGCAATTTCCTTTTCCTTTGTAACGGCGGGAACAAACACCCCATCGGCCCCGGCTGCCTCATAAAGCTTCACACGCGATAAGGTTTCTTCAAACGCCTGCGGATGTTTGACCACATACGTATCGATACGGATATTCAAGAACACCCCGTGCGTTTGCTGATCGATATATTGCCGTAAACTCCGTATCGTATCGGCGAAAGCGGCGACATCGGCCAACTTGCGGTTACCGTTTGTCACGACCGAATCCTCGATATTGATTCCTACGACACCTATATCCGTCAATTGCTTCACATGTTGTTGTATCTCTTTCACGTCGCGGGAATACCCGCCGTCGATATCCACCGATACCGGCAGGGCAACCGAAGAAGCGATTCGCTTAGCCATATACAACAACTCCTCGAAGCTCATATCTTCCCCATCAGCATATCCGAAGGTCTCCGCTACTGCGTGCCCCGAAACGCCGACCGCTTTATAACCGGCTTTCTCAGCTATCTGCGCGCTTTTCACATCCCATACATTTGCCAGAATAAACGGTTCGTTTGCCGCGTGCAATTTTTTGAAATCATCTCTTTTCGACATATATCCTTTTTTTAAAAGTTAGTTCTTATTGAACGCTCTTTCATCGGTTTTAGTTCGAGTAAAGCTATTTTAGGTTTCTGCTCGAGACGATTGACACAGAAGAAAACACAATAGACAACACATTCAAAAATTTAATAAACCAATCAACATCTGTTTTCACAAAAACGCGTTGATTTTCACCTTACCCAGAAAGTGAATGCTATCCTAAACAAGCGAAAAAGATAGTACTCTTTTTGAATAGAATAATGAACGTTATTAGAGTAGTTAATTTCGTTAAATGAGTATATCCATAAGTATAGACAGTAGTATATTTGTATAAATAAAAACTTAGCAATTTGAAATATAACTCAATACATATTGGGATTTTTATATTTGCTTTACTCTTATTATTAGGATCTATCTTCTTTATTCCTGATATTTTTGTGAATCGGTTTAAGACAGGTCCCAAATTTCTGGTGCAATCAATGACAGCAATAGGATTAATGGTGTATGTGCTTATCAAAAAAGGGAAAATGACATTCCCTTCACTATTTTATTCTTCATTGATTATATTATGGTGGATATACCATCTTCACTGCAGCAGGTGGAATTTTGGAAACGCAATTGAATTTTGGACTATTATATCCGTTTTTTTATTATTTTACTGGTTTTGGGAAGAAATTCCGCAAAAATATATTCTATTTCTTTTATTTGCTTGTTTGGGAGTTGTTTTTTCCGTATGGGGAATAGGAGAATACATGCGATGGATACCCAAAACACACGAAGTCTTTACTATGGACGGGCCATTCAATAACCCTGCGGGCATTTCGGCTTCGATAGCTTTACTTTATCCATTCTCTCTTTACATTAGTTTTGTATCGAAAGAGAAGAACAAATATTTAGGTATTGTCGCTTCTTTTTTAATGGTTGGGACTATTATCCTGTGCGGTGCACGCGCCGCTATATTAGCAGTTATGATATCAACGATTATTTCTATCGTTTACTTTTTGAAAAGAAGAGAAATAAGACTCTCCCCTTTTCATTATAAAATTATCACCTTTACAGGTATTTTATTATGTTTTGGCTTGTATTTTATAAAAAAGGATTCGGCAGACGGACGGCTATTAATATGGCGCTGTTCGGCAGAATTGGTTAAGCAAGCCCCGCTATTCGGACATGGAAGTAATGGATTTACTGCAAATTATATGGTCCAACAGGCGAAGTATTTTACCGAACACCCGAATAGCAAATTCATAAAATTATCTGATAACGTAAAACATCCTTTTAATGAATTTATAAAAGAAATTGTAAACTATGGGTTCATCGGTTTCACTTTTTCACTGCTGCTTATGGTAATTCCCATTTATCAATCGAGAAAACAACATTCTTCCGAAATATTTTTTGTTCGTTTAAGTTTGTTATCCATAGGAATATGCGCTTTATTTTCATATCCGTTATATTATCCTTTCGTTCAATTAATGGTCATCTTTTTATTTGCATATCTGCAATCAAGCAATGGAGAGTCAACGTTTCGTATTCTCAATAATAAATTCTATATTCAATCGATAATTTGCTTAAACTCTATTCTTCTTGCAAGTGCTATTTTCCAGATAAAATATGAATATAAGTGGAATTCAATAGCAAAAAGGTCTTTAGCAGGGTTTTCAGAGGAAATGCTATCGGAATATGCCAATTTATACACAAATTGTCACTTAAAAAAGGATGCCTTATTTTTATATAATTACGGAGCAGAACTCAATTTTATCGGAGAATATAAAAAAAGTAATGAAATACTTTTAGAATGTCAAAAATATATGGATGATATCGAATTAGAGATATTACTAGCCGATAATTTCGAAAAGACAAACTGTATGGCTAATGCTGAAGACTGTTTAATTCTGGCTAGCCGGATGATTCCGGTCAGGTTTTTCCCAATTTATCGATTAGCCAAATTGTATGAAAAAAATAATCAATATGAAAGAGCTTGTAATATGGCACGCATAATAATAAAAAAAGAAGTAAAAGTGCCTTCCACGAAAATTATCGTTATAAAAAAAGAAATGAATGATTTGATTATTCAATATTCAAATAAGCCGATAAAAGAAAAAGACTTGTCATCTGAAGTCGGAAAATGTGAAAGTGAAAAACGACATGAAATAAAAGAGTAACCGTAGAAGCTGAAAAACGAAAGAGTAGGCGTAAAATTATAATTATTACTCAAATGATAAAAATTAAATTATTATTTATTTCTATTATTCCCTTTTTTATATTCATTTTGGGATGCCAAGAAAAGGGAACGGAATTTATGGATGAAAAAATTGAAGAGTCTTCTGAGTTGGAAGAATATATCATAGCCGGGTTAGATTTTCAGCACTCTCTAAATGAGTTTAAACAGCAGCTTAAAAGTGTTGACATGTTATCTTTGCAACCGACTTTGGATTCAAAAGGTAATCTTATAATTACAATACCGACTAAAGTTAATATTGAAGAAAAAGCAAAATATTTCAACCAAAAGAAAAAAGTTTTGATTGAAAAATATCCTGAGTTAAAGAATTTGAAACCTCTAAAAAGGCAAGAACGTATAGAAGGATGCATCAATAGTTCATTAAAAATAGCGAAAGCCTTAATAGAATTTGAATATATTTTTGATCAACCACGACTGAAATCATCCCCTAGCGAATATTGTTTTGATTATTTCTCCTATGAAAATGGTGCTTTTAATTTTCTTAATCAACAAATAGCCGATCCTAATTATATGGAAGTTACATTAGTTGTTTTTGAAAACGGGACAATAGTGACAGTTACGTCAGATATAAATGATGAACACAATAGTTATATAAGTTTACACCAAAACTCAAATACTCAAAAATGGTATTTATGTGATGTCGATGGCAGCTACGTTTCCATGTCAGCAATTTCCTATACGGCACATACTCATAATACACCCGATCCAGCTTCCGATCAAGATATTGAGTCACAAGCAATGCATCCGGGATTACCAATGTATATTTATCATTACGGAGGATTGATGTATGATGTTGATGGTAACATAATAAGATAATAATATGATAATCAAAAATATAAAATCATCACTCTTCACAATCCTGGTCTGCGTATCCCCATTGATAGTAACTATTGGGCAAAATAAAAATGTTGTTCTGTTTAAAAAAATCATTGAGCCTGTTGAATTTTCAGGAGTGCCTAATCTGAGAAGCAAAACTCTTCTACAAAAAAAGTTTTTCCCAGATAATCAAGGTTCGATAGAATTTTTTGTCGATCCTAGTTTCAAAGCAGAATATGGTTTCAGGGTAACTCATTTGGATAACGGAGATCAGATAATTGAAGTTAAACAAATCGTTAATTGGAAAGAGATTAAAGATCGATTGGAAACGGAATATCCATTTAAAATGATACCAAAATCACTATCAAAAGAAGAACGAGAAGAAATGAACCGTATCAATGTGGATAATCTAAAAAAAAGAAGAAAAAAGGCTGAGGAGGTAATTGCTGAATATAAAATAGATTCTAAGAATATCGTTATAAATGAATCTTTAGCGTCTTTGCTTTATGATACTTATGTTCATTTAATTAGAGATTATGACAATAGAGGAATGGCTTCCGTTACTCAATTCGACGGATCGCAGATAACGCTTAGATGTGTTGTTGATAATGAAGTTTGGAGTTTTCTTATCGGCAACTCTTTTGGCGATATGAAAAAGTTAATAGAGATTAGTAATGACATTGTGAAGGATGCTATAGAAAATGCGGATAATCTAAATCAAGAAAAGTATGTTGAACAATTAGAAAAACTATTGACGAATAGGTAATATGAAATCCGAGATAAGACCAGATCTTATCAAAGCAAGCATGATAATTCGCTAGAAATAACGAAAGCAATAGAAATTAGAAGGCTTGAATGAAGGTATTTATAGAAGTGGGGGCAATTTAAATCAACATTACAAATATGAATAATATAAAATTGACAATAACGTTTACTGAAATATTTATAATCTTATTGAATTTAGAAGCTTTCAGCCAGTCAAAGAGAGAGGAAAGTTTCGAATTCGAGAAAAGAATAGCACCAAGTATGATTACTCTCGGAATAGATAATACTGTAAGTAAAAACAACATACATAACAGATTGTTTCCAGATCACAATGGTGTAGTAGAATATGTTATCAATCCGAGTTTTTCTGGTTACTACGGATTTAGAATAAATTTACTTGAGAATAATACTTACACCATAGAAGTGAAATGGGTTGATGACTGGGAAATAGTTCAGAAAAGAATGGTAACTGAATTTCCAGTGAAAGAATCGAATTATCGTGTTTTACAGACAAAATCCAAACAAGAACAAGAGGAGATTCTCAGATATAATAGGGAGCAGTACTCGAAGAGATTTCAAAAAGCAGTCTCCGAATATACAATAAAAACGATGGATATTCCGATAAGCAAATCCTTAGCCGATCAGTTTCTCGAAACTTATGTCTCACTTATAGAAAAACATATCAATAAAGGGGTTCCTAAAATATCCCGAGACGGTTATACCGCTATATTCCGATGTGTTGTTGAAGACGAAGTCTGGAATTTTTCAATTAAAAATCCTTTGGGTATTTTCAAAGAACTAACAAATATCTGTGATAAAATAGTCAAGGATGTGCAAAAAGAGAAGAGACTAAATGATTCTCAATATGTTGAACAATTAGAAGAACTCGTTAAAGATAAGGAATAATGGAATAAATTAAGACCGTTCGGACAATTTATCCTCTTTTTATAGTAAATTTTCCGCTTTAATATTTTTTGAGGATATAAAAAAGTGTGTTTAATCCAAGATACCTATCAATTAGACGGGCGTCTTGGGTTTCATAAACCCGAAATAGAGTTAATCAGCATCATTGAATAAAATGAAAATATTTTATAAATCAGTTTGAGATGAATAAATACAAGAGAGTTATATCGATATATGCATATTTCGTATTTATCTTTGTATTTCCTATTGCCAGACAGGAAACTGTTCTTTTCCCTGGACCAAAGTCAGGAAACGCTGCAGATAATTACAAACTGACAGTGGAACCGGCATGGGTTACCTTTGGACAACCCAATAAAGCCGGTAAAAGCAGATTGGAGAAAAGGTTCTTTCCCGGTCATAACAGGATGGTGGAATTTTTCTTCAGCCACAGCTTTCTCGGCCCTCATGGTTTCAGGATAGATACGATAGGCAATAATAACTATATCATGGAAGTAACTTGGGTAAAGGATTTTAAGGAAGTGAATAAGAAACTTACTGAAGAATTTTCTTCCAAATCATTCCAGGCAAGCGTTTTATTTAGTATGTCAAAAGAGGAACAAAAAGAGATAGCTGAATATAACCGGAATCAAAGATTAAAAAAATCAGAAAAAGCCATTTCGGAATACACAATTGAGACAAAGAAGATTTCGGTAACCCCCTCTTTTGCCGGGCAGATGTACAAAACCTGCTATTGGCTGATGAGAAATTACTTCAGTGAAGGAATTCCTATCATCTCTTTCGATGGTTATTCGGTAACTTTCCGGTGTGTAGTAGGAGATTTTTCGTTATGGACTTTTTCGGCTATAAATCCCTTCTCTGTTTTCAAAGAATTCACGACAACTTGCAATGAGATAGTAAAAGAGGTGCAGAAAAACGGCAAAATAGTAAATGAAGAGACTTATATCCTGACATTAAACAGTCTTCTCCTTAAAACAATTAACAGTTATCCGGATGTAAGAATCCCGGGAACAAATACAAAATAGATCGTTTTGTAATGTAGCTGAAATTCAATATCAAATTGAAAGGAATACGATTTCCTTCAATTAAGAGCAAGTCTATTATTTGACTATTGCTCCCCAAGCAGATGATTCACACTCGCCGGATAGCGGCGCCCAACCGGTTTAAACGGACGTCGATATCCTGATACCCGCGATCGATTTGATCGATATTATGAATGGTGCTTTTGCCCTGCGCGCTCATGGCGGCAATCAACAGCGATATCCCGGCTCGGATATCGGGCGAACTCATCGTCATGCCTTTCAACTTAAAGCGATCGCCTAATCCGATCACCGTGGCACGGTGCGGGTCGCACAGAATGATCTGCGCTCCCATATCGATGAGCTTATCGACAAAAAACAAGCGGCTTTCGAACATCTTCTGATGGATGAGCACGCACCCTTCGGCTTTCGTGGCAACCACCAGCATCACACTGAGCAGGTCGGGCGTCAGGCCGGGCCAGGGCGCATCGGCAATGGTGAGGATGGAACCATCGAGAAACGATTCGATGGTATAACGGTCTTGCTCGGGAATATACAAATCATCGCCCTGCTGATGCACGGTAATCCCCAAGCGGCGGAAGCTTTCGGGAATAATGCCCAAGTTCTGTACCGAGACGTTTTTAATGGTCAATTCCGAAGCTGTCATAGCGGCCATGCCGATGAAGCTGCCGATTTCGATCATATCGGGCAACAAACGGTGCCGGCACCCCGACAGCCGCGTGACACCCTGCACGATGAGACGGTTCGAACCGATGCCTTGAATATGCGCCCCCATCCTGACCAACATGCGGCTCAATTGCTCGACATACGGTTCGCACGCCGCATTATAAATAATGGTTTCCCCTTCGGCAAAGACAGCCGCCATGAGTAAGTTGGCCGTTCCCGTAACCGATGCTTCATCGAGGAGGATATAACATCCCTTCAATCGATCGGCCGATAGCTTGAAAAGCTGCTTTCCTTCATCAAACACCAACTCGGCGCCCAATTTCATGATTCCGTTGAAATGCGTATCCAACCGTCGCCGGCCGATTTTGTCGCCGCCGGGTTTCGGGACGGTCGCATTGCCGAAGCGCCCCAACAACGGGCCGATGGTCATGATCGATCCGCGAAGGGCGGCGCTCTTTTCGATAAACTCCCGCGACTCGGTATAGGCCAAATCAATGGCGTCGGCTTTCAACGACCACGCACCATGACCCGCCGGCTTCACCGACACGCCCATATCCTTCAGCAGCGACAACAGGTTATTGACATCGACAATATCGGGAACATTTTCGATAACGACCTCTTCGTCGGTAAGCAACGCGGCGCAAATGACCTGCAACGCTTCGTTTTTCGCTCCCTGCGGAATTATCTCCCCGTGAAGGCGATGCCCGCCTTCGATGATAAATGATGACATACTTTCTCCTTTTCTAATAAATTCTTACTTCCGGCTCCAATGCTACACAGAACCGGTCGCTGACCGCCTCTTGCACTTCCTTCATAAAATCGATGATATCGCTTCCCTTATCGGTACCGTAATTCACCATAATAAGCGCATGACCGGGATATGTCCCTACCATCCCCCGACGTTTGCCTTTGTAACCGGCTTTATCGATAAGGTACGCCGCCGAGGTTTTAAACCGCCCCTCGCCGGCAGCATACACGGGCGCGTCGGGCAGTTTCGAGAGTAACGCTTCTTTTTCGCCCCCGGTCAATAAAGGATTCTTGAAAAAACTTCCGGCATTGGGAAGTGTCGCATAATCGGGGAGCTTCCGCTCACGAATGCGGATAACCGCTTGCCGCACCTGCTGCAACGTGGGATGCGGGACCCCTTTCAGTTCGCGGCTCAGATCGATATATTTCTCCTGATAAACAAACGTTTTATGCAGGCGGAAGACAACCGATGTGATGACATAGTTCCGTTCGTGTTTAAATAAGCTGTCACGATAGGAAAAGCGGCAATCGGCATGGGAAAAAACCACGGCCTTGCCGGTAGAGAGTTCCATTGCCCGAACGGCCGATATCCCATCCTTCACTTCCGCGCCATATGCTCCGATGTTCTGCACCGGGCTCGCCCCTACGGTACCCGGTATCAGCGACAGGTTCTCGAGGCCGGCATACCCCTCCCGCACACAGTAATCCACAAAATCGTCCCACACAACGGCGGCGCCCGCTTCTATTTCTATCCGGTCGTTATCCTCGCTAAGCACCTGTATTTGTTTCATGACGGGTTGAATGATCAACCCGTCGAAATCGGTCGTGAAAAGCATATTATATCCTCCTCCGAGAACCAGTTTTTTTTCGTGCGGATAGAGCGCGAGTACCTCTTTCAGCTCCTGCGGAGTATCCACACGGCAAAACAACCGTGCCCGGGCAGATACCCGGAACGAGTTATACGGTTTTAACTGAACATCTTGCAGCATTTCCATCTTCATCATCATTCATCCGCCTCATCCTTTATAAAGCACAAACACGCAGGGCTTCTTCTGCATATCGGGCAAGCTGTTTTTCCATGCGCCAATGGTCTTCGTCACCATATACTCATCGTCGCACGTCACATTCATGGCGATGCACAGACGGGTGGACGGCTTGCAGATACGCAGCAGGTCATCGGCCATCTTATGATTGCGGTAAGGCGTTTCGATGAAGAGTTGCGTTTGGTCTTCACTATAAGCGCGCGATTCGAGCGACTTAATCCTCTTAGCCCGCTCGTCATCGCCAATCGGCAAATAGCCGTGAAAAGCAAAGCTCTGTCCGTTGAAACCCGATGCCATCAGCGCCATGAGAATAGAGGAAGGCCCGACTAACGGCACCACTTTATAGCCCTTTCGTTGGGCAAGTTGCACCACGTCGGCTCCGGGGTCGGCCACCGCGGGGCATCCCGCCTCCGAAAGTACGCCGATACTCGTTCCCGCAGCCATCGGCGAGAGATACTCGGCAAGACGGCTTTTGTCGGTATGCTTGTTGAGTTCATAAAACGTCAGCGAATCGATGTCGATGGAAGGATCGCATTTCTTCAGGAAGCGCCTTGCGGAACGTACATTTTCGACAATAAAGCAAGTCAGTCGTGTGACGATCTCGTTGTTAAAAGGAGGAATGACACGGTCGATGGCGGTGTCTCCCAATGTGACGGGAATCAAATAAAGCGCAGGTTCATCCATAGGGTTTCTTTTGATGAACAAAAGTACGGATTTTTTCAAAAACAAGGAAATCACAGATCAAAGTTGATACATCGTTTACACCATTAGCCGTTTTATTCAAAGGGCCGTTTCCGATTCCTCCGGTGGTTGCCAAGACATCATTTTTGTGTGTTCGGAAGAGAGATACCGGGCCAGCAAGTCCGATAATTTTGTCGGAGAGGCTTGTTTTTTCTTTTTTTCTTCCGGTTGGGAACGGGCTTGGTTCTCTTTTATTCTGCGGCATAGTTCGATTAAAGATTCACAGCCGGCGTTTTCAAAGATCGATTGTGTCATTTTGTCTGTTAATAGATCCGACTGTAATAATCCACTCAAATTATCTATTTGTAAATATTGCTTGTCTTCTTTCATCAATCTGGTTTGCTCTTCCAGTTTTTTACCTTCGGGGGTGCCGTTATTCGTCAGGAAAAGGAACGTACGGATAAAGATGCAGGCATCAATGAAATCAGCAAGCAAATAGCCGCATTTCAATCCATCGAGACAATAAGGGATGAGGAATTTTTTATTTCCTAAAGGGATGATTTCGAAATTATCGATTATCTCCGATAGCGGTCCTATCGCTTGAGCGGGGATTTTAGCTCCGAGGCGTTCCATCAAGCGGTTGATGGCGTGAATTTGAATGTAGACAGGCACCTTAAGTTTCCCGAACCGGGTGTCAGGAACAATTTTATCAAGCGGCATCTCCACGGGCAAGATTTCATTTTTGAAGGTGTCCGTGTCAAACAGCCATGCTTCTAATTTTATTCCCGAATGAGTCTCATTATGGAAGCGAAAAGCGTGTGTCTCGATTTCATGAATACCGATATTCACAATCTGGTGCATACGAAAGTCGCTTTTCTGCAACATCCGCAACGCCATGCTTCTTTGGGAAAGGCCGTCATAATGCTCCAAGTCGAACCAGTCATCCATCTCGGTATCGGTTCTGCAGGTGTACACCCATCCTTTGCGACAGTCGCTCAGATATTCGCAGACAAGAATCGCCGACTTTTCCAACATAAGTTTGTAGAGACGGTTTAAATGACCTCGCCGCTTGCCGATCTCTTCAAAGATTTCTTGTCCTTCGAAAGGATAATATTTTTTTTTACAGGCTACAGCCATAAGAGGATCGGCGACATAGAAGAAATCGTAAAGCGATATTTCACGTTCGTCATCATCCCGTAACTTAATGGTACACTGAGCCACCGACATATTAATGAAGCGTTTTATTATTTTCAGGTCTTGTTGTTGAATGCGCTGGTCCTCGCTATGCGTTATTTTTACAGGAACCCCACGATAACGATAGATAAGCATTTTGTATTCAGGTGGAATTACATTGAAGGCGCCTTCCCCTGCTACGATGTCGCATATATGTTTTAATTTATGCATGAAATCGTTCATTCCCTGTGCTTGCCAAAGTTTTTGATCGGCGATGGAGGCTCTTGTTTTTTTCTTCTTTTTAGACATTCTCCTCTTCGGTTATTGTTAATGATTATGTCCGGGCATCCCTCCCTATAGGAATCCGTTGAACGATGAAAGAAGCATTCATGGCATCGTGTTTGTCAATGACTGTGTTTCATCGCTGTTGCAAAAATAGTTTTATTTTCGATTAAAATGAAAAATATGCTTTTCTTTAACTATCAGGAAGAGACTAAAAATACTCGCCAACCGTCTGAGAACAGAATTGGCATACCGGAAGGCTATAACGATTAGAGACCGAAATGGATGAGGTCGGACAACGAGTCGACGCGTATCCGGGCGATGAAGGCGTTCAGCAAATCGATACCGGCGCCCCACCGAAAGAGAAGAAGCGTGAATACCAGTCCGAATACCCCGCCGGTAATATGCGCCAAGTGATTGATGCCTCCGGCTTGTTTTTTATCGAGTTGATAGGATATCACCAGAAATAAAGCACCGAAGATAAAAGCGGGCAACATAACAGGAATAAATAGAATGCCCATAAAATTCATCGGATTGATCAGAATATAGGCAAACACCACGGCCGATACCGCCCCCGATGCGCCCAAACCATAGTACGAGGCGTTGTCGCGATTTTGCCGGTAGGTAGGCAGAATGGATACGACCAGTCCCAAAACATACATCAGGATATATAATAGGTTCCCGGTCGAAGCGCCCAACGCCGCACGGTAGGTACGTTCGATATCTTCGCCGAAGAAATAGAGCGTAAACATATTGAAGATCAAATGGGCATAGTCGGCATGCAGAAAGCCGTATGAGAACAGCCGGTACCACTCGCCCTGCCGAACCGCAGGCGGATAGAAAATCATTTTATCCACCAGACGGCGGTCTTGAAAGGCGGCAATCGATATGACGGCCGTAAGAACGATAAGGAAAAGGGTAATCATAATAAATGCTTTTCTGCCATATACTTCCACAACGGAGCGGCCATCGTGGCCTGCACGATTTGCCCCGACACGAGCAATCGCCTCACTTCATTCAACGTAAACAGGCATACGCTCAAATCTTCGGAAGGCTCGAGCGATTGACCGGCCAGCTTTTCAACATCTTCCGCCAAAAAACAGTACGAATAATTGGTATTAGCGCTCGCATTGGGCGATACGCATATAAATTCACTCCAAAGACCTGCCCCATAACCGGTTTCCTCCATCAATTCACGCTGAGCCGAGGCTAAAGGCGAAGCATCTTCCTGCTCACATACCCCGGCACACAACTCGAAACAGGTGCGCCCAATGGCATGACGGTATTGCCGGACAAAAACGAACTCATTTTTCTTCGTTATGGCGATAATATTCACCCAATTGGCATATTCCAAAATATAATACGAAGGGATGATATTTCCGTTAGGCAACTCCACGCGCTCCCGCCGTACAGTCAGCCAAGGTTCGTTGTGCAGATATTCACTTTCAAGCACCTTCCACCGATGTGGATCGGGGTCTTTTGATGTCGTCATTTCAATTTTTGAAGCAAAGATATTACTTTCGAGTTAAACAGAAAAATAAGTTCTGCTTTTCGATGACTATTTGATCTTGAGAATAGGAAAGATGCGGTTTTTAAGTGGAATGAAGACGTTTTGAACATATTCGGCAGGATGATGGATAGATATTTTGAGCTTCCAAACAGTTCCGTTGGGATTAATTGATGGTTCGTTGGGGTTATTTACTTATATTTTGAGGTTCTGAGCACCATCATTGGGGTTCTGAGCATCATCGTTGGGGTTCTGAGCACCATCGTTGGGGTTCTGAGCATCATCGTTGGGGTTTCGAGCATCATCGTTGGGGTTTCGAGCCAAAAACTTCGGGCTTTAAACGTGAAAATTACTACTTTGAGCGTGAAGTTTGGATATCTGAGCCTGAAACTTGAACCTCCGGACATAAAACGAAGATCTTTTAGCCTGAAATTTGGAATTGGGAGCCACAACAATGGTATAAATAACCTCAACCGACCGCTTGAAAACTCCATGAGACCTTTCTTCGACCTATTCTTATGGGAATTTTATATTAACTTTGTAGCTCAAAACAAATCGCTCATGACATTACCATCCGATTTTCTGTCATCGTTGCCCCCGTTTGCACAAAAAGAAGCCGCGGGCTTTCTTGCGGCGCTCAACGAAGAAGCGCCCGCCAGCATCCGCATAAATCCCTACAAATACCGCCGGAGGCCGCTTTCCGTGCGCCCGAATATAGAAGCCGCCCGCGTACCATGGTCCGACGAGGGCTATTATCTGTCCGAAAGGCCGGCTTTTACGTTCGACCCGCTCTTGCATGCGGGGTATTATTATGTGCAGGAAGCATCGTCGATGTTTATCGGTTCTATCGTGCGCGAATGGGTTCATACTCCGGCGGTGTGTCTCGACCTTTGCGCTGCACCGGGCGGCAAATCCATCAACTTGCTCGCAACTCTTCCCGGGGACAGTCTGCTCGTCAGCAACGAAATCATCCGTCAACGGGCACATATCCTCGCCGAAAATCTCGCCAAGTTCGGGCATCCGTCGGTTGTGGTAACGAATAATACGCCTGAAGATTTTGACCGGCTACCCGGTTTTTTTGACGTGGTATTGGTCGATGCGCCCTGTTCGGGGGAGGGAATGTTCCGCAAAGATCCGGCGGCGGTGCAGGAATGGTCGCCGCAGAACGTACGGATGTGCGCAGCCCGTCAGAAAGATATCCTGCGCCATGCGTGGGATGCGCTGAAAGCCGGAGGATTGCTTATTTACAGCACCTGCACGTATAATTTGCAGGAAAACGAAGAAAACGTCCGTTGGATGATCGAGGAATGGGGCGCAGACAATATAGCCGTTCCGGTAGAGTCTTCATGGAATATCTCGCCGTCTTTCGCTGATGACATCACCGCCTATCGTTTTTTTCCGCATCGGACAAAAGGCGAAGGACTCTTTGTCGCGGTGTTGCGCAAACCGGGCGAAGTGGATTCACCGGGCCTGTCGAGAAAGCAGAAGAAAAAGCCGGCCTCTTTTTTAAAGGATACATCGCCTTATACTCCCTATTTACAGCATGCGCAGCAATTCGAGTTTGCCAGTCGCAACAGTTACATTGTGGCGTTGCCCAAAGCGCATGCCGACACCATCCGACAGTTGGACGAGCGCCTCAACATTCTTTCTTGCGGCATCGAAACAGGCGAGGAAAAAGGCCGCCGTTTCGTTCCCTCCCAGGCATTAGCCCTGAGCATCGAATGTCGGCCGGAAGCTTTCAATACATGTGAAGTGCCTTACGAAACAGCCATCGCTTATTTACGAAAAGAGACTCTTCCCCCGCTCGATGCCCCAAAAGATTTTGTGTTGATCACCTACAAAAACGAGCCGATCGGGTTTGTGAAGAATATGGACAACCGCGCTAACAATCTTTATCCGCAGCCGTGGCGCATACGGAGTCCACATCCGCCTGCCGAACCGGTCAATTTCATCCGGTAGCCAATAAAACGCCCGTTTATCCGTTATAGCCTAAAACAACTCGTCAACGATGCGCATCCGAATGAACTCCTTTTACGAATCACGGCAATGGCTTGCCTACCTTTTCGTCGCCGCAGCGGTACTCATTGCCGTTGGGTCATTGGTCTTTTCCCATCATTTAGTCAGGGAACTCGCCAAAGAGGAGCGGAACAAAATAGAGATATGGGCATCGGCCACGCAATTGATTGCCAGCGGCGACGAAAACGCCGATATGTCGCTCGTATTGCAGATCCTGCAAAGCAACTCCACCATTCCCGTCATTCTTTACGACAGCACGACGGGACGGTTATCGGCCAATAACATCACTCTCCCGCAAAACGGGCGCGAGGATTTTCTGCAGAAAAAAATCGAGCAATTTTCCCATAGACATCCGCCCATCGAACTTCCCGAACTCAATCAATTTGTATATTACGACGATTCGTATACGCTAAAGAAGCTGCGGATATACCCGTATGTGCAATTGTTTGTCATCGCCGTATTCATCGCCTTTGCGTTTTTCGCCCTGAACCGCTCGCAGAAAGCCGAACAAAACAAATTGTGGGTCGGCTTGTCGAAAGAAACGGCGCACCAATTAGGCACTCCGATATCTTCTTTGGTGGCATGGACGGAATATCTGAAACTGAAGAAGGTCGACCCGTCTCTTATCACCGAAATAGAGAAAGACCTCGACCGACTACAGTCGATCGCCGAACGTTTTTCAAAAATCGGCTCCGTGTCCGATTTGAAGAAAGTTGCTTTGCAGGAACCCATTCAAAAGACCGTAGGATATCTTCGCAACCGGCTATCGGACAAAGTGGAAATCGTATTCGAATTTCCTTCGCATCCGGCATTTGTGCTTCTAAATGAATCGCTCTTCGGATGGGTGATTGAAAACCTCACGAAGAATGCAGCCGATGCCATGAGCGGACAAGGAATGATTACTTTTTCGATCACCGAAAAAGAAAAAAATTATCTGCTCGACATTACCGATACGGGAAAGGGCATTCCGAAATCGAAGTTCAAGCGGGTCTTTCAACCGGGCTTTACCACCAAAGAGCGCGGATGGGGGCTCGGTCTTTCGCTCTCCAAACGCATCGTGGAAATGTATCATCATGGTAAGATCTTCGTGAAACGATCGGAGGCGGATAAAGGGACGACTTTCAGAATCGTGATGAAAAAATCAGCTAATTAGCAGATTAAAAATTACGAATGACAAATGAAGTGAGAATCCAAGCGATCGTCATTACAGGCGTGCCCCCTACAGAAATGAACGATTATGAGGATTCCGCATCGAGTGCGGAATGACGGTAACCGCAGACATCATACTTCATACTTTTTACATGTATATTTTCCGCTCGGGCATAATTGCGGAGTAACTCCGAAGCATAACCGACCGCACGATCCAATCCTTCGGGGCCGGAATACCCATTGATGATCATCAACAAATGCGTTGTGTGCGCCGTGATCTTCGTTCGCTCTTCATCACTCGTCGGTGTGCCGATAGGGCCTGCCTCATCGCGGTATACCGGCAATCCTTCGATATTGAGCAATCCGCGCCCGATAGCCTCGAAAGTCTCGTCAGCCTTCCCGAGACCTAACGTCAGGTCTCCTTGAATGCGATCGGCATCGAATCCGCCGATAGAGTAACCCGTCTTCATAGACACGAGGTTTATCAAGTCGACCAATGTATCGATCTGATAAAGCGACAAGCCTTTTACCATGCGTCTTAAGAGCGCTTCGGCCGACGGGCGGTAACGGTTGGGGTCTTTTCCGCATCGTTTATACGCCTCGCGGGTAGCGGCAATCGCTTTATGCTTCTTGATATCCTCCATGCGATAGGTTTCACGGAAAGCAATCGAAAATTCTTCGATCTCTTGCCACAATTCGGCATTATAGGGTGTATTTTCCACCTGACAGTCAATTGCCGCAAAGCAAAACTCCGGGCATAATGCGGCGATATCCTTTCCAACAATTATTTTACGTTCATTCATTCCTTCTGTTCTCATTCCGTACCCTTTTCTTTCAGCGGAACAATGGCTATCGAACCATTTCCCCGCTTTATACAGAAATTTCAAAGGTACAAAATCTCCATCATTATTCCGCCAAACGGAACGAACACACGATGAATAAACGAAAATAACAGACGATATATTTGTAGAAATCCTTTGCAATCCTTATATTTGCGTGAGTTTTTGTTTTTTATGGCTGATGAAGATAATAAACTGCTGGTCGATTTGGAAGTACGCATAAAGCAAGTGCTGTATTTATGCGATTCTCTGAAAGAAGAAAACGTCCGGTTGAAGACCGAACTTCAATCGAAACAAAAAAGGCTTGACCATGCGGAAAAGACATTGGAAGATATAAAAACAAAATACGATAATTTAAAAGTGGCCCGGACGATCACCGCTGCGACGGTCGACGTGGATCTGGCCAAAGATAAATTATCGAAACTGGTGCGAGAAGTTGATAGATGCATAAGTTTATTAAAATAACAGATTGAAAATTTATGCGATGGGCGACGAAAAATTTTTATTAACTCTGACTATTGACGGCCGGAAATACCCGTTGAAGATTCATCGATCGGAAGAACAGGCGTTTCGTGATGCTGCCAAAAAGATAAATACTAAAATAAATCAATATAGAGTCGCATTCGGAGGAACCAACTCCGGAATGACGCCTCAAGATTTTATAGCAATGACGGCTATACAAGCATTGGTTGAGAATTTTTCTCTTGAAGATAAGAATGATACGAAACCCTTTAAAGATAAAATACATTCGCTTATAAACGAATTAGATACGTATTTATCGGAATAAAGAGGCCGGAGAAACCGGTTTTTCATATACGGACGCACCTTTTTTGCAGGTATTGACTACTGCCGAAAAGAGTGTGTCTTTTTTTATGTACAACAATTAAAAAGAAATGAATATATAACAATCGGAATTCCTTTCGTTAACCGTGGGTTACAAGCCACAACAAAGGGAACTTTTAATAATTAATTTAGATCAATATGGAAATAGTAATAGGTATTATAAGCTTACTCATAGGCGGCGGAATTGCTTGGTATGTGAGCGGGAAAATGGCTAATTCGCGCGCCCAAAAAATGTTGAGTGATGCGGAAAAAGATGGGGACGTCATTAAAAAGAAGAAACTTCTGGAAGCGAAGGAGGAAATTCTCGCCATGAAAAGCGAGACTGAAAAGCAAATAGCCAACCGGACCGCTAAAATACAAAATGTAGAAACCCGTCTTAAACAACGCGAACTATCTCTCAATCAAAAGCAGGAAGAGCTGAATAAAAAGTATACCGAACTCGAGGAGATAAAAGTCAATTTAAGTTCCCAACAAGAGATATTGGAAAAGAATAATGCGGAAGCCGAACGCCTTCATCGTCAATCAGTGGAAAAACTGGAAACCATTTCCGGCCTATCGGCTGATGATGCAAAAGAACGGCTGGTAGAATCGTTGAAAGAAGAAGCGAAAACCGAGGCTCAATCGTATATTAACGACATCATGGAGGAAGCCCGGATGACGGCTAATAAAGAAGCCAAGCGCATCGTTGTACAAAGCATACAGCGTGTTGCGACCGAAACCTCTATCGAAAACTCCATCACGGTATTCCACATCGATTCCGACGAAGTGAAGGGGCGCATTATCGGCCGCGAAGGACGCAATATCCGGGCATTGGAAGCCGCTACGGGAGTCGAGATTGTCGTTGACGACACCCCTGAAGCGATCGTCCTTTCAGGTTTTGACCCGGTGCGCCGCGAAATCGCCCGGTTGTCGCTGCATCAACTCGTAACCGACGGGCGTATCCATCCGGCCCGAATCGAAGAAGTGGTGGCCAAAGTGAAAAAACAAATCGAAGAAGAAATCGTCGAAATCGGCAAACGCACCGTCATCGACTTAGGCGTCCATGGCTTGCATCCCGAGTTGATTCGGCTCGTCGGAAAAATGAAATACCGTTCTTCTTACGGACAAAACTTATTGCAGCACTCCCGCGAAACGGCTAATCTATGCGCCATCATGGCCGCCGAATTGGGACTGAATCCCAAAAAAGCCAAACGTGCCGGATTGCTCCACGACATCGGGAAAGTGCCCGATGATGAGCCCGAATTGCCGCATGCGCTCCTAGGTATGAAGTTAGCGGAAAAATATAAAGAGAAGCCGGACATTTGCAATGCGATCGGCGCGCATCACGATGAAGTGGAAATGACGACGCTCCTCTCCCCCATCGTTCAGGTTTGCGATGCCATTTCAGGAGCTCGACCGGGTGCTCGTCGCGAAATCGTCGAAGCCTATATCAAGCGCTTGAACGATTTGGAAAAGCTCGCTCTATCCTACCCCGGCGTTGTCAAAACGTATGCCATCCAGGCAGGACGTGAGTTGCGGGTCATTGTCGGCGCCGACAAAATAGACGATCAGGACACGGAAAAACTATCCTCCGAGATTGCCCGTAAAATACAAACGGAAATGACTTATCCCGGCCAGGTAAAGATTACTGTGATCCGGGAAACCCGAGCCGTTAGTTTTGCGAAGTAAATATTCGCCGATAATTTATAAACAAAAAATCCCAACTATTTTAAACGAGATAGTTGGGATTTTTATATCTATACACCCTCTAAAATATCCCTTATTTTACAATCAGATAAACTTCTGCCGTTTTTAACCAAGGTGAAGAGAAAGTAACTTTTACGTTTCCTTCACTTCCCGTCGTTTCTATATAAGCCATTAAACGTCCATTATGTACCCGTTGTACGTTATCTCTGTAGTTCCCCATATCAGCATTATTCCCGGATTCTAAGCCTAATAATTTGGCGGGGCCTTCTATCTGACAAGTAATCTCATCATCTGATAACAATACCGGTAGTCCCATTTCATCAACTATTTGAATTGCAATATGAGCTAAATCTTTATTTTTATGTAACGTCAAATTATCTATTTCTGCAATAATTTTATAGGGTCTGCCGGAAGTTACAATAGCATAACGAACCGCTTCTTTTTTTCCATTAAGTCCAACAACCTCCAACTTACCAATTTGAAAAGGAATATCCCAGGCAATAAAACCGACATTATCATCATATTCTTTGACTGTTGAAATAGTTTGCCCATTCAATACAAGTTGTGCCTGTTGACAATTCGTATAGCAAACAACACGGATATTTTCCCCCTTAGAATAGTTCCATATAGGTAATGCATTTACTGATCGGTTCGGATCTCTATTCGGATTGTATGTTCCAATATATATAAAGGGTTTTGTATCCCACATTGCTTGTCGGAAAAAACCCTCCGGTTTCTGAAACCCGGCTAAATCCAATAAGCCATGTTTATATCCACGCGAAGGCCATTCTCTCGATTCACCCACGTAATCTATCCCTGTCCACAAAAATTGACCGAAAATAAAGTCATTATCCCGTGTTGCCTTCCAACCGGCAAAACTGTTATTCGTTTCACTGCCGAACATAACTCGTTCCGGATATTGAAGGTGATCTTCCTTATACTGAAATTCCGAATAATTGTATCCGACAATATCCAAAACAAAAGGATATTCAGTCTCATTGGACATTACCGCTCCGGCCAATGCAGCCGTAACAGGACGCGAAGTATCTAAAGACCTTACGTTACCGGCCAACCGTTTCGCAATTTTTCCTAATTCTTCCGCCGACGGATGATCAGGCAAATAACCGATAACACTCGGTTGATTAAAGGTTGCAGTTTCTAATACCGGATGCGAATAAGGATCATTCGGAAAATCAATTTCATTACCGATACTCCACATAATAATCGACGGATGATTTCGGTTACGTAAAACCATATCCCGAATATCGCGATCACTCCACTCTTCAAAGAAAGAAAAGCTTCCTTGATATCCGGGAACCCCTGTATTCCATCCCGTAATCGATTTCTTCTTCGGATATTTCCATTCATCGAAAGCTTCATCCATAACCAATAAGCCCAATTCATCGCAAAGGTCATACACATCCGGAGCTTGAGGATTATGACTCATTCGGATAGCATTACATCCTATCTTCTTTAAATTCTGTAATCGTCGTTTCCAAACCTTCCGTGGAACGGCAGAGCCCAAACATCCGGCATCATGATGAATACATACACCTTTTATTTTCATCCATTCCCCATTGAGAGCGAACCCCTTATCAGGATCAAATTTAAGGCTTCTGATTCCTACGGTTAACTCACTTTCATCTAAAACTTTGTTTCCGCTTATAATGGAAGTTCTCAAACGGTAGAGATATGGATTTTCCATTCCCCATAAAACAGGCTTCTTGATTTTCAACGATAGTTCTGTCGATGATAAAAGAGAGGATCCTCGCATTAAGATCTTTTTTGATTTTTCTGCCACCATTTTTCCTTCAGCGGAGAATAATTCAACGAATACCGTCAAATCCTGTTTCTGAGAACTTTCATTTTTTACATTCACTTGAACGTCCAATACGGCATCTTTTCGGGTTATATTTTTTGCTTGCCAAAAAACACCCCACTGATCAATATGTACCTTATCGGAATAAACAAGCCAGACATTGCGATAAATTCCGGAACCGGTATACCAGCGTGAATCTGCGTATTCGCTGTGATCAACCCTTACCGACAATATGTTTTCTTTTCCGAATTGTATGTAAGGCGTTAAATCATACATAAAGGAAATGTAGCCGTTTGGACGTTTCCCTAATAATTGCCCATTGATATATACCTCGCTTTTATTATAAATTCCTTCAAAATAAATGAATACTTTTCTTTCTTTGTCTAAATCAGGAATAAACAATGCTTTTCGATACCAACCGATTCCTCCGGGCAAGTAACCGGTACAACTGGCTAAATGGGGACTCAAGGGGGCTTCAACACTCCAATCGTGCGGCAAATCAACCTTTCGCCATTTGCTATCGTCATAATCCATAGCTAAAGCTTTTGGGTCGTCTCCTAATTGAAATAGCCAATCTTCATTTATCATTTGAGGAATACCAAATGACACTTGAGCATATATCCTATCCCCGATAAAAGTTGAAAGAAAGAGCACACAAAAAAAATATTTTAAATTCATATTGAAAAAAATTCTTTTACTAAAAACAAAATGACAAGGCTTCATGTATTCGGATTCCCTAATAACAAGATGACTACTATTCTTCTCAAACAGAGAAGCGTTTTATAGTATTATCGAACATTTAGCTCCATTATGCGAAAGAATTGATTTTAAAATATTGTTCCCTTGTTTTATAATAATTTTCACCTGTTTATCCGATTTCCTTTTAACCTCAATATCGAATGGTGCGACGTTAAACGCATAAATATTTTTTAACTCCATCTTATCCCAAGTATCCGGCAATTGAGGAGTAAGATCGAAAGATTTAAAACCGGTAGGCTTAATTCCAAAAATGCCTTCCGTTACGATACGACAATACAATCCGCTCTCAGCCGACAAATGACGCTGACTTCCTTCCGGCCATGCTTCAATGGGATACGGCACATGCTCACCCAACAATCTTTGTTGGGAATATCTTTTAAAATATTCTGTCGCTTTTTTTCTTTCTCCAGCGGCATAAACACCTCTTAAAGCATAAAGAGTAGAACGATCCCAAAAGGTCTTGGTTCCCGCTTGCGTTAAGAGACCGTTCTCTGTCCATAAGCGGTGAGAAAACAGGGCATCAATCGTTCCCTGTTTTCTTTCAAAGATACCCATAGTCAAAGGAATACATATCCATGAGCGTAAAATATCATTCCCTTCATAATATCGATAAGTTTCAAATCCTTCTACTGTCGCTCCGAAATAATTATCTATTGCTGTCCGCAATATTTCAGCATCCTTCTGATATTGAACAGCCTTATTCTTTCCTAATTCTTTCGCTAAAAAACCGGCCGAAATTAGAGCATCATAATAAAGGCTAGAAGTACATAGATTCGCTTCACCTGCAGGAAAACGGCCTTCAAGCTCATCAGTATTGGATTTTACAACTCCTTTTTCATTTAAATTTCTTTTGCAATACTCTAAACACCACTCGATAAGAGGCCAAAGATTATTCGCCTCCTTTCTGTCGGCTTGCGCTAAAGCATATCGAGATGCTCCATACGCAATCATTGCGGCATCTCCTCTGTCTTTTGCGCCATTCCAAATATCTTCTCCTTCCGCAATAATTGAACTGGGGACAGGAGTATATGCTGAGTTCATAAAACGGGCAAAATGCATAAATGAATTATAGGCGGACGCGTTTCCTATACCATATCCTAGAAAAGGGAAAAAAGGATTTACATATTCACACTGATCGTTTGCCCAAATAGCAGCGTAATAAGCCTCTCCACCCGGACCGTGCATCAAGCCGCCAGCCGTCTTATAAATACTTTCGGAAGCTCTGATCTTTGCAAAGCCAAAGGCTGTATTTAGAACAGGATCAGGAGAAATAAATTGTAATTTTCTTCTATAAATTCCCCCCATATTCAAAGAAAAATGGAGCTAAATAGAGAAAGATGTTTGGATACAGGCATAAATCACCCTACCCACAAGGTTGCAGGCAAAGACGCGGTGACGCCTTCCGATATGCGATTTTCTTCTGCGGGCTTGTCTTCTCTTATTGGGAGCAGCATTAACCCCGGTCTGTGTTCTTGAGGTCGTTTCAGGGACGACTGTGACATTGGCCTATTTGTAAACGGGGTCTTGAGCCACCACAAAGTTACCCGGCCTTTACGCTTGTATTATAGATTAATATTCAGTATGTTCGCTGTTTTTTCGTACTCCTTCTTGTAATATGCGAGCCGGGCTTTCATCTTCACCGGATCGTAAACAGGGGCCAGCCGGGGATCGTATTGCCTGGTGTGCTTGAGCACGTTCCATATGACAACGAGCAGTTTCCTTGCTATGGCGACCAGAGCCTTTTTCCTTGGCTTGCGCATGGTCATGCGTTGGAACTTTTCCTTGAAAAACGAACCCTTCGACCGGGAAGCCGCCCAGGAGACCTGTACCAGGATCGAACGCAGGTACTTGTTGCCTTTGGTGGTAGCGGTGCTCTTGTATTTGCCGGCGCTTTCATCATTCCTCGGGCGCAATCCCGCCCATCCGACAATCTTGCCGCTATTTTCAAAGACACTCATATCCCCACCCGTTTCGGCTATTATGGTCATCGCCGCTATCCGGCTTATTCCCGGAATGGTTTGTAAAAGATTTACCGGCAACGCAAAATGTAGGCCACATATCCGCTCCATTTGTGACAGACATTCCGATATCTGCAACTGGTATATGTCATACTCCTGTTTCGCCCAGGACAATTCCTGGCGGTGGTGCGCCCTGATATTGCCCCTAAGGGCCTCCTTTAATTTCCCGCTCTGCTTGTTTTTCCTGTTCCCGTACACCAGGCTTACAAGATAGCCCGGGTCTGTCCATCCGGCTATCAGCGCCTCGACGATACCCATGAAACTTTTCGTGCTGATACTGCTCAGGCAACTGCTCGCCCGGATACCTGCCTTTACCAGGATGGCGTCCATACACGTCAGCACAC